>Ga0315285_10001440_pt1 | contig 25077 bp, 19 predicted proteins | sample YL17G09_36_MG_FD_203698 | JGI IMG/M metagenome (GOLD analysis project Ga0315285, IMG submission 203698) | Sediment microbial communities from Yellowstone Lake, YNP, Wyoming, USA - YL17G09_36 | ecosystem: Environmental > Aquatic > Freshwater > Lake > Sediment | place: USA: Wyoming | collected... | reverse complement strand
ATGGGGCGGATGGGATCGAGGTACGGCCGAGCAGTGGCGTGGTGACGCCAACGATCAGCGACAATACGATTGCCAACAACGGTCGGGATGCCATCTACGTCAACTACAACGGTGGAGGGGGGCTGCCGATTCTGAGCGGCAACACGATCAGTGGGAACAGGCTGGATCGGGGTCTCGGCCTGGGAGGCACGCTGGGGGTCAACATGACCTGGCCCCGTGACTACTATCCTGACTTCACCTACGTGGTGCAGGGCTTGACCGTGGGGAGCAACGCCAGGTTGACGATTGAGCCTGGGACAGTGGTGAAGTGTGACACGGGCACAGGGCTGCTGGTCTACGGTCAGTTGGTGGCTGAGGGGGGAGTGGGGGAGGAGATCTACTTCACCTCACTGAAGGATGACAGCGTGGGGGGGGACACCAACGGGGATGGCAACGTCACTTCACCGGCGAGGGGCGATTGGGAGTATATCTGGTTGTCGAGTGGGGGACGAGCCACGCTGGGCTATGCGGTGGTCCGCTACGGGGGGCAGTATGGGTATAGCAGTATCCAGGTTCGGTCCAGCACTGCTGTGCTGACGGTGCACCACAGTACCGTCAGCGAGAGTAGTGGGAACGGTATCTACATTGAGAATGGGGTAGCGGTGACGGTCACCGACAGCGTGGTTGGGGACAATGACGAACATGGCATCTATACCTCCAACGCCGTGGTGACCATCCGGGATAGCACGGTCCAGAACAATGGAAACGTGGGGATTCGGGCACAGAATAGCACTGTGACCGTCGTGGGCAGCAGTATCACTGGAAATGCCAATTTCGGCGTTCAGAATATGTCTACGACCCCGGTCGTGCAGGCTGTAGACAACTGGTGGGGGCATCCTTCTGGCCCCTACCATCCCGTCACCAATCCCGATGGACTGGGAAACGCGGTCAGCGACTACGTCGCCTACGATCCCTGGCGGGTCTCGCCAGGTGCCCGCGAGTCCGTGCCGCTCGTTCTGGGCCAGACTGTGACGGATTGCGTCGGCCTGCTCGGTTACAAAGATTACCGCCTGGTCATCACGGCAGGGCTTTCGCTCGTCGTCGAGGTCGTGCCTTTAGCCGGTTCCGAAACCCTGTGGCTGTACAGCCGACTGGGGGATCTGGCGCTATGGACACGCTATGACCTGCGTGCCCAGGAAGAGACTTCGCGCGGAACCTACGAACTGATGGTTTCCCCCACCCAGGATGGAACCTACTACTTTAGCGTCTACGGCCGCAACGTGTCCGCGACCGGCGGGAACTATCGCATGGTTGTGAATGCCGTCGAGCGGTACCTGTCTGACGTCTCACCGCGTTCGGCTGGCAATGCAGGGGAGGTCACGCTCAACCTATCCGGCCTGCCCTTTGTGGATGAGATGGGCGTGGAATTGCGCGGTGTGGGTTTCCCGACGCTTGCTGCTTACACCGTCACGCTGGTATCGCCGACGGCGCTCTGGGCGCACTTTGACCTGAGCGGCGACACGACCGGCGTGTACAACGTGGTTGCGGTATGGCCGGGTGGGGGAGAAGCGAGCCTGACAGGTGCCTTCACGATCACTCAGGGTGTCGGCCCGCGTTTGGAGACACGTCTGGTCGCGCCGGAAGCCGTCCGGCCCGGTCGCCAGTACGTGCTCTGGCTCGAGTACGCCAACACAGGTGACGCAGACATGGCGGTGCCGCTGCTCATCATCTCCAGCCCGCAAAACCCACCCATGCGCCTGTCGCTCAGTGAGCCATACACCTTGGGGCCGGTTCAAACCCTCGGCATCAGTTTCGATGGACCGGCCGGTACTCTTCGGCCCGGTTCACAATACCGCATCCCGATTTACTTTCAGGCCACCAACACGAACCAGGTCTCGTTTAGCCTTGAGCAAATGGTCGCCGATGCCACGCCCGTCGACTGGGACGTGGTCGAGGCGGACTTTCAGTGGGAGGGCATTGACTCCGGAGTGTGGAATTCGTTCTGGCAGGCCTTTGTCGCACGCGTTGGCGAGACTAGAGCCATGTATCTTGCAACACTGGGCGATGTCGCGAACATGTTCTCGCGGGACGGGCTGTTTGTTAGTGATGTCTCCACACTGTTGAGCGCCTTAGCCCTTGAAGTGGCTGCGGCGACTGAGAACCCTCTGATCGCGAACGAGTTCCCCCTGCAATACCGAGCAAGTGTTGCCGTAACCTCGGACTCCGAGCCGTACAATGCGATGAGGTTCAAGACATACGATCGAAACGGAGTTCTGGTCGATATCACCGACCTCAGTGGTGAACAGATACGAGAACTAGCTCCTAGGGATTGGAATGGGAACACGAAGCTAATTGTTCACGGCTGGAATGCACAAGTAGAAGGCGATTGGCCAGTAGAGATGGGAGAGAGAATGCGGGGTGTTACCCCTAATGATCTAATCGTGATGGTCGACATTCAGGGCTTTAGGACGGGTCCTCGCCCTTACAGCGCCGCTGGCTTTATCGCCGAGGCCAGCGATGGCATAGCCCAGTTCTGGAGGAATAATGGTCTTCGTGCGGCATCCACTCACTGTATAGGTCACAGCCTAGGCGCACACACCTGCACGGAGATAAGCATCAAGCTAGAGGAGTGGCAAGGTCATGGTTTTGTCCGTTGCAGTGCTCTTGACGCGGCCGCGATTGGCAGCCGGAGAAGTCTAGCGTATTGCAGTGATACGTGCGTAGACCAATACAAAAGCTCGATTTTGGGAATACGTCGTGATCAAGGGCACGTAGTTTGGAGCGTTCGTGGGGGCAACCATGAAAACGCGAGAGTGGTCTTTTACAACTCGATTGGGAACCAGAATTGCGCCGGTGGCTTCGATGTTGGCTGCAATGCGTCTGGTCCCAATCGCTGGAAGGGCAATCTTAACCTGGACTGCACAGGCTACTGTGCTTCACCTGCCTTACAACACACCGAGATCGAAACTGCTCCATGTGCAGATGGCTTTTGCCAAGATCCAACTCCGAACCAGCAGCCTCCGCAATTCCCGGGTGTGAGGCTAGATGAGACGTCGGTAAATGTCATCCGCCCCCGCGACCCCAACGAGAAGACTGGCCCCGAAGGAACAGGCCAGGACCGGGTCGTCACCTCCAGCGACGAACTCCACTACACCATCTACTTCGAGAACGTGCCCACGGCGGCCGCCCCGGCCCAGCAGGTGGTCATCGTTGACAATCTCGACCCTGACCTGGACTGGAGCACTTTCCAGGTCACCGAGATCGCCTTCGGCGACCGCGTCATCGCTGTCCAGGACGACGCAGACCAATTCTACACGCAGGAAACCATCTTGGACTATCGAGACGAAATAGAGAAGAGTTGGTGGGTAGACGTTACAGCGCAACTCAACTACCAGACCGGTCAGGTGAACTGGACCCTCCGCACCCTCGACCCCGAGACCGGCGAGTCGCCGGAAGATCCGCTTGCCGGCTTCCTGCCGCCCAATGACGAGACAGGCAGGGGAGAGGGACACGTAGCCTTCAGCGTCAAGCCGCGCTCAGGCCTGGCAATGGGCACAGTGATCACCAACCAGGCCTCCATCGTCTTCGACACGGAGACCTCCATCGTCACCAACGAGGTATGGAACACGGTGGGTGAACCTTCGTTCTCTGTGTATCTGCCGGTCGTCCTGCGGAAATATCCATAGCCTGCATCGAAAGAGACCAATCAGGAATTGCCCGCTGGCGAGATCCCTTCCCGCCAGCGGGCGGTTTGTGCTACTGTCCAGCCTCTCCGCCGTCTGCCCTCGCATAAATTCAGTCGTCACCCCCCGTGTCAAGTCAAATGAGAATGTTACCGAAGCGCTCTCATTGGGTCAAATGATAATGTTACCGGGGTGTCCGCCTCCTTTTCTGCAGTGTTTGTGACCCAGCCGACGTCAGGTGCTGGGTGGTGCTCGTAGAGGCTGTAGGTATGTGGACAACTCGGAGCGCAGCGGTGAGTTGTCCACATACCCATCAGCTTGCCTGCCAGCAGCAGAAGCTCAATTGGGCTTCTTGCAACGGAAAGTGCAACAACTACTTCAGGATAGGGGTTCGATCAAAAGAGCATATGAACAGGGGGTCGCCTCCTTTCTCCAGACGGTAAGGTGCTCTCAGGGTGAGGTGAACGTCTTCGGTGACACCAGGCACCGCGTTGGGTAGAGATAAGATGTAGTCAATCCGATCCTCGATCTCTTGCCGCAACTGGCGGGGGTTGGTTCGGTCGCGGAGGGCTTCCAGTTGCTGGCGATGGTGCGGGAGGATGGCCTCTGTGTCGCAGAGGCGATCGAAGGGTGTGCGGGCATCGTCGTAGTGGTACTTGATCTGTGCAGGCTGCCCATCCTCACCAGGGATGATGATCTTCTCCGACAACCGCATCACCGGCTGGAAGAAGTTGTTGTAGAGCCACATCCGGTCGTAGAGATGGTTCACGGCCAGGGTTTGGGCCACCGTATCGAGGCGCTCATAGCCCAGGTAGAGCCGAATCAGGGTGAAGTTCTTCTGCTCGGCGAAGCGGTTGTCGTTCTTGTGGTAGGGACGGCTGCGGGAGAGGTGCACTCCCTGGACTCGTTCTCCCCAGAAGCGGAGCATGTGATAATTGAGGAACGCACTGTCATTGTCGGGATGAATCTCGCGTACGGGGAAGGGCAGGTGGGCCAACACGCAGAGGAAGGCATCTTCCATCACCAGGTAGCTGCGTCCCAGCACCGCCGCCCGTTCGCTCCAGGCTGTGGTGACGTCGATCATTTGCAGTGAACAGGCATACTCGCCCGAAGCAGCAGGGCCACAATGATGAACCAGATCCACTTCGAGGTGGCCGGGTTCCTGCTCATCCCACGGAATACGAACCATCGGGATGCCCCGGAGCAGCGGATTGCCCCGCGGAGGACCTTTGCGGCGCGCCAGACGAGGTTGATCTTGTCCAATCTGCTTCAGTCGCCGCTTCACGGTGGAGATGCTGATCTGGTCTAACTGAACCAGCAACGTGGGAGTTGTCTCCAGCTCGCCGTGAGAAGCCAGATGGGTCGCCATCCAGACCAGGTTGGGGGTGATGCGTTCGGCACAGATGTAGTCCATACTTTCGGCGATGACGCGCAAGGCGTCATTCACTTCTGGTCCGTAGGTGTTCCCCCTCTCCTGGCAACGAACTTTGCGTTCTAGACCGGTGTTCATCAGCCGAATCAGGGTCTTGCGATGCTCGCCGGTGACTGCTTCCATCTCGTCCAACAACTGATTCTTCTCCTTTCGATTTGCCTTATCATAGCGTACTTTCATCTTGCGCAGATACTTCCTTCGCTCGTCGATGTTCATTTCGTCTTCAGTGGACATAGTCAGCTCCTGGTAACTTTATCATTTGAGCTAACTATACCACTTCGGTAACATTTTACCTGACCTAATGCGCCCCCTTGACATAGAACACATGTTCGTGTATAATAAAGATGAAGCCGGTTAGGGTTTCGGTATTTTGAGGTCGGGAGTGAGGAGGTTGACGATGGGCGAGCGTCTCTCGAAAAGGCAACAGAAGATCCTGGATTTTCTCAGTGAGTACATCGAGGAGAACGGGTATCCCCCTTCCATCCGCGAAATCGGGGCGGCGACGGGGACGAGTTCGACCTCCGTCGTGACGTATAACCTGGAGCGCATGGTCGAGAAAGGCTATATCAACCGGGACCGGGAGGTATCGCGTGGGCTGAAATTGACTTCCACGGCCCGCGCACAGGTGGTACCGGACAACGTGGTGCGAGTGCCGCTCCTGGGGCGGATCGTGGCCGGTGAGCCGATTCCGGTGCCGGCCAGCGATTTCCGCCTGATGGGTGACGAGACGATCGAACTGACCCGCGACGTCCTGGGGGATGCGGATGGGTTGTACGCCTTGCAGGTGCAGGGGAACTCGATGATCGATGCGCTGGTGAACGATGGCGACATCGTCATCATGCGCCACCAGCCGCGGGTGGAGAACGGCGAGATGGCGGCGGTGTGGCTGAGGGAGCGGGAGGAAGTGACGCTCAAGCGCTTCTACCAGGAAGCGGGGGGGCGTGTGCGGCTGCAGCCTGCCAATCCGATGATGACGCCGATCTACGTGGATCCGCGCCAGGTGGAGGTGCAGGGCAAGGTGGTGATGGTGATCCGGCATCTGCAGTGAGCGGGGGGCAGGGAGCAGGGAACAGGGAGCAGGGGGCGCGGTCGGAGACCGGCTCGAGCAGAGAGGGGAGGCCCAGCGATAAGGCTGGGTCTCTTTTTTTGTCCTCATCTTATCCCAAGTATTGGTAGCCACATTTGGGATAATTCCCCTTGACGTGAAACTTAAGTTCTGGTATGATATGAAAGGTAGTAGAACTTTTGTTCTATAATCTGTCTTGGAAATGCTATGGGACAAGATGGCATCTTGTCCTACATCACTGGGTGGCGATTGGGGGGGGATGAGGAGATGCGCAAGAAGTTGGAGTTTCAGGCGGATAGGATCGAGGCGGTGCTGACGTTGCACCAGGTGCCGGCGCGGGTGACCGGCGGCACGGTGACGCCGCGTTGGGTGCGCTTCCAGGTGCTGCCAGCCGTCGGTGCGAAGATTTCGCGGATCAAGGGGTTGAGCGAGGAACTGGCGGCGGCGCTCGACGTGTCCAGTTGCCGGGTCGCGCGGCGCGGGGCGGCGGTGGACGTCGAGGTGCCGCGCGAGGACCCGCAACCGGTGCGGTTCCTGCCGCTGCTCCGCCAGGTCAGCGACGAGGGGGGCATCCCGCCGGTGACTGCGACCCTGGGCCTGGCCGAAGACGGCGCGCCCTTGCTCATTCGCCTGCCTTCCCCCGACGTTGCCCACATCCTGGTCGCCGGCACGACCGGCTCGGGCAAGACGGTGCTTCTCCAGACGATGATTTTGAGCCTGGCGCTGACCAATCCTGGCAGGGGTGAGGGTTTGATACTCGTCCTGATAGACCCCAAGGGCCACGCCTTCAATCTCTTCAACGGCCTGCCCCACCTGGCGCGCCCGGTCATCCGGGAGACGGAGGAGGCGACCGAGGCGCTGCACAGCCTGGTGCACCTGATGGAGAAGCGGGGAGGTGGGAACGGATCTGGAAATGGATCCCACCAGGACGGACAACCGGCCGTGGTCATCGTGATTGACGAATTGGCGGACCTGTTGATGGTGGGGGGGAAGGCGATGCAGTGGGCGCTCACGCGCCTGACGCAACGCGGGCGTGAGGCGGGTGTCCACATCGTCGCTGCGACGCAGAAGCCCACCGCAGCCGTCCTGGGTCCCCTGATCAAGGCGAACTTTCCGGTACGGCTGGTCGGGCGCGTGACGAGCGTCGAGGACGCGCGCACGGCCACCGGCTGGGGCGGGACAGGCGCGGAACGATTGATGGGACGGGGGGACTTTTTGGCCGTGGCCGAGGGGCGGATGATCCGCTTTCAGACCGCCCACGTTTCCCCGGCCGAGATCCAGGAGGTCGTGGCGCGCCTGGTGCAGGGTCAGGCGCTGTCTGCCACTTCCACTCGGGCGCTTCCTGCACGCCCGACCTCTCTGCCCTGGCCGCATCCGTTGACCCGGTTGGGCGAGGTATTCAGAGGAGGTGTGCAGGGATGAACGAGATGGAGAATCGTAACCGCAGCGGAGGTCGTTTGAAGATCTTTGCCGGGCTGGTCGCGCTGGCCTTTGCCGTGACACTGGCGGCGTTCATCGGCAACCGGCTGAGCGACGAGGCGTTGGCGGTGCTGGCCGGGGCGGTGTGCGGCGTGGGGGCGGCGATCCCGACCAGTCTGCTGATCGTCGCGGTGAGCCGCCGGCGCGACGATCAGCGCGCGCAGCCACAGCCATCTGTGCCACAAGGAATGTACCCGCCAGTGGTCGTGGTGGCACCGCCGGCCGGGCAGCCGCGGTATGGGGACTGGAACGTACTTCCGCCGGCGTTGGCCGCGCCTGTGCAGCGGCAGTTTACGGTGGTGGGAGGGGAAGCGATCGATGCGGAGGTGACACATGGGCGTTACGCTTAGCGTGAAACGGAGTTCTCGGGCCAGATCCGGTGAGAAGAAGCGCCGCCAGAGCGGCGCAGAGCCGATCGAGATGCGGGAACGGCGGCACAGTTATTTCCCCAAGGCGTTCGTGTGGCGCGGACACCGCTACGACGTGCACGCGGTGGAGCGGTGCTGGACGGTCTCGCGGCGGGGCGGGCGGGTGGACCGGCACTGCTTCCGGGTGCGCTGTGGCGAGGGGACGTTCGAGGTGTACCAGGACGTGCGGCACAATACGTGGCACATGCAGCGGAAGGTGGTGTAATACGGCTGTAGGCTAACACCGCTGTGGAACAGGCTGACACTGCCGTGACCAGGCTAACACCGCCGTGAACAGGCGGTGTTAGCCTGGTCTGTTTTCCAGCCAGGTTCTGAACGCCTTACGTCTCCTCATCTGCCGCCAGGCCCGCCACCAGCAGGTCGAGCGCGACCTCTGCCTCGATTTCTCCGCTCTTGATCGCCACGTCGGTGTCCAGCAGGTGACGGTAGACCGTCTCCAGTTGTGCGGCGGTGAAGTGAGCCGCCTGGTTGTAGAGTTTGCCCGCCGGGAAGGGATGTAGTTTGAGCGCCTGTGCGACGTCCTGGGGAGTGGCTCTGTCTGCCTTCAGTTCGCTCACCTGGATGAGCAGCCGGAACTGCCGCGCGATCATCGCCAGGAGTCCCAGCGGGTGTTCGCCCGCATCCAACAGCCGGTGCAGCGTCTGGGCGGCGGTGCGACCGTCCCGTTGGCCGAGTGCGTCCACCAGGTCGAAGACGACGGCGGCCTGGGCATACGGCACTACGGCCTCTACGTCCCCGAGTGCAATGGCCCGCTCTGCATTCGTGTAGGTCACCAGTTTAATGATTTCCTGGTCCAAGAGCCGCAGGTCGGCGCCGACGACGGCCGCCAGTTGCCCGGCGGCCTGGGGTGCGATCTCGCCGCCGTGCTGGCGGACGCGCTGCTCGATCCAATGGGGCAACGCCCGCGCGTCCGGCGGGTCGAATTGCCTGGCGTAACCCCGTTCCTCCCGCTGGGCCAGTTGGAGGATGGGGTGCTGGGCCGGCAGGGGCTTGTCCTCGACGAAGACCAGGCGGGTCGTCTCGGGCAGACGGGGGAGGTAATCGGCCAGCGCGGCCAGGAATTCTTTGTGGGCCGCGGAGGACTCCCGGCCTTTCTGAGGAGTAAGCCGCGTCAGCAAGCCCTTGACGATGACGAGCCGTTTTTTGGCCAGGAAGGGGATGGCATCGCAGACGCGGCGCAGTTCGCCCAGCGTGAGCGACTCCCCATCCAGGAGCGTGGTGTTCAGGTCCACGGTGTCGGGCGGGCCGAGCCGGCGCTTGAAATCGGCCAGTGTCTCGGCGCAGGTGAATTCGTCTGCGCCGTGGAATATGTAGAAGGTGGGCGCGGGTTTTGGCATTTCCCCCTCGTTTCTGGCGTGGAGAAACCCAGTTTTTCCAAAAGACCGGGTTTCTGCCTGTCACTCAGTGCGGACGTGGTGTACCAGGACGCCGGCCCGCCGCTCTTGCGTGACGCCGACGATCTGCAAGTCGCCGACGTTGGGCTGGGTGGTCACGTAGGCCTGCAGGGCGGAGCCGAGCGGTTGGGCCAGGACGATCCCCAGCGTGGCGGCGACGAAGGCCAGCGGCAGGCGAGCGAGTTGCTCCAGGCGGCGCCGGGGGCGGGTGGTAGAGGCGCCACCGAGGGCCAGGAAAGCGCCCAGGCCGGCCAATATGCCGGCGGTAGCGAGGTTGGAGCCACAGTTGGGATGGATGGCCATCTGGCGTTGGCCGGCCTTCAGCCGGCGCAGGCCCTCCTGGGCGGCAGCGATCACGCCCTCGGTGGGCACGTCGCCGTAGACGTAGAAGCCCCATAGTGAAGAGCGTCCCACCACTCTCAGGTTGCGATACCGCTCGCCCAGGGCGTGCATCGTCGCGTGTTCCAGCGCGTGGTTGCGGCGCACGCGGGAGATCGGTGGAAGGTCCAGTAAGAAATGTGTTTTGTTCATGGGTTCCTCGGATTTTCTTCAGTTGGCTGGAGAATGGAGGATGGAGGATGGAGGATGGAGAGGGGGTGGGCGATGACGACCAGCCGATAGCGCAGGCTGCCGTAGGGATGGCAGGTGACGAGGGTCAGTCTCTCGTCATCGGTGGGCAGGATGTAGCGTGCGTTCTCGATGCGTACTTCCAATGGTTGGCCGGCCTCAGGCAAGATCAGTACTTCGGTGACGGTGTAGGTATATGGAGTGTCGCCAGCGTAGACGCGGATGGTGTCCCCGATCTCCAATGTATACAGGTCGCGAAAGATTTCACCGTTGGTCGTGTTGTGGCCGTTGAAGACGGTGTTGCCAGGCACCCCTAGCGGCGCGGACGTCTGGTGCCAGCCAGCAGCGTACAGCCCTGGGACTTCCCACGCCGCCTGCGTTGATCCATCTTGCTCTACCGTTTGCCAGGAGACGGGTACAACGGGGGCATCTACGCCGATGGCCGGGATGACGATGCGGGTGGGCAGCGCTGGCGTGGGTGTCGGCGCAGGGATGGGAGTGGCCGTGGGTGTGGAAGGCGGTGGGGAGGGGAAGAGGGTGCTTGTGGGAGCGGGACTCGTGAACGTGGGAAGCGAAACGGTAGACGGCAAGACAGGCGTCGTTGGGGTGGGAGTGGGAGGAAAGGTGGCCAGGCGGGAACTCACGTAGGGGTAGGCCAGCAGACAACCGACCAGGAGCAGCAATACGCCGCCCCACGTGAGAACCTGGGCCATGAGTCCGAACCCTGGTTGTTCTGTCGAACCGAGATCGTGTCTAGAGTCCATGTGTGTGCTCCCGATTATACTCCACGGGCGCGGGTAGGACAAGGGGGGTGGTGCGGTCGGAGACCGGCCACAGCAGGGGGACCGGCCACAGCGGGGGTGTAGTACCTTTGTACCGATCGAGTGCCAGGGGCGTATCCTCTCCATAGGGCCTGCGTTAATCAAGTCAAACACAGTAATGCAATAGTCACCCTGTCCATCGGCCATCATGATTTCGTTCAGGGGGACAGGGTGAGTTTGGCGTTATCGTTAAAATCATTCATCATAAGTCATCGCTGACGTTGGCGCGCGGGGCACCAACAGGCGAAGTAGGGCGGGCGTTGGGCTCACAACCCGACGCGATTACCATAGAGGGGAGTAGAATGAGAGTGAACCACGACCGACCCTACAGCCATCCGACTCTGCGGGTGCGACTGCGTGGCTATTTCCAGCGGCGTCACCCCACCTTTTCCTCCGGTTCCCAACAGCGCAGCCGGGGACAAGGGCTGGCGGAATTTGCACTGGTCCTGCCCTTCCTGCTGCTGGTGATGTTGGGCCTCATTGAGTTCGGCTACGCCTTCGCCGTTTACACCTGCCTGTTCAATGCTGCCCGTGAGGGGACCCGCTATGGCGTCGTGAACCCCAAGGACGTGGCGGGCATTACTTCCCGCGTGACGCAAAAGATCTTTTTGGGGGATCCTGCCGCCGTAGACATCGGAGTGGTCTATGACGAAGGTCCCGATACCACGGTATTTTCGGACACGACGCGCATCCAGATCGGCGATCGCGTGTTGGTTCATCTCACGTACGACCTCCCTACCATCACCCCCGTGATCCAGCCTATCGTGCCCACGCTGCATATCGAGACAAGGGCAGCGCGGACGATCACGACGTTGGGGTCCGGGTGGGCACCTCCTGGGAGCAGCGGCGAGTCCGATAGTGATGGCGATGGTATCGCTGATGCTGACGATAACTGTCCGAATGTCTCCAACTTCGACCAGGCCGACGCCGACGGCGACGGGCTCGGTGATGCTTGTGACGGCAGCACGGTCGCCATCCAACTCAGCGTGACGGCCAATCCCCAGGCCGTGCAGACGGGTGAGGAGGTACAGTTCGCCTACACCGTCACGAATGCCGGCAACGTAGACTTGACCGGTGTGACGATCGTGGATAGTTTCGGAAACACGATCGTCATCGGCGACCTGGCAGCGGGCGCTACGGTGGTCCAGCCTGTCAACGAGAACATCACCACGACGACGACCAACGAGGTCACGGTAACGGGCACCGCTCCACAGGGCGGGGCCGTGAGCGATAGTGACAGCGTCACCGTGACCATCATTGGTCCAGCGCTGGAACTGACGGTAGCCGCGAGTCCGTGGACGGCTTATCCCGGTGAGCGCGTGAACTTTACCTACGTCGTTCAGAATACCGGGAACGTGGACCTGACCAACGTGGTCGTCGTGGACAGTTTTGGCGTTTCTACTGCTCCCGCAGACCTGGCGGTGGGCGAATCCGTGTCCTGGCAGATTTCTTATCGCGTGTACGAGACGACAAGGAACCAGGTGACTGCCACAGGCACCGACCTGCTGGGCAATGCAGTGAGTGATAGTGAGAGCGTCACGGTGTTCGTCGTCGAGGATCTGGACCCTATCGTCATCCACGAACCGCTCCACGAAGGCAGCAGGGTGGTCACGGGCACTGCCCAGGCCGGGCGGAGCATCTCCATTCGCGACCTGATGGATGACAACTTCCCCGCGCCAGCCCGTAACACGACTACCGTCCTGGCGGATGGCACTTTTGCGTTTGCGAGCCTCCCCCCGCTGGTCGCAGGCCACGTGATCCTGGTGGAAGCGTACGCCCAGTGGGACTCGGCCGTCGTCGGCGGGAATTTTGACCCCATCGTCGTGTATACCCTCTGTCACGGCAGTCTCGTGGTCGGAGGTACGGCCGAGGCGGGCCGGGCAGTCACGTTGCTCGTCGCCGATAGCGGCTATCAGGACAGTACGACGGTGGACGCCAGTGGGAACTTTACCTTCACGCTGCCGGCCGATCAGCCGCTACAGGCCGGACAGACGGTGGAGGTCAGCGGGTATGGCGAACGCGCTGCGATTGACGTCGAGGCGTGCATCACGGATGCCTACGTGGTCATCTTGCCGCAGTGTGGGCTTGCCGGCTCGACGACGATCATCGTCAGAGGCGGCAACTGGAAGTACCAGAACCGGAACGATGACGTTACGGTCCAGTGGGATGGGAGCGCTGTGGGTACTTTTGACGCCGGTACCAAGCCATCCCAGTGGGAGACGCAGATCACCGTCAACGTGACGGCGGGTACACATACAGTAGGTGCCGTCAACAGCAAGACCCCGCCGGTCACCACTACCTTTTCATGTCCGTGCCCGGCGCCGAACCTGGTGGTCACCGACCTGCGCCTGCTGACGACTGTGCCTATCTCGACTTACCAGCCGCTCGACTTTAGCGCGACGGTGAAAAACAACGGCTTGCGGCCGGTCAACACGCTGTTCTGGGTGGACCTGTATGCCGTCGAGCCATCTCCACAGGCGACAGGCATTGCCTGGGCTGCCGTGAGCGGGTTGGGCACCGGCGACAGCACCACGCTGACGCTCACGCTGCGGAATGGTTTCGGGATGACCGGCACCTACCCGATCTGGGCGTTCGCCGATTCCTGGCGCCAGGTGAGCGAACTGGACGAGCAGGACAATAGCCGCGGTCCGGTCACGGTCGTGGTCTCTGAGGAAGGTGTACCTCCGACGTCTCCACTGAGCGGGACAGGCAGAATTGTGGGCGAAACGTGGGTGGCGATGACCGGTATCCCCGTGCCGCACGGGCGCACGCACGTGCGATGCGTGGACGGAGAGGGCAACGTGGTCGCCGCGACCACTTCCGACAACGTGGCCCAATATACGCTTACCAATCTGGAGCCAGGCACCTATACGGTGATTGGTGAGAGCTGGATTGACGGCGTGCGGTATTCGGGTATCGTGCCGCATGTGGAAGTCGCTGAAGACGAGATCGTCGTGGTCATCGTGATCATGTACAGGAACTGAGCGGGAGAGATGCTATGTTTTTGGACGACGTTTGCCCACGATCACAAGTCCCTCCGCCTGGGGTAAGTCAATGGGGGTGGCCAGCCTACCGGTGGCTGGCGTGGTTGGCCCCACTGTTTGTGGTAGTATTGACGGCCGGTGTGGCTGTGGCGGCGGCTGACCCAGACTGGATTGGTACGGAACCAAGAGAAATCTCCCACAGCCCACTGAATCGGGCCTGGCATCCGGTCATCGAGGCCGGCCCGTCGGGGCGGATGGTGGTCGTGTGGAGCGACCAACAGGTGGACGGGGAACCACAAGACAGAGACATTTATACAACTTTTTCACACGACGACGGGCGCACATGGTCGCCGGCTGTGGTGATTACTGAGACAGCAGGCACGTCAGGGCTACCTGATGCACTCATTGTTGGAGATCGGGTCTTCGTCGCTTGGTGTGATCAGGAGAGCACCGACCCGCGCATCACTACTATCTATGAGGCAGAGATCGGAACCGGGGCGACGCGCCGTATTCCAGGTCCTTTCTCCTCAATTCCTACGCGACCCAGTCTGGCGACTGGTGCAGGCAGATTGCATGTCGTATTCAGTGGTGGTGGTACTGGGAATATTCCTGACATCTATTACGCTATGCGACCCCTGGCAGCCACCGCGTGGCCGACGGCAACCATCGTCTATACTCATACAGGCACGGGCTCGTGGAACCCGATGTTGGCTGTCGGTCCCGACGGAAAGACGTTGCACGTGGTGTGGGAAGAGCGCACTTCCAGCATTCAACGGGCGATCATGTACATGCGTGGCGCAGTGAATGGTGACAATGTGGAATGGACTGTGCCCCTCAAACTCTCGACAGGGATCACGTTGTCAGTCTGGCCTGCCATCGCCGCCGACGCGAGCGGAAACCTGCACGTCGTGTGGGGGGAGCAGCAAGAGCGGCAGCACTATATATGGTACGTGCGCTACGAGGCGGCCAGCGACGCGTGGTCGGCTGCTATGCGGATTGATCCTGAACCTGTGAGTGTCAATGAGCGCAATCCGACTGACAGCACGCCGAGCCTGGCGCTGATGGAACAGGGGAATCAAGTGACGGTGTGCGTGGTCTGGCACGGGTTTCGAGAGGGGGAGTTCGCGGAGGAAGTGTTATTGAGTTGCTCCCAGGATGGGGGACAGTCGTGGTTGCCGCCGCAGAGCATGTCACGCAGTGATGGGCCAGAAGAGATCTCGATCAGGCCTTCTATCACATTCAATGCGGCGGGGCAGTTGCACGGGGTGTGGCAGGAACACAAGAGTTCCATGGGCAGCAACGTAGTGGATGCCTACCAGGTCTATTACTCCCATGCCCTGAATTATAAGAAGTTTCTGCCATTCGTAAGGAGCGGAGAGCAATGATCGGCAAAGGCAAGCGCAACTGGGTGTTGATGTTCCCGGTGGCGGGGCTGGGAGTTGGCTACCTGCTCCTGCTGGTGTACCTGTTCGTGGGCCGGGTGCTTGGCCTGCAAGCAGCGACGGCTGTGCCGTCCACACCGACGCCCGTGGGGGTCGAGTTGTGGGAGGCCTACGGGCAGGCCCGCGCCGCGGCGCAAGCACAAGCAGTAGACGCACAGCCGGTGTCTGCCTCGGCGCGCTGGCAGGTGGCCAGCCAGGAGGCCTTGTTAGACGGTGCCGGCTGTTGGACGTTCGTGTTCTATGCACCGTCAAGTGGCCATGCGCTCGACGTGGTCGTGAACGCCGGGGTGGGGCGGGTGGTGAACCAGACGCGGGTGTGGGTGGCCCCAGGTTCCCTGGCCGAGGGTGCCTGGCAGGCAGGGCCGCGGGACATCATGCTCGTGTTCCTGGCATACGGGGGCCAGGCGTTTCTGGACGGACATCCCCAGGCCGTGGTGGACTTGCACCTGGCAGAGGGCGATCAGGGAGGGCCCGTGTGGACCATCGTGGCGCTGGACCCTGGGGATGGGGGCCTGTTTTCGTCGTTGATAGATGCCGGGACCAGGCAAGTGCTATCAGACTGACGTGGACGAGATGGCATCTTGTCCTACATGTTCGAAGCAGGAGGATATGGGACATGAAGTACAAGCGGAGAGAGAAAGGGCAAAGTCTGCTCGAGTTTGCGTTGATCCTTCCCGTTCTCATCATCATGCTGGCCGGGGTGCTCGATCTGGGACGGCTTTACTATGCCTACGTAGCAGTCACCGACGCTGCGGCGGAGGGGGCCAGTTACGCTGCTATCCACCCTGGGGAAGATACGAGGGACGCGGTCTTCAGGCGCGCCCAGGAGGCCAGCGGTGCGCTGGTCCAGATTGATCCCAATCTGGTGGAAGTGAATTGCCCGACCATAGCATCGGGCGCGCCGATCACGGTGACTGTCAGTTACTCCTTCACGGTGGCGACGCCCTTGTTCAACGCCCTGGTGCCCGATGGTGTGCTGCGGCTGCGTGCGGTTGCCACTGAGGCCATTCTGGTTGGCGAGTTCTGAGCAAGTAAAGGGGATGTGAGATGGTAAGGCTTCGAAGTACGGAACGTGGGCAGGCGCTGGTCGTCATGGTCTTTGCGATCATCGGCCTGCTCGTCGTGCTCGGGTTGGCGGTTGACGGAGGAATAGTGTTCCTCGAACGCCGGCGCATGCAAAACGCGGCCGACGCGGCCGCGCTGGCCGGCACACGGCTGTTGGCCCGCGCGATCTGTGACGAGTCAGAGGGCGACGACGCGGCGATCGCCGCAGAGGTCAACCACTACGCTGAGATCAACGGTGTCCAAAATGCCCCTAATCACGTGGTGGCCGATTACGTCAGGTTTAACGAGGCAGTGCTGGGGCGTGTGGGGGGCGGCACTGTACCGCACGGCGCGGCGGGCATCTCGGTGACCGTCCGGATCAGCCAGGCGACCTATTTCATGACTTTGATCGGGATCCACTCGTCTGGCGCTTCAGCCTTTGCGCTGGCGATGAGCGGGCCACCGGCCATCGGTGGTGGGCTGAGGCCGTTCGGGATCCCCCGCCTGGTCATACTGAACCTTGCCGTTGGGGATTGCTTCGACATCAGTTTCGGGAACTGCGACCAGGAGCAATGCAACGTGACCTATACGGATGGCCAGACCGAACATCGGGGTTGGATGAACCTGTCTTACGTCTGGAACCATACTGAAGCAGACGAGTTCCCCCGCGCCATCACCGGTAACCCCGGCGGCCAACTACAATACTGGATGAGCCACGGTTGGGACGGCGTGCTGTATGCCGATGGCCTGTGGAGCGAGGGGTATCGCAACGGAGACTATATCCACGCCAAGCCTGGTACTGAGCAGGACGTGATCAACGTGGCTCCGCTCGATGAGTTGATCTACGTGCCGGTCTACGATGAATTCCCGGACTGTGACGGAGATGCGCCCGATATCGCTCCGCCCTATCCCCACAGTCCAGATGCGTGCACCGGGATGATGGGGGCGGACTATTACCACATCGCCGGTTTCGTAGGGGTGCGGGTGGCAGGGATCGTCAAATCCAGTCATACGCTCCACCTGTGCCTGGAAGAAACGGTCATGGGCAAAGGGCAGCCAAGTCCGAATACGGGCTATGGGGATGGAGCGAGCGTGTGCGCGCTGCACACGATGGTAGTCACATTGTGGAAGTAAGTGCTTGAGGTGGGGGACCTTACCCTCACCCCGGCCCTCTCCCTGGGAGGGAGAGGGAGAGCCACCCTCACCCCGGCCCTCTCCCTGGGAGGGAGAGGGAGAGCTCTTATAGCACGCTCACCGGGTCCACGTCTACCCGCCAGCCAGGGGGGATCTGGACGGCACGCAGGAACTCGGCCGGGTCAGGGTGGCGCAGGAGTATCTGCCAGCGGTAGCGGCCTCGCAGGCGGGCGAAGAAGGGTGGGGTAGGGCCGATCAGGTCGGTGGTAGGGAGAGCGCGCCGCGCCAATGCATCGCGCAGGGTAGTGGCCAGCGCTGCGGCCTGGGCGCGGGCACGGGAGGGGCTGGCGTCCTCGTAGAGCAGTTTTACCAGGCGACGGTAGGGTGGGTAAGCCTGTTCACGGCGGAAGGCCAATTCTCGAGTGGCGAAGCGGGCATAGTCGTGGGCGGCGGCCGCGCCGACCGCCGCGTGGTCGGGATGATAGGTCTGGATGATCACCCGTCCGCCCAGCAGTCCTCGCCCCGCTCGCCCGGCCACCTGTGTCAGCAACTGAAAGGTGCGCTCACTGGAGCGGAAGTCGGGCAGGTTGAGTGCAGTGTCGGCCGAGATGACGCCGACGACCGTCACCAACGGCAGGTCAAGCCCCTTGGCGATCATCTGTGTGCCGACGAGGACGTGGGCCAGGCCGGCGCTGAAGAGATGAAGGATGGCAGCGTGAGCGGCGTGGTTGCGGGCCGTGTCACGGTCCCAGCGCATGGTGCGGACGTCGGGCCAGCGCTGGTGGATGGCCTGTTCCACCTGCTCGGTGCCCAGGCCGAAGTAGCGGATGCGCTTGCTGCCACAGCGGGGGCAACTGTCCGGTTGGGGCTCGCGGTGGTTGCAGTAGTGGCACACCAGATGGGCGCGGGCACCGTGGTAGGTCAGCGGAGTGTCGCAGTGCGGACAGCGCGAGACGAAGCCACAGTCGCGGCAGAGGACGAAGGTGGCAGTCCCCCGCCGGTTCAGGAACAGGATGGCTTGTTCACCGCGGCCCAGGGCCTCGTCCAGCGCCCGCTGAAGCGCACGGCTGAAGATGGAGCGGTTGCCAGCGCGCAGTTCAGCCCGCAGGTCCACGATCTGCACCGATGGCAGCGGCATATAACGGGCCTCGGCGGAGCCATCGCCCAGGGTCTGATAACGGATATGGGGGGCCTGATAGCGGGCCTGGAGTTCCTGCAGGCGGCGGGTATGGCCCATGATGCGGCGTGGCATCTCCAACAGTGTGAACTCGCCGTGCTGAGCGCGGTAGTACGATTCCAGGCTGGGCGTGGCCGAACCCAGGACGACGGTGGCCCCGGTGAGGCGGGCCAGTTCCAGGGCAGTGTCGCGCGCGTGGTAGAAAGGTGCCAGCGGTTCAGCCGGCAGGCGCTCGGGCAATCTATCCCCTTCCTCGAATTCGATTTCCTCCTGTTTGTAGCTGGCGTCGTGCTCCTCGTCCAGGATAATGAGACCAGGGTTGGGAAAGGGGACGAACAGGGCAGAACGAGGGCCGATGACGACGTCCACCAGGCCAGCGCGGACACGACGCCAGGTATCGTACCGCTCACCCTCCGTAAGCGCGCTGTGGAGAATGGCAATCCGTTGGCCAAAGCGTGCTCCAAACCGGTGCACTGTCTGTGGTGTCATGCTGATTTCAGGTACGAGCGCGATAGCCTGGCGGCCCTGCGCAAGGACTGCTTCCACGGCCCGCAGGTACACTTCTGTTTTGCCGGAGCCGGTCACGCCGTAGAGCAGGAAAATTGCAGATTGCAAATTGCAGATTGCAGATTGCACGACGTTCCAGACAGCCTGCTGGTCTGAGGTGAGGGGTGGGGGAGTGTCGGGGACGAAGGTTTCGTCGGCCAGTGGGTCTCGCCAGACCTCTTCAATGTCAAAAGCGACGAGGTTGCGTTTGGCGAGTTGATTGAGGTGGTAGCGGGTGCAACCGGTCTCAGCGTAGACCCAACTGACGTCCACCGGCCCGCCCTCGGCGCGGAGGAACTCGACGATGGCCGGGTAACATGGGCTCTGTAGCCCGGCCAGTGCCGTACCCGTGTCCACGTCGCGGGCGATCCACTCGACTGTGTGCACTTGCCTGGGATGGGCACTGGGTGGGGCCAGAAAGGAGGACTTGACGACGACCCCCCGGCGGGCCAGTTGCTCCCCAGCACGACGCCATTGCTGGCGGGGTAACAGGCGGTCCAGTTGACGCCCGTGCAATGGGCCTTTGGCGTCCAGTATGGTGATCAACTGTTCCTGGGCCTCTGTGCGTACGTCCCGGGGCTCGATTTCCCTGCCTAACTCGACCTGTACGTCGGCATAGCCGACCACGCCCGGCGGCAGCATCAGCGTCAAACATCGCCAGAGCGGTGCCAGGTACTCGCGGCTCATCCAGCGGGCCAGCGCAAGTTGGGCTGGGGTGAGGACAGGGTCGGGGTCCACCAGCGACTCGACCGGGCGGGTCTCGGGGACGGGAGACTTGTCGCTGAGAGCGACGACCACGCCGTAGAGCCGCCGGGGCCCGAAGGGGACGACGACGAGGGCACCCGCGGCCAGCCGGCCTTGCAGTTCATCCGGCACGTGGTACGTAAAGGCCTGCACGACTGTGCCTGGAGCCGGTACCTGGACCGGCGTAAGAACGACTACCTCAACGAACGGGCTGTCTGCCATTATACTTCTTCACCGAAGCGGGGACTGTAGCGCAGAAACACCAGGTAGCCGACGACGAGCACGATCAATGCGGTGACGGCGGTACGCAGCAGAAAGTCCAGGCCCGTTGGCGCACCGCGGTAGAGCAGGTCGCGGTAGGAGGCGATGAGGGAGGCCATCGGGTTGAGGCGGCGCAGCCAGAGTTGGGCGTCGAATTGGATTCCCAGCACGTGGGCCTCTTGTGGGATCCTGGTGATAGGATAGAACACGGGTGTGAGGAAGAACCAGGCCACCATGATCACACCCAGGATGATCTGGGTGTCCCGATAAAAGACGTTCAGCGTAGACAGGATGAGCGTCAATCCGATAGTGAAGGCTACCTGGATCAGGATCGTGACCGGCAGAAGCAGTACCCAGCGGGTCAGCGGTGCGCCGAAGATGAGCGCCAGGGCGAAGAACAAAGGCAGAGCGATGAGAAAGTTGACCAGACTGGACAACACGATGGAGATGGGCAGCACTTCACGCGGGAAATAGACCTTCTTGATCAGGTAGGCGCTGTTCACGACACTGCCGGTGGCCTGGAGCACTGAGTCGGTGAAGAAATTCCAGGGCAACAGTCCGCACAGGAGGAAAACAGGATAATACGGGATGTCGGCGTTGTGCAGAAAGATGGTGAAAAAGATGGTATAGACGACCATCATCAACAACGGGTTAAGCCACGACCAGGCGATACCCAGGACGGAACTCTTGTAGCGCACTTTGAGGTCGCGCACAACCAGGTTGTAGATCAACTCCCGATATTGCCAGAGTTCGCGCAGATGATGCCCGATCTCCATATGTCCTCCGGTAGGAGCGACCCTTCTAGCGGTCGCCTGTAGGGGTAACCCTTGCGGTTGCCCTCAGGTCTTCGATGCCAGGACGGTGCGATAGATGTTCAGCAGATGCCGCCCGGCGCGGTCCCAGGAAAAGTGACGGGCAGCGCGTGCCCGCAGTTGACGTCCTAATTCTGTGCGTCGCTGTGGATCATGCAGCAAGCCAGCGATGGCATCGGCCAGATGCGCCGGGTTGCCGGTCCGCCCGGCGTATACGCCCAGCGTGCCCAGATATTCCCGGCTGACCGGCGTATCGAAGGCGACGGTGGGCAACGCCATGGCCATATAGTTCAGAATCTTGCCGCAGCCCTCGGTAGCCGAGAGTTTAGGAGCGACGGCGACGTCACCCAGCGCCAGGTGAGCAGGTATCTCGTCGTAGGGCACCTTGCCGGTAAAGGTCACCCGATCACTTACTCCCAGATCGGCCGCCATCTGCCGGTAACGGGGGACGCTCGGGAAGCCCATGATCAGGAAATGCGCGTCTACCTCGCGCTGTTTGAGAATCTGCGCCGCCTGCACCAATAGCGGTACGCCCTGGTAGTCGGCCAGGAGGCCCAGGTAGGCGACGACGGGACAATCGAGAGGAATGCCCAGAGTCGCCTTGCGGGTCGCGATTTCCTCGGGAGCAAGTATGCCGGGCTGGAGAAAATCCAGGTCGACGCAGTCCGGCAGTGGATAGACACGCCGTCCACTGCAGTTAAAGTCGCGCTCCAGCATATGGGCGCACAGTTGGGTGCTGGTGACGATGGCGTCGGGGAGGTGGGCGATGCGCAGTTCCAACAGCCGCACCCAGCGGTACCACGGCCCATCAGGATTAAGGAAATGATGATCTACCATTTCACTCGTCATGCTGCCCTGGAAATCTGCCACGAGCGGAATACCCTGCATCCGGCTCAAAACATAGCCGATGAGTGCGCCCTCGTGTATGTGGCCGTGGACGATGTCGAAGCGGCGGCGCAGCATGGTCTTCAAGCCCGTCCAACCCAGGAAAACGTCAAAAGCGATCTTGTGCAGCGAAGAGCCGACCTCGTACTCGGCGCGCCAGGGCGTGGGCCGGGTGCGCACGATTTCCAGATCGGGCAAATCGCGCCCCAGGTAGTAGGTGATGATGGTCACCTGGTGGCCCAGTTTTTGAAGTACCCGGGCCTCCTCCAGGATGCGTATGTGACCACCATAATCGGAGAAGAAGGAGGTGGGGGCGACCATCAAAATGCGATACGTCTCAGTCAATGGGCCTGGCCTGGCAGGGAGATGTTGGGACGTCGTGCTACTTCTTGCGTGGGGGCTCTGTTCCCTTCTTCAACCGGGAGGCTGCGTACCCACCAAAGATCATCTGCCCAAGCTGTTCGCCCCGGCTGGGTATCTGATCTGTGCGGACGGCGCGTTCTTTGAGCCACATGCCCTGTCCCCGTTCCTCGATCCAGCGCTCCCGTCCATCGGCGGTCGCTACGAAGGCCTGCTCTAATGTCTCCGCGTCCTCTTCGGTCAGCATATCGCGCAGGCGCACGAGTTCGCTCAACAGGGAGTTGAGCCGGCGCAGGATGTGCTCGCGATTGAGGAAGACGGAGAGGTGGCGCTCGCGGGCGTCAGACGCGGCGGCGGTGGCAGCCGCGAAGCGATGGCCGGCGAACTTGCGCATCTCCTGCCAGCCGGGGGTGTCCACCGTCGCGCGCAGCAGTGCGATGGCCAGCAAGTCGGCCAGTCCCTCGACGCCAGCCTGTAGCCCGTCGTGCTCGGTGACGTCAATGAAAAATGGGGTGGCCCCCAGCATCGTGGCCAGCCCGGTGAACACGTCAATCGCGGTGCCGGAAGTTCTGATCGGCGTGGTGAGGCAATAGAGTGCTCCTCGCAACAGGTCGCTGCTGGCTGCTTCCAGTCCCTCCAGTGGTGTCGAGCCGACGACGGCTGGGTTGGGGATCGGATGCCCGCCGACGAAAAAGACGTTCTCCGGCAGGCGTTCCTCGGCCCAGCGCATCACCGGTGCCTTGAGGGGCGCGGTGTCGGTGACGAAGCAGCCGGGCTGGAGGGATGGCGCGATGGCAGCGAACGTCTCGCCGATGGCGGGGAGGGGCACGGCAACGATGACCAGGTTGGCGTTCCGGCACGCCCGCTCTGGCCAGCGCTCCACCTGATCAAAGGCTCCCTTGCTGCGGGCAAGGTTGGCTGCCTGGGCATCGGCGTCGCAGCCGACGATCCTGGGTGGCGTCTCCTGTGCTTTCAACCCCAGCGCGATGGAGACACTGATGCAGTCAGCGCCGATAATCGCGACTTGTGTAAGATCCATAGTGGTTTCTCCTCATTAGTTCATACTATCGGCTGCTTGGAGGGCGGCCAGCAGTTGATCCTCCTCGACAGCGAAAGACGAGCCGATTGCCAGCCGGTCCTGGTGTCGCCGGATCAGGGCGATCGTGAGCGGCGAGCAACCGGCCTCTTGGGCCCAGCGCGCTCCTACTTCTGGATGCCGGGCGTGGACGACGTAGACACGACGCCACCCTCGCGACTCTCCCTGGCTCAAGGAGGCCAGCAGGCGCGGCGCGCAGTGCTCCAGAAGCACGATCGCGGCCCGCTGCCAGGCCGGCAAGCGGGCGGCGCTCTTACCCGCGTCGTGCAACAGTGCCGCCGCCAGGAGTTGGGGATGCGCGTGGCCGGCCTGGCAGAGCGTGTGGTATACTGCCAGGGCATGACGCTGGTCTTGCGCAGCCTGACGGCGGAAAAGCCCTCGCGCTTCCGGCGTCAGAATGTGGATTGCCTGTTCCACTTCTTCCTCTGGAACCCGAACGGTTAACGCCCGCAAAAACTGTGCCACGCGATAGCAGGCCGTCTCTACCATCCCGTACTCAGTACACCAGCAAGGCACGGATCATAAAATCCATGGCTGGACCGATGAGCAGACTGAGGATGCCGAGCCTCGATAGAAGGTACAGGATCAGCATCATCCCTGCACCTCCGAAATACTCCATTCGGTCCATCACGCTGGCCCACCTCGGCGGCAACAACCAGGTCAAGACGCGCGAGCCATCGAGGGGTGGAATGGGAATCAGGTTAAAGAGCAGCAGGGCCAGGTTGATCCCAACGAAGTTGAGCATGATCCCTCGCAGGCTGACGACAGAAGAGCCACTCGCATAGAGGCTCAACCAGCCCAGCCGAAAAGGAATCGCGGCCAGCATGGCCAGCACCAGGTTGGAAAACGGACCGGCGACGCTCACCAGCGCCCAACTGGCGCGCATTTTCCCACGCAGGCGGTACGGGGCCACGGGCACTGGCCTGCCCCACCCGAAGCCGAACAGTACCAGGCTCAGCGTGCCGATCGGGTCCAGGTGGGCCAATGGGTTGATCGTCAGGCGGCCACGCTGCGCGGCCGTGTCGTCCCCCAGTTGGAAGGCGGTCCAGGCATGGGCCCACTCGTGGATCGGCATACTGGTCAGGAACAGGATCGCCAGGGTGATGAGCCGATCCGGGTTGAGCAAGTTCATGAAATCCAACGTGTTTACCTCACTTGGTCGCGATAAGAAGCAGGGTGTAATTATAACGACTAGGATTCATGCGGCGCGCAGCCGCCGCATAATCCGTGTTGAACTAAGCCGGTCGTACTGACCTGTAACTGAATTGTACTCCCACTTGGGGATTAAGGCAAAACCACGCTTGGGGGAACGCGCCGCGGACTGAGCCAGGGGCAGCCCATCCGCGCACGTGAAGCGTCACCCGGCCCGGGGCGAACGGCTTTTGGGCGAGTCAGATGCCAGACCAGGCGACTCTCCGGCAGGTGTGACGGTCTGGCGCAGCCCGTTTTTCGGCAGCCAGGCAGGCGCAAGCGCGGGTGCAGGGAAACGGTGCCCGCGCCCTCGAGGTGGAGAGCCGGTTTGTGTGCAGCGACGTTGCTCACGGCGGTTGACCTCTTTCAGGATGAGCGAGCGGGCGCGGGCGCATGGTCTGGCCACAGGCCGGGCAGCGGACGAGGGACTGCGGTGGTGTGAGAGACGGTGGCGCGTCAGCAGCCTTTGCACTCGAATCGGGATTGGAGGCGTCGGGGGTGGGGGCCGCAGCGTCGAGTTGGCGACGGATGGCGGCGAGCCGTTGGCGCAGG
>Ga0315285_10001439_pt1 | contig 25079 bp, 20 predicted proteins | sample YL17G09_36_MG_FD_203698 | JGI IMG/M metagenome (GOLD analysis project Ga0315285, IMG submission 203698) | Sediment microbial communities from Yellowstone Lake, YNP, Wyoming, USA - YL17G09_36 | ecosystem: Environmental > Aquatic > Freshwater > Lake > Sediment | place: USA: Wyoming | collected... | reverse complement strand
CACACGTGATACGGACTCCGCGGACGGATCCCCACGCTCGTTGGGTATTCTCCTCCAATTCCTTGATCATTTGGATCTTGATCGACCGGAAGGGTACTCGGCGTGTCAAGGCATGGGCGATTTCCTGCGCAATGAAGCCCGCATGGTGGCTCTCCCATGGGCTGGTCCATACGTCCACACTGGTTGGTAGGGTGTTGTAGCATTGACCAAGCATTCCCAGCAGGGGGGCTTGAAGCCCCACAGTGGGTTTCATCAGAGCACCGGCCTGTTGGACATAGGGTGCAAGGCTATTTGTGGGTTTTAGTACCGCGGCTGTTAAGACGTTGCGCAGGATCTTCTTGGGATCTGGGGTTGCGTTCCCTGTGGCCTTGAAGAGGCAGTGCTTTCCACGGGGTAGGGTTGCCAGGGGATCTCCTTGTTGGGTTTCCGAGAGGAGGTGTTTTACCTTTTCCTTACGTGTGGGTTGCAGGCGATAGCGCAGCCCTTTAAGGGCACGACTCGTGGTGGGGTTGTGTACGTTCAGGAGGTAGTTATGGCTTTTAAGGGCTCCAACAAAGGCGAGTTGCGCCTCGGGAAGCTCCTTTTGTAGTAACATTCCTTGGTAGTGCTTTGCCAAGGCAAGTTTCTTTACCTGCAATGTGGTATAATGGGCCTCGCTAAACCAACAGTCATTATAGGTTTTATGCGCTGTTGGTAGTCGTAGGGAAATAGGATTGACTTTTTGTCCCATAATTTTTTAATTTAGATTGTATTGATCTTCTGTGCTGTGCGGGTGCAGGGAATGCATGTCGGATTTTTAGTCCATAGGTATGGACTTTCGACTACCATAGAACATAAATGACCCTGTAGATGCATCGTAGAACACCACCACGAGAGGTTCGTCCATGCTTTGAGCAACTTGTTTATGTTGTATATGCTTAAAGGCCAATGGCGTTGCCGTAGAGGTTCCTCTCTATGACGAAAGCAACTATGTCATACTATAGACGGTGTACTTTATAGAGATCCTCTCGAAACATGGAACACTGCTTCGTCGTCTCGTATTGTCACATATTCAACACCATGCTCAAGTAGAGGTTCGTTATACATGTACGTAGGGGAGTAGATGCTCGTGTAGGCACTACACTCGCAACTCTATATACTACCTATTGCACCATCGTTTTTTCATGAGGTTTATCAGGCGTGGCCACGCTTCAAATGACACAAAATACACGAATGTTTGACAATCATGTGCAATGTTCCACCCATCCTTTCGTCACACCGATGGTTTTAGCCCGTACCCTCTCCAAGTTGGACTTGAACCAACGACATTCCGGTTAACAGCCGAATGTTCTACCGACTGAACTATTGGAGAAAAAACTATAGACGTTTACACAACGTACTACATTAAAAAAGCCATATTGCTACTGTTTTTTTTAAATAATATAAAGAGCCCCATTAGTACGAGTTAGCTCAACATCTTACGACGCTTACACATCTCGCCTATGCCGTAGTAGTCTTCTACGAGGTATGAAACTTGTTTTGAGACACAGTTTCCCGCTTGAGAGGCTTTCAGCGGTTCTCTGATTTGAACGTAGCGACCCAGCGTATTGCCGTTGGCACGACAACTGGTAGACCAGAGGTTCACCATTCTCGGTCCTCTCGTACAAAAGAATGATTCTCGCAGTTTTCCTGGGCATTGCTGCCCATATGCACTCAAAAAAGATAGGATCCGTACTGTTTCTCAACGCACTAAACCCAACTCACGTACCGCTTTCATCGGCGAACAGCCGAACCCTTGGAATCTTCTTCAACTCCAGGATGCGATGAGTCGACATCGAGGTGCCAAACGACCCCGTCGATATGAGCTCTTGGGGGTCATTAGCCTGTTATCCCTAGCGTACCTTTGATCCGTTAAGCGAGAGCCTTTCCACACAGGACTCCCGGGTCACTATAGCCGACTTTCGTCTCTGTTCGACATGTAGGTCTTACAGTCAGGCAAACTTATACTATTACGCTCTACAACTGATTTCCGACCAGTTTGAGTTTACCTTCGCGCGCTTCCGTTACTTTTTAGGAAACCATCGCCCCAATGAAACTACCCGTCGATCACTGTTTCTTTGTATAAAGATGAGACGACCTTCAAAAAAAGGGTGGTATCTCAAGGATGGTATAAATACCTCCCACCTATCCTGCACAGTTTTTGAAGATTGTCAATGATAGAGTATAGTAAAGGTGCTAGGGTCTTACCGTCTTTTTTCGAGAACTCCGCATCTGCACGGAGAATTCAATTTCACTGAGTCTACGTTGGAGACAGTGGGGCAGTCGTGACGCCATTCATGCGGGTCGACAATTATTCGACAAGGAATTTCGCTACCTTAGGACCGTCCATATGGACTAATGTTAACTCGGCTGCCCGTGGGCATTGCCCCAAAGGGCACTGCCGAGCCCCTTCCCCGTGGAAGGGCTTGCCCTCTCGGGCAAGATCGGACTATATCATCAAAGCACGAGTCCCGTGCTTCGTTTGGCGTGTAGTCTCTGAGGATTCTTAGGCCCGCGGCTTTGCAGGGCGCCCATTGAGCGCCTCGATGCGTAAACGATTTCTCTCCCAAAACACGGCCCCCCTTGCAAGAATCTGTTGCTTCGAGTAGGTGCGGGCATGCTTGCTATCGATGTCGTCCAGCAGCACCAGTATACGCTCGAGGTCGTCATAGGTGGTGCTTCGATGCTGGTCGAGGATCGCGAGGATCTTTTGGAAGCGTTGAAAATCCTTTTTCTTCTTTTCCGAAAGAAATCGAAAGGTGCTAAAAAAAGGAATAATTGTCTCGCGTAGCGCCTTGCGGGTTTCGACTTCATAGGCCCAGACCCCATCCTTGCGGTACCGCAAGGTACCGCATCGGAGATGGTGCTTGATCAGGGCCAAGATAGTGCGCTCCTTTTGACTGATGTTAAAGACTGGGGTGATCTTCCACCCCAGCAAACAGTCCAAACGCAGGCGAAAGCTCGTGTTAAAACTGCCCTCGCCATCTGCGAAGCCGACGATGTAGTAGGCCTTGTCGCGGGGTATCTGTAATGTCGATTTCATACATACCTAAGTCTTTCCTGCTGATTGTCTCACGCCTTCGAGATTGTCACGGCAAGGGCAAGCCCCTTACGGGTACTTTGTAACCCTTGCGCGTACTCGATGCGGTGTATGCTCCTTGTGCGAGGCATACGCCTCGCATAAAGGCATACGGAGGTTTTCCAGCATATAGCCAAATTTTACAACTCCAACGGTCTATTTTTAGAGTTACGGCCGCCGTTCACTGGACCTGAAGTTCAAAGCTTCCACGGCCGAAGCCGTGGGCACCTTTCCCCTGAAGTTTCCAGCACTGGGCAGGCGTCAGACCCTATACGTCATCTTTCAATTTTGCAGAGTCCTGTGTTTTTAGTAAACAGTCGCCACCCCCGTGTTGTGCCGCCTTTACTGGAACTCCTTTCGGAGCATGTAAAGGCCCTCCTTTTCCCGAAGTTACGGAGGAAATTTGCCGAGTTCCTTCAACGTAGTTCTCTCAAACGCCTTAGTGGTACACACTCAGTGACCTGTGGTGGTTTAGGGTACGGTGCGTGTTATATACCTTGTTTCCTGGACGAGTATCGCACCCCTAAAAGAAATCCAATAACTTTAGAAGTGCCATGGGTCGTCGTCGCGTATATACATACAATGGCTGAGAAGCATCGGAATACTCCCCGAACCATTTGTTTTCCCATTAAATGCGGCTTTCGCCTGTTTCTTAGGGACCGATTAACTCTACATCGATGAACTTCTGTAGAAACCCTTCACTATTCGGCGATCATGATTTTCACATGATTTTCGTTACTCATGTCAGCATTCTCACTTCTGATCTCTCCACGCTTTCTCACAAAAGCGCTTCATCGACTACAGAACGTTCTGCTACCGAACACGTCTCGACATGAGGACGAGACATATTCCCACCGCTTCGGTAATAAACTTGAGACCCGATACATTTTCAGTGATACTAAGCTCGACCAGTGAGCTCTTACGCTTTCTTGAAAGGATGGCTGCTTCCAAGCCCACCTCCTGGTTGTCTTCGCTCGCGAAGGTACGGACGCACCTTCAATATCATCTTTTCCCACTCAGTTTATGTTTAGGGACCTTAGCGTGTGATCTGGGCTTTTTCCCTCTCGACTTTGGACCTTTGCGCCCAAAGTCTGTCTGCTCATTGGTTTTTCTTTTCTAAAAAAGAAAGTATCTTTGGTATTCGGAGTTTCCTTGAGGTTGGTATCGCTTTGGGCAACCCGCTCCCAAAGAGTGCTCTACCCCCAAAGATAATTTCAATGAACGCTCTACCTAAATAGATTTCGCAGAAAACCAGCTATCTCCGAGTTCGTTTGGCTTTTCACCCCTCGTCACAAGTCATCCCCGCCTATTGCCACAGACGTGGGTTCGGTCCTCCAAAAAGTATTACCTTTTCTTCAACCTGCTCATGACGAGATCACTCGGTTTCGGGTTCAAATCTTGGGACTCATACACCTCCTTGAAGGGTATCGTACATATTTCTTACGCCTCCACCTAACGGCTTAAGCTTGCCACAAAACTTGACTCGCTGACCCATTATGCAAAAGGTACGCTGTCACTCTCTTATCCATGGTGGATGAAAAAAGCTCCAACTGTTTGTTGGCTTTGGGTTTCAGTGTCTTTTCACTCCCTTTTTAGGGGTCTTTTCTCCTTTCCCTCACGGTACTTGTTCACTCTCGGTTAGAACGGAGTACTTAGGCTTAGAGGGTGGTCCCCCTATCTTCTATCAAGATTGGTTCTCGATATACTCTATACAAATCAAAGAGCCGTGGGAGGCAATCTACAGGGCTTTCACCTTTTTTCGCAGAGGATTCCACACTCTTTCAATACGTCACCACGATCCCTTTACTTGATTTGTTGGCCTGGTCCGCGTTCGCTCACCACTACTGACGGAGTCTCGGTTGATTTCCTTTCCACAAGGTACTTAGATGGTTCAGTTCCCTTGGTTGGTGTACTCTAACATATTGTTTGTGGGTTTCCCCGTAGGAGAGGTATGGATCTCAGGGAATATGCTCCTCCCCATACCATTTCGTTGCATGAAACGTCCTTCTCTCGTTCTACCTAGGCATCCCCCCAAAGCCGCTTTTGGCTCTATTGTACATTATTGGCGACTGTTGTCGCAGGTTTTGCGTGCTCGGAAAGGGTCGAACTTTCAACTTCCAGAGCCGTAATCTGACACTCTATCCAATTGAGCTACGAGCACGTGCCCCCAGAACTCAGGGAGGAAGGCGACTCGCCTTCCTCCGCGTGTACTAGTTATTTTTTGTGCTGCAGACATTGCTGCAGAGTCTGGTGTAAGGCCCCATCCACGCGACGCATATAAGAGAAGTCTCCCAAACGTTTCAGTAGAAGGAAACGAGCCATCACCGATTGCATACTGTGCAGCAGTTGCACGTAGGTATGCACCCCGAGGGTTTGCAGTTTTACCACCTCCGTGCGCGTGCGCGGTGTATCGGCGTAGTAGCCTCCAAGGACAAAGCCCTCTTTCGCCCCATCCAGCAGTCGAAGAACGTTGTGAAGGTCGGTAGTCGTGGCGCACCCACTGATCAGCAGGGGGCCCTGGCAGGATGCCAGGTTCACCATTTGGGCATTTTTAGCCTTTAAAATCAGCTTTAAAATGGATGTTTTGGCTTGAACCACCGTCACATTACTGTTCGATGTGGCTTCCAAGGCTTTAATCTTCGCCTTAAGGTGCAGCCACTCCCCCGTCGATTTCTGCTTGGATTGGTACCAAATCACGATGGGGTAGTTGACAAAGACGCCTTCCAGCTGATTCTTAATTAATTGTTTTTTGATTGAAATCATTTTTTCCCTCGAATGTTTTTTTGTTTCAAAGTTTTGTGTTTTGCCGGTCTTCGCGTTCGCGCAAATTCACCAAACCTGTGCCCCACCATTTCCTGTGTAATTTTAATTTTATGGAAGGTTTTCCCGTTGTGCACCTGAACTTCGTGATGCACGTGGGCGGGTAAGACCATGGAACGTCGAGACCAAATATCCTGCGCACCTTGCGTCTCCTGCAAGCGCACTTCAGAAAAAATTCCTTTTTTGAGTGATCGGGCCATTAAAAATATAAGTTGTTATAGTGGTGTTTTATTTCACGGGGTATCCTGATGTGAAATAAAAGCCTATTATCGGACTTGAACCGATAACTTTCGGTTTACAAAACCGATACTCTACCAGTTGAGTTAAACAGGCTCCCCTTCGAAGAACGCCGCATCAACTCACAGCGATCGGCGAATCGCAGGAACGTCCAGCAGGGTTGGAAAGACGATGCGCTGGGGCGCGTAGAGGTAAACCGCTGTAAAGGTCGAAAAGGAGATTTCAAAATGGACAGGCTTCATTACACTGACTGGGTGGAAAAGTGTGGTATCTGCAACGGTTTTGATATATTTTGCCGCACTCGGCGCGTCTTTGAAAGCCCCGAAACGGGTTTCCAGGTCTGCGGGTGTCGTGGTGTCCTTTGCATCCTTCATAGCTTGAAGTCTCGCATCCAGACCGAAGGCCGATGCCGTACTTGAGTAGACATTGGGGTAGGTCGCGGATATTTGAGTGCTCTGTTTAAAAAAACGAGTAAAGCGGTCAAACATGCTTTGCCCGAGCAGGGTGTGCCATGGAGTATCCACCTGCAGCACATCTCCCGGACAGAGTGCATAACTCGGTCGCCCCGCACGTTTTCCATTGACTAGGATGCGCTTGTGCAGGATCCATTGGCGTGCCATGTAAATGCTGGAAAAGAAACCACAACGGTAGAGGGCCACGTCCAGTCGACGTTCCAGGGCTTGAAACACCGATGCATCGTCGTGCATGGTTGTCAGCAATTTACGCACATGCTTTGTGGATAGGCCACCGTAAAACCAACGAAATTTCTTTCGCTGTTGCAGTTGGTAACCGAATTCCGACAGCTTGCGTGCTTGAGCCGATTTCACCTCCAGGTTGATCTGGTCGATAGAGTATAGGGTTTCGTCCACCGGCATGTCCACGTCAAAAACGTTTAACTTTTGCAGTTTCGGGTAGATGCTGGCGTTGGATGGTCTTCGTTGGTTTGTATTTTTTTGTTTTTTGCGAGAAAGCCCTGCTTCTGGAAGCAGGTTTTCTCCGAAGGGTTGATTGATCAATAGTGATCCTAATCGTTTAAATTGTCGTGTGCGCATAGGGTCAGTGGTTTAGGATAAAACGTGTTTTTACGGGTAATTTGTGGTGGGCGATGCGGGCTGCTTGGGCTGCCAGAGACGCCGTTACCCCGTCCATTTCGTAGAGAATTTGACCGGGTTGTACAGGGCAGGTCCAGTGGGAGTGGGGCCCTTTCCCCTTCCCCATACGAACCTCAGCGGGTTTCGCCGTGATTCCAAGGTCAGGAAAGATGCGAATCCACACCTGCCCACTGCGCTTGAATTGGCGCGTGATAACACGACGAACTGCTTCAATGGTTTTGGCGTCGATGCGTCCCTGCTCCAGGGCTTGAATTCCGAACTTTCCGAACTCTAAACCTTGTAAATTACTTACCTGTCCTCGCTTTTTAATCTTATGGAATTTTCGAAATTTTGTGCGTTTTGGGCTTAGCATAGGAGATTATTATTTTTGTTTAACGCGGTGGGCGTTTAAACGGCGAGCGGTACGTGCATTCCCGTGGGTGCGTTGACCGCGACAGGGTAGGCCTTGGGCCAGACGCAGCCCACGCCATGTCGATAATTGCACCAGGCGCTTGGCTTGTTTGCGCACAAGGCGTAGGCGCTCGTTTTCCACGCTGTAGCGATGGCGGAGGGTCTGGCTCAACTGATCCTGTTGTTGTTGGGTCAGGTCTTTGACCTTTACCATTTCACTCAACCCCAAGGTTGCACAAATTTCCTGGGCCGAAGCGCGGCCCATTCCATAGACTTGACCTAAGGCGATGACCAAGCGTTTCGAATCCTTTAATGTAGTGTTTAATAAAACAGCCATAGGGGGCGATAGTTTTAGTTGGTGTCGTAGAGGTAGTCCCACGAGCGAAGCGTCACCGTGAGCTCAACCCCAGAACATTCGAGGTTTTTGAGCCCGAAGAGGAAGACTTCTACCGCCTGGTCGCTCCCAAAGGTATAACTCACCGCGCGGTGAACTCGGGTAAAAACGAACTGCTCACGGGATTTTTTGTCCACGTGGGGCGAACGGAGCACTGTGATGTGGGATCGTTGCGTGGGCAAGCAGACCACATGCGCAAGGACTTGGTCTTCGGTGTGGTCTGGGTTGACGCGATCCCAGAGGGACTGTAACTCGTTTTGGCAGGTATTCAAGTGTTGTGTATCAAAACTTTTAATTTTAATATGGAGTGTATGGGTCATACAGGGGTAAGATAAAGAAGACGGTATATAAAGGGAATCAGGGTGACTGGATTTGAACCAACGACTTCCTGTTCCCAAAACAGGTGCGCTACCGGGCTGCGCTACACCCTGAAGGTGCGATCTATACGAAAAAAGCAACGGGGCTGTCCAGAGAGGCTCCCGCTTCGGTCAGCGGATAGCGGGAATCGAACCCGCATGATCTGCTTGGAAGGCAGAGAATTTACCATTAATCTATATCCGCGGCGAAGGGGCATTAGAAAAACGGCGAATAACGGGGATTGAACCCATATTTCCAGAGTCACAGTCTGACACTTTAACCGTTTAAGTTATACTCGCCATGAATGTCGTGGGCTCGACGGGTGTTTTTTTACGGGTAGCAGGACTTGAACCCGCAAGGTTTGACCCTCTAGAGCCTAAATCTAGTGTGTCTACCAATTCCACCATACCCGCATAGACCAAATCAATGGGAGTTAGTGGACTTGAACCACTAACAGCCTCGTTGTAAGCGAGATACTCTACCAATTGAGTTAAACCCCCAGCACCACCCGGATGTGCGCTTCGGATGAAGGAGGATTCGAACCCCCGATACCTTCCCAGGTATGCCGGTTTTCAAGACCGGTACTTTCAACCACTCAGACATTCATCCACGGTATACCTTTGGATGAATACATATATTCCCATAATTCTTACCACGTCTCCCACAAGTAGCAGTACATATGGCATGGCAGGGTTTCACAATTCGAGTTCGGAATGGGTTCGGGTGGGCCCCCTGGCATTATAAGAATTACAAGAATATATGTATTAAGCACAAATATATACAAGCATAGGCCTAGAAGGGATCGAACCTTCAACTTAGCCGTTATGAGCAGCACGTTCTCACCTAATTGAACTATAGGCCTTTAAGGACGTGCAAGCATGATTCAAAATGAATCTTTTTCAAGGGGCGGGGTTCGCCCGAAGGATCCTCCCGCCCCTTGAAAAATGTGTGGGGTTGTCTCAAACCCCGAGCGTGTTAGTGCGCTTCAACTTTCCCCGGTGCCGGAGTATCTTTGATACTAGGCACTTCTTCAAACGTGTGAAAAGCGGGTGGTGATGGAATCATCCATTCCAGTGTTGATGCCACACCTGGTGCTGTTTCCCAAGGGTTCGCCGGGCATTTCTCGTCTCCAGTCAATGTACGATACACAATGTAGAAGAAAAGCACTGCTCCTAAAACCGATAGGTAACTCCCGTAACTTGCAACGGCATTCCATCCTGCAAAAGCATCTGGGTAGTCTGGAATACGACGAGGCATTCCAGCAAGCCCTAGGAAATGCATCGGGAAGAATGTAATGTTAACTCCTAGGAAAGTAATCCAGAAGTGAATTTGTCCGAGGGTTTCTGGGTACTGTAATCCAGTAATTTTACCAATCCAGTAATAGAACCCCGCGAACATTCCGAAGACTGCTCCCATCGAAAGCACGTAGTGGAAGTGAGCGACAACGTAGTAGGTGTCGTGTAATGCAATGTCTAATCCAGAATTTGCAAGCAGCACCCCTGTCACCCCTCCAACCGTAAACAGCACGAGGAATCCGCATGCGAAAAGCATGGGAGTTCGGAATTCAATACTTCCTCCCCATAGGGTTGCGATCCAACTGAAGATTTTAATCCCCGTTGGTACAGCGATAATCATCGTTGCAGCAGTAAAGTATGCACGCGTGTCGATGTCAAGCCCCACCGTATACATGTGGTGGGCCCATACGATAAACCCCAGAACTCCAATACTTACCATGGCGTAGACCATCCCGAGGTACCCGAACACGGGTTTCTTAGCGAATGTGGAAATAACATGACTTACAATTCCAAAGGCTGGAAGAATAAGAATGTACACCTCTGGGTGTCCGAAGAACCAGAATAAATGCTGAAATAAAATTGGGTCTCCCCCTCCTGCAGGGTCAAAGAATGTGGTGTTGAAGTTACGGTCCGTTAAAAGCATCGTAATTCCTCCCGCAAACACTGGTAATGACAGAAGTAGAAGCCATGCGGTGATGAAGACCGACCATACAAAGAGCGGTAAACGGTGCATTGTCATCCCTGGTGCTCGCATGTTCAGCACGGTTGTAATAAAGTTAATTGCCCCTAAAATACTACTAATACCTGAAAGGTGAAGACTGAAGATAGCAAGATCCACCGACCCTCCCGAGTGGCTCGCAATACTTGAGAGTGGGGGGTAGACAGTCCATCCTGTTCCCGCTCCAACTTCAACTAAAGCAGAACTTAACAGTAAGAAAAGCGAAGGTGGCAGTAACCAAAAACTAATGTTGTTTAGTCGTGGGAACGCCATGTCCGGTGCACCAATCATGACTGGTACAAACCAGTTACCAAAACCTCCGATTAAGACTGGCATTACCATGAAGAAGATCATCAGGAATGCGTGGGCTGTAATAATGACATTATATAATTGGTGGTTTCCATTTAAAATCTGTTGTCCAGGGTGCGCTAATTCCATTCGAATAACTAAGGAAAAACACGTCCCTAATACCCCAGCAAATGCACCGAATAATAAATATAAGGTACCAATATCTTTATGGTTTGTTGAAAAAACCCATCGATTTAAAAAGTCCATCAATGGCTTATTCTTTTGTGTTCATGGAGAGTATAGGGTTATACTCGACGTTTTCGTGGAGCTCGACACCCATTATGTGCTAATGGTGTTTTTTCAAAGAGTTCCAGAATAGTAAGGGCTGTATTTTGGAGTGCACGCACCGCCTTTTGTTTCCCGAAGCCAAGCCCTTTCATATGCACGGTGACCGTTGCAATCCCAAAGGCTTGGGCTTTTGTGGCGATTTCCTGGGCCGCAAGTTCGGCCGCGTGGGCCGTCGACTTACGACTGTTGCGTAAACCAACGGTTCCCCCCGAAGACCATGCCTTGACACGTCCCTGGGCATCGACCAGTGTTAAAATTGTATTGTTTTTCGTACTTTGGATGTAAATGGTTCCTGTACGGGTTGTGGATAGGATAATCTTTGAACTTTTTGCCGAAGCCATACGTGTTGTAAAATGTAATTTGGAGATAACCGGAGTTGAACCGATGACCTTATGCGTGCAAAGCATACGTTCTACCAGCTGAACTATACCCCCAGGGGTCGTTGCGACAGGGCGCATGGGGCCACCAACACCGGAGGAAATGGGATTCGAACCCATGGTACAATGAACACTGTACGTTGATTTAGCAAACCAATACCTTCAGCCACTCAGCCATCCCTCCCGAGCCTGTGCGTCATGTCCGCAGCGGTGGTGCGTTGGGTATGGCAGGACTTGAACCTACGACCATCAAGTTAAAAGCCAGATGCTCTACCAACTGAGCTACATACCCTGTACTGTCGAAATTGTCTAGAGGGGGACTTGAACCTCCGACACAAGGATTTTCAGTCCTTTGCTCTAACCACCTGAGCTACCTAGACAAGCAGTCATTGCGTACATACTGGGGTGAAAGGACTCGAACCTATGAATGTCGGATCCAAATTCCGATGCCTTACCACTTGGCGACACCCCAAACAAGGAAAAACAACTACCTGCTACTCGATTTGAACGAGTGACATTTCGCGTATGAGGCAAATGCTCTAACCACCTGAGCTAAACAGGCCAAGATGATGTTCTCCCTTCTGGGGCATGCGGGGACGACGGCCAGGGGCCGCCCAGCGGATGAGTTGTGCATCTCGGCGGATACAAAGCGGAGGTAGGATTTGAACCTACAATCTTCAGATTATGAGCCTGACGAGGACACCATTCCTCTTCTCCACTAAAAATGAGTCAATCCAACTGCAGGTTCCCCTACAGTTACCTTGTTACGACTTCACTCCAGTCATTCAAGTGATCTTGGACTTGTTATCGGATTACCGCAAAGGACGATACTTTCAGCGAAAGTGAACGAGTCCAGTGGGGTGCACCGGTAGGGAAAGTTTTCTGACCTCTGGAACTTCCAGAGTGTGACGGGCGGGGAGTACAAGGCCCAGGTACAAATTCACCGTGGCGTGCTGATCCACGATTACTAGTGATTCCAACTTCATGCTCTCGAGTTGCAGAGAGCAATCTGAACTACGATAGGTTTTTAGGATTCACTCCGACTCGCATCATTGTTGCCCATTGTACCTACCATTGTAACACGTGTGTAGCCCAGCCCATAAGGGTCATGAAGACTTGACGTCATCCTCACCTTCCTCTAGGTTGTCCCTAGCAGTTTGAAAAGAGGATAGAATTCGTTCTCGAATTCCTAATAACTTTTCATGAGGGTTACGCTCGTTAAAGGAACGAACCAAACATCTCACGACACGAGCTGACGACAGCCATGCAACGCCTGTGACTCGGTTTACGCTATTCGGTAAAAAATAGGTTCACAAGCCATGTCAAGGACTGGTAAGGTTTTGCGCGTTGTTTCGAATTAAACCACATGTTCCACCACTTGTATGAGCCCCCGTCTATTCCTTTGAGTTTTAACCTTGCGGTCGTACTCCTCAGGCGGAAGATTTAACGCGTTAGCTAGACCTCTACATCCTAGGATGCCACAGAAAACCGTGAAATCGATCCCAGGAGCTAAAAGTGAATCTTCATCGTTGACTGCGTGGACTACTAGGGTCTCTAATCCTTTTTGATCCCCACGCCTTCGCATCTCAGCGTCAGTAACTCCGCTTAAGCGGAGTGATATGCCATCAAGTGCCAGATAATTGCCTTCGCTTTCGGCCTTCCTCCTAATATCTACGAATTTCACCTCTCCTTTAGGAATTCCATTATCCTCTCACTTACTCGAGATTACCACATATGGTGAGGCACCTACCTTCCGGTAGGACTTTATCACTCGTGCACGGTCCGAAGACCCCACACTATCCACGGGAACACCAAAGGTGGTCCGGACACACGGAGAGTAATCCGCCTACATGCTCTTTACGCCCAGTCATTTTGAATAACGCTCGCCCCCTCCGTATTACCGCGGCTGCTGGCACGGAGTTAGCCGGGACTTTTACTTAAACCTGCATCATCATTATCAGTTTAAGGCAGAGGTTTACGACAAATAACGCCTTCTTCCCTCATGCAAGATAGCTGGATCAGGCTTGCGCCCATTGTCCAATATTCCTCACTGCTGCCACTCGAAAGTGTCTGGACCGTGTCTCAGTTCCAGTGTGGCTGATCATCCTCTCAAATCAGCTAAGGATCTTCGGCTTGGTGGGCCTTTACCCCGCCAACTACCTAATCCTACGCGAGCTCATCTTTAAGTGCACTTGCGGCTTTCGTTATATTGGGTATTCGTTCTAAGAACTTATGCCCCAGCTTAAAGGTAGATTCTCACGCGTTACGCACCCGTTCGCTACGGTACCAGGTACCGTTCAACTTGCATGTGTTAAGCTTCTTGCTAGCGTTCATTCGGAGCCAGGATCAAACTCTTGATCATTTGGTTTGTATTTGTTTTTCCGAAAAAGTCCTCGTTACAAGAACCTTTCAAGAAAAAGCTGCCTGCATTGCTTTATGCACTACAGAAAAAAGGGTTACCCCTTGATCAGATTAATAAACTCTACTGCCACGGTTCCACGTACTCGGTAGTAGACCACCAATAGCGCCAACCCGATAGCCGATTCCGCCGCTGCTACCGTTAAGACAAATAATGCAAAGACTTGTCCCAGGATATCATCCAAGGCCACAGAAAAGAATAAAAAGTTTAAGTTGACTGACAAGAGCATGAGCTCAATCGACATCAGCATAACCAGGATATTCTTTCGGTTGAAGAAAATCCCCCAGATTCCAATTAAAAATAAAGTAAAGGATACAATTAAATATTTTACTAAGTCCATAGGGTACGATGTATAGGAAAAGCAACACCTTGTGCAAAATAGTGTGTATGCGGGGATACAGCTCTGGGCAAAAAGGGACTTGAACCCCTGACTTTACGCTTATCAGGCGTATACTCTTACCAACTGAGTTACCTGCCCATCTATTTATCGGTGCCACAAAGGCGTTGGGCCATCCAAAGTTGGACGTCGGCCCCCACCGCCCTTTACAGGGCTAGGGCACACGCAACTTTATGGCTCGCTACATATAATGGCGTAGGGTACGCCATAAATAAGAGCAGAAATAGGAAACATAGGGCCAGGCAGTACGCAGCAGCCTGAGACGGTCGCGCAAGGGTTACCCATGTTTTTGGTGTTTCGAAATACATAATTTTCACCACGCGAATGTAGTAGAAACAACTCACCGCACTGGTTAAAATCCCAAGGATCGCCAGGTTATACTGGGACACACTCAGGGCCGACCAAAACACCATCGCCTTGGCGTAGAAACCTGCCAAAGGCGGGATTCCAGCAATGGAGAACAAGGCACTGGCGAAGGTTAATGCCAGTAGCGGGTTTGTTTTTCCGAGACGGGCGAAGTCTGTGGTGTACTTGAAACGCTCCACGTCGTGGAAACCTTCGCGGTGCACCGGAATCAGAAGAATTCCAAAGATCAATGCCGTCGTAATCATGTAGATCACCAAGTAGATCACCACCGACTGCAGGCCTTCCAGGGTTCCACAACATACCCCAATAAGGATGTATCCCGTATGCCCGATTGAACTATAGGCCAGTAGACGTTTAATGCGGGGTTGAGTTAATCCAGCAAAACACGCTAAAATCATCGAAGCTGCACTACAGAAAAAGAGAAAAGCTTGCCAATCCGGTAGGAAATCGAAGAAACTCTGGTAAAGTACGCGAGAAATCACAAAAAAGAAGCTTGCCTTAGGTGCAATAGAGAAGTACGCGGTTACCGGTAAAGGCGCTCCCTCGTACACATCCGGTGCCCACATATGGAAGGGCACAGCGGTTACCTTGAAGAGCAGTCCAATGAGTAAGAAGAGCATCCCCAACTCACACCCACGCCATTCTGCGGCACTCGACAGACTTCCGTCAAAGTTTTCCCCGCAGCGGAGCAGTTGCGCCAAGGCATCGAATTCCAGGGTTCCGGTGAACCCATAGATCAGCGAGCACCCGAAGAGGAGAAGTCCCGACGAGAACGCTCCCAGCAGGAAATACTTGATCCCAGCTTCCGTTGAAAATTCCGAGTCGCGACGGAAGGCCGCTAACACATAAAAGCATAAGCTTTGAAATTCCAGCGTTAAGTAAAGGGCTAACAGGTCTCCCGCAGAAATAAAGCACAGCATCCCAATGGTTGACAGAAGGATTAAAATCGGGAATTCAAAAGAATTCATCGATTGGCGACGAAGGAAGTCTTGAAATAGAAATACCGTCACCATAGTCCCGAGAATAATTAACACCTTGAAGAAAGTTGTTCCTGAATCCACAATAAAACTGTTAGATAGAACTGTTGCATGGGTCCACGGGTTGAGTACAAGCAGGGCAATTGCCCATCCCAAGCAAAGTTGGACAAGCCAACTCAGTTGCGTTATTAAAATCGGGTACTTGTGGCCACTCGATGTCGATAACACTACACCGTAAACGATGAGACCAAGACTGCAGAGAACAAGAAAAAGCTCAGGTAAAATAACTTTTAAATCATTTTCAAAGAAAACAGCCTGAAATGGGAGATTTGCACTCCCTTGCAAAAAAGGCCACGAGATATTAAAATTCATAACTATACTATTATATAAAGAAGCTTGAGTAATCTTCTTTATGGCGATACACATCGTTGTACAAAAGATGCATCCTGCAGGAGTTGAACCTGCGACCTGCAACTTAGAAGGTTGTTGCTCTGTTCCAACTGAGCTAAGAATGCTCACTATCGGACTTGAACCGATACTCCCAAAGGGAACAGATTTTAAGTCTGTCGTGTTTACCGATTTCACCAAGCGAGCAGGTTTCTTACGTCAACCCACTTTTATCGATTTGCTGCAGTTGGAGTCATCTCGACCCAGTACCACAGCAAATCAATACACCACCACAACCCAGCAGGGTTTAGGCATTCTGTAAGCGTGTTAATGCCTGGCGAAGCAGGGCACGGTTCCACGAAGTACCTTGTTTTGACTTTTGAAGTTTTAACAGGACACGCGCAACTTGGGATTGGGCCATACGCGATTGCCATTCCATTTGTAACGGTCCAGACGCCTGCGCCAGGGTTACCAGTTTTTTACTCATATCCTGAGCAATCACTGCCTGTAATGTTTTGTTCCCAGTAATACAAGCTTGCTGTACCTGTGCCGCGGTAAAGCCAGCTAAACTTTGAAGTGCCTGGGGCAGTGATCCAACTTTTTTGTGTTCCTGAAGCAGTTCCTCCAGAGCTGTTTTCTTTAACACCGAAAATGTTTCCAGTTCCTGTTGGATCCCTTGACCTCTTTCATCTAAGGATTCTTGGATTGTTTGTCCGAAATAACGGTATACAAAGTACACAAAGGCAAAAAATGTAATCGCTACTAAAATTTCTTCGTTATAAATAATAACGTGTTTCGAGCTTAACACACAAAATGCTAAAAAACCAAAGATATAAGGGCGAAGTTTTTCATTCGTCATCATAAAAATATCAACTTTTTTAAAATGTTTCCTTGTGGTTGACCGATGCCCTTCCAAGCATCGGTCAACCACAAGAATGGGGATGCCTAGGCATCCGCCTAAGGTCACACCGGAGTGTGCTTGTTTTAACGCGCTTTAGCCTTTGCAAATTGTTGTAGTTGTGCTAAAAGTACACTTGAGCGTAGCGTGGCATTCGGTTGAGGGAATGTTAAGGCTACCCCAAGGTGACGCGTCAGGGACTGTTCTCCCACGGATGTTAAATACGAGGTATTGGCAGTTTTCCACTGTTTTGCGTTGGTTTGTTTTAACACGTCGTCAACCCAATTGGTCGTTTTTTCAAGCGTGTTTTGCACCAGTTGCTTTGATGTAGACACTCCCGTATCAAGTACGACAGTGACACTCTCTCCAACCTTAGCTTTTTCATCATGAAGGACGGTAACACCTTGCGTCGATCCGCGGAGTTTTTGTTCGCGGAGTTTAAAAATACGACCAAATTTTGGCAGGATAAATTTCACCACCACACCGTAGAACCCAAGGTAGAAAAAACACAGCCAAAAGAATTGAGAAAAGAAGGTTACTTGATCTAATTGAGGCATAAGCAGAATTTTTTATTGTGTAGTCCCCCGTCCAGCCATCCGTCGACCCGAAGCTCGACATGCGACCTGGAACAAAGACATACAAAGAAGTTTGGGAAAAGCAGGATTCGAACCTACGTAGAAGATCTTCAACAGATTTACAGTCTGCCGCCTTTAACCACTCAGCCATTTTCCCGGTGTTGGACAACGGAAAAACACCTAAGTAGATACGGTGACCAACTGCTGATACACAGAGACGTTTATTTTGTACCCTTATCTAGAGATTCCCACGGGCTTGCAAAATCAAACGAACGGAATTCCTGAGCTAATTGAAGCGGTTCCGAGATGACACGTTTTTCGGTCGCATCGTATCGCACTTCGGTATACCCTGAAAGCGGAAAGTCCTTTCGCAGGGGATGCCCCTGGAACCCGTAGTCGGTCAGAATACGGCGTAAATCGGGGTGGCCTGTGAAGAAGATTCCAAACATATCCCACGTTTCACGCTCCCACCAAGCTGCACAAGGGTAAATGCTTGTAATGGATTCGATACTGGTTAACCCGTCGACTTCCGTTTTAAGGCGAAGGCGAGCGTTTAAATCGACGCTGAGGAAGTTATACACCACTGTGAATCGAGCATCTCGATCCGGGTAATCCACAGCCGTCATGTCGATCAGTTGCGAGCAACGGATCAAGGAGTTCTTTTTTAAGAAATGGCACATGGGAAGGACAAAGTCCGGGTGTACCGTCACCATCAGTTCGTTGTTGACGATTTCACACGATTTGACCCACTTGGGCACCGTTTTTACGATAATTTTTGCAAAATTTTCCGACATCATAAAGAAATTGATTCTTTTTTCTGTTTAAGAGTTCTAACTGGAACTCTTAAATACATATATCCCTTACGGGAATTGAACCCGTGTTTCCGCCTTGAAAAAGCGAGGTCCTAACCACTAGACGAAAGGGACGCGATCCGGGTCAGCTCAAAACACAGAGTGGGGTTTGCAGGGGAAAAGGGATTCGAACCCTTAACCGATGGTTTTGGAGACCAGTATTCTACCAAATGAACTTCTCCCCTTATTATGCATCGTGGTTAGATAACATAACGGTAATGTAGAAGATTGCAAATCTTCTAATGGCAGTTCGATTCTGCCTCTAACCTATGCTGCGTCTTCAGGTATCACCCGTCGTCGCACAGATCTACATGTTTCCTATGCCCGCCGTTACTTCCCCAGCACAGACACCCTTGGTGTATATCTTTTTACAGGAAATCAAACTGCGCGCGATGTACGGCGCCTTGGCCCTGGTCATCACTTTTTGCGTTAGTTATACCTATGCAGACGATTTGCTCTATTGGCTAATTGCCCCTAATAAGGAGATTCAATCGCATTTTATCTTCCTCGATATTCCCGAGGCCTTGTACACAACCTTGAAAATCTCAGGTTTTGTTACCCTATGTATGTGCATGCCCATCCTGTGGTACCATCTCTGGGGCTTTTTCATCCCGAGTTGTACACGGTCGGAGCGCAAACAGGTTTTGCAAGTGAGTGTCTTGTTCTTCTTTTTCTTTCTTATGAGTGTATGGTGGACCTTATACAAAGGAACACCAATGCTCACCAAATTTCTGTTGCAATTTCAGATACATCAGGACGCTTTCAGCATCGCCTACCAAGCAACCCTCAACTCGTACATCTCGTGGATTGTCTCGTGCCTGAGTATTACCCTAGTCATGGCCCAGCTTCCAACCCTGCTCTTTATTGCCGTCCTTTGGAAGAAAATCACACCTGTGACCATAGCACGCTACCGCAAGGGATTATTCCTCGCATGCATTCTCGGCGCAGCACTGGTGTCTCCACCAGATCTGATGCTCCAGCTGACGATCGCAGGAGGTTTTTACGCCTATGTCGAGGTGATCCTCTGGGGTCTTTTTGTGTATACCGCCTTTCACAAGAAGCAACGGGATGCCTAAAAAGATTCAAGTGAACTCCTATATTAAAAGTCTATCTTTTGGCGATACAATTTTGTATCGCCAAAAGATAGACTTTTTGCCGAAGGACGCTCTTCGGGGAGGGAACGGCTGATTTAGCGATCCACCTCCCCGAAAACGATGTCCTGGGTACCAATAATGGTTACCACGTCCGCAAGCATATGGTTTTTGGCCATAAAGTCAATTCCTTGCAGGTGAGCAAAACCTGGTGCACGAATTTTACAACGGTATGGTCGATTCGTTCCGTTACTTACCAAGTAGACCCCAAACTCACCCTTGGGTGCTTCGACAGACGTGTACGTTTCCCCTGCGGGCACCGTAAATCCTTCCGTGTAAAGCTTAAAGTGGTGGATCAACGATTCCATTGACGTCTTCATGTGTGTTCGCGATGGAGGTGTGATTTTGCGGTCATCGGTTTTAATCTCACCCTGAGGCATGTCTTGCAGACATTGTAGAATAATACGTAAACTTTGACGCATTTCTTCCACACGGATTAAGTAGCGGTCGTAGCAATCACCACGGGAACCCACGGGAACTTGGAAATCCATCTTGCTATACACGTCGTAGGGTTGCGTTTTTCGTAGGTCCCAGGCGACTCCTGAGCCTCGAAGCATAACCCCAGAGAACCCCCAATCCAGGGCTTCATCTGCGGTCACCACGCCAATGTCGACCAGACGTTGTTTCCAGATACGATTCCCTGTCAGCATCTCTTCCATCTCATCGATTCGAGAGGCGAATTGACGGGCGAATCGATAGATATCTTCGCTTAAACCCAGCGGGAGGTCTTGCGCAACCCCTCCTGGTCGGATATAGGCCGCGTGTAAACGAGCTCCCGACACACGCTCATAGAATTCCATGAGTTTTTCACGCTCCTCAAACCCCCATAGAAAAGGTGTCAAGGCTCCCACATCCATGGCGTGGCATGTTAACGCGAGTAAATGGTTAAGAATACGCGTAATTTCTGAGAATAACACGCGGATATATTGCGCGCGAAGCGGTACTTCGCAATGCAGCAGTTTTTCCACCGCTAACGAGTAGCCGTGTTCCTGGCACATCATCGAAACATAGTCAAGACGATCAAAGTAGGGCAAGGCTTGCAGGTAGTTTTTGTACTCGATTAGCTTTTCAGTACCTCGGTGTAATAACCCGATATGGGGGTCGGCACGTTGCACGACCTCACCATTCATTTCTAAAACTAAACGGAGCACTCCGTGGGCGGCGGGATGTTGGGGCCCGAAGTTAAGGGTAAAGTTTTTTAACGTTTGACGTTTTACTGCTTTTTCAATTGCCATAAAAAATTATTTTTTTAGAATTGGTCGTTTACGCGGTGCGCGTTGAAGAGGGGCAACACCGCATAAAAAACGTTTTTACTCTTAGTCAGCATCACTGAACGTGGATGCTGTACTGGTGAATAGAAATGTTAGGAAAAATACCAGGTAAAGGCGAGGATCCACAAAACCTTCAAGAACATCCCATAAAGCAACACAAGCGATAGCCAATGTTACACCTAAAACCATTAAAACAGCATAGTGAGGAATCAATCCACTTTGTAGAGATCCAAGGCGACGACTCCATTTTGGAAACGTGTCAATAATCCCGTAAGGCCCTAAAATTTCAAACCATCCCTTGTCCAGACTCTTCCACGAAACGTGGTATCCGAAGTCGAGTCCTTTTTGGGCGAAGAATTCGTTGTAGACCTGGTCAAAGAACCAACGACGGCTTGACATGGTATAGAAACCACGGCCAAGAGCAGTCAATTTGAATTTATAGATCAGCGGTGTCCAGAGAAAGGTCGCCCCGTAGGCTACCACGGCCCCAGCAGCGGTAAACACCAACGGGATCATTTTTTGACTCTGGGGAATGTATTCAGACTCTAAAAGCAGGGAATTTTTGGGCAGAGTAAAGATCGCATTTCCCCAGAAATTGGTCCCAAGTCCCACAAACATATCGCTAAAGGTATATCCCACAAAAATACTACCAAAGGCCAATAAAATTAAAGGGAGTGCCATGATGGGCGGTGCATCATGGGCGTGTTCCAGGGTATGGGCTGTTGCCGTGGTCGGTGCCAAGAAAGTCATAAATAACAATCGGAATGAATATAACGACGTTAAGAAGACACAAATAGTCCCAAACCAATAGGCAAAGTTTCCACTAACCGTATACGTGGCGTAGGCCACTTCAAGAATACGGTCCTTCGAGTAGAATCCTGTTAAGTACGGGAATCCCACCAGTGCCAACGATCCAATCACCATCATACTGTACGTAAAAGGAAGCAGGCGAACAACCCCTCCCATTTTACGCATATCTTGTTCATCGGACAGGCCATGAATCACCGAACCCGCGCTTAAGAAGAGCAAGGCCTTGAAGAAGGCGTGGTTCATCAAGTGAAAAACCCCCACCGAATATTGTGAGAGCCCACAGGCAAAAATCATATAACCTAACTGACTACATGTCGAGTAGGCAATGACACGCTTCAGGTCGTTTTGGACAAGACCTGTGGTTGCAGCGAAGAAACACGTCATCGCTCCGATTACCGTCACCACCACAAGGGCGTTGGGGGCGTACTCAAAAAGCGGTGAACAACGGGCCACGAGGAAAACCCCTGCGGTTACCATGGTTGCAGCATGAATCAAGGCAGACACCGGTGTGGGCCCTTCCATGGCATCGGGCAGCCAGGTATGGAGTCCCAGCTGGGCCGATTTCCCAATCGACCCAATAAAGAGCAAGATACAGATCGTGGTTAACGCATCCACTTCCATCCCACAGAAGACAAAGGATGTTTCTGCTAATCGGGGGGCACAGGCGAAGGCACAGGCGAAATTCACCGAGTGACATTGGGTGTAGAGTGCCATGATTCCCAGGGCTAACCCAATATCCCCAATACGATTCATCAGCATTGCTTTGATGGATGCCTTTGACGCCTGTAATCGGGTAAACCAAAAGTTAATTAAAAGGTATGAGGCCAATCCCACTCCTTCCCACCCAAAGAAGAGCTGGAGGAAGTTATCTGCCGTGACAAGCATCAGCATACAGAAGGTAAAGAGGGATAGGTAGCTCATGAAGCGGGGTAAATGGGGATCGTGCTCCATATACGAGATACTGTACAAGTGAACAAGTGTACTAACCCAAGTAATGACAACAATCATTACGCTTGTCAGTGTATCGAAGTAGAAGCCCCAACTCGCATCAAAAAATTCTGAACCGAACCAGGTCGAAAGAGGCACCGAGACCGGACTTCCACACAGGGCCACCTCATAAAAAACAATTCCACTAAGGATGGCAGATCCGAGGACACTTCCTGTGGTTACAAGAACTGCCCCACGGGATCCGATAAGAAACCCGAAGAGCCCAGCCGCGCAACTTCCTAAAAAGGGTAAAAATACAAGAAGTAAGTACATAAATCAATGATTTTATTTTAAAAAAGAACAAGTGTACAAAAAATTAAACAATTTTTGTAACAGTTTTTGCAAATTCTCGCGTATTTTGTTCAAACACTTCCTGGCGTTTCACGTGCACTCCCTTATGCAGGGTTAGAACGATGGCACCAAGCATGGCGACTAAAAGAATGAGACTTGCAAGAATAAAAAAGTAGAAATAGTACGTGTAGAGTAAAACACCAATACTTTCTAGGGGTGTGACGGCTTCGAGTAATTGTGCCCAAGAAACCCACGGCCCAGCGCTCGTTTGAGCACCTTGGGCCCACAGGTCAGGAGATCCCAGCCACGGAATCAGGTCATTGTTCACGATAAGAATCATCTCACCTAAGAATAATAACCCCAAAAACCCTCCGATTGGTACGTAACGAAGTTTTCGTTCAGAAATTTCCGCCAGTTTAATGTTAAGCATCATCACGACGAAGAGGAACAGAACGGCAATGGCTCCCACGTACACAACCATAAAAATCATGGCAAAAAAGTCAAGCCCTAAAAGAATTAAAAGACCTGCACTGTTAAAGAAGACTAAAATTAAAAATAACACCGAATGCACTGGATTTCGGGATTGAATCACCATAATTCCAGACGCAATGGCGAAACTTGAAAATAAATAAAAGAGCCACGTCATAGATCACGAAAGTTAATTAGAAAAACGGTACAAGGATGTACCCATTTTTGTCGTACAAAAAAATATCTTTTTAAATACCTTGAAATGCGCTAAAAAGAAGATGACGTACTTTTTTTAAAATCAGCTTTTTTTGCGATTTAATATGCCAATTCAGTTGAAAACCATGGAAGCCTTGAAATACGTTGGATAAGGGCTCCAACTCGAAAAAAAGAAAGGGGTCGCGATGCCCACGATCGATTTCCACGACTTGTTGTTTTTGTACCGTATCCAGGATCTGCCAGTCGTAAAGGCGTGGCAGGTAAAAGAGAGTATATTTTTCGAAAAAGCGGTACAGAGCGTCCTTGCGGAGGGTAACACCACAACCAATAATTGTGTTTTTACGCAAACGGAAGGCAGCGACCGATTTACGAGACCATGTCAGATAGGCTTTCTGCCCCGTCAGGTATTCAAAGGCAGCGAGGACGGGAAGGACCTGCTTTTTATCCTGCACAATATCCGACGAGCTCGCGTGTAGTACGAGCTTATCAAAACGTGGTAACTGATTAATATTGGTAATGGGGAGTTTTAATAAAAGATCAGGACACACAATGCGTTCATAATATTTAGAAAATCGTGTCATAAGGTATTAATCGGTTTTTGTTGTTTTTCACTTCGACGTTCCCATACTGGCTGTCAAGCGAGCGAGTAAATCGAGGGCATAGTACATCCATTCGTGATTGTCGGTGTTGACAAAGATTGGATGGGTGATGTAATCCAATGACGTGTTGGAATCTACAAAGGCGAGCACAGGGATTTGCAGGCGAAATGCCTCACGCAACAACAAGGAGTTCTCGTTGGGTTGGCATACGATGAGTAAATCAGGACGTTGGCGAAATTTTAAGTAGGCCTTGTTTTCTCCCTGGAGGTGTTGCAGGTGGCCGATACCGCTGACCTTGAGAAATCCAGGAAAAGACTCCTTCATCTTTTTATAGCGGGGCGATGTAACGCGGAATTGGTTGACCAGGGTACGAAACATCGACGTGATGTAACCAAACTGAGACACGTGGGGTGAAATTGTCGACCAATTGGTCAGGGTCCCTCCGATCCAACGACTCCCGGCCACAGACATGGCCTTGGGCAGCACGTCTGGGCTTTTCATCGCGATATGACTGAAGGGTGAAAAGTCGTGACGCGAATCCACGAGCAGCAGACGGCCCTTATTACGGAGAATAAGCGCAGCAAAATAAAGCCCTTCAACGGTCGACTTCAAAGTCACTTCAGGGTTGATGACGGTTACCCCGTCACGAATCCCTAAGAAAGCCTTGGTCATTTCTGGGTACCAAAGACGGTTCCCATACTTGCGCAGGGGCTTGTGGCCCACATGGGTTTTCATTTGAAGCATCAGGGCGATGCGTTCCAATGTTCGTTGCTTTTGGCGCACGGATGTTGGGGTGCCCAGCGGCTTTGGTGATTTTTTGTGTTGTACCATATTTATAAAACTATAGGGTGAAAAAATGACAAGATCTCAGACGATTCCGTTGGGGATGGCCTTCTGAAAAAGGCCGCCCCCAAAACCAGAATGCTGAAACCCCACCTCTCGATTCTCGTACAATCAAAACGACATGAACTGTCTTTTTAGAA
>Ga0315285_10001435_pt1 | contig 25087 bp, 28 predicted proteins | sample YL17G09_36_MG_FD_203698 | JGI IMG/M metagenome (GOLD analysis project Ga0315285, IMG submission 203698) | Sediment microbial communities from Yellowstone Lake, YNP, Wyoming, USA - YL17G09_36 | ecosystem: Environmental > Aquatic > Freshwater > Lake > Sediment | place: USA: Wyoming | collected... | reverse complement strand
CTCAAAGTTTCTAAAGCTAATTTATCCAAGTTGAATCTCAAGCCCGCTAAATTTCACGGTGATTGGAATTATACCGTATATCCCAAAGGCCCCTAAGTGTTCATGTTAATTATGCGCAACCACTAAGAGCTTTACTGAAGTAATTGAAACACAATTTTCTTGACATCTCAAGGCTTCCTTTTTATACTTTCACAAGATTTATGAATGATATCAGTAATTAATTAATAAGAGAAAGGAGCGGATGTATGAAAAGAAGTAAGTTGTTTAAACGTGGAATCGGTATCGCTATCACTATAGCATTTTTGGCAACAGGATGTGCTCATACCACACTGATAACTACAAGTCCTTCGGGTGCTAATGTAACCATTGCTGGTAATAATCTAGGGGCATCTCCAGTGAGTTTCAGTGACACCTCTGGGATTCCTCAAACATTTTTCGTAAAAATAAATAAATCTGGTTACAAAGAAATTAATGTTCCCATAAAACAGGCCTACAAAGGTGATATAACCTTATTCTGGCTGCTTCCTGGGATTATCCCTTACTTTTTTACCGCTACGCTTAATGACTCTTACAGTTTCAATCTGGAAAAGAAATAGATTGTACTTCTAGATTTTAGAGCTTAGGTAATCGTTGGATACGTGATGTTTAGAACATGATAAGTCCATCACGTGTCCTTTTTTTTCTCTCCTCTTTTTTACTCTGTAAGCATTTTACCACGAGATACTACCGCTCCCTTGCTCGCAGCACGTACTACATTTCACCCTATCTGATAAAAGCCTTAAAGGTTTCAGAAAAACAAGTCGATATAAAACACCAATGGAGTAAACATGAAAGGTTATAAAATTAAATGATGTGGGATGTAGATGATTGAAGAATTTAGGAATTAAGGCATCAGGATTTTTAGGATTTGAAATTTTGGATTTGGAATGTGGAATCCGGTCTACTTAATTCTGGATACTTGTTACTGGATGCAAGTTGCGAGTTGCAGGTTATAAAAGCTTGCCAGCCTGCTAGCTTACAAGCTTACCAGCATGTTTTTCTCGGCACTCATTACTCAGTACTGATAGCCCAGTACTATTAATTAATGCAGCTTTGTCATGATTGGTGAATATATAAATTCCTTTATCAACGCTGCTATGAAAGTATTAGATTCTGGCTGTAGCACGGATACTATTACCTTCAGCTAAACATCGCACCACTTTTTCTATGTGTGTTTCATCAAGATGAAAGCCAAAGAAGACGGTATTGCGACGTTCAGAGAATCGAGTTTTACAGGTTCTACATCTAAGCAGTTTGGTCTTTTGCTTCCCATAGGTATCATAACAAACGATATTCTCATGTCCCTTTATTCCATAGTCTTCAATAACATTGAGATGTATCCATGCTTATCCCTCCGACAATATGAGATTATTTTAAATCCCACCTTATCATAATCGGAAAGATTTAGCAATACTAAATTACAATTATATGGGGACATTAATAAAATTTTGATAATATGCTAAAAATAGACACTTGACGTAACCATATAAATAAGATATCATTTTATGCTTAATTTATATGGAGATTTTATATGTCAAGAGCTACCATAACCTTACCCAATGATTTACTGGATGAACTTATGAAAACCGTGAGGGCAAAAAGCAAGACAGAGGCTGTCGTAAAGGCGATAAAAGATGAGATAAGAATGAGAAAGATTGAAAAGATAAGGAAGATGGTAGGTAAGATGGAGTTTATTACTACTGCTGAAGGACTGAGACATGGCGACAAGAGACTGGGATAAGGTGCTTGTGGATACGTCGGCATGGATTGATTTTTTTTATAAGAAAGAGCCGGTTCACAAGGTAGTGGGTGATTTGTTAGATGAGGAACGTATCTGTTGTGCGGGTATTATTGTAGGTGAACTGCTTCGGGGAGCAAAGTCGGAGAAGGAGTTGGCGGTGATAAAGGAATTCATCCACGTTTTTGACTTCCTCCCTGAAACACATCAACTGTGGGAGCAGGCTGGAGAATTATCATTTGCCCTGCGCCAGAAAAGCAGGAAAGTGGGGTTAGATGATTGTGTTATTGCAGTATTGTCAAAAGCCCATAATGCAGCAATTGTCACATTAGACAAACACTTCCAACTCATCAAAGCGGAAATAAAAATTGATCTCATTGAGCTTTGCAAATAAACTTTCTATTCCTACCATTCTCAGGCAGAGTTGCTCACGTACTTATCAATAGCCTTGGCTGCCTTTCGACCCGCACCCATGGCTAAAATAACCGTGGCAGAACCGGTGACGATATCTCCACCCGCATAGACACCTTTAATACTGGTTGCTCCCGTTTCTTCATCTGCCGAAATATATCCCCACTTATTCAGTTCCAAGCCAGGGGTTGACTGGGGCAGGAGAGGATTGGCATTAGTTCCCAGTGCCATGATTACTGCATCCACCTCGATAATAAATTCAGAACCTTTAACCGGAATAGGCCGTCTTCGTCCCGATGCATCAGGCTCTCCCAAATCCATTTTGATACACTCCATCGCTTTAACCCAGCCTTTATCATCTCCGATGATGCGCACCGGGTTGGTGAGTAATTTAAAGATGGACCCTTCCTCTTTTGCCCGTTCAATCTCTTCAATTCGGGCTGGCATCTCTTTCTCAGAGCGGCGATAGACCAGGTATGCCTCTTCGGCCCCTAGGCGGATGGCGGTTCTAATAGAATCCATCGCCACATTTCCTGCTCCCACCACTGCCACCCTTTTTTTCTTTTTAATGGGGGTGTCATACTGAGGGAAGAGATATGCCTTCATCAGGTTGGAACGAGTAAGAAACTCGTTAGCAGAGTAAACCCCGTTTAAACTCTCGCCAGGGATATTCATAAACATGGGACCACCTGCGCCAATGCCGATAAAGATGGATGCATAGCCACTCTCTAAAAGTTCCTGGACAGTATACAGTTTACCAACCAAGGCATTGGTTTTAAGTTCCACACCCAGGCTCTGTACGAAATCCACCTCAGCCTGCACAATGGCCTTAGGGAGCCTGAATTCAGGAATTCCATAAACCAAAACCCCTCCTGCTTTATGGAGCGCCTCGAAAAGAGTTACCCCATAGCCTAATTTAGCTAAATCAGATGCTACCGTGAGCCCTGCGGGGCCTGAGCCAACCACCGCTATCTTTTTATTTTTTTGTTTTGGTCGGGGAGGAACTTCTACCTTGCCTTGCGCCCTTTCCCAGTCTGCCACAAACCGCTCGAGCCTCCCGATGGCGATGGGCTCTCCCTTCTTTCCTACCACGCATTTGGTTTCACACTGGATTTCCTGGGGGCAGACCCTTCCACAGATGGCGGGGAGGCTATTGGTTTCTTTAATTTTCCTTACTGCCTCTAAGAATCTTCTCTCTGAAACCAGTTTGATAAATGCCGCGATGTCTATTTCCACCGGGCAGCCATCCATACAGGAGGGTTTCTTGCACTGCAGACAGCGTCGTGCCTCTTCTGCGGCTTCATCTTCAGTGTATCCCAAGGGGACTTCCTTGAAATTGTTTACCCTCTCCTCTGCCTGCTGCTCAGCCATCTTCACCCGGTAGGGGACTACCTTCTTTTTTTCTTTTTCCTCTGCCATATTCTACTCCTTCCTACCCTTCTATGGTTGCCAGAGAGATTCTCTCTTCTTCTAGATACTGGTTGAGACGTTGGAGGAGAAGGTCAAAATCGACCTTATGCCCATCAAATTCAGGGCCATCAACGCAGCCAAACTTGGTTTCACCCCCAACGTTTACTCTGCACACCCCGCACATACCTGTGGCATCGAGCATGATAGGGTTGAGACTGACGATGGTTTTGACCCGGTAGGGTTCTGTGGTCTTGCACACAAATTTCATCATGATGGCAGGGCCTATGGCAATAACACGATCGATCTTCTCGCCGCGTTCCAGCATCTCTTTCAAGGGGACGGTCACCACCCCGTGAAGCCCCTTCGTGCCATCATCGGTGGTGATGAGTAGCTGGTGAGTTACTTCCTTCATCTCCTCGATAAAGGTGAGGAGGCTTTCGTTGCGGGCGCCCACGATGCCGATGACATGATTTCCTGCCTGATAGAGGGCACGGGTGATGGGGTAGATGACGGCGGTACCTACCCCTCCCCCTACGCAGACGACCTTTCCAAAATTTTCAATTTCAGTGTGCTTACCCAAAGGGCCCACTACATCGGAGAGATACTCATTGGTGTTTAATGTACCTAAGAGTTTAGTGGTTTTACCCACTTCTTGAAACACAATGGTTATGGTGCCTCGCTCGCGGTCAAAGTCATTGACGGTGAGGGGTATGCGTTCTCCTTCCTCATTCATTCGGATGATAACAAATTGCCCCGGTTTTACTTTTCGAGCGATCTCTTTTGTATCCAATGTAAGCACAGTGATGGTAGGAGAAAGCCTTTTCTTTGCAAGTATTTTATACACGTTTTAACCTCCTTTTCACTTGTGGTGAATCAGTTGGTATTATCCAATCATAAGTAGTGAGTGACGGTCATTAATATCAATAAAATGAATAGCTTAGGTTACAGTAACGGTAGGGACTGATCGCTGAGAAATCGCTTGACATGGATATACGCATGTGGTAGGAGTTGACTGAATTTTCATTAATTTTTTTAGATATGATTACTAGTACAAATCTTACATTTTATCAAGTTAAAAAGTATCCATTCTTTCTAGCGGCTGCATAATTTGAGTTAAATGAGCCACAGGCCGATAGTTAACCCTCCTAAAGAAAGCCCATACCACGATGCGTATCAACTGGCCTGTGAAACACTTAAAGATGCCACTATTAGAGAGAGGGCAGATAAGAGTGGTGCGATACTAAAAGGAGCAGAGCAGGGAAAATACCTGCTCACGCTTACCTTTTTGAATCGCAGGTGTGCGATAGAGTTCCCTGAGATTACCATCCTCTACCCCGGGTCGCAAGAGGAAGTACCCCTGTGGAGTAAGATTATTCTTCTCCACTATCTGATCAAAGCGCAGGGGGTGCCCCTCTCGGGTAAGTGGATAAATTTTAGGCAAGTCCCCGGTGGCGAGGGCTACTATCCCGCGTTTGTGAGAAGGTCACAAACGCCACTCTGTGACTTCTTCAACGACCGATTGGAATGGTTAGAAGCATCTGCCCGTGCCCTAGGAGGTGAGAGAGCCCCCTATGGAGATAAGGCGGTAGTGATCCCCGCACTTCCTCGAGTTCCCATTGCGTTAGTTTTTTGGAGAGGTGATGAAGAGTTTGGCTCTGAAGTTACCATCCTGTTTGACGAAACCATTCCATACTACCTTTCTACTGAAGATATTGCAGTGCTCTCGCAGCACACAGTGTTTGGATTGATCACCTGGGTAAAGAGAAACAGTGGTATAATGCATTAGAGAAGATAGTATGTATATGTTGATCGAATACCTTCCCCTTCTTATTTTTTTATTGGTATCCATGCTCTTTGCTGGAGCGGTGTTGCTTTTGTCTGCGCTTTTTGGGAAAAAGGTCCGCACCCGGGAAAAGCTGATGACCTATGAGTGTGGTCTGGATCCCATTGGTGATGCGAGGAAGAAATTTTCAGTGAAATTTTTTATCATCGCCATGCTGTTTATCATATTCGATGTGGAGGTGGTGTTCCTCTATCCCTGGGCAATTGTCTTTCAACGGTTTAATCAATTTAAGTTATTTGCCTTTATTGAGATGGCGGTGTTTATTGGTGTGTTGCTGATAGGTTTTATCTATGTGTGGAAGAAGGGGGCTTTAGAGTGGGAATAGAAAGCCACTTGGGTAATACGATTATCACCACCACCCTGGAGAAGGTGGTGAATTGGGCACGGAAATCATCGCTGTGGCCAGCAACCTTTGGACTTGCCTGTTGCGCGATTGAGATGATGGCTGCAGCAGCTGCAAGGTATGATATCGCGCGGTTTGGTGCCGAGGTGTTCAGGGCCTCACCCCGTCAGGCCGACCTGATGATTGTGGCAGGAACCCTAACCAAAAAGATGGCACCGGTCGCCAGAAGAATTTACGATCAGATGCCCAACCCTAAATGGGTAATCGCACTGGGTGCCTGTGCCTGTTCAGGCGGTATCTTCAACACCTATGCGGTGGTTCAGGGGGTGGATGAGATTATTCCAGTAGACGTGTATGTGCCCGGGTGTCCCCCTCGCCCAGAATCGCTCCTCTATGCGGTGATCCAGTTACAAAAAAAGATAGAAAAAGAATCATTACGGGAAAAGCACAATGGCTGAGCTGGGGGAGTTGGTTGAAAAGCTTAGAGGAAGGTTCTCACAGGCGATAGGGGAGGTAGTCTCTTTTCGAGATGAGTACACTATCAGGGTTAAAAGGGAATACCTTTTGGAGAGCGCTCGATTCCTCAAGGAGGAACCGGAGTATGCTTTCACCTTCCTTTCCGATCTTTGTGGGGTTGACTACCTGGGGAGAGAACCTCGTTTTGAGGTAGTATATCACCTCTATTCTATGGAACATGCACATAGGCTGAGGATGAAAATTTCTCTTCTGAGCAACGATCTCACTATTCCCTCGGTAGTTTCTGTATGGAAGACCGCCAACTGGCATGAGCGGGAGTGTTACGATCTCCTGGGGATTACCTTCAGTAATCATCCTGACTTAAGGAGGATTCTCACTCCCGAAGGGTTTCGAGACTATCCATTGAGGAAGGACTTCCCGCTAAAGGGAAGATAGCAGAGAGGAAAGGATCATACCGTGGAAGTAGCGCCTGACATCAGAACCGAGACCATTACCCTTAATATGGGTCCCCAGCACCCTAGTACCCACGGGGTATTACGGGTGATTCTGGAGCTGGAGGGTGAGATCATTACCAAGGCAACACCGGTAATCGGGTATCTCCATCGGGGCATTGAGAAGCTCGCTGAACATAAGACCTACCATCAGATTATTACCTTAACTGACCGATTGGACTACACCTCTCCTTTCATCAATAACCTTGCCTATGTGCTCACGGTAGAGAAACTCTTGGGTATAGAGGTACCTTTGAGGGCTCAGTACATCAGGGTAATGATGGCAGAGCTCACCAGAATCCAGAGCCATTTGATCTGGTTGGGAACCCACGCCTTAGATCTAGGGGCTATGTCCCCACTTTTGTATTGCTTCCGAGAGAGGGAAGAAACCTTGGATATCTTTGAAATGGTGGGTGGAGCGCGCATGAATCAGAGCTACTTCCGCATAGGAGGCCTCGCAGGCGATGTGCCTGAAGGATTTGCAGAAAAGGTGAGGGCCTTTTGTGAAGTTTTTCCCTCCAGGGTTGAAGGGTACGAGAGATTGCTCACTAAAAATATAATCTGGTTGAGTCGAACAAGGGGTGTGGGAGTTATCTCTGCAAAGGAGGGTATTGAGCTAGGACTTTCCGGCCCCTCTCTAAGAGGAAGTGGGGTCAAGTGGGATCTAAGGAAGGCTAACCCATACTCTTCTTATGATCACTTTGATTTTGCAATACCCACCGGCAGTAGTGGTGATGTGTACGACCGCTATCTCGTGAGATTAGAGGAGATGCGGCAGAGTAATCGTATTATCCAGCAGGTGTTAGATAGGCTGCCGCCAGGTGAGATTAACGCCTCCGATCCTAAAGTAGTTCCGCCCTCCAAGGAAAAGGTGCTCACTACTATTGAGTCTTTAATTATTCATTTCCACCTAATGACCGAAGGGTTTAACGTTCCCAAGGGTGAGGCTTACTGCAGTGTAGAATCATCCAAGGGAGAACTGGGTTTCTATATTGTGAGTGAGGGAGGTAGTAATCCCTATCGGGTAAAAATCAGGGCACCCTCTTTTGTTAACCTAGAATCCCTCTCAACGATGGCTGAGGGGAGGCTCATGGCCGATATGGTTGCGATCATCGGGAGCATTGATATCTGTTTAGGTGAGATAGATCGATAACCGGAAGGTGAGAGGAGCCACCACAGGAAGGAGAAGCTAAAAGGTTATGACCCTGAAGGAGATGAAAGAAATTTTGAATGCGGAAGTACTCGTGGGGGGAGAGTATCTGGATAGTGAGGTAAGGGATGCCTTTGCTGCTGATTTATTGAGTGATGTGTTAGCATTCGCAAAAGAGGGGACACTCCTCATTACCGGGATTACCAATCCTCAAGTGATTCGAACCGCAGAGATGCTCGAACTCATGGGCATTGTGTTCGTCCGGGGGAAAAGGCCTGATGGTGATGCGATTAAGCTTGCCCAAATGAAAAAGGTTCCCCTCCTCTCTACGCGCTATATCATGTTTGAGACCTGTGGGCGGCTATTTAAGAATGGCGTCAAAGGGTGTATAGAAAAAGTGGAGAATGGCAGAGCAGAAGCATAATGAACACTTACTGGAACTTGCATGTCCGGTAGAAGGTGGAGATTTTATTCACGCGGGTGAGGTTGCCAGTAAGATAAAAAAAACTTTAAAGGAAATCGGTGTGAGTCAGGAGGTGGTACGGAGAACTGCCATTGCCACCTATGAAGCGGAAATGAATGTGGTCTGCTACGCGAGGCGTGGAAAATTTTATTTAACCATTACCCCTGATCGCCTTAAAATAGTGGTTCAAGATGAGGGTCAGGGTATTGAAGATATTGAGTTGGCGATGAAGGAAGGATATTCAACTGCCTCACCTCAAATTAGAGAGATGGGCTTTGGTGCCGGGATGGGGTTACCCAATATTAAGAAGAATGTAGATCAGTTGCAGATCACCTCGGTAGTAGGTGAGGGGACAAGGCTCGAAATGGATATCTTCACCCAGTGTTGAGGATAAAAAATGGATGAGTATTTTCACTCAGTCAAGGTAGACCGTGGAAGATGTAAAGGTACCATGCGCTGTATGCGGGTGTGCCCGACTGAGGCGATTCGCATACGCGAAGGGAAAGCCATTATCTTGGAACATCGATGTATTGACTGCGGTGATTGTATCAGGGTTTGTCCAGAACAAGCTATTCGCTCAGTGGTAGGCTCATATGAAGATTTGGGTAAATTTAAGTATACTGTTGCTATCCCTTCCCCTTCACTCTATGCCCAGTTTGGCATGGGGATATCTCCCAATCATATACTCAACGGGCTGAAAGGGTTAGCCTTTAATGAAGCCTATGACATTGGGCGAGCCTGCGAGATCTATATTACCGTTCTCAAGGAGTATCTCCGCACGTATTCCGATAATAAGCCGCTTATTTCTACTCTCTGCCCCTCGGTGGTGCGATTGATCCAGAATATATTTCCTGACTTCGTGAGGAACCTTCTCTCCCTGGAAGCCCCCCGTGGTATTGCGGGCGCAGAAGTAAAAAATGGTAAAGCGAGTAAATTAGGAATAAACTCCAAGGAGGTAGGAGCAATTTACATCACCCCCTGTCCGGCAGAGATGATCGCAGTAAATCAGCCTCAGTGTAAGAGCGAATCCAGTCTCGACGGGGCACTCGCCATTTCTGACATCTATGGTTTGCTCATAAGTTCTATAAGAAAGTTAGGGCCATTGGAGGAGCTTCACCTCTCAAGTGGGCTGGGGATCGGTTTGGCAATCCCTGGGGGGTGTATCATGGATTTAGACGCAGAAAACGCCCTGGCGGTTGATGGGGTGAGAAATATCATCAAGGTGTTGGATGATCTAGAGCATGGCAAGATAACCAACATCAAGTATCTTGAGCTCTGGGCATGCCCTGGTGGATGTGTGGGAGGACCTTTCGCAGTTGATAATCTCTATCTTACAAAGATCAAAGTTATCAAATTAATCCAATCATTTGGAAAGAAGAAGAAGATTAGTGATGAAGAGGTAAATAGCCTTCGTGCATATCTCTCCTGCGATGTGGAGTTGCATCCACATGGCAGTAGCACCCTGGGCAGGGACACGGTGGACGCAATTAAGAAAATAAAGCAACGTGATTCCATCATAGAGAACCTTCCTAAAATTGACTGTGGAGCCTGTGGAGCCCCTACCTGTAAGGCATTTGCTGAGGATGTGATACAGGGGCGGGCGGAGATTTTGGATTGTGTGTTCAAACTAAAAGACAAGGTAGTTGAAACGCTCCAGGATGGCCTGGGGTGGGCAAGAAAAACCCCCCTTTCTTTTCGCAAGAGGACTTAAATAAAAGCAGCTGGAATTCAAGGGTGAAACTCAAGGATATTGTTGAGAGTCTTGGAATGAAAGTAGTGACAGCCCATGAGGGCTTACTGCGGGAGGTAACCGGGGGATATGCGAGTGATCTCTTAAGTGATGTGATGGCACACGCCAGCTCTGGCGATGTGTGGGTGACCTTACAGATTCATCCCAATATCATTGCGGTTGCAACCTTAAAGGATATAGCAGGCATAGTGATTGTGCAAGGAAGAGAGCCCGATGAAGAAACCGTTAAGAAGGCTCAAAGTGAACACATTCCCCTCCTGGTGAGTGAGCTTCATACCTTTGAAATTGTGGGTAGATTATATCACATGGGACTCTCTGGAATGAGGTAATGCTCAAAGAGTATCGAGCGGATCTCCATATTCACACCATCCTTTCCCCCTGCACTGAGCTCACCGAGATGTTACCCCGTGCGATAGTAACGAGAGCCCATCAGATTGGCTTAGATTTTATTGCCATTTGTGATCACAACTCATCCGAGAATGTGAGCCCCACCCAAAAGGTATCACTCACGGGTGGTCTCGTGGTACTTGCGGGGATAGAAATTACCTCTAAAGAAGAAGTCCACACCTTAGGGCTCTTCAATGGAGCGGAAGAGGTGCGTAAGGTGCAGGAGGTAGTCTATAGTAACCTGCCCGGTGAGAATGATGAGGAAAGCTTTGGTTACCAAGTGGTAGTGAATGAAAGGGATGAAGCAGTGTATTTTAACAAAAGGTTATTGATTGGTGCCACCACCCTTTCACTGGAAGAAGTCGTTGAACTCATTCACTCCTTTAATGGGTTGGCGATTGCCTCTCATGTTGATCGTGAGGCCTATAGTATTATCGGTCAGCTAGGTTTTATCCCTCTGGGAATGGCCCTTGATGCCTTAGAACTCTCACCTAAGATCCGTGTTGAAGAGGCTCGAAAAAAATTTCCTCAATGCAGAGACTATCCCCTCATTACCTCCTCTGATGCGCACTCACTCGATGATATTGGTAAAAGCTCTACCACTTTTGTAATGGAAGGGGTGAGTGTTGCAGAGATACAGTTGGCGCTCCTTGGCACACAAGGGCGCCGGGTACTCCTGTAAAAAAAATTTTTTATGCAAGATTTTTCCCTCCACATTCTTGATTTGGTTGAGAACTCAATCAATGCTGAGGCAAAGCTCATTGAAATAGGGGTGGTGGAGGACAGTGAACAAGACCTGCTTACCATTGAGATTAAAGATGATGGACGAGGAATGAGCAGGGAGATGGCAAAGAAAGTATTAGACCCCTTCGTTACTACTCGGACAACGAGGGGGGTAGGGTTGGGACTATCATTTTTTGCACAAGCGGCCAGGGCTTGTAATGGTGAAGTAACCATAGAGTCAGAGCTAGGTAAGGGGACCAGACTGGTGGGTACCTTCCAGTTAACTCACATTGATCTTAAGCCCTGGGGAAGTATGGTAACTACCTTAATTACCCTGATTGTGGGCAACGCAGAAATAGATTTCTTGTATCACCACAAAAAAGGTGAATTTGAATACACCCTGGATACAAGGGTAGTCAAAAGAGGGTTGGTAGATGTACCCATTTCACACCCAGCGGTAATTAATCTTTTACGGGGTGATCTTAAGGATAATCTGGGTCACATTGGTATAGACTGAGCTCTCATGCATGCTGTTGTAACAATGAAAATATCTTTAAGGATGAGATCTTTAACAATTTGAATATTCTAGTTTTTTAGCATTATTTCCTTAAAAAGTGGCATGAGAAAAATCCTTGACATAGAAATACCCCTATGTTAAGGAGGAAACATTAATTTTTAAATGAGAAATTTGTAGGTAGAGGTAATAATGGAAGTTCAGAAGGGTGTGGTCGTTGAGATAACACCGGATCAGTGGAAAAGGGCAGATGAAATCATCGCACAGTATAGGGAGAAACCTGGTTCCCTTATCCCGGTGCTTCAGCAATGTCAGGAGGTGTGTGGATACCTGCCAGCAGAAGTTCAGAGAAGAATCGCTGAAGGGTTAGATATATCACCTAGTTTAGTCTATGGTGTGGTTTCCTTTTACTCCTTTTTTACTATGAAACCCCGTGGTAAATACAACGTTCGGGTATGTCTGGGGACTGCCTGTTTTGTGAAGCGCAGTGAGGAGATATACACCAAGCTTCAAAAAAAGCTGGGTATAAAAGAAGGTGAGGTCACTCCAGATATGAGATTTTCTATCGAAGGGGTACGCTGTATAGGATGCTGTGGTTTAGCACCTGCCATGATGGTGGGTGAGGATACCTATGGATTGTTAGATCCGGTTAAAGCAATGGACATATTAGACAAACATTATTAATAAAGGCCTTAGAGGAGTTATGCCATGACAAAGCTAACGCTCGAGGATTTAAAAAGGATTAAAGAAGAGGCCAAGGCCGCTACCACGCTGAGGGAAGGGGGACATCGTGCAAAGATTACAGTACATATGGGTACCTGTGGAATCGCCTCTGGAGCAAGAAAGGTGATGGGTGCAGTGATAGATGAGATTTCCAAAAGGGGGCTCACTGAGGTGATGGTTACTACCTCGGGCTGCGCAGGTCTTTGCAGCAGAGAGCCAATGGCTACCATAGAACTCTTAGGTGAGGCACCTGTAAAATATGTTGACTTAGATGAGCAGAAGATGAGGGAGATTTTAATTGAGCACGTCATTGGCGGGAAGATTGTTGAAAGGTATGCCTTAGCAGTTGGGAGTGAGACTACTGTTTAAGCTATTATTGAAGGGACTGGTAGATGAAGTTTTTCCGGTCACATGCGTTGATTTGTGCGGGGACAGGCTGTGCTTCTAATCACTCGCTGAAGGTGAGGCAAGCACTTGAAGAAGAGCTGAAGAAGCGGGGGTTAGAAGAGGAAGTCCAAGTGGTAATTACAGGGTGTAATGGGTTTTGTGCGGTAGGTCCGGTGATGGTGGTATATCCTGAGGGCATTTTTTACCAGAAGCTTACCTCTGAGGATATCCCTCATTTAGTTGAAGAACACTTCCTCAAGGGAAGACCGGTAGAAGAGTTGATGTACCGTGACCCTACCACTGGTATAGTCATTCCTCGCATGAACGACATCGCTTTCTTCGGAAAGCAGAAACTGATCGCCCTCAAAAACAGAAGTCTCATCCATGCAGAGCAAATAGATGAATACATTGGACGTGATGGATACCAGGCAGCGGCAAAGGCTCTTACCACCATGACTCCTGATAAGATCATTGAGGAGCTGAAGAAGTCAGGCCTGCGCGGCAGGGGTGGTGCCGGTTTCCCTACCGGTCTCAAGTGGGAATTTTGTGCCAAGGCAAAAGGGGATATCAAATACGTCCTGTGTAACGGTGATGAAGGTGATCCAGGGGCGTTTATGGACCGAAGTATTTTAGAGGCAGATCCTCACTCGGTCTTAGAAGGGATGACCATCGCCGCGAAAGCGATTGGTGCCCACCAGGGGTATATCTATGTTCGGGCTGAGTATCCTCTCGCGGTAAAACGACTCTACATCGCCATAGATCAATCGAGGGGGTATGGTCTTTTGGGTAAGAATATTCTCAACTCCGGCTTTGATTTTGATATTGATATTTATCAAGGTGCGGGTGCCTTTGTCTGTGGGGAAGAGACTGCCCTTATGATTTCCATCGAAGGCAAAAGAGGCATGCCGAGGCCTCGTCCTCCCTTCCCTGCCTATAAAGGACTGTGGAAAAAACCTACGGTATTAAATAATGTGGAAACCTATGCCAATGTTCCGCTCATCATTATCCACGGAGGAGACTGGTATAGTAGCTTGGGTACAGAAAAGAGTAAGGGTACCAAGGTATTTGCACTGACGGGAGCAGTTAATAATATAGGTTTGGTAGAGGTGTCAATGGGTACCAGTCTCCGCTCCATTATTTACGATATTGGGGGAGGGATCAAAGATAAGCGGAAGTTTAAAGCAGTCCAGATGGGCGGTCCTTCAGGAGGGTGTATCCCCGAAAGCCTTGTTGATACCCCGGTTGATTATGAGTCAATCAATGCGACCGGTGCGATTATGGGTTCGGGCGGTATGGTGGTGATGGATGAGACTACCTGTATGGTAGATATTGCCAAGTTCTTTCTGGGCTTTACCCAAGACGAGTCCTGCGGAAAGTGCATCCCCTGTCGCGTGGGAACCAAAGTAATGCTCGATATACTGGGAAGGATTGCCGAGGGGAAGGGAGAAGAGGGAGATATTGAGCTATTGCAAGATTTGGCGGCAACGATAAAAGCTACCGCCCTTTGTGGTTTAGGTAACACCGCACCCAATCCAGTACTTACTACTATACGTTATTTCCGAGGTGAGTATGAGGCGCATGTTAAAGAAAAGCGGTGTCCTGCTCACGCCTGTGTGGCCCTGCTTAAATTTGAGGTCAATGGGGAACTCTGTAAGAAGTGTGGGCAGTGTTTTAAGGTCTGCCCGGTGGGAGCAATTACCTGGGAAAAGAAACAGGTAGCGGCAATAGATAGTGAAAAATGTAGTAAGTGTAAAAACTGTATCATTACCTGCAAGTTCATGGCCATCGAATAAGTTGCGGGTGTGGTAGGTGATGGTGCGATAAAGGAAGAAGTGAAATGATAAGCTTGACCGTTGATGGACGGGAGGTATCGGTAGAGGAAGGTGCAACCATTTTAGAGGCGGCAGAGGCTGCGGGTGTGTATATACCCACCTTTTGCTACCATAAAAGGTTGATGCCCTTCGGTGCCTGCCGGATGTGCGTGGTTGAGGTGGAGCAGATGAAGGGCAGACTGGTTTCCTCTTGTTCAACCCCTGCCGCCAACGGAATGGTGATCAACACCAACACCCCGGAGGTGAGGAAGGCAAGGAGAGCGCTCATTGAACTGCTGCTCATCCATCACCCCTTGGACTGCCCGGTCTGTGACAAGGGTGGTGAGTGCACGCTCCAGGATTTGGTCTACGAGTATGAATTGAGCAGTACCAGATTCTTTGATACAAAGTTCCATCACGAGGTAGATCGTGCCTCGCCTTTGATTGAGCGGAATGTCAATCGCTGTGTGCTCTGCGGGATGTGTGCGCGGGTGTGTGAAGAAGTGGTGGGGGTTGCTGAGATTAGCTTTGTCAATCGAGGTTTCAAGACCAAGGTGGGAACGGACTTTGAGCGGGTGCTAGATTGTGAGTTTTGCGGAGAGTGCGTGAACATCTGCCCGGTGGGCGCGCTCACCGATAAACTTTTCAAATATAAGGCGAGGACCTGGGAGCTTAAAAAGGTCAACACCATTTGTTCCTACTGCAGCACCGGGTGTACCCTCACTCTGGGTGTTAAAGGTAACAGGATTTATAGGATTGTTGGGGATGATACCATCGGGGTTAATAAGGGGAGTCTTTGCGCCAAGGGACGTTTTGGCTACCAGTATCTCACCAGCCCCGAAAGGATGAATAGCCCTCTGGTTAAAAATAGTGCGGGCGAGCTGGTGCGGGCAACCTGGGAAGAGGCGCTGGAGAAGATAGCTCGGGGCCTTAAAAAGGTAAAAGAGAGACACGGGGCAGCAAGTATAGGTGGTATCTGTTCCGAACGATTGACCAATGAGGAGGCCTATGTATTTCAAAAATTTATGCGGGCGGTAGTGGGGACAGATAGCGTTGACCATTCCGGCACCTATAGTTACTCGGGGCTGCTCAAAGGTTTCAGGGGTTCCTTTGGATATGCAGCCAATGATATTACCTTGGAGGATATACGCGGGGCAGAGGTGATTTTTCTGGTACGCTCTAATCTTTCTGAAACCCATCCGGTCATCGGCTATCAGGTAAACATGGCGGTCAAGGGGGATGAGTCTAAACTAATTGTTGCAAGCAGTTCAACAGTTAAGCTCAATAGACTTGCTGCTATATCGCTCACCCATCATCCCGCTTCAGAGATAGTGCTCTTAAACGGGATCGTCCACACGCTCATTAGCGAAAGACTCTACGACGAGCGGTATGTTGCTACTTCCACCGAAGGGTTTGAGCAATTGAAGGAAGGTGTTGCTCGCTATCATGGAGAGTATGTGGAAAAGATAACCGGTGTAAAGAAGGAGGATATTGAGGAAACAGCTCGGCTCTTAGCCAAGGGTAAACGGGTATGTATTCTGGTTTCTTGTGGGTTGGCTATGCTCTCAGATGATGAAAAACTTGCTCAGGCGGTAGCTAATCTAGCCCTCCTCCTTGGGCTGGTGGGTAAAAAGGGTTCAGGGATTGCCCTCCTGGGAGAGAAATGTAATGCTCAAGGGGTTTTGGATATGGGAGTACTCCCCTCCCTGCTTCCAGGTTATCAGGATCTTTTAGATGCAAAGGTGAGAGGTACCTTTGAAGAGGTGTGGAAGGTATCCCTTCCCTCTCAATCCGGCTATAATGCTTTAGAGATGATGGTGCATGCAGAAAAGGGAACGATGAAGGCTCTCTACCTGGTGGGAGAAAACCCTTTGGTAAGCTATCCTGATATCACTCAGACCCAAAAGGCCTTAGAGTCCCTTGAGTTCCTTGTGGTTCAAGATCTGTTTTTGACCCCCACCGCCCGCTATGCAGACGTGGTAGTGCCGGTGGCAGGCTTTGCAGAGAAAAGTGGGACTTATACTAACTTTGAGGGGAGGGTTCAAAAACTACTGCCTGGACTCACTAAGCTTCAAGGTGTAAAGACGGATCTAGAAATTTTTAGTGAGCTTTCGATCAAGATGGGATATAAGATGAATGCATCTCTGCCGGAAGAAGTGATGCGAGAGATTAGGAAACTCGTACCCCTCTATGGAGAGGTAGAGTACGATCAGTTAGGCAGTGAAGGGATGAGGCTTACCTTCGTCCCTGGCGAGACAAAGGTGAAGGGTCGGTTTATCCCTGTTGAGGCTGGCGAAAAAGAAATGTCTGACAAAAACTATCCCCTTTTACTCTTAACCGGTAGTATTCTGTTTCACTCAGGTTCATTTTCTACGAAATCCCCAGAATTGAACCAAATAGGTCCTGGTGGATGGGTAGAAGTAAACCCTGAGGATGCCAAAAAATATCAATTCGCCGATGGTCAATCGGTGGTAGTAAGATCACGAAGAGGAGCGATAAGGTTGAAGGTAAAGATTAGCAAAAAACAGAGGAAGGGTGTGGTTTTCATTCCCTACCACTTTGATGCACAGCCGGTTAACCTGCTTACCAGTAAAAACCTTGCTCCTACGTTTGTTGAGCTAGGAAAAACTTAAAAAGGGATCTAGAGGATTTCTATGGATCTCATTACACTTGCGGTCATGGTGGTTAAAATTATCGTAGTCTTTGTAGCGATGCTTCTCACCGTGGCCTATCTCACCTGGCTAGAACGTAAAGTGCTGGGTCACATGCAGATACGCCATGGTCCCCTAAGGGTAGGGTGGCATGGATTACTGCAGCCTATCGCTGATGGAATAAAATTATTTTTTAAGGAAGATATCGTGGTGGATAGTGCCAATAAGGTAATCTACCACCTCGCCCCTTTTATTATCACGGTGTGTGCGTTTGCTTCTTTTGCGGTGATTCCCTTTGGAGGTGAACTCACCCTCTTTGGCCACACCATCCCTTTGAGGATTGCGGATGTCAACATCGGTATTCTCTATATCTTCGCCCTCTCTTCCTTAAGTGTCTATGGTATCACCCTGGCGGGGTGGTCTTCAAACAACAAGTACGCGCTGATGGGGGGGCTGCGCTCCTCTGCCCAGATGATCAGTTATGAGCTTTCCATCGGGCTCTCCATTATTGGGGTATTGATGCTCACCGGCTCCTTGAGCATCGTTGAGATAGTAAAGGCCCAGAAGGAGGTGTGGTTTATTATCACGCAGCCGTTAGGGTTTATCGTGTTTCTTATTTGTGGAATTGCCGAGTGTAATCGTACACCCTTTGATTTACCAGAAGCGGAAAGCGAGCTGGTAGCGGGCTTCCACGTGGAGTACTCCAGTATGAAATTTGCCCTCTTCTTTATGGCGGAGTATGCCCACATGATTGTGGTGAGCGCACTGGTGACAACGCTTTTCCTGGGAGGGTGGTATCTTCCGTTTTTTGATATAGGGAGCATTACCCCCTCTACCCTCATTGGGCAGATTATCGTTTCGCTCCTTCCCATAGGTATCTTTGGGGCGAAGGTATTTTTCTTCCTCTTCTTTTTTATCTGGCTCAGGGCAACCTACCCGCGGTTGCGCTATGACCAGTTGATGCAATTTGGCTGGAAGGTGTTATTTCCCCTGGCACTGTTTAATGTGGCACTTACGGCGATACTCCAAATAGCTCAACTCATCTAAGTGAAAAGAAGAACATGATAGTATCTGTGGTCAAAAGTATCTGGGCGCTCATCTGCGGATTGAAAGAGACCTTAGGGTACTTTCTCAAAACCACTGTCTTCGGAAAGCCTGCTACCTTAAAGTATCCTGAGGAGCGGTGGACACCCTACCCCCGCTTCCGGGGGTTGCATAAGCTTTTGAGAACTGAAGAAGGGAAGGAGAAGTGTGTTGCCTGCTGTCTCTGTGCGGCAGTCTGCCCCTCTCAGTGCATTACCATAGAGACGGCTGAGAACGAGCACCATGAGAAATACGCGCAACGCTATGAAATTGATGGTGCTCGCTGCATCTTTTGTGGATATTGTGTGGAGGCCTGTCCGGTAGGGGCTCTGCTCATGACGGGAGAGTATGAGTTGGCGGACTTCACGAGAGACAAGTTAATTTATACGAAGGAAAGGTTACTAGAGGAGTAACGAGGGTAAAAGGGTATATCTATGGAAGCGCTTCTTTTCTACGGTTTTACGGCGGTCATGGTGGTTTCATCGCTGCTGATGGTCCTAGGAAAAAATCCTGTGCACAGTGCACTCTTCCTGGTCTTAACCTTCTTCTGCTTGGCGGGGGTATATCTATTGCTCAACGCACAGTTTATCGCTGCCGTTCAGGTCATTGTCTACGCGGGTGCAATCATGGTGCTATTCCTCTTTGTAATCATGTTGCTCTACCTGGAACAGGAAGTTAGCTCTCAGAGTGGTCATCTGCTGCAGAAGGTGAGTGCAGTGGTCCTCTCGCTGCTGCTCGCGATATCGTTAGGGTCTGTGATGACCTCACAAGTCTTCACGGGGCAGAAGGGCGCCTATTCAATAGAAAAAGTGAATGCGGTAGGTAACAGCGAGGTGATTGGACGTTTACTCTTTACCGATTTCCTTTTACCCTTCGAAATTACCTCAGTACTCCTGTTAGCGGCAATGGTAGGTGCCGTCATATTAGCTAAGAAAAAGTTGTAGAAGGCTGATCATATCCGGGGGAGGAGAAGAACTACCAATGGTTCCTATTTCACACTATTTAATGGTAAGCGTCATCCTCTTTTGTATAGGGGTAGTTGGGGTATTCATTAGAAGAAACGCTATCGTCATCTTTATGTGCATCGAACTGATGCTGAACGCAGCTAACCTTGCCTTTATTGCCTTTGCGCGCCACTTAAACTCCATGGATGGCCAGATTTTTGTCTTCTTTGTGATGACGGTGGCCGCGGCAGAGGCTGCGGTGGGATTGGGCATCATGGTTGCCCTCTATCGGAACAAGGGAACTATTAATGTCGATGATATCAATCTGATGAAGTGGTAGGTAAAGGAGCAGGTTCATGACCGAGTATGTGTGGTTGGTCCCCTTTTTCCCACTTGTAGGAGTGGTTATAAATGGCGTAGTAGGCCTACGTTTCCCCAAGAGTTTGATTGGCCTGGTGGGATGTATCACCATTTTCCTCTCGTTTCTCACCTCCTGCCTCATTTTTCTGGAATTAATTACCTTGCCTGTTGAAAGCCGGGTAGTTGAGGTCCTTCTCTATAAGTGGATACCCTGCGGTGACCTTCAGGTGCACATCGGCTTTCTGGTGGATGCCCTCTCCCTGGTAATGATGCTCACCGTGTCGGGTGTATCTTTTATCATTCACGTCTACTCTTACGGGTACATGCATGATGACCCTGGCCTTCGCCGCTACTTCACCTACCTCAACCTCTTTGTCTTCTTCATGTTGGTGCTGGTTTCTGCCAACAGTTTCTTGCTGATGTTTATCGGGTGGGAGGGAGTAGGACTCTGTAGTTATTTATTAATTGGTTTCTGGTATCAGAATAAGGCACCAGCGGATGCAGGTAAAAAAGCCTTTATCGTCAATCGTATCGGAGATTATGGATTCCTTCTAGCCATAATGATCATCTACGTTGTCTTTGGGACCCTAGACTTTCTACCGGTATTCGAAAAAGCCCCTCAACTGCTCCGTACGGGAGAACTCACGGTCACCCTCATTACCTTGCTTTTATTCGTAGGTGCCTGCGGGAAGTCTGCCCAGATTCCTCTCTACGTGTGGCTCCCTGATGCGATGGAAGGTCCTACCCCGGTAAGTGCCTTAATCCATGCCGCGACCATGGTGACGGCGGGTGTATACATGGTAGCGAGGTGCAATATCCTCTACTCGCTGGCGCCCCTCTCTATGGGAGTGGTAGCAGTGATTGGCGCCCTGACCGCTCTCTTTACTGCCTCCATTGCCATGGTAACTAACGACATTAAGAGGGTCTTAGCCTACTCTACCATTAGCCAATTGGGGTATATGTTTTTAGCCTGCGGGGTGGGTGCCTTCACGGCCGGTATTTTTCACCTGATGACCCATGCCTTTTTTAAGGCACTGCTTTTCCTCTGTGCGGGGAGTGTGATGCACGCGCTCTCAGGTGAGCTCGACATGAGGAAAATGGGAAGTTTAAGGTCGCACTTGCCCGTTACTTATCTGACCTTTCTCGCTGGCTGTCTGGCGATTGCGGGATTTCCCTTTACGGCGGGGTTTTTTAGTAAAGATGAGATTTTATGGGAGGCGTTTCGGGCAAACACCACGCTGTGGGCAATCGCTGCCATTACTGCCTTCATGACCGCCTTTTATATGTTTCGAGCAGTCTTTATGACCTTCCATGGAAAATCCAGAATGGAACCGGAGGTCGAACACCACGTGCATGAGTCGCCCGCGGTCATGACTATCCCCCTCATTATTTTAGCTATCCTCTCCGTAGTGGGAGGCTATGTTGGTGTCCCCTCTCTCATTGCCGAGGGGTGGAATAAGTTTCATGATTTCCTCTCACCAGTGCTCGGAGGTCATGGTGTTCATGTAGTAAGGCAGACTTCAGGAGTCGCCTTTGCTACTGAGGTAGCTTCTCATGGTGTTCAGGAGTTCCACCACCCTGCGGGCTTAGAGTGGTTGATGATGGGGGTTTCTGTGGCAATAGGGCTCGCGGGTATTATCACCGCCTACTATGTCTACCTCAAGTGTCCGGAGCTTCCAGAGAGAACTGCTCAAAAGTTTAAAGGTCTCTATCATATCCTTTACCATAAATACTTTGTCGATGAGATTTACTTTACCTACGTGGTGACACCGGTTAACATTATTTCTACTTTTTTATGGAAATTCTTTGATGACCAGGTAATAGATGGCGCAATGGTGAATGGTTCTGCCTGGGTAATAAAAAGGGTAAGTAGTGGGGTACGGAGACTACAGACAGGTTCTGTACAACACTATGCGCTTTCTATTCTTATAGGGTTACTGGTGGTACTCTATTTGATTATGAAGTGATAAAAAAAGGAGTAGAGATAACGATGACGATTCTTGGTTTTGATATACTCTCCGTGATAACCTTTTTGCCTCTCTTGGGGATACTCCTCATCCTGGGAATACATAAGGAGAAGCACACCATTATTAAAGGTATTACCTTCCTTACGGCGCTGGTAAACTTCCTTATCTCTCTTATGCTCTATCGTGATTTTGACTCTACCACTCATGAGTTTCAGTTCACTACCAATGTTCCCTGGATAAGAGAGTCTGGCATCAACTACCATATAGGTATTGATGGCATCAGCCTTTTTCTGATACTACTCGCCACCTTCCTCACCGTAATCTCGGTTATTGCCTGCTGGAACGATGTTAAAGAGAAGGTGAAGGGGTTCATGATCTGTCTGCTCTTTTTAGAGCTGGGAATGATTGGGGTGTTTGTTTCCCTTGATCTTTTCCTCTTCTACGTCTTCTGGGAGGTTATGCTCATCCCCATGTATCTCTTGATCGGGGTGTGGGGATCGCCCGCCCGCAGGATCTATGCGGCGGTGAAGTTCTTCATCTATACCATGTTTGGCAGCCTGCTCATGTTAGTGGCAATTCTGGTCCTCTATTTCTATCACTATAGTGTGACCGGCATCTATACCTTTGATCTGGAGAAGCTCTATCAGCTTTCCATTCCCGCGGGTATGCAGACCTGGCTATTTCTTGCCTTTGCCCTCGCCTTTGCCATTAAGGTACCTATGTTTCCCTTTCATACCTGGCTGCCTGATGCTCACACCGAGGCGCCTACGGTAGGTAGTGTATTGCTGGCGGCAGTCCTTTTGAAGATGGGGACTTACGGATTTTTAAGGTTTAACCTTCCGCTCTTTCCTGAGGCAACCCTTCAGTTCGTACCTTTGATCTCAATTTTAGCTATCATTGGCATTATCTACGGGGCAATGGTCTGTATTGTCCAGAAAGACTTAAAGAGACTGATTGCCTTCTCCAGCGTGAGCCACCTGGGGTTTGTCATGCTGGGTATCTTTGCCCTTAACATCCAGGGTTTAGAGGGGGGTATCCTGCAAATGCTCAACCATGGGTTTTCCACAGGAGCCCTCTTCCTTCTCGTAGGTATGATCTATGAGCGCAGACACACCCGCATGATAGAGGAGTTTGGCGGGCTCTCCAAAGTGATGCCCATCTATGCCACCTTCTTTATGATTGTGATGTTATCGTCCATTGGACTCCCGGGTCTCAACGGGTTTGTGGGAGAGTTTCTCATTCTGCTGGGGACATTCAAATCACACATGGTGTATGCGGTGCTCGCTGCCCTGGGAGTAATTCTTGCTGCCGTCTATATGCTGTGGATGTTTCAGCGAGTGATGTTTGGTGAGGTAACGAAAGACGAGAATAAGAAACTCAACGACCTTTCACTGCGGGAGATCATAGTCCTTTTACCACTTATCTTCTTTATTATTCAAATAGGCGTATATCCCAAACCTTTTCTCTCCAGAATGGATGCGTCAGTTAAACACCTCATCTCTCAGGTTGAATTGAAAACGTGGAAGAGGAATACCACAGAAGAAAGTCTCGTGCACCTAGCCGATTTTGATGGTGTTTCACAGGGAGAATGACCATGGAGCAAATTATTCCCCCGATACTCAATTTAAAAATTCTGTTTCCAGAATTGCTGATAACGGTCACCGCCCTAGTCATTCTATTGTACGATCTTATACTCTCGAAAGATAAAAAGACTACTCTCGCGTGCTTAGGCCTTCTGGGGTTAGCGGTTTCTTTGGTGTATTCAATCATCATGTGGAAGACGGGGGTATCAACCTATGCATTCAACCATATGATCGTGGTTGACAAATTTACCCTCCTCTTTAACTCCCTCTTTATTGTCGCTTCCTTTATCACCATCCTCATCTCCATCAACTATATCAAAGAAGAGGGGGTGAATTATGGCGAGTACTACACCTTAGTTCTTTTGTCAACAGTAGGGATGATGTTGATGGCGAAAGCCAATGATCTCATGATTGTATTTCTGGGCTTGGAAACACTTTCTATTTCCATTTATGTGCTGGTGGGGTTTTTAAGAACGAATGTAAGATCGAATGAGTCTTCTTTAAAATATTTTCTCCTCGGGGCATTCTCCAGCGCCTTTTTGCTCTATGGAATCGCACTAATCTATGGTGCAACTGGTACCACTCGGTTACCGGATATCGCGAGGTTTATAGAAAATACGCCATCGCTCCTCTCGAACCCACTACTGTTGGCTGCGGTAGGCCTTCTTTTAGTGGGGTTTGGTTTTAAGATTGCATTGGTTCCTTTTCATATGTGGACACCTGATGTATATGAGGGGGCACCAACTTCTATTACTGCCTTCATGTCAGTGGGAGTTAAAGCTGCTGCCTTTTCTGCCTTCTTGAGGGTATTTCTCACCTCATTTTCAACTCTCCGGGCTGAGTGGGCTATGATTCTATGGATACTCTCGGTGTTGACAATGAGCTTAGGTAACTTGGTTGCACTCGTGCAAGAGAATATTAAGAGGATGCTGGCGTACTCCAGTATCGCTCACGCAGGCTATATTTTGGTAGCGGTGACTGCAGGTGGGGATTTGGCTATCACCAGTATCATCTACTATCTCATGTCCTATACCTTAATGAATCTGGGCGCTTTCACCGTGGTGATTCTCTACGGAAAAAGGGGTGAGGAGAACATTCACCTCTCGGATTACTCAGGTGCAGGATTTAAGTATCCATTTCTCTCAGCTGCGATGGCGGTCTTTATGTTCTCATTGGCTGGCATACCTCCTTTGGCTGGATTTATTGGAAAATTCTATATTTTTAGTGCTGCGGTTAAGCAGGGTTTTATCTGGCTTACCATTATCAGTGTTCTCAATAGCCTGGTTGCCGTTTATTATTATTTAAGGGTTACCGTTATTATGTATATGAAAGAGCCTATTAAAGATGTAGGCGAGCTCTCTTTCTCAATTCCCATAGTGATTGCACTCCTCATAACCACCTTTTTTACCCTGCATATGGGTATACTCCCTTCAGATTATTTGAACATTGCAAAGCAGTCTATTGCTATGTTACTATTATAAGGGAGTTTATCTACCCTCAAGCTACCTATTTTTTAAAAAATTTAGTAAAACAATAAAAATACTTAAAATCAACTAGTTAGTGTCTGAACGAAAACCCTCACACATTACATCAGCTGTCATTTCGAAAGAGCGAAGTGACTGAGAAATCTCAAGCAAATTCATAGATTTCTCCCTTCAGTCGAAATGACAATAGGGCCAAAACAGGGGTTTTCGTTCAGACACTAGTTTGTAATTCTGTAACATCACTGCAATTCAGACAGTAGTAAGTCCTACCCCAGGGGATGAAGGCAGGCAGTTGTAAACCTGCAGTAATCCATCAGTTAAGTCATTTAGCAACCTATCTTCAGACAAGCACAAA
>Ga0315285_10001433_pt1 | contig 25113 bp, 26 predicted proteins | sample YL17G09_36_MG_FD_203698 | JGI IMG/M metagenome (GOLD analysis project Ga0315285, IMG submission 203698) | Sediment microbial communities from Yellowstone Lake, YNP, Wyoming, USA - YL17G09_36 | ecosystem: Environmental > Aquatic > Freshwater > Lake > Sediment | place: USA: Wyoming | collected... | reverse complement strand
ACGGCTACTACTTCGGCGTTCCGGTCGTGATCGGGGCGGGAGGCGTGGAGCGGGTATTGGAGCTCAAGCTCTCTGACGAGGAGCGGGCGCTGGTGCAGAAGAGCCTGGAGAGCGTGAAGAAGACGGTGGCGGAAACCAAACTCTAACGACAGGGAGTGCCGACAGGGACAGGGACAGCGACAGGGGTATCCGATCTCTCTCGCTGTCACTGTCGGATTTCGCTGTCGGTAATTGACGAAAGGAGGCAGGATCGGAATGCGACACATGTCCCGTACAATCACTTTGGGTCTGGCCCTCCTGGTAATGTTGATCGTCACCGGCTGCGGCCAGGAGATCAAGAAGGAGAACGAGCAGCTCAAGTCCCAGGCGGCCAGCCTGCAGAAGGAGAACGCGGACCTCAAGGGGCAGGTGACCAGTCTGAAGGCGGACGCGGACGCCTTGAAGAAGCAGCTCGGGGATCTGACCAAGGAGAAACAGGACCTCGAGGAGAAGCTCAAGGCGGCGGAGGCCAAGGCCTCGGCCAAGCCGGGGACCAAGCCGCCGCTGAAGCCGAAGCAGTAGGCGCGCGTGCGGAGGCCCGCCCGGCGCGATGGACCTCGCCGCCGAGGTCGGGCCTCCGCCTCTCTCGGGGCGAGCGAACAGCGCGCCGGTCACGGATGGACTTTCCGCGGCTCCTGGGGACTAATACGACAAGCCAGTATCTCCGATAGGGGAGAACCCACGCTAGGCGTGCCGCCCTGCCCCTGGGCCGCATGCGATAGGTGAGGAGCGAGTATGGTCACTCCAGGCGTCAGCCACTTCTACCTCCGCCGGCTGCACTCGCTGAGCGGCATCTTCCCCATGGGGGTGTTCCTGCTGGAGCACTTCTTCGGCAATGCGTTCGCCACGCGCGGACCCGAGGCCTACAACCGCTACGTGGAGTTTCTCCTGGGCATGCCCTACCTGCCGGCGCTGGAGATCGGGCTGGTCTTCGGCCCCCTCCTGTTCCACGGGATCTACGGGCTCCTCATCGCCGCCGTGGGGCGCCAGACGACCGCTTTCGTGCTGAAGCGCCTGTTCGGCGGCTGATCGCTCCAGACTCTCCAGGTCCGAGGAGGCGGGCCGTCCGGGATGCCCCCGGCTGCCGCCTCCCGGCCGCTCAGGAGACCCGATGAAAATTCACGAGTACCAGGCGAAGATGATCCTGACCGAGTTCGGCGTCCCCGTCCCCCGGGGCCGGGTGGCCACGACCGCTGCCGCGGCCGGGGCGATCGCGCAGGAGCTAGGCGGGACCGTGGTCGTCAAGGCGCAGATCCATGCCGGCGGCCGGGGCAAGGGGGGCGGGGTCAAGCTGGCGCGCTCCCCGCAGGAAGCGGAGCAGATCGCGTCCCAGATCCTGGGGATGATGCTCAAGACGCATCAGACAGGACCCGAGGGCCAGCGGGTCAAGCAGGTCCTCGTCGAGGAAGGGATGGACATCCGCCAGGAACTGTACCTGGGGATCGTGATCGATCGCAAGGTGGGCCTGCCGGTGATCATGGCCAGCAGCGCAGGCGGGATGGAGATCGAGGAAGTGGCTCGGACCCGGCCGGAGGCCATCGTGAAGGCCCACGTGGATCCGGCCACGGGCGTCACGGGCTTCCACACCCGGAAGCTCACGTTCGGCCTGGGCCTCAAGGGGGACCTCCTGAAGGGGGGGGCCGATTTCGTGACCCGCCTCTGGCGGGCCTTCGTGGCCAAGGACTGCTCGCTGGCCGAGGTGAACCCCTTGGTGATCACCGGGGATGGTCGCCTGCTGGCGCTGGACGCGAAGATGAACTTCGACGACAACGCGCTCGGGCGGCATCCGGAAATCCAGGCGCTCCACGACCTGGACGAGGAGTCGCCGCTGGAGGTCGAGGCCTCCAAGTTCAACCTGAACTACATCAAGCTGGACGGCACCGTGGGGTGTATGGTCAACGGGGCGGGCCTGGCCATGGCCACCATGGACATCATCAAGCTGGCCGGGGGGGAGCCGGCCAACTTCCTGGACGTGGGGGGTGGGGCCAGCGCCGAGCAGATCGAGAACGCCTTCCGGATCCTGATCTCCGACAAGAACGTCCGCGCCGTCTTCATCAACATCTTCGGGGGGATCCTGCGCTGCGACCGGCTGGCGGAGGGGGTCATCAAGGCAGTCAAGGCGCTCGGCGTCACGCTCCCCATCGTGATCCGCATGGAGGGGACCAACGTGGAGTTGGGCCAGCGCATGCTTCGCGAGTCCGGGCTCAATTTCATCACGGCCCAGGGAATGAAGGACGGCGCCGAGAAAGCCGTCCGGGCCGCGCGTTCGGCCTAGCCCCCTCACCCATGCCTCTCCCCCTGACGAGGGGGAGAGGCATGGGTGAGGGGAGGGAGTCCTCATGAGCATCCTGGTGGACAAGAGCACTCGGTTGGTCGTGCAAGGCGTCACCGGAAAGGAAGGAACGTTTCACGCCCAGGCCTGCCGCGACTACGGCACCCAGGTCGTGGCGGGGGTCACGCCCGGAAAAGGCGGGATCGTCCACGAGGGGATCCCGGTCTTCGACACCGTGGCGGAGGCCGTGGCCAAAGAAGGGGCGAACACCTCGCTGATCTTCGTGCCGCCGGCCTTCGCCGCCGACGCGATCCTGGAGGCGGCCGACGCCGGCATCCGGGTGATCGTGTGCATCACCGAGGGCATCCCCACCCTGGACATGGTGAAGGCCGCCCGCGCCCTGCAGGGGAAGGACACGCGCCTCATCGGGCCGAACTGCCCGGGGATCATCTCGCCGGGCAAGGCCAAGGTCGGCATCATGCCGGGCCACATCCACACACCCGGGCGGATCGGCGTCGTGTCCCGCAGCGGCACCCTGACCTACGAGGCGGTGGGCCAGCTCACCGCGCGCGGCATCGGACAATCCACCTGCGTGGGGATCGGAGGCGACCCCATCATCGGGACGACCTTCGTGGACGCCCTGCGTCTCTTCCAGGCGGATCGGCAGACCGACGCCATCCTGATGATCGGCGAGATCGGCGGCACGGCCGAGGAAGACGCGGCCGCCTTCGTCAAAGCCCACGTCACCAAGCCGGTGGTCGGCTTCATCTGCGGGCAGACGGCGCCCCCGGGGCGGCGCATGGGGCACGCGGGTGCCATCATCTCGGGGGGGACCGGCACGGCGGCGGAGAAGATGGCGGCCATGCGGAAGGCCGGCATCACGGTGGTGAAGAGCCCGGCCGAGATGGGCGAGGCCGTGGCGCGCCTGGTGAAGCCCGCGCCAGCGCGCCGGCGCGTGGCGCCGGTCAAGGCCCGAACCACGGCGAAGCCAAAGGCCAGGACCGCCAAGCCGAAGAGCAAGGCCAAGAAGGCGAAGCGGCGCTAGGGCAGGGCACGCAGTGAACAGTGCCCGGCGCTGGCAGACGAAGAGTCGGGCTCTTAACCCTGATCCGAGAAAAACCTTGAACCGCCATGACGCCAAGGCCGCCATGGATGGCATGTTCGGAACCTTCCAATCCAGAACACGAGAACCGGTTCTTGAGGCCTTCAGAAGTTCCGTTTGTCTTCCCCAATAAGGCCTTCTGGTCTTGGCGTTCTTGGCGCCTTGGCGGTTGAGAATTTCGGATTGGGGTTAATTGACTGTGCTTCACGGAGAGGAGACCACCTGGGAAGATCGTGTGGTCTCCTTTGTGTGTCAGGTGTCAAGAAGGAAGCTCTGAGGGAGACAGACGATGGAACAAACGCTGGTGATGGTGAAGCCGGACGCGGTCCGGCGGAACCAGGTGGGTGAGGTGGTCCGCCGCTTCGAGGAGGCCGGACTCACGATCCGCGCCCTCAAGATGGTGTGCATGGAGCGCCGGGAGGCGGAAGGGTTCTATCAGGTTCATCGGGGCCGACCCTTCTTCACGAGCCTGACCCAGTTCATGTCCTCCGGCCCGACGGTGGCGATGGTCCTGGAGGGAGCGGATGCCATCGCGAGGGTGCGCAAGCTTATGGGCGCGACGGATCCGGCCAAGGCGGAACCAGGCACGATCCGGAAGGATCTGGCCACGAACATCGAGCAGAACGCGGTGCATGGCTCTGATTCGCTGGAGTCGGCGGCCTACGAGATTCCCTACTTCTTCAACGCGATGGAGCTGTGCCCGTAAGGATGACGGGGGCCGTCCCACAGTCATGGGCTTCCCGGAGCAAACGGCCGGAGCGGGAGCGTCCGGGGCTGCAACTCCGCGTCGCCCTTGGCGTTTTGGTCGCGTTGTGACGCGCCGACGAGGGGCTTTTTCCTTGACACCCCTGGGGGCCCTCAGTATACTACGCGCGCTTTTTCGCCGGGTTCCCGGAAGATCGCCCGAAGATGTTGATCGAAGTCTCGCAGATCCCGCCCGAGGGGCTGGACATCGCCCTGTCGGAGGAAACACTCGATCTCGGGGAGCCGGCAGACACCTGGGACGGGCCGGCCACTGTCCAGGCCGAGTTGCATGTGGGCCGCTCCGGGCGTGGGGTGCTGATCAGCGGATCCTTTAGCAGCGGTGTCGCGCTGATCTGCAGCCGATGCCTGGAGCCGTTTCATTTTCAGGCCGAGGACCAATTCCACCTGTATTGCGGGACTGGTGCGGAGGGCCCCCCAGAGGAGGAGCACGAGCTCACCGATGACGAGCTGGATGTCACCTACCTCGAGGAGGGACGGATCAACACGGATCACCTCCTGCGCGAAAGCATCCTGCTCAGCCTGCCCGTTCAACCCCTCTGCCACGAGGACTGTCGAGGGCTCTGCCCGCGCTGCGGCGCAAACCTGAACCAGGGCGCCTGCAACTGCACGGAGACCCGCGTGGAGCCGCGGCTGCAGGCCTTGCGGAAGTTGCTGTAGTCCCGCCAGTCCGAATCCCGCAAAGCGGGACGGACTCCTTCGGAGAGGCGGGACTGCTTCCGCCGACACGACCTGACCCCTAGATGCTGTTTCGAGAGAGAGGATGACCAATGCCGCTCCCCAAGCGACGGCACAGTAATGCCCGAACAGGCAAGCGGCGGGCGCACGACGCAGTGCGGGCCGCGGGCCTCAGCCGCTGTCCCCACTGCCAGGCCATGACCCCCCCGCACCGCGCCTGCCGGAGTTGCGGGTACTACCGCGGCCGCGAGGTGGTGAAGAAGACGGAGAAGTAGCGCCGTCTCAGGCTGTTCTGGCGCTTCCGGCTGGCAATGCATGAGCATGAGCTCGCGATCCTCTAGGTCTCGGTAGGGCAACGACGTGGAACGAGAAGAGACCTCCCGCGGGGCGACCGGCTCGACGCGGCCCGGCGTCGTCCGGGTTGCGCTGGATGCCATGGGGGGCGACCGCGGACCCGAGGTGAACGTCGAGGGCGCCGTGACGGCCGCCCGGGAGTTCGGCACCGCGGTCATCCTCGTCGGGGTGGAGGAGGAGCTGCAGCGCCACCTGCGCCAGCACGAAACCCACGGGCTGCCCCTGATTGTCCGGCACGCGCCGGAAGTGGTGGAGATGGGGGAGAGCCCGTTGATCGCGTTGCGGCGGAAGAAACACTCCTCCATCCGGATCGGCCTGGACCTGGTCAAGCGCGGTGAGGCCGACGCCTTCGTGAGCGCCGGCAACACGGGGGCGGTCATGGCCACGGCCGTGGTGGTGCTGGGCCCGCTGCCGGGTGTCGAGCGGCCGGCCATCGCCGTGGTGGTGCCGACGCTCACGGGGCACGCGGTCCTGCTGGATGCGGGAGCCAACGTGGACTCCAAGGCCCGCCACCTGGTCCAGTTCGCCATCATGGGGAATGTGTACGCCCGGGACTTCCTGGGGCTGCCCCGGCCGCGGGTGGGCCTCCTGAGCATCGGCGAGGAAGAGTCCAAGGGCAACGAGCTGACGCGGGAGGTCTTCAAGGAACTGGAGGACGAGGCCTCCCTGAACTTCATCGGGAACGTCGAGGGGCGCGACGTGTTCAACGGCACCTCCGACGTGATCGTGTGCGATGGGTTCACCGGGAACGTCGCCCTGAAGATCTCGGAGAGCGTTCTGGACGCCATGTTCACCCTGCTGCGCGAGGAGTTGGGGAAGGACCTGCGGGGAAAGGCGGGCTCGCTCTTGCTGCTGCCGGCCTTCAAGCGCTTCAAGCGGCGGGTGGACCCCTCGGAGTTCGGCGGCGCACCCCTCCTGGGTGTCAACGGGGTGTGCGTCATCAGCCACGGCCGGTCCACCGGGAAGGCCATCAAGAACGCCGTCCGCACGGCCGCGGAGTGCGTGGCCAGCAAGGTGATCAGCCACATCCGCGAAGGAATCGCCCTGAGCTAGCCGGCGGCCGGAACAGGCCCACCACAGGTTGGAGGTTCGATCGTCTCATGCCCTGCGCCAGGATCATCGGGACCGGGTCGTACGTGCCACCCAAGGTGCTCACCAATGCCGACCTGGAGAAGCTGGTGGATACCAGCGACGAGTGGATTCTCACGCGGACCGGCATCTCGGAGCGGCGGATCACCACGGAGGATGAGGCCACCTCGGACCTGGCCTATCAGGCGTCGCTGCCGGCCTTGGAGGCGGCCAGCCTGGATCCCGCCGACCTGGACATGATCCTGGTGGCCACGATCACGCCCGACATGTTCTTTCCCTCCACGGCCTGTGTTCTCCAGGAGCGGCTGCAGGCACGGCGTGCCGGCGCTCTGGACATCTCCGCTGCCTGTTCCGGCTTCGTCTACGGGCTGGCCGTGGCCGACGGCCTGCTCCGACTCGGCACCATGCGGACCGTGCTTCTGGTGGGGGCCGAGACCTTGACCAAGATCGTGAACTGGAAGGACCGGAACACCTGCGTCCTCTTCGGCGACGGTGCCGGGGCGGTCATCCTGCGGGCCAGCGAGGGGGAGCCGGGCATCCTCTCTACTCACCTCTTCGCCGACGGAACCAAGGGGCCGCTGCTCATGATGCCCGGGGGCGGATCCCGCCACCCGCTGTCCCAACGGGTGCTCGACGAAGGGCTGGCGGCCATCCAGATGGCCAGCGGGAACGAGGTGTTCAAGGGAGCGGTGCGGGCCATGGAGGACGCGGCGCTGACCGCCTTGAAGCACAACAACCTCGACGTGGGGGATGTGAACCTCATGATCCCGCACCAGGCCAACCTGCGGATCATCAATGCCCTGGGGCAGCGCCTGGGCCTCACCGACGACCGGGTGTGCGTGAACGTCCAGAAGGTGGGCAACACCTCGGCGGCCTCCATCCCGCTGGCCCTGGATGAGGCGGTTCGGGAGGGACGGGTGAAGGCCGGAGACCTCATCCTGTTGTGCGCGTTCGGAGGCGGGTTGACCTGGGGGTCGGCCTTGATCCGTTGGTGACACGCTTCGCTCAATGAAAAACGGACAACCGACACCTTCAATGGAAAACCGACAACCGACAACGGAAAACGGGCCAACCGTTGGTTCCGGTTGTCGGTTTTGAATTGTCGGTTTGAAATTTTGGATTGAGTCATGGGCAAGATCGCGTGGGTCTTTCCGGGTCAGGGGTCCCAGGCGGTCGGGATGGGCCGGGAATTGGGCGAGGCATCTCCTCGCTGGGAGATTGCCAACGCCGCGCTGGGGTTCGACCTCCGGCGGTTGTGCTTCGAGGGGCCGGAGGCAGACCTCACGCTCACGGCCAACACCCAGCCGGCGATCTTGACGGCCAGCATCGTGGCGCTGGATGCCCTGGTGGCGGCAGGCGTCACCTTCGATTTCGTGGCCGGCCACTCCCTGGGCGAGTATTGCGCGCTGGTGGCTGCCGGTGCGCTGGAATTTGCCGATGTGGTCCGCACGGTCCGGGCCCGCGGGCAATTCATGCAGGAAGCTGTGCCCCCGGGTGAGGGTGCCATGGCAGCCATCCTGGGGCTGGACCGCGGCCTGGTGGCCCAGGTCTGCGAGGAGGCGCGAGGCGCCGGGGTGGTGCAGGTGGCCAACCTCAACGCCCCGGGCCAGACGGTGATCGCGGGGGCGGCGGGGGCCGTAAAGCGCGCCGTGGAATTGGCCAAGGCCAAAGGGGCCAAGCGCGCCCTTCCGCTCCCGGTGAGCGCCCCCTTTCACTCCGCCCTGATGGCGCCGGCGGCAGCGCGTCTGGAGGCCGTCCTGCGCACGTTGCCCATCCGGGATCTCCGCGTGCCGTTGGTGACGAACGTGGACGCGGACCTCCTGACCGAGGGCGCGCGGGTGGTGGATGTCCTGGTCCGGCAGGTGACGGCGCCCGTCCGGTGGGAAGAGGCGATCACTCGCCTGATCAAGGAGGGTGCCGGGACCTTCGTCGAGGTCGGGCCGGGGAAGGTCCTCTCAGGCCTGATCCAGCGCATCGCGCCGGATGTCCGGGTCCTGAACGTGGAGGACCGGTCCTCACTGCAGGCAACGGTGGAGGCCCTGAAATGAACCTCGCAGGAAAGGTTGCCGTCGTCACGGGTGCCGCGCGCGGGATCGGGAAGGCCGTGGCCACTCACCTGGCTTCGGAGGGGGCGACCGTTGTCATCGCCGACATCAATGGGAAGGCCGCCGGGGAGACGGCAACGGAATTGGAGGCGGCGGGCCGGACGGCCATGGGCTGCCCGCTGGATGTCACCAACCCGGCCCAGGTTGCCGCGGCGGTGGAGGCGGTGCTTGCCCGCTACGGGCGGATTGACATCCTGGTGAATAATGCGGGCATTACCCGGGATGCGTTGATTCTCCGAATGAAAGAGGAAGAGTGGGACCAGGTCCTGTCCGTGAATCTGGACGGCGCCTTTCATTGCGCCCGGGCGGTTCTCCGCCCCATGCTCAAACAAAAGCAGGGCGGGCGAATCATCAATATCGCCTCCGTGGTGGGGAGCATGGGCAACGCCGGTCAGGCGAACTACGTCGCATCCAAGGCCGGGCTGATCGGGCTCACCAAGGCGCTGGCCCGGGAAGTGGCCTCGCGCAGCATCACCGTCAATGCCGTCTCGCCGGGGTTCATCGAGACGGAAATGACCGCGGGGCTTCCCGATTCTGCCAAGCAGGCATACCTGACCCAAATCCCCCTGGGGCGCTTTGGCGCGGCGGCGGAAGTGGCGGCCGTCGTGGCCTTTCTGGCGTCCGAGGGGGCGGCGTACATCACGGGGCAGGTGATCCATGTGAATGGCGGCATGTGGTCCTCTTAGCTGGTCACCCGTCGGGAGAAGGAGGGCATTGTGAGCGCGACCCTGGAAGAGAAAGTGAAGAAGATCATCATCGACCAGTTGGGAGTGGACGAGGCCGAGGTGACCCCCGAGGCCAAGTTCATCGATGACCTCGGGGCGGACTCCCTGGATACCGTCGAGTTGGTGATGGCCCTGGAGGAGGAGTTCGGGATCGAGATCCCCGACGAGGATGCGGAGAAGATCGCCACCGTCCAGAATGCGATCGCCTATATCCGAGAGCACAAGAAGGACTAACCGTAACCTGCTCGCCCGTGCCGCCGAGCTGAATCGGTGGCAGGTGCGCCGCGGGATGGCGCCCCACGGGCGGCCCAGAGAGGCAGAGGCACGATCATGGTGCGCGTCGTCGTCACCGGTCTGGGGGCAGTGGCCCCCAATGGGATCGGGGTAGAGAGCTTCTGGCAGAACATCATCAACGGGGTTTCCGGCATCGCCCCGATCACCCGATTCGACGCCAGCAAGCACGACACCCGAATTGCGGGCGAGGTCAAGGGGTTCGATCCCCTGCAGTGGCTGGAGAAGAAAGAGGTCCGCAAGATGGACCTCTTCATCCACTACGCCGTCGCCGCCGCCCAGATGGCGTACGACGACTCGGGCCTCAAGGTAACCGACGAGGACCGCGAGCGCGTCGGCGTCTTCGTGGGCACCGGCATGGGCGGGATCCCGGCCCTGGAGGAATCGCACAATATCCTCCTGGAAAAAGGGCCGGGGCGCATCAGTGCCTTCTTCATCCCGTCCATCATCACGAACCTGGCGTCGGGCCAGATCTCCATGCGCTTCGGCATGAAGGGCCCCAACTCGTGCGTCTGCACGGCCTGCGCCACAGGGAACCACGCCACCGGCGACTCCTTCCGGATCATCCAGCGCGGCGAAGCGGACGTGATGCTGGCGGGAGGCACCGAGGCGGTGATCACCCCGCTGACCATCGGGGGATTCTGCTCCATGAAGGCTCTCTCCACCCGCAACGACGAGCCCACCCGGGCCAGCCGCCCCTTCGACAAGGATCGGGATGGGTTCGTGATGGGTGAGGGGGCGGGGCTGATGGTGCTGGAAGAGCTGGAGCACGCCAAGCGCCGCGGCGCCAAGATCTACGCCGAGATCGTGGGCTACGGGATGTCCGCCGACGCCTATCACATCACGCTGCCGGCCCCGGACGGCGCCGTCCGCTCCATGCGCCTCGCCCTGCGGGACGCCAAGGTGACGCCGTCCCAGGTAGACTACATCAACGCCCATGGAACCTCGACCCCCGCGGGCGATGTCAACGAGACCATGGCTGTCAAGACCGTCTTCAACGAGCACGCGCGCACCTTGGCGGTGAGTTCCACCAAATCCATGACCGGCCACCTCCTGGGCGCTGCGGGAGGCATCGAGTCGGTCATCACCGTCCTCAGCATCACCCACGGGATCCTGCCGCCCACCATCAACTACGAGACGCCGGATCCCGAATGCGACCTGGACTACGTTCCCAACACGGCCCGCCGCGCCGAGGTGCGGTACGCCCTGACTAACTCCTTCGGATTTGGCGGCACCAACGCCAGCCTCCTCTTCAAGAAGTTCGAAGAGTAGCCCTTCTCCAGTCAACCGCCAGTCCCGCCATCGGCGGGACAAGAACGCCAAGACTCATGGGATCCCAACGGCCCCCAGGGGGATCCCTCTTTCCTCTGAGCCGCCGGATCTTTCTTGGGCTCCGCAGGCCCGAAAGACCGTGGAGGCACACCAGCCCCTGACAATTCAAAGGGAGGTTCCGGAGGACTTTTCCTTCGGGATTTGGAGCGATGAATTCTTGGCGTCCTTGGCGCCTTGGGAACCGCTTGGATTTTCGGGCTGAAGGTGGGTCAGCCGCCGTTGGGTGATACCAGGAGGGTGACGGCGAAGGAGGCGTCGGGTTGGCCCCGGCGCAACTCGGCCATGAAGCCCTCGAGGAACGCCTGCTGGATGCGGGCGGGTGCCTCGTGCGGGAAGGCGCGGAAGGGGGGCTCCATCGCGACGTGGGTGCAGTGGAGATCCAGGATCGCCTGGGCCGCCTGGTAGGACAGGCGGTAGAGTGCCACCATGGACAGATCAGCCTGGTGTCCCAGGCCGACCACCAGGATCCTGTCGGCCTTGAGCTTTCTATTGGGCACAAGGAGCGCAGTCGCTCCCCGCTCTCCGGCGAACTTCCCCCGGGCGCGGAGTCGGGAAACAGTGCCGCACAGGATCCAATCCACCTGGCCCAGGCGGCCGCGCGGCGCCGGCTCGTCCTCCAGGTGGAACAGGACGAGCACCTCTGCGTCAATCTCCTCGATGGGCTGGCTGGATTCTACGATTTGCATCTCAGGCGGGGGCTTGTTGAGGGGGCCGCAAGTGCAGGCGGATCTGGTCCAGGATACCATTGACGAAAGCCCCCGATTCCTGGCTGCCGTACAGCTTGGCGAGCTCGATGGCCTCGTTGATGGCGACTTTTTCCGGGATGTCGTGCCGGTGGAGCAACTCATGGGCGGCCAGGCGGAGGATATTCCGTTCCACCAGGGCGATGCGCGCGAGGCTCCAGTGGGTGGCATTGGCAGCGATGAGCCGGTCGATCTCGGAAGCGTGCTCCAGCGTCCCTCGCGCCAGGCTGTCGGCGAATGCCTGGACTTCTGGCAGGGTGGGGTGGTCCTGCCAGAACTCCCTCAGTACCCGCTCTGCGTCGCCGGGTCGAAACTCCAGCTCGTAGAGGATCATCAGAGCCAGCACGCGCCCCTTCCGTCGTTTGCCCATTCCGAGCCTCGCTCATAGCTCATGGCTCATAGCAGGTGCGATCAGCCATGAGCCATCAGCCATGAGCCGATTGTCTACTTCATTTCCCGGAAGAGATTGGCCATCTCGATGGCCGAGCAGGCAGCATCAAAGCCCTTGTTGCCCCCCTTGGTTCCCGCCCGCTCGACCGCCTGTTCGATGGAGTCCGTGGTGAGGACGCCGAAGGTGATGGGAACGCCCGTCTCTAGGGCTGCGGCCGCCACACCCTTGGACACCTCGGCCGCAATGTACTCGAAATGCGGGGTGGCGCCCCGGATCACCGTGCCAAGACAGATGATGGCGTGGTACTGTCCAGACGTGGCCAGCCGCTTGGCCACCAGCGGGATCTCGAAAGACCCCGGCACCTTCACGACCGTGATCCGGTCCTCCTGGGCCCCGTGGCGGCGGAGCGCGTCCAGGGCGCCCTCCAAGAGGTGGGCGGTGATGAACTCGTTGAACCGGCTCACCACGATCCCGAAGGTGAACTCCTTGGCCACGAGGGCCCCTTCCCAGGTCCGCACCATGTCTCCTCCTTCACGTCGACAGCGACAGCGAGATCCGACAGCGAATTCGGGAAACCCTCCCCGTCCGTCTCTCGTGAGGTGTCCAATCTTCAGCGTCTGGTCCGGCCGGTCCCCGACGCGCCGTTGCCGGCGTGCCGGCCGCGCCGGCGCTGGCTGGGAGGGGGCTGGATGAGATGTCCCAGCTTCTCCCGCTTGGTGGTGAGATATCCGAGGTTGGCCGCCGTGGGCTTGGTGAGGAGCGGCACCCGCTCCACCACGTGCAGGCCGTAGCCCTCCAGTCCCACGATCTTCCGCGGATTGTTGGTCATCAGGCGGAGCTTGGAGACCCCCAGATCCACCAGGATCTGGGCCCCCACTCCGTAATCCCTGAGGTCGGGCTTGAAGCCGAGCTTCTCGTTGGCCTCCACCGTGTCGAATCCCTGGTCCTGCAGCTCGTAGGCGCGGAGCTTGTTGGCCAGCCCGATCCCGCGGCCCTCCTGCCGGATGTACAGGAGGACGCCCATTCCCTCCTGGGCGATGAGTTCCAGCGCGCGGTTGAGCTGGGCCCCGCAGTCGCAGCGGAGCGACCCCAGGGCATCGCCGGTGAGGCACTCGGAGTGGACCCGCACCAGGACCGAGTCGACCGCGCTGATCTCGCCCTTCACCAGGGCCAGGTGGTGCTTGTGGTCCACCTGGCTGTGGTACAGGATCGCCCGGAACGTGCCGTGCCGCGTGGGCAGGGTGGTGCTGGCCACGCGGCTGACGAACTTCTCCCGCTTCATCCGATAGTCGATGAGATCCTTGATGGTGATCATGCGCAAGCCGTGGCGGTGCGCGAAGCGGGTGAGTTCGGGGACGCGGGCCATGCTCCCGTCGGGGTTCATGATCTCGCAGATGACGCCCGCGGGGTACAGGCCGGCCAGGCGGGCCAGGTCCACGGCCGCCTCGGTCTGGCCGGCGCGGGTGAGGACACCGCCTTCCCGGGCGCGCAGGGGAAACATGTGCCCCGGCCGCGCCAGGTCATCCGGCCGCGCGTTGGGATCGAGGATCGCCTTGATGGTCGCGGCCCGGTCGTGGGCCGAGATGCCGGTGCTGACCTTGTGCTTGGCCTCGACCGAGACGGCGAAGGCCGTCTCGAAAGGAGAGGTGTTCTCCGAGACCATGGCCGGGATCTGGAGCTGGTCGAGCCGCTCGCCCACGATGGGCATGCAGATCAGGCCACGCCCGTGGGCGGCCATGAAGTTGATGGCGGGCGGCGTGACCTTCTCGGCCGCCATGGTGAGGTCGCCCTCGTTCTCCCGGTCCTCGTCGTCCACGACGATGACCATCTTCCCGCTGCGGATGTCCCGGATGGCGTCCTCGACTCGATCGAAGCGGATGGGCGCCTGGCCTCGGGACGTCGCGCCCTTGGCGGATTCGCGACGCCCGTGCTCGGCCGACATCACGGGCGCAAGCGTGGATCCGGCCCGACGGCGTGGGATGCTCTTCCGCTTGCTCATGCGAATCCGTGCTCCTCGAGGAAGGCCAGGGTCAGGCCCCCCTGGCCCGTGGCGTCCGACCGTCCGGCCTCCGGCCCAGAGGGGCCCCCGGCCCGGAGGGCCAGGAGTCGGGCGACGTGCTTTCCCAGCAGATCGGCCTCTAAGTTGACCAGGTCGCCCACGCGCTTGCTTCCCAGCGTGGTGTGGTGGAGCGTGTGGGGGATGAGGGCCACGCCGAAGGTGTCCCGCGAGAGCTCCGCCACGGTCAGGCTGATCCCGTCCACGGCAATGGATCCCTTCATCACCAGGAGCGGCGCCAGGTCCTGCGGGAACCGGAACCGCCAGAACTCGCCGTCCGTCTCGCCTGAGCTCGACGCAGGCCCCTGCAGGGTCCGGCCGGCGATTTCACCGATGGCATCCACGTGGCCGGTGACCAGGTGTCCACCCAGGCGATCGCCCAGGCGCAAGGGCCGTTCAAGATTCACCCGCGATCCGGCCCGGAGCCTCCCCAGCGTGGTGCGATCGAGCGTCTCGGCCGAGAGGCCACTGGTGAACCCGTCCCCCTTGACCGCGGTCACGGTGAGGCACGCGCCGTCCACGGCGATGCTGTCCCCCACGCGGAGCCCTTCCACCAGGGGCCCGGCCCCGATGTGCACCCAGGCCCCGCCGGGCTTGCGCGTGCATTCCCGGACCGTACCAATGGCCTCGATGATTCCGGTGAACATTACTGTTCGGCGCACCCACGCCACAGCGGGGCAAGGCCCCGGCGGTGCCGTGGGTCCCGGCAGGTCGGCGGTTCGGCTGTTCCGGAATTGCCGAATCCGCCAGAGGCGGAAACGGTCGAACGCCCGAACGCTTGTGGATAGAGACGAGTGCGAATGACCCTCGGGATCGGCACCCTACGATCTCGCTGCGACCCTATTGATGTATCCTTCCACCAGGATGTCGCCGTCGAACCGCTCGATGCGCACATCGCGCAGGCGGAGCGCCTGGCTGAGCGTCTCGATGCCCTCGCCGCCCACGGCCGTGGGCGTGGATTTTCCGCCGATCAGGATCGGCGCCAGGAAGACCAGGACCTTGTCCACGATCCCCTCGCGCAGCGCCGAGGCATTGATCTCGGCGCCCCCCTCGATCATCACCGAGAGGATCCCGCGCTTCCCCAGCGCCTCCATGAGCCGCTCCAACGAGACCCGCCGTGGGCTGTTCTCCGCGACGATCACCTGGACCCCCTCGTTCTTGAGGGCCTCGAGTTTTGTGCGCGGCGCCATCTGGGCCACCGCCAGGATGGTGGGGGCGATCGAAGCGCGATTCACGACCTTGGCGCGCAACGGCAACCGGGCCAGGTTGTCCACGATCACCCGGATGGGGTCACGCTGGTCGGCGATCCCCAGCCGCGTCGTGAGCAGGGGATTGTCGCGCAGGACCGTGCCGATGCCCACGAGGACTGCGTCCACCTCGTTGCGGAGCTGGTGGACGCGCCGGCGAGCGCTTTCGCCGCTGATCCAGCGGGAGTCTCCGGTCCGGGTGGCGATCTTCCCGTCCAGGCTGGCCGCCACCTTCAATGTCACGAAGGGGCGACCCGTCCGGACGTGGGTGAAGAAGGCCTCGTTGAGTCGCGACGCTTCCTCGGCGAGGACGCCGACGTCCACCAAGAGGCCGGCCGCGCGCAGCGCCGCGATCCCCTTGCCGCTCACCGCCGGGTTCGGGTCCTCGCAGGCTGCCACGACGCGGCGGACCCCGGCCTGGAGGACCTGCTCCACGCACGGCGGCGTGCGACCGTAATGACAGCAGGGTTCCAAGCTCACGTACAGCGTCGCGTCCCGCGCTGCGGGACCCGCCTCGCGCAGGGCCACGATCTCGGCATGGTCGGAGCCGGTGTAGGCGTGGAAGCCCTCGCCGACGAGCTGGTTATCTCTCACCAGGAGCGCCCCCACCATGGGGTTGGGGCTCGTCCGCCCGCGGGCGCGCGCCGCCAGTTCCAAGGCGCGGCGCATCCACATCCGATCGGTCTCAAACATGACTACCGTGTTCCCGCAACCTGGCGTCAGACAACGAACCCCAATCCGAAATTACCAACCGCCAAGGCGCCAAGAACGCCAAGACCAGAAGGGCTCATTGGGAGAAACAAACGGAACTTCGGAAGGCCCCATGGGCGCGCTTTCGGGTTCTTTGGTGGAGAGATCGGAACATCGTATTCTTGGCGACCTTGGCGTCATGGCGGTTCAAGTTTTTCTCGGATCAGGCCGAATTGCTCGACGAAAGTAACATCGTGCTGGAGGAGTGTCAAGGTCAAAGCCCGCCGCAGAGAAGCTTTCAGCCGTCAGCGGTCAGCATTTCGAAGAGTTGGGAGCCGGGCACCCAGCCGACTGGGGACTGGTGGCCCGTCGGCTGGGTGGCCGACAGTCGAGTGCCGGTAGGGGAAAGGGGTTCGGCAAGTCTTTTCGGATTTCACTGTCGGATGTCGCTCTCCCTGCTCTGCTGGCGGAGAGAGCGGGTGGGAAGAATGAGGTTGACATCGGACAAAGGGCAAGCGTACATAGAACAGTGAACGGCGAGACGAATCCCTGTGCAGGCAAAGGCAGCCGATGCCCACGATACGGCGGGTTGGGCCTTACCGGTTCTTCTTCTATGCCGGAGATCGGGATGAACCTCCTCATGTGCACGTAGAGCGCGAGGACAGGATTGCGAAGTTCTGGCTCGATCCTGTCCGCCTACATAAGAGCGGCGGATTCTGACGCTTGGAACTCGAATGAGTTCAACAATTGGTGCATTTGCATCGGGAAGAGTTGCTGAGGTGCTGGGATGAGTACTTCCATGACTGAGGCAGCCGGGTCACGCGCCGTAAGGGTCAAAGTCACTCGGGATGCAGTGATTGTTGATCTCGCTGACGGTCGGACCGTCATGGCGCCTCTCGCTTGGTATCCTCGACTCTTGCATGGTACGCCTCGAGAGCGAAATCGCTGGCGACTGATCGGTGGCGGAGAGGGGATTCATTGGCCCAATCTCGATGAGGATGTCAGTGTTGATGGCCTTTTGGCTGGGAAACCGTCGGGAGAAAGCCAGAGATCGTTCAAACGCTGGCTGGCCGCCCGCGAGGCAAAGCGACCGAACAGGGGCATGGAGCCGAACGCGCGCAGGGCGCGCCGCGACTGAGCCGCGGGCCGCTAGGTAGAGAACCAGGACGCGGGATACGCTAAGAAATGAGAGGGGCTACAAAGGTTCTGAGGAGGCGCACAATACGCGCCTCTGCCTTGGCTATGGGTCCGACCCTCCGTGTGTTCATTCCCCTGGGGGAGCCGCTCGGCGGGGCGAACTGAGGCCTTGGCATCTCCCTATGAGGGAGGTGACGGAACTCGCAAGATCCCCCTTTACTCTATACTTGGGCAGGGTAGGGAGATAATTCCACTCCGTCAACAACGTCCCCCAAAACAGGTGGAACAGGAGACGCCAAACCATGACGCCAACGCAGAAAGCCCTGTCTGAAACGGCGCTTCCCCCGCCCAGCACCCCAGAGGACAGGCTGGTCTTACGACTTCTAGACAAGATCAAGACAGCCTCCACTCAGTTGTATTTTGGCACATTCGAGTCGCGCCAGGTATTCTCAGATGGGCGTTTTCTGGAGTTCGCAGACAAGCTGCCGCCTGCGATCGAGAAGAAATTGCGTGATCGCTCTGCGGAATACCTCCCAGAAGACGCAATCAAGCGGCTTATTCCACCAGATGTTGATGGTCTTGCTGAGAAGGTCCAGGCGGTAAGAGAGCTCGAGGGGAAATACGAACTGTCGTCAAAGACGCGTAGGTGCATTGTAGGCGCGCTGTACTATGACTATCTCAGAATGCGCTACCCCAAGGCGGAAGTCTTCTGTCGTGGGGGGACTCAGCCCGTAACGTTCTCTCAAGAGGGTGTAGTGAGGGCAGTGCTGATGCCCATCAAGGAATAGCCCCCCAAGAACCTCGTTGCCAAGACATGTGACAATTGAACCGAAGCAGGCGCTGCACCTCTACGCCGGTTCCGCTGCGCGGCACCGGCGAGGGTGAGGACGGACGTTAGGCCGAGGCCGAAACTTTCTCGGGACGGGTTCCGATGGGCGACACCTGGATCACGGATATGAGGCACTACCTGGATGACGGCGGCCACGTCGCCGACATGCCCGGTCCAGCGCTCAACCTGGCACTTTTCCTCGGCTCGATCGTGGCCTGGGTGACAAGCCATCAATTGACGCGCTACCCACGAACAAACGTACCCTGCCGACGTAGTCCTGGCAGGAACCGGTGCCCGGGCGACATCGTGGCCAACATCGAGCCTGATCCGGTCGCAATCTCGTGGTATTGCCCGGTCTGTGGCGACAACGGGGTTATCCGAGGCTGGGAGGGAACGCCCTGGGATCGGCGCGCCGGGTGACACTTGTGTCAGGCAAGGGGACGTTGCCTCCTTAGTCGCTTTGCTTCCTGAAGCCTGCTCGCTCCGAGCGAGTTCTCCTTGGCTGTTCAGGCGGGTTCCTGTTTGTTCCCCACGCTTCCGCGAAGAGCTAACCCCAATCCGAAATTCTCAACCGCCAAGGACACCCAGCGCTGGCGCTGGGTACCCGGAACGCCAAGACCGAAATGGCTTAATGGGGGGAGAGGAACGGAACTTCTGAATGCCCCATAAACCGGTTTTCGCGTTCTTCGGTCGAGAGTTCGAAACATCGCACCCTTGGCGACCTTGGCGTCATGGCGGTTCAATGGTTTTTTCGGATTAGAGCTAACCGCGTTCTCTGCATCCAACACGGAGGGTGGATCTGATGCTCCCGGAGGAAGGCGCGACAGGGCGTTCGTCCTCGCGGACCGTGTCTGTGATTCCCGACCGACAGGGGCTGCGGGGCCGGGTCCCGGCGAGGTAATCTTTTGAGGGAAGCCCGCTGTCCAGGATGAGGACAATCAGGAGAACAGCGCGGTGGCAAACTCGCGGGGGTCGAACGGCTGGAGATCGTCGGGGGCCTCACCCACACCCACGTAGCGCACGGGGATCTGGAGAGCTTGGGCGATGGCCACCACCGCGCCGCCCTTCGCCGTGCCATCCAGCTTGGCGATGACGAGGCCCGTGACGCCCACGGCCTGATGAAACTCCCGCGCCTGGGCGATGACGTTGAGCCCCGTCGTGGCGTCCAGGACCAGGAGGGTCTCGTGGGGGGCGCCGGGCACCTCGCGGGCGATGACCCGGTGCATCTTCTTCAGCTCCTCCATGAGATTCTGCCGGGTGTGCAGGCGCCCGGCCGTGTCGATCAGGAGGCGCTGAACTTTCCGGGCCGTGGCCGCTTTGCAGGAATCGAAGACCACGGCAGCGGGATCGGCTCCGGGCTTGTGGGCGATCACGTCGGCGCCGATCCGCCGGCCCCAGATCTGGAGCTGCTCGATGGCGGCGGCGCGGAAGGTATCGCCCGCGGCCAGGAGCACAGCCTCGCCCGCGTCGCGATGGCGCTTGGCCAGCTTCGCGATCGTCGTCGTTTTGCCGGAGCCGTTCACCCCGAGGAACAGAGTGACGTGGGGGGGACTCAGGGGGGGCCGCGGTGGGGGGCCGACCTGGAGCAACTCCGCCACGCGCTCAGCCAAGAGGTCGCGCATGGCCTCGACCGTGGTGATCCCCTGGCGGCGGAATGCGGCGCGGGCCGGTTCGAGGATGGCGGCCGTGGTCGCTGGGCCCAGGTCCGAGGAAAGGAGGGCCTCCTCCAGGATCTCCAGGGTCGCTTCATCGAGGGGGACGCCGACGAACAACCCTTCCAATTTCTGACGAAGCCCGTCGCGGGTCTTGCGCAGGCCGTCACGCAGGCGAGACAAGAAAGCGGATGGAGCGGTGGGAGGGACCTCGGCGGGCATCAGAGGGATTGATCCAGGGCGAATGCGGCCTTTCGCGCCTCGAACAGGCTTCGGCCCAAGACTGCCTCCGGGCCCAGGAGCAGGCAGAGGCTGCAAGCATTCTTCAGCGGGACCATGGCGACCGTCATGCGCTCGCCCTCGAGCAGGACCTCGCCGACCGTTCCCTGGCCGAGCCGTTCGGCTGCGGCCAGCGTCTCTCGCAGGAGCAGGCCGGCTCCGGCGCCGGCCGCCTCGAGGTCCAGACCCGGTCCCAGGCTCGCCTGGGCGATGGGGATGCCCTCCTGATCCAGCAGGATCGCGCCGCGCGAACCTGCGACCCTACGCAAGAGGTCAGTCAGAGCCGCCTGGAAGTCGGTGGAGGCCATCCATGAACCCCTGAGGACTTCGCTTGTCTTCCCCAGTCCGTTCCTCGTCCCCTACCCAGAGGTTGCCCGGGAGAGAGGAAGGGTGAGCAGCCACGGGACGCAAGGATACCGCAGATTCTCGAAATTGCAAAACGGGGTGTTACGCGGCGGCTTTCATGCGGACCGAGATCACCTTGGACACGCCCTCCTCCTCCATGGTGATCCCATACAGGATGTTCGCCGCCTCCATGGTGCACTTGTTGTGGGTGACAACGATGAACTGGGCGGTCTGCGACATCTCATTGAGCACGGCGACGAACCGTTCCACGTTGGCGTCATCCAGGGGGGCGTCCACCTCGTCCAGCAGGCAGAAGGGGCTGGGCCGGGCGGTGAAGAGGGCGAGCAGGAGGGCCAGGGCCGCCAGGGCGCGCTCGCCGCCCGAGAGCAGCGACAGGATCGTGGCCCGCTTGCCCGGGATCTTGAGGAGCATCTCGACGCCCGGCTCCTCGTCCTCTTCGCCCTCGGCCGGCTCCACCAGGCGAAGCTGCGCGCTTCCCCCGCCGATCAGGCGGCGCCAGTAGTGGTCGAAGTGCTGGTTCACCGTGACCAGGGTCGCATCGAAGAGTGACTGGATCGTCTTGTTGATCTCGGCGATGGCCTGCCGGAGGGACGCCACGGAGTCCGTCAGGTCCGCGGCCTGGCTGGTGAGGAACTCGTGCCGCTGGCAGAGCGCCTCGTATTCCTCCAGGGCGCCCAGGTTGGCGGGGCCCAGCTCAACCAGCTTGGCCCGCAGGGATTCCAGTTCCGTCTGGGCTGCCTCGATCTCCCACGTGACCTCGGCGAACCGCTCGCGGAGTTCGGGCAGGCTGACGTTGTGTTCCTCCCAGAGGGTCTGCTCCAGGTGCGTCATGGCCGTCTTGAGCTCGCCCCGCCTCGTCCCCAGGGCGGCGATCTCTTCGCCGAGTACCATCTCTTCGCGCCGCTTCGTCCGGAGCGTCTCCTCGAGCCGGCGAATGGCCTCCTGCGCGGCCGCCCGGGCCTCCTGCATCTGCACGAGCGCGGCTTGGCGTCCCTCTTCGTCGCGATGAAGGGATGACAGGGTCTCCCGCAGCCGCTCGCAGCTCTCAGCCAGCCGGCCCTGCCGGAGGGTGAGATCCGCCGACTCCTGGGTGAGGCGGGCGGTCTCCGCTTCCGCGGTCTGCAACTCGTTCCGCATCCGGGCGAGGTCGCGGAGCGTCTCGTCTCGCTGGGCCGTCCGCGAGGCCAGGATCACCCGCTGTTCAGCCAGGTGGGCGGCCACGCTCTCGCGGGCTTGGCGCAGAGCGGCGACTTCGGCATCACGGGCGGCGACGGCTTCGCTCAACTCGCGTGCTTCGGCCTCTCCCGCGGCGGTGGATGCGCGGAGCGTTTCGACCTCGACCGCGATCCGGCCGAGGTCCGCCTCGACGGCCTGCAGCTCGATCCCGAAGAGTTCCAACTGCTGGCTGAGACGCGCTTCCTCAGCGCGTTTGGCCGCCAGGTCCTTCTCGATGGCCAGAAGATCCAGTTCCGCCTGGCGCTCGGCCGCCCCCGCCGCCTCGACGGCCCGCTCGGCCGTCGCCACGTCCGCGGAGACGATGGCCAGCGCCTCGCGGAGGCCGGCCAGACCGAGCTCGCTGGTAGCCAGAGCCTCCTCCAGCTCGCGCACCTCGCGGCGCTGGGCCAAGAGGCCTTGGGGGGCCGGCGTGCCACCGGTCATGGTACCCCGGTGCGTGAGAACCTCGCCCGCCAGCGTGGCGAGCGTGAAGGGCCCGGGGAGTTCGCGAGCGATCGCCTGGGCCGCGTCCAAATCGCTCACGATCACAGCGTCCGCAAGCAGGTTTACCACCCACGGTTCGCTACCCTGGGGTGCCCGCAAGAGATCGAGCGCCATCCCCTCGATTTGTCCCTGCAGCTCCTTGGGAAGGTCGGCGAGCTGGGCCGCCAGCTCGTCCCGCACCTGGTGACTCCAGGTTCCCTCGCCCGTTGGCATGGGGCTCACCAGGGTCGCGCGTCCCTGTCCGGACCGGAACAGGTGAGCCAGGGCCTCCTTCGCCTCGGCCCAGGTTTGGACCCGCACCCCTTGGAGGTGGGCACCCAGGATGGCCTCCAGCGCCTTTTCGTGTCGAGGAGCAACTTCCAGGATTTCGGCCAGAGGACCGAGGATACCGGCCAGGCGCCGATCCCGTCCCGCTTGGAGGAGCAGCCGATTGCCCTCTTCGAAATCGGCGAACTGCGTCCGGAGTTCGTGGAGGGATCCCAGGCGCCCGCGCTGGCGCTCCACATCCGCGCTGAGGCCGGTGAGCTCGGCCTCCAACCGCCGGCGCGCCTCGCGGGCGCGCTCCGCCTCCACCTGGGCGGCCTCCCGGCGGGCCCGGGCCGCGCTCTGCTGCTCCAGGAGTTCGAGGCGACGAGCCTCGTCGGCCGAGAAGGAGGCCTCGGCCCCTTCGCGCTGGGTGCTGGCCTCGGCCTGGTGCAGGCGCAGCCGTTCCGCCTGGGCGGTCATCTGCCGGCACCGCTCCAAGAGCGTCGCCAGTTCGTTGCGCTTCAGGGCGAGTTGCGTGGCCTGGTGGGCGGTCTCTCCCCGCAATTGCTCCAGCGCCGCCACGCCGGATTCGACGGCCGCCTCGGCCTCACGCAGCTTCCGCCCTTCCTCGGGCAGGGCCGCCTCCAATGCCGCGACCTCGTGCTCCTGTGCGGTCGCGCGGGAGGCGCCGGCTTCGATTTCTGCCAGCAGGCCGCGCACCCGGTCGCCCAGGGTGGCAAGGGCGGCTTCATTCTCCGCCTGTCGCGCGGTGGCGGCCTCGATCTGCTGGGTGAGGTTGCGGAGTTCTGCTTCGTCGCGATCGATCTGCCCGCGAAGGGCGTACAGCGCCTCCTGGGCGTTGGAAACAGCCTGTTCCTGCTCCAGGGCCTGGAGGCGGCGCGTTTCCAGGTCCGCCTCCGAGGCGGCGATCCCGGCGCGGAGCCCGGTCAGGGTTTGCTGCATCGGCTCCAGGCGAGCCAGGATAGCCTGGAGTTCTTCCCAGAGGGCGGTGTGTTCGCGGAATTTCAAATACAGCTTCAGTTCCGTGGCCCGCCGATCCAGCTCACGGTATCGCTCGGCCTTGTTGGCCTGGCGCTTCAACGAGTTCCGCTGCCGCTCCACCTCCGCGATGACGTCGCGGATCCGCAAGAGGTTCTGTTCCGTGGCCTCGACTTTGTTGAGGGCGGCCCGCTTCTTGGTCTTGTATTTCATGATGCCGGCCGCCTCTTCGATGAGGACCCGGCGGTCGGCCGGCCTGGCGTTGACGACGTTGCCGATGCTTCCTTGCTCGATGAGGGCGTACGGCTCGCCGGCCAGGCCGGTGTCAAGGAACAGGTCTTGGATGTCGCGGAGGCGGCAGGGGACCTTGTTCAGCAGGTACTCGCTCTCGCCCGATCGGTAGAGGCGGCGGGAGGCGTTTACCTCTTCGTAGTCGGTGGGAAGTTCGCCCTCGTTCCGCGTGAGGGTGAGGGAAACTTCGGCGAGACCGAGGGGCTTTCGCCGACCGTTGCCAGCAAAGATGAAATCATCCATCCGATCGCCGCGCAGGAGCTTGGCGCTCTGTTCTCCCAGGGCCCAGCGGACGGCGTCGGAGATGTTGCTCTTGCCGCAGCCGTTTGGTCCAACGATGGCGGTGATCCCGGGCTCAAAGGAAAGTTCGACCTTGTCCGCGAAGGATTTGAAACCGAAAAGGGAGATTTTGGCGAGGTGCATTCGGCTGCCTCCCCCTCCAGGGAGGGGCGAGGGTTGCCACAAGCGTTATCGACCGACGGAAGCTAACACGGATGGGGCGAGGCTGTCAAGCTGGAAATACCAGGAATAGTGTCGGCCTAGGGGTGACGCCACGAGATATTGTGCCTAGGATTCAGACGCCCGGCTCAGCCGCTCCAGCGCGAGTCTGGCTGCCTCCTGCTCCGCGGCCTGGCGATTGCTGCCTTCGGCTTCAGCCTGGACTTCGTCCTCCCCGCCGTGGACCCTGACTGCAACGCGAAAGGTCGGGTGGTGGGGGGGTCCCCGTCGTTCCAGAAGGCGGTAGGCCGGCAACGTGCCAAAGCGGGCCTGGACCAGCATCTGCAAGGCAGACTTGGGGTCCACGGGCGGTGGGGTGGCGGGAATTCCTTCTTGGGCGATCACGCGATGGGCCAGCGATCGGACGGCGTCGAGGCCCCCATCCTCGACCATCGCGCCGAGGACCGCTTCAAAGATCTCGGCCAGCACACGCTCGGTCGGCGCCGGTGCGGACGGGCCTTCCGGTGCCGGAAGACCGATCTGGCGGGCGAGGTCCGCAAGCCCCGTCGTGCTGCACCAGGTAGCGCGAAAGCGTGTGAGGTCACCGGCGGTTGCGTCCGGCCGGGCGCGAAACGCCGCGGCGGCCACCGCGAAGTCCCACGCGGCGTCGCCCAGGAACTCGAGTCGCTGGCGAGCCGCGGCCGCTTCGGGACTCAAGGGAAGGTTCCATGCGCCGAGGGCCTGGGCAAGCAGGGTCGGATTGCGAAACCGGTAACCCAGGATCTCCTGGACGGATGCGATGGCGGACTCGAAGTCGGTCATGATCCTCGATCACTTGAAAATTTCAGTTGGAATATGAGGTCAGCCTACCACGCGCTCTGGCAAGGGGTCAATTCGCCGGTGGACTGATTCAGCGAGTTGGAGATTCGCGCCTGAGGTTGGAGCGGGCTTGCTTGTTGACAGGCGGGCACGCGTTGGATAGCCTCGCGCAATCGCATCCGACCCCGTTGGCGGGATCTCTCTCTGCGGTCTTCAGAAAAGCTTGGAGGGTCAGCGAATGCTCGTGGTGGCCAGCGCGAATGGGCAGGTCGGCATCCAGGAGGCGATGCGCGTGCTCCGGAATGGCGGCTCCGCCCTGGACGCGGTCGAGGCAGGGGTTCGGCTCGTCGAGAGCAACCCGGATGACCACACCGTCGGCTATTCGGGCCTGCCGAATCTGCTGGGTGAGGTCGAGCTGGACGCCAGCGTGATGGACGGGCTGACCCTGCGGGCGGGTGGGGT
>Ga0315285_10001431_pt1 | contig 25140 bp, 21 predicted proteins | sample YL17G09_36_MG_FD_203698 | JGI IMG/M metagenome (GOLD analysis project Ga0315285, IMG submission 203698) | Sediment microbial communities from Yellowstone Lake, YNP, Wyoming, USA - YL17G09_36 | ecosystem: Environmental > Aquatic > Freshwater > Lake > Sediment | place: USA: Wyoming | collected... | reverse complement strand
ACCCCACTTAAGACGGACTTCGATAAATAGAGTCCCCTTTGTTTCTCATAGATTGGGATATCCTGTAATGATTATCAGGTGGTTATCTGCATTTACATATGTCCGTTGCCTGCTTGATCTGATAAATACAACGGGCTTATCAAACCATTTAGTGCCAGCTAAATCAACATCCACATTGATCTGCTCCCCAAAAACTGGACCAGCCAAAATGTTAGTTTTGTGGGAGCACATCAGTAACGGGTTCCCAGCTTGAGATCTACGACATAATCGACCTGGTGCAGCAGGCCATCTAATAAGGAGGCAGAGAAATGACATTATCAAGAGAAGCCTACAAAGCACTGGAAGACGTGGTAGGGCCGGAGAACATCTCCGAGGAGCCCGCCATACTGGATGGCTACTGCTTCATCTGGGCTAACGAGGTGCACTTCGGCGACAAGTTCTCCGCGCGTCCGCTGGCCGTGGTCATGCCCGGCAACACCGAGGAAGTCCAGGGCGTGGTCAGGGTCTGCAACAAATATAATATTAAATTCCGCGCGCACGCCTCCGGCTGGGAGGTGCCTGCTATTTCGGCCAGCGAGCCCTTCCTGCCGGTTGACCTGCGCCGTATGAATCGAATCTTGGAAATAGATAAGAACAATAAATTTGCAGTAGTTGAACCCTATGTTTCGGTCCAGTTCCTGTTGACCGAGGCCATCAAGAAGGGTCTGCGCCCGGCCTCTGTCGGCTGCGGGCCCAGCGCTTCCATCATCGCCAGCTCCACCTCGCACTTCGGCTGCGGCACCAGCAGCGTCAGCACCGACTACGCCGGACGCACACCGCTCGGTGTGGAATGGGTGCTGCCCGACGGCGAGGTGCTGCGAGTAGGCACGCCCGGCACCGGTGCGGGCTGGTTCAGCGGCGATGGTCCCGGTCCGAGTCTGCGCGGTATTATGCGCGGGCTCTCCGGCGCCAACGGCGGCATCGGCATCATCACGAAGGCCGCAGTCAAGATGGCCCCCTGGTACGGTCCGCCCTCCATCAAGCCGCATGGCAAGCCCAATATTTATGAATACGATGTGCCGGAGAACTTCATTGTGCACCAGCTTGTTTTTCCCGGACGGGAGCAGATGAACGACTTCTACCACGCCATCGTGGAGGAAGGCATTGCCCACGGGCTGCAGCGCAACGGCGTGGCCGTGGCGCTAATGCTGGTAATGTCATCGAACGACGATTTCTGGGAGGCCATTAAGGACTCTCCCCCCGAGATGGCCGAACTCTACAAGTTCGCCGGCAGCATACTGGTGGATGCCGCTTCACCTCGAGAACTGGCCTACCGGACAAAGCTGCTGGAGGCCATGCTGGATAAATGGGAGATCATGAGCTTCCCGCTGGATGACACGCTGAAGGGCAGCCTGTTCTACAACCTCGTCACCGGCCAGGGCACGCAGCGCGCCTTCCGGCTGTCCGGCTCCTTCCTCTCCGGATTCGGTAACCAGGAGACCTGGGACGCCATGAGCAATGCCTCACGCCGGGCCGCTGAAGAGGTCTGGGCCAAGTACGAGGCCGAGGGCAAGGTGGCCGCGGCCGGCGAGGCTCCCTGGGGCTCTGCCCTGGGTGATACCTGCTCCCACGTGGAAAGCGTCGTGATTTACGACCAGCTCGATCCGGAGTCCGTGCAAGCCGCGCGTGACATTATCCTGGAATGCGACGAAAAAATGCCCAAATGGCACCTGGGCATGGGCTCCTTCGAGGGCTGCCTCAGCCGCGGCGAGCGCGCACAAAAGCTGGCCGCCCCCTACTGCCTGGACTTTATGAAATACGAAAAACAGGTGAAGAAGCTCTTCGACCCCAACCTGGTCGCTGAGGCCAGCTGGTACGTCATGCCGGATGAATAGGAGTTGTATTGGAACGATAGCTTAGCGGACGCTCCTGAAGGTACGTCCCTACAGGAAAGATAAGACGGTGCTATTATTAGGGCGGGGATATATGAATATCATCCTGACACTGCTGCTGTGCCTGGTGTTCTCTCTGGGCGCCTGCGCGGCGCCGGCCGCGCCCGCTATCCAGCCCGATGCCGTGGGGCTGAGCTTCACCATCGCCTTCGTGGGTGACACCCACTCCCACCTCGACCCCGTGGAAACACTGATAAAAATCAGCGGGAAGGATACGCTCCTACAGGCGGGCGGCCTGCCGCGGCTGGCCTCGGTAATCAACGGTCTGCGGGCCAAGGACGAGGTGCTATTGTTGCATGCCGGTGACGCACTCTTCGGTACCTACTATTTCATCAAGTACGGCGTGGCCGCCGACGTAGATATGCTCAATGCTCTGGGCTTCACCGCTATGGCCGTGGGCAACCACGACTTCGATAAAGGCCCCGAGGGACTGGTCGAGTTCGCCCGGCTGGCTAAATTCCCGCTAATCTCGGCCAACATCGAGGCGTCCGGCAAACCGGAGCTGCAGTCTGCGCTTAAGCCCTACACCGTGCTCACTGTCAAAGGGCAGAAGATTGGGATTATCGGACTCACCACCACGCTCACGCCCCTGCTCGATCCCTCCGGCCCGGGGGTGAAGTTCCTTAATCCCGCAGAGACGGCGCAGAAATCTGCCGACGCTCTGTCACAGGCCGGCGTGGATAAAGTCATCCTGCTCTCCCACCTGGGTTACGATCTCGATCTCCCGCTGGTCAAATCGCTCAAAGGCATTGACCTGGTGGTGGGTGGCCATTCGCATTCTCTGCTGGGTCCGGGTGCAATGAAAGAGCTGGGGCTGGAGGTGGCTGGTCCCTATCCGACTGTGATTAAGGACAGCGAGGGGCGTGACGTGCCCATTGTACATGCCTGGGAGTACTCCCGGGCGCTGGGCGTGTTCAACGTGAAATTCGACGACCAGGGCAGGCTCATTTCGTACCAGGGCAGCGCCATCATTCCCATCGGTGACGACATTAAACAGGCGGGTCCGGGCGGTCAGTATGCCAACCTTAAAGTAGGCTCGGCGGAATACGACGCCTTGCTCACCAGCCTTAAACCGGCCGGTATCGAGGTCTATCCCGAAGATAAAGCCATCGGTAAGCTGCGCGACACCTTTTACCAGCCCATTTCTTTCATAGGCGATAAGGTGGCTGTCGCAGAGGTGACGCTCAACGAGCGCGACCTGGCCTTCCTGGTGGCCGACGCACTGATGTGGAGGGCAAAAGCCGCCGGGCTAAAGGCGCAGTTCTCCTTCGTGCCGGTGTCCTACATGCGCGGCGGCAGTATCATGCAGGGTGAATTCACCGGGGCCCCGGTCTACGAGTTCATGCCCTTTGAATCACCGCTGGTAGTGTGTGAAGTCAAGGGAGCCGACCTGAAAAGGCTGATCGAGTTGATGGTCAACAACCCCAGCCCATACATCATCGTTAAAACGGGTACTCCCTACCTGGCAGTATCCGGTCTTAAGTTTAAAGTAGACAACTCGCAGCCGCGCAGTGTTATCGACCTGCAGTTGGATGACGGCGGCCCATTGGACCTGGATGTGACCTACCGCCTGGTGACCACTGCCCGTATAGCCAAGGGCATGTTTAAGGTGGCGGAGACGACTGATTTTATTGATTCTCAGGTCTTCATCGACTATGCGCGCAGCCTGGGTAATCTCCGGCTGGTGTCCGAACAGAGGGTCCAGGGCTGGTAAGTTAACTAAGGCCGGGTGGGTCCGGCAGGGGAGGAACCACTCATGATCGAATTTAAGCTGCTGTTCAGTCCCTTCAGCATCAGGGGCATTGAGCTTAAAAACCGCATCGTCATGCCGCCCATGACCACCAACTTCGCCGCGGAGGACGGGGGCGTCACCGATAACATGGTTGACTACTATGAGGCACGTGCAGAGGGTGGCGTGGGTTACATCGTGGTGGAAGCCGCCTGCATTGAGCCGGCCGGCAAGCTCATGGCCTTCAGCCTGGGCATCTGGGATGATGACAAAGTTCCCGGCTTTAAACGGATTGTCGAAGCCTGCCACAAGCATGGCGCTAAGGTAGCCCTGCAGATCGCGCATGCCGGGCGTCAGACTACGCCCATGTTCACCGGTGAGCCGACCAGGGGCGTATCGCCGCTGGCCGATCCGCTCACCGGAGAGTTGCCCATTGAGCTTACCACTGATGATATTCATGACCTGCTGGGTAAATTTGAAGAGGCGGCACGAAGGGCGGTGGAGGCCGGCTTCGATGCAGTCGAGATCCACATGGCGCACGGCTTCCTGCTGGCGCAGTTCCTTTCGCCTCACTTCAATCGACGCACCGACACGTATGGCGGAGGACTGGCGGGCCGGCTCAAATTCCCGCTCGAGGTCATCACGGCCGTGCGCAGGGTGGTCGGGAAAGATTACCCCTTGCAGTGCCGGCTCAATTTAGAGGAAGCCGTTCCCGGCGGGCGTAAGCTGTCTGAGACGCTGTTGCTTCTGCCTGTGTTGCAGGACGCTGGGATCGACTGCTTCCACTTCACTACTTCGGTTTACAGCGATCTCATCTACGCACCCAGGCTGCCCCAGTGGGCCTCCAACATCGCCAACATGGGCACACCGCTGGCCTGTTATACGCACCTGGCGAAGCAGGCTAAAGGTGTGCTGAAGGTTCCGGTAATCGCTGCCAACCGCATCAAAGACCCGCTCACGGCTGAGATGGTGCTGCGGGAGGGCCGCTGTGACCTGGTCTCCATGGGCCGCGCGCTCATCGCCGACCCCGAACTGCCTAACAAGGCTAAAGTCGGTGATATTGATGATATCAATCCTTGCATCGGCTGCAACGAGGGCTGCGTACAGCGACTCAACTTCTCCTCGCCCATCACCTGCACGGTCAACCCGTCAGTAGGTAGAGAAAAAGAGCTTGAGATCAAGTCGGCCGTCGCTAAAAAGAAGGTCTTTGTGGCCGGTGGCGGCCCTGGCGGCATGGAGGCCGCTCGGGTAGCGGCGCTGCGGGGTCACAACGTCACCCTTTATGAGAAATCGGACCGGTTGGGGGGTCAGCTTAACCTGGCCTGTATGCCGCCCACCAAGCAGGAGCTGGCCGAGACGGTCATCTGGCTCTCCCGTCAGGTGCATAAGGCTGGTGTGAAAGTGAAGCTCAATATGGAGATGACGCTTGAAGAGATCGAGAAGGAGAAGCCCGACGTACTGGTCGTAGCCACCGGCGCCGGGCCGACGAACGTAGATATAAAAGGCGCAGATGGCGCTAACGTGGTCACCGCCTGGGACATTTTGAGCGGCAGGGACTGGGTGCCCTTCCGGTTGGATTTATCGCCCGCTAAGGTCGTGGTGGTCGGCGGCGGTGAGCTGGGCTCCGAGGTGGCCGACCTGCTGGCCGAGGGCAACAAGGCGGTCACCATCGTGACCTCTACCGAGGACATAGCCCTGGAGGTCAACACCATGCTTCGCCCCGCACTCATGTCGCGCCTGGCCTTCAACGGCGTCAGGATCATTACCCAAGCCCGGGTTAAAGAGATCACCGAAGACGGCGTTATCTATGAAAAAGACGGCTGTGAGGAAACCATCACCGGCCTGGATGCTGTGGTGCTGGCTGTGGGTGTCAAACCCGTAAATAAACTCGTCACCGAAGCCAAAGGCAAGGTATCTGAGCTACACATCATCGGCGATGCCAAAGAACAGCGTAAGGCACTGGATGCGATTGGAGAAGGGGCGAGCATAGCAAGAGATATTTAAATAAATTCTTCTGTTAACAATATTTGCAGGCAATCGCTATCTATATTACATTTATAGCAGAATATTTATTTTGATATCTTAACTCGCTCGTCAGTCTGGAGATCGTATCCCAGACTCTCGCCTAATTGAATAATACCATCGAGGAGTTCTGGATATTTATCTAATGGTATTTGGGATTTATTCGGTAACGGCCCTTAAATACTACCTGTTCTTATAAAGAATTGTCCCATCCCTGCCTACCACGAACAGATCACCCTGGGGACTGCCCCAGATACCATGTAGAGTCCCGGTGATACCGCTCTCCACTTTACTCCATTGTTTGCCGTAAAAATGTAACATCGTCCCCTTATCGCCGACCGCATATACATCATTTCCTGAAGGGCCCCAGACATCGAGCAGAGGCTCGGAAGTCCCGCTGTCCATAACCGTCCAGGATTTACCATCGTAGTGCAGGATCGCACCATCATGCCCTACGGCGAAGACATCATTGTTGGAAGCACCCCAGATTCCGTACAGGTTTGACTTCGTGCCTGCGGCCGTTGGATTCCAGGCCTTGCCGTCGTATCGCAGGATAGTCCCCCCATGCCCCACAACCAGCATGTTACCTTCAGTGGTACACCAGGCATCGCGTAGAATCTCCTTCGATGGCAGTTCAACAGGGTCCCATTTGCTCTCGTTATAATGGAGCACAGCCCCGTCCTGGCGGGAAACATACATATCGGCGCCGGATGTGCCCCAGCACCCCCACAGGTCGAGGGAAGATCCGCTGTCCACAGGATTCCACCTTATGCCGTCGTAGTTCAGCAGGCGGCCCTTTTGACCGGCGGCAATTACATTAGTTGGAGAACTCCCCCAGATGCCAAGCAGCCAGCCGTCCGTTCCGCTATCCATCCTGGCCCATACCTTGCCGTCATAATGCAGGATAGCGCCATTGAAGCCGACAGCAAAGACGTCTTTACTGGAATTTCCCCAGACTGACAGCAGGTAATCCTTGGTGCCGCTTTCCATTTTCTCCCAGGCAGCGGGCTTGGCATCAGGAGCGCATGCCGGAACTATTAAAGCCGCCAGTATGCAAATGATGGTGATTAAATAAACGGCTGCCCTGTTCCACAACATTCTGCTCACCACTGATTGATTTCGAGGTTCAAATCCACTTATCAATAAACTCACCAATCCGGGCGATCGCGCGACGGCCCTCAGGGATGAAACTGGATGCGAACTGCCAAACATGCTGCATCTTTTCCCATTCATCAATGATTGCATCAACACCGGCCTGACGTGCGCGGTCGACCAAACGCCTCGAGTCCGAGAGGAGGACCTCGTATGTACCCACCTGTACCAGTAACGGGGGCAATCCTTTCAGATCGGCGTAGAGCGGGGAAGCAAGAGGCGCCTGCGGTTCAATCCCTCCCAGGTACAACCGTGCGAATTCCAATTCCTTGTAAGCATAGAGGATCAGGTCAACTGCTGCTTTGCTTTTCCATGATTCACCGGTAAACGCCAGGTCGGTCCAGGGTGAAAGACAAACGCCCGCTGCGGGCAAAGGCAAGTTCCCATCTCTGAGGCTGACCAGGAGCGCGATAGCCAGGCCGCCGCCTGCCGAGTCACCGGCGAGGGCCAGGTGACGTGGATCGACACGGCTGCTTATCAACCATTTGTATACAGTCATGGCATCCTCGACTGCTGCCGGATGGGGATGCTCCGGGGCCAGCCTGTAATCGATGGTCAAGGCACGGGCTCTGGAGGCAATGGCAATATTGGCAGCCAGGGAGCGGTGGGAATTGATAGAGCCGGATACGTAGGACCCGCCGTGCAGATAGAGGACCACCCTCTCGGCAGTGATGCCGGGAGGAATCAGCCATTCAGCCGGGACGCCGTCGGCAGACACTTCAATGACTTTGATACCTTTCGGTACCTTGAACATGGACCCAAGTCCATCCAGTTCAGCACGTTCCTTCCGCATATCAATTTTCCCCGCCTTGCGTGCGAATGCGTGCTGAAGACGGAAATATAATTCGAGCAATCTGTACTGCCAGCTAAGCATGTTACTCATCTTCTTCAGCCTACAAACCATTCTCGAAATCGATCGCAATCACTGTGGTATGGGGTTCAATCTCCGACGCCGGTACGGTGATGACCATATCACCCACGGGGTCATTGAATTTGGTCAGTTCTTTGCGGATCTGGTCAAACAGCGTGATGCGTTTGGTGTATCGCAGCTCAGTCCCTGATCCCAGCACACGCACGGACTTAACCTTGTTAACATGCACGCTGCGCACCGTGACAGACTCGTAAGGCTTTGAAAGCAGGTGAAGATAAACGGTGTTTCCTTTCTGCGTGGAAGGACCGTAGAACTGCCATGACTCCAGGCCCGGTTTGGTACCGGTGATACTGTCATGGTTGCGTGTCATCCAGGCAGCCATGTCGTTTAAACGTTGTAATTGTTCGGGCGGAAGCTGGCCGTCCCCCATGGGACTGACGTTGAGCAGCAGGTGGCCTCCCCTGCCGGCTATCTCGCAGAGGGTCTGGATAAGCTCAGTGGATGATTTATAGTAAGGGTCGTCCCTGTTGTAGCCCCAGGAATCGTTCATGGTCATACAGGTTTCCCAGGGGCGTGTCGGCGGTACGGCCGGGAGGAACTTTTCAGGCGTGTCGAAATCTCCCTGCCCGGGCAGGCGGTCATTGATCTTTATGCCGGGCTGCAGCGAACGTATCATAACAGCAAGCTCCTGTGCCTTCCAATCAGCCGGCCTATGCTCCCATTGACCATCAAACCAGATTTCATCGATTTTACCGTAGTTGGTTAGTATTTCCCGCACCTGGCCAAACATGAAATCCAGGAAATTTTCCCACATCTCCGGTGAAGGCAAGGGGGCGCCGGTATAATAATGATAGGGCTTGTCAGCTTCTGTTATAGCCGGGTAGTCAGGATGGTGCCAGTCTGCCAGAGTGTAATACAGCCCGACGCCCATTCCCTCAGACCGTACAGCTTCTACATACTCACGTACCAGGTCCCTGCCGACAGGTGAGTGCATAACCGAGAAATCCGAGAGTCGGGTATCGTACATGGCGTAACCGTCGCAGTGCTTGGTGATCATGACAGCATACTGTGCCCCGGCCTTCTTGAAAAGCCGGGCTAAGGCAACCGGATCCCATTTGTTTGGGTTGAAGGTAGCCGCGCTGCTCTGATACTGATTGACGGTCATGCTCTGGCAATAAGGCATAGTGGAAGTCCCGCCCACAAGGGGCCAGGATAGTTCCACACCCTGTTGGGATGAGTGCGACCAGTGGATAAAGATGCCGAGCCGCGCATCTTCCCAGGTGGTGAAATTGTCCCCGGTGTAGGTCGCCGCTGATGGCGCCTGCCCGGGGACTGACCTACAGTCCGCCGCGGCAAGGATTAATGCAACGAGCAGGGCTGAAACAAGCAATATGCAGTAATATCGCTTTGTCACACGGAGAATCCTCACTAACATACCTCCCTGCAATACCGGCTAAACCGGATTACTGCGGCAGCGGCATCATAACGCCGCCCACCGGGTGGTCAACGTCCCACAGCGGGTTCTCATTCAGATAAACCAGTTCAGACCCCTTCACTATGCCCATGCCGCAGGGATAACCGACCACCACGGGCGAACCGTAGGTCTTCGATCCAGACAAAGTATATTTGCCCAGCAATGTCTCGATGGTCCCACCCCTCAGTACGCCCATGACCTTGTCCGGATCGGTGGTGCCGGCCATCTGCACCGCTTCGAGGTAATGCCCCATGGTGGGCGCCCCGGCGCCGAACCCGCCGGCAAAAGGTTCCTTGTTGTCGTGAGTTTCCTTGTATTTAACCCTGATCCGGTTGGCCATGTCCAGATACCTGGGCGCCACCTGCACCTTCTTCAACACCCAGGGATAGCTGTAGTTGCCGCAGATGTTTTGCATGGCCTCTTCGCTGCCCACAATCCCTTTCAGCATCGCCAGGTCCACCACCGCCGCGTTCTGGATGATCGGCCATTTATACCCCATCTGGTAACGCTGCCGGGCCAACAGGCCGTTCTCGATCGGATTAGCAAAGCTGAAGAGCGCGTCCACTTTCATATCGGCCATCTTCGCTATATACGCTGTGAAATTGGTGGTGCCCTCGGGATAATACAGCCTGACGCTCTTCACGCCGTATTCCTTCTCAATGGCCTCGTCCACCGGTCCGAAGATCTTCTCCACTTCCGTGTTGCCGCCCTTGGCGCCGGTCCAGCACAGGGTCTTATACTCAGGGAAGGCCTGCATAACCGCCATGGCCTGGTTGATGCTCATCTCCACCGCACAAAACCCGAAGATCGAGTAAGGCTCCCTGGCCGCGTTGTAGGTGCCCATGTTAATGGTGGATGAATTCAGGATGACCTTCTCCGCTGTGGTTATTGGCGCTATGGCCGAATACCCGATACCGAAGTAGCTCACTATAGCCTTGACGTTCTTGTCATAGACAAGGCTCCTAGCGGCCGCAGCGTCGGCTGCCGGGTTCAAAGGGCCGTCGGCAAAGTACAGCTCGACCTTGTACATCTCGTCTCCCACCTTCAGCCCGCCGTCCTTGTTGATCTCGTCCACGTAGATCTCCAGCACCGGCCGGATCAGCAGCCCCCACTGGCTGCCGGGCCCCGAGAAAGGCATGACGCTGCCGATCTTGAGGACTTTAGCCTCGGCCGGGGGTTTGGCCGCGGGAGCAGCACAGGCAGCTACCGCAACAATGGTTATGATTAAAATGAAGTAGATAAGTTTTCTAAATGGATAAGACATGTCTACATTCCCCCTGAATATCTTCATTAGACGCCGAGGTAGGCCCTCTTGACCTCGTCGTCGTTGAGTAATTGCGCCCTGGTGCCTTCCTTGCGCATTTCGCCGTTTTCCAGCACGTAACCGTAGTTGGCCAGGCTGAGACCCATGCGGGCGTTCTGCTCCACCAGCAGCAGCGTCTTGCCCTCATTATGCAGTGCCTTGAGCTGCTTCGACAAATGCTGGCAGAAGATGGGGCTCAACCCCAGTGAGGGCTCATCCAGCAAAATCATTTTCGGATTGGCCATCATAGCCCGCCCGATGGCCAGCATCTGTTGCTGTCCCCCGCTCAGGCGGATGCCCTTGGCTGTTGTACGCTCCTTTAGCACCGGGAAAAGCCGGTAAACGTTCTCAAAGTTCTCGGCAATCTTCTTCTTGTCACGCTGCAGGTAGGCCCCCACCATCAGGTTCTCTTTCACCGTTAGCAGCGGGAATATCTTCCTGCCCTCAGGAACCTGTATCACTCCTCTGCCGGCTATCTGGGGCGGTGTGAGCCGGTCGATGCGCTCGCCGTTGAACCAGATCTCGCCTTTGGCAGGTTTGACCAGCCCGCTGATGGCGTTGAATACGGACGATTTGCCTGCCCCGTTGGCCCCGATCACGGTGACGAAGTCACGCTCGGCTACCCTGAGCGATACCCCCCTGACCGCCTCCACACCCAGGTAGCTTATGTAAACATCTTTTAGCTCAAGCAATGCTTCAGACATCTCTATTCCACCCCCAGGTAGGCCTCGATCACGTCCTGCCGCTTCAGCACCTCTTGCCCTGAGCCGTCGGCAATTTTATGCCCGAAGTTGAGCACAATGATGCGCGGGCACAGGCTGAGGACGGTCTTGATATTATGTTCCACCAGCATGACGGTCACACCGCGTTCAATAATCTTCCTGATATTCCCCAGCACGACCTCCATCTCGGAGGCATCCATCCCCGCCAGCGGTTCGTCCAGCAGCAGCACGTCCGGGTCGGCCGCCAGCGCCATGGCCAATCCCAGCGATCTCTGCTTGCCGTGCGGCAATCCCTGCGCCAGCGAGAAGCTGAAATCGCCCAGTCCGAAGAGCTGCACAATCTCCGACGCTTTCGCCCATAGTTCCTTATTCTCCTTGACCCAGTCCGGCGTGTTGAAGAATGATTGCCAATAATTTGTTTTCGCCATGAGGTAGCAGGTGCGGTATACGTTCTCCAGCGTCACGGTGTCCCAGTAGACTATGTTCTGCTGGAAGGTACGTATGATACCCATCCGGGCTATCTGGTCAGGCCGCAACCCGCCAATCTTGCGTCCTTTATAAAGGATCTCTCCACCCGAGGGGTGGTAGTAGCCGCTGATGACATTGAGCAGCGTGGTCTTGCCCGACCCGTTGGGCCCCACGATGCCCAGCACCTCACCCTTATTTACGCTGAGTTCGATGTCTTCCAGCGCGAGCAGGCTGCCAAAGGCCTTCTTAACGTGATTTAATTCAAGCAGCGGCATCCGGCCCCTTTCCTTTCTTTTTAAACAGGCTTTTGATCCACGCAGGGAACCTGTACTGCAGTTCGACCAGCCCGTTGGGCATGAACCAGATCAACACGATGACCAGCACACCGAAGACCAGCGGCCGCAGGCCTTCCAAATGTATCTGCATCATCGTGCCAAAATAGCTGACGATGATAGCGCCGATGATGGGACCGGACACCGCCGACCACAGCCCGCCGATCACGCACATAATCAGGGCCACCGTGGACTGCGCCCCGGAAAACAGCGGCGGCCCCACCCAGGAAAGGTAATAGACGTAAAACGCACCGGCGATCCCCGTTACAAATGCCGCCAGCGTGAACATGATGACGCGATATTTCATCAGGTGTATGCCGACTTGCTCCGACATGACCGGCGCCACCGCCACGCTCCTGACCACGGTTCCCAGCCGGCTGCGGTCGATGCGCCAGAACATCAGCGCTGCCAGTATCACCAGCAATAAAATGATGTAGTAGTAAGGCAGCTTGGTGGTGGCGAAGTTAATGGAAAGCTCGCCGATTTTAACCAGGGGCGCGTTCACGGCTATACCCGTCATGCCCGAGGTCACGTTATCCCAGTTCTTGGCGATGATGATGGCTATCTCACCCAGCGCTAACGTGGCTATGGAGAAGTACAGCCCGCCCATGCGCAGTATCACGATGCCCAGCAGGAAGGCGACGATGGCCGAGCTTAACCCCGCACCCAGCAGTGACAACCAGAACGGCAGCCCGGCCTTGCTGGCAAGGAGAGCGCCTGTATAACCACCGACCGCCAGGAAGGCAGCCTGGCCAAGGCTGAACTGGCCGCTGCGGAAGACGGCCGCGAAGCCCAGCGCAAAAAGGCACATCACCCCCGCCTCGATCAGGATAGAGATGAGGAAGCGGTCCTTTACAACCAGCGGGAAGATAATGGTAAACGTGATAAAAGCCAGCAGCAGTATCAGCGGTAATTTGGCTTTGATTTTCGCTTTGTCCATCTTCCCTTATTTCTCCGATTGTCCGAACAGCCCCTGAGGGCGGAATAGCAATATTACTATTACAATACCGAATGAGATGAGCTGCGACCAGAAGCCAATGTAATAGGCCACAATGCTGCCGATCATGCCGAGTATAATGCCACCCACCACGGCGCCTCCCAGGCTCCCCATTCCCCCAATGACTATAGCCAGCAGCGCCATTACCAGCGGCTGACCGCCAATCCACGGATCGACGTAGAACATAGGCGCCATGATGGCGCCCGCCAGCGCTGCCAGCCCGCAGCCTATCCCCATGACAAGCGTAGAAACACGCGCGACCTGTATGCCGAACAGCCCGGCCGCCACCGGCTGCTGCGCCGCCGCCCTCAGCGCCAGCCCCAGCCTCGTGCGCTGTATGAATAAATACAGGGCCGCGATGAGCAGGACGGCAATGATCACGGTTGCCAGCCTTTCGCTGCTCAGGCTGACTCCGGCTATGCTGACCGTGCCCGGGAAGGCCGATGTCACCGACCGCGGCGCCGGGCCTGCGATGAGTGTGATTAATCCTTCAAATACCGAAATCAGCGCGATGGTGATCACCACCGCCTGGACAGGCTGCCCGATGGGGCGCATGATGTACCTCTCGATCAGTATGCCCACGAATCCTACAATGGCAGCAGATAGCGCCAGGCTGACAAAAAAGTTGATGCCGGCCTGCTGGAACAGGTAGAAGATGGCATAGGCGCCCAGCATGTAGAACTGGCCGTGGGCGAAATTGAGTATGCCCATGATGCTGAACACCAGCACCAGGCCCGAGGCCATCAGTATGTACATGGAGGACAGCACCAGGCTGTCTATAAATATCGCTGGCGGCATGGATAATCCTTAGCTCTCAGTATCATTGACCATGATTTCAGGTAGCGGGTTCTTCCGGTCAAATGCAATCTCATTTTTTAATCAGGTCGGTTACATCAGCCAGCGGGTGGTCGACATCCCACAGCGGCTCCTCGTTCAGGTAAACGCTCTCGTTGCCCTTGATTATACTCATAGCACAGGGGAAACCGAATACCACGGGTGAGCCGTAGGTCTCCTTGCCGGACAGTGTGTATTTGCCCAGGAAGGTTTCGACTGTACCGCCTCGCAGTACCTTCATTACTTTATCGGGATCCGTAGTGCCCGCCATCTGCACTCCCTCCAGGTAATGCCCCATCGTGGGTACGCCCACACCGAATGCGCCTGCATAGGGTTCCTTACCCCCGTTTTTCGACTTATACTCAGCCCGGATGCGGTTGGCCATATCCATATAGCGTGGTGCTATCTGCACCTTCTTCAGCAGCCAGGGGTAGCAAAAATCACCGCATATGTTCTGCATTGCTTCCTCGCTGCCGGCCAGGCCCTTGACGATGCTGGTATCCAGGATCGCCCCGTTGGCCGCTATCGGCCACTTATAGCCAAGCTGATGACGCTGCCTGGCCATCAACCCGATCTCCAACGGTGTCCCGAAGCTGAACAGCACCTCGGCGCCCATCTCGGCCATCTTGATCAGGTAGGGTGTGTAATTGGTGGTGCCCTCTGGGTAGTACAGCCTGATGCTCCTCACGCCGTACTTCTTCTGTATTTCTTCATCAACCGGAGCGTAGATCTTCTCGATGTCCACATTGCCGCCCTTGGTACCGGTCCAGCATAGCGTCTTGTACTGCGGGAAGGCTTCCATCACCGCCATGGCCTGGTTGATGCTCATCTCCACCGCAGGGAAGCCGAAAATGGAGTAGGGCTCACGCTCAGTATTGAATGTACCCATGCTGATGGTACTGCTGTTGAGGATGACCTTCTCTGCCGTCGTTATAGGCGCCACGGCGGAATAGCCGATGCCGAAGTAGCTGACGATGGCAGATACCTGTTTATCATATATGAGGCTGCGCGCCGCAGCGACATCTGCGGGAATACTGAAGATAGGGCCGTCGGCGAAATACAACTCAATAATGTATTTGTCATCACCCACCTGCCATCCGCCGTCGGCGTTAATCAGGTCGCGGTATATCTCCATCACAGGCCGGATTGATTCGCCCCACAGGCTCGCCGAACCTGAAAACGGCATAGCACAGCCGATCTTGAGAATCTTGGGTGGCGCCGGCGCTTTAGCCGCAGGCGCGACGCAGGACGTGATTATTGCCAGTATCAATACAACCGCCAGTGCTATATAAATAACTTGCCTCTTCAATTCTGCTTCTCCTGCTTACTAGGATCAGGAAACAATGTGTAGGGACAGGTCTTCAGACCTGTCCGCACCTTACCATGTCGAGCCGTTATCATAACTTATTTATTTTCATTTGTATAGAAACGGTTATTACGACATTTTACTAGGTCATTGCGAGCGTTAGCGAAGCAATCTTTGCGGCACTTAGATCGCCACGTCGGCTTCGCCTCCTCGCGATGACGTGTTTTGTTCGCCCCCTACTTCTTTCCCTCCGCTTTGGCGATCTCCTCATCCCGCAACTGGCGCTTGAGTATCTTGCCCACCGGGCTGACCGGCAGCTCGTCCCTGAACTCGACGAATTTGGGAACAGAGTAGGAAGCTAACTTCTCTTTGCACAATGCTATGATTTCATTTGCGTTCACCTTGTTTTTATAAGCGTCCTTGAGCACGATAAAGGCCTTGACGCGGTCGCTGCCCGGCCTGTCCTTATCCGGTACAGCCACAGCCGCCGCCAGTTCCACGCCGGGGTGCTCGTAGAGCACCTTTTCCACTAGGATGGTATAGACCTTCATACCTGATACGTTGGCCATGTCCTTGACGCGGTCGGTGATATAGAAATAGCCATCCTCGTCCATCCTCACCACGTCGCCCATGGGCAACCAGCCGTCTTCCACCAGGCCGCTGCCGGGCGTGGGCCAGTAACCCTGCATGATCTGCGGGCCGCGCACCCACAACTCGCCCTCCTTGCCGGGTTCGGTATCCTTGCCGGTCTCGAGGTCGATTATCCTGGTTTCGACGTCCGGCATGGGCACACCTATTGAGCCGTACTTCTTCACCGTGCACAGGTCCGAGATGGACAGGTTAGCATGCGTGCCGCCACCCATCTCCGAGGCGCCGTAGCTGTCGCCGATGTCTGCGCCTGTCTCCTCCTTGAACTTGTCTATCATATCCCTGCGTAGTGGGGCGGTGGACGATACAAAGCCGGTCTTTACCTTGCCAAGCCCCATTTCCAGTAGCTTAGCGTACTGGGTGGGCACGCACGATGCGCCGGTAGGCTCGTTCTCTTTTATCACCTTCATAAGTGTCTTCAAGTCGCGCGGGTCGGCTACCAGGTAGACCTCAAATGCCCAGAAGATGCAGAATTGCGTGTAGGTCATGCCGAACTGGTGATAGAGCGGTACGCCAATCAGCCAGGATATCTGCCCCCTTAACACCGATTCTAAAAAGCTGAAAGCCCATGCCATATGACTGAGGTTGGCCATGCGGCTGTTGTGCGTCAGCATCACTCCCTTGGGCATTCCCGTGGTACCACCGGTGAAAATAAGTTCGGCCAGGTCCTTCGCCGGGTCAATATCCACCTTCGGTGGTTCAGGAGCTGCTTTCTCTATCAGGTCGCGGAACTGGTGTGCTCCAGGCACCTGCTTCAATGATTCAGGTTGTTTAGAATAATCCGCTACCGAGGTCACAATAATACGCTTTACTTTCGTGTAATCTTGCAGCTTCTTGACCACATGAAGCATTGTGTCCATGCAGATGACCGTCTCTGCGCCGGATTCACCGATCTCATAGATTAGTTCGTTTTCCTTGTGCAGCGGGCTGCAGGGCACATGCGCAGCCCCGGCTTTGAGTATGCCGAAGTCGCTGATGATGAACTGTGGGCCGTTGGCCAGTATGGTCGACACCCGGTCGCCTTTCTTTATGCCCAGCCTTACCAGTGCGTTAGCAAACCTGTCGGCCAGTTCCTTCAATTCCTTGTAAAGTATGATTTTGTCCATATAATGGACCGCCGGCCTCTCGGCGTAGTCACGCGCGCTGTTATCCAGCACGCTGTAAAGGGGCACATTGGGGTAAGGTTTAATCGACTCGGCCAACTTAATGAGCCCCTGTTGTCCCAGGTCATATTGCTTAAGCCAGGGTTTGTCTGCCGGTAATACCATGACCTCCTCCTTTTTCAACCTTAGAATTATTGTTAGGCCTTTGCGCTTAGTTTCGCAAAGACAATGCTTATTCTAACACAGATGTTAAAAATGGAAAATACAGAGAAATAAATCATTGACAGGGCAGGATATTAAACCTACAATATTGTAAATAATCCATAACGGGAGGTATAAAATGGCCTTATTTGCTACACAGGAATGGCTGGACGAGATTGCCAGGCTATTGAATGAAGATCCCGCTTATGCAGAGGGCGCCAAGAATTGGGAGGGCGATTTCCTCTATATCATCGAACCTGACGAGCTTCAACCGAACCCCGGCTACTATTATATAGACCTGTACCATGGGAAATGCCGCAAGGCCGTAGTGCTTAAGGACCCCTCTGAAGTAAAGGCGGAATTTGAGCTGTCAGCTACTTACTCGGTCTGGAAGAAGATACTGACTGGTGAACTCGACGGCATGAAGGCCATGATGACCCGCAAGATGAAGTTCAAGGGCGCTATCGCCAAGGTGATGAAGGATACCAAGTCCCAACAAGCCTATGCCAAGGCCCTTGCCCAACTTAAGACAGAATACATTTAATAAATATCCAAATGTATCCCGGTGCTGTGCACCATAGTGCGCCTGTCCGCACTGACAATATTTCTGGAGGTAGCCGGTATGTGGTATTTCCGCAATCCGTTGATCGTGTTCGGTGACGATGCCCTGGAACACCTCAGGGAGATAAAGGGTAAGCGCGCCCTAATTGTGACCGACGCAGTACTGGTCAAGCTGGGTTTTGTCGATAAAGTTGCTAAAGAACTGAAGCACGCCGGCATCGAGCATCGCGTTTTCGCCGAGGTGGAACCGGACCCATCCGTTGATACTGTCAGAAAGGGCGCGCAGGTTGCGCTTGAATATAAACCTGACTGGCTGATCGGCCTGGGTGGCGGTTCGCCCATGGACGCGGCCAAGATGATCTGGATGCTCTACGCACAGCCAGACACGGAGCCTTACGCCATCGTACCCTTCCAGGATTACGACGCGCGCAGTAAAGCCCGCATGATCTGCATACCGACTACGGCGGGCACAGGCTCAGAGGTGACCTGGTTCATGGTGGTTACGGACACAGTCGAGCAAAGGAAGATAGCCGTCGGCACACCGGAGGCCTTACCCGATATCGCGATACTGGATTCCCGCTTGATGGGAGATATGCCGAAGGGACTGGTGGCCGATACCGGCATGGACGCGCTGACCCACTGTGTTGAGGGCTTTGGCTCAACCTGGCGTACGGATTTCACCAACGGCCCTGCCCTGATGGCAATGAAGTTAATTTTCAAATACCTCAAGCGCTCATACGACGACGCTTCCGATAAAGAGGCCAGGGAGCACATGCTCAATGCCTCGGCATTGGCCAGTATGTCCTGGAGCAACGGCATGGCCGGACTGGCGCATAATATGGGCCATGCGCTGTGGGGTTTCTTCCATGTTACGCATGGCAAATCCGTCGGGCTCTACCTGCCTTACAACATGGAGTACCTGGCCGAAGCCGGGGCCGGAGTCTTCGCTGAAGCCGCACGGTTTATCGGACTGGAAGGTGAGACTGATCTCGAGCTCACGCGCGCCCTGATCACAGGGATTCGGGATATGGCCCGGAATCTCGGTCAGCCACTGGCTGTAAAAGAGCTCAACATCGAAAAAGCCGCCTATGAGAAGGCCCTGCCTGAGATGGTTGAGCGGGCTATCGGTGAGGCCTCCACCCCCACTGTCCTGCGTGTACCTGACGAGAAGGATATGGAGCGCATGTTCCTCTATGCTTATGAGGGTAAAGTAGTTGATTTCTAAAAGGCTATGACCAATCATTTCATTCTAAATTACAGGGAGGTACTCACGTGGACTTCAGATTAACGCCTGAACAGGAAAAGCGCAGGCAGGAATATCATGCTGTTTGCAGGGAATTGTCCCTCAAGGCACCGCACCCCATCCTGGGCGAGAAAACCATCTTCGGTACCGAGCATGGCTGGAAGTTCTTTCGTTATTGTGCGAGGGAGTTCGCCAGGAGAGGCTGGCTGTCGCTATCCTGGCCGGCTGAGTACGGCGGCACGGGCGACCGCATGGACCAGGTCTTGCTGGCCGACGCCATGGGCTACAACGGTGTCCCCGGCATCGACCCCTTCGGAGTAGGCATGCTGGCCCCCACCCTCCTGGCAGTGGGAAGCGAAGAGCTAAAAAAAGAGTTCCTGCCGCCCATAGCCAGCGCCGATGTGATGTGGTGCGAACTCTGGAGCGAACCTAACGCAGGGTCTGATCTTGCAGCCTTGACAGCGACGGCTATCAGGAAAGGCGACGAATATGTCATCAACGGGCAAAAAACATGGAACACCAATGCCCACAACGCCGACTGGGCGTTTGGTATCTTCAAGAGTGACCCGGAGGGTAAGAAGCACAGGAACCTCAGCTTCCTTCTGATGGATATGAAGACGCCCGGTATAACAGTGCGCCCGCTGTATTATATGAACGACGGCCATATCCTGAACGAGGTCTACTTCGACGACGCGCACGTGCCGGCCAGGAATCTGGTTGGAAAAGAACATGAGGGATGGGCAGTGGTCAACGTCCTGGCAGGTTTTGAGAGATCCAATATGGGAGCAGTCGCGGGTATGCGCCGGCAGTTGGAAGAGATAGTCCACTACTGCAATGAAACAATTGTGAACGGGCGGCCGCGGTCACAGGATCCCATGATCCGCAACCGCCTGGCGCAATTAGCCTGCGAGATCGAGGCCATGTCTACACTGGGTTACCGCATTGCCGACCAGCAGAACAGGGATGAAATGGGATTGATGGATGCCTCAGCCATGAAAGTATTCTCAACCGAACTGGAAGAGCGTTTCGCGGCGCTGGCAGTGGACATTTTTGGCCCCTCCGGCCAGATAACAGGCGGCAGGTGGGCTCCCATGGGCGGGCACTGGATTAATGCCTACCAGGAGAGCTTTGTGGGCACAATTTCTGCCGGCACCAATGAAATTCAGCGGAACATCATAGCCTGGTACGGACTCGGCCTGCCCAGGATGAAATAATTGAGAAGGCCCTGTTAATGCGTTGACCGCGTTAAATCCGCTTAACTGTACAACATTTTCACCGGGAAATCCAATTTCAATTCGCAACCATACGATTATCAGCCATTATCGGCCTTGGTCACGATGATATCCATTTGCCACGCGACTGCCAGAGTATGATTCGGGAGGCACAGCGATGACGAAGCCGACCAAAGGGTCGACCGTGAAATCTATAGCTTGGTAAGCGGCCTTCACTTTAGGAACAGCCAACCAACCGGCGTTGCCTGGACGCTATTTTGCCGGTTGTTTCTTGGCCTCCATGACCGCGATCTGTGCAAGTATCTCTTTATAGCGTTTTTCAGTTATGGGGTAGAAATATAGGACCACGGCCGCCAGGATGAAGAAGGCAGCAGCAATCGGCCCCAGGAAAAGCCGGATCCCAAGCTGCGCGCTGGCTGCCTGCGGCATGAGATTTGCCACGTAGCCCAGAGCCTCCAGTGTCACACCCATGATAAAGGCTGCCAGCGCCTGCCCGATCTTGAGTCCCCAGGTCCAGATGCCGAAGAACGCACCTTCCCTGCGCTCGCCAGTCCTCATATAGTCATATTCTATTGAGTCGGCCACTATGGCATAAGGCATGGCATAAAGGAAGCCCATGCCGATGCCCATGAAAGCCATCATGCCCAGGTTGAAGGCAACGCCCATAGTGTGTCCAATGAGAAACAGCACCATCAAGCCCACTGCCATGATTACAAAGCCTGTGCCGTAAACCAGTTTCTTACCGGTTTTCTTGCTCATGGCAACGCTGACGGGGATGAAGAGTATGGCAACGCCGATCAATATCAGCATGGCGTATGTGGTCATGTCTTCAGCGCCCAGTATATATTTGAAGTAGTAGATCACTATGCCGCTGGCGATGGTGATGCCAAGGATATGCGATATATAAGACAGGAGTATTAACAGGTAAGGCTTGTTCTTAAAGACCTCCCTGTATGTTTCCCAGAAGCCCATTGATATGGCCGGTTTGATCACAGCGGATTCCCTGACTGAAAAGACGGTGGTCAAGGTTGAAACGAGCAGCACTGCGCCGAAGATGGTACCCATAAGCACGAAGCCCAGATTTTTATCGGGGGCCATGGCCACGATGGGCAGCGCCAGGCCGGCGCCGAGCAGTGTGCCGATGCCGGCAAAACCGAAGCGGTAACCGTTGAGTGATGTCCTTTCATTATAGTCATTTGTGAGTTCAGGCCCCAGTGAAGAATAGGGGATATTGACTGTCGAATACGCGGTGCAAAGGATGATATAGACGACCATTGTGTAAACGAAAAGCACAGGCTGGCTAATGCCGGAGCCCATGACCAGCGAGGGGTTGGTAAACATGATGATCATGGCTATGAACAGGGGTATTGCGCCGCCCAGCATGAACGGCCTGCGCCTGCCCATCTTTGTTTTAGTCCTATCCGAGATATAGCCGATGATGGGGTCGTAAAAGGCGTCCCAAATACGTCCCACCATGAGAGCGATACCCGCCAGCGCTGCGGCAAGTCCCACTGTGTCGGTAAGATAGTTGAGCAGCACAAAGGCAGTAGCCGTGAAGAACAGGTTACCACCGAAATCGGCTACACCGTAGCCGATCTTTACGCCTACTGAGAGCTTCTTCTCTTCCATTTTAAACCTCTCCTTTTAAATAAATGCCTGATTCAGGCTCTTTTCAATTTCCTTTAAGTTCTTTAAGCCCTGCACCGCAAGCTCCTCTCCAGTATCGGCTAACTTCCTCCAGATGCAGCACAGCCTGTTTAATTCAACAAAATCGGGATTAAAAGACTCGATGGTGAGGGGACCAGTGTAGCGAATCTTCCTCAGGGCGGTGAAAAACTCTTTCCACGGGACCAGCCCGCTGCCGGGTATGCCGCGGTTATTTTCGCAAACGTGAACGTAGCCTAAATACTCTTTGCCACAAGCTTCTACCGCTTCTGTGAAATTCAGCTCTTCACGGATCATGTGAAAAGTGTCCAGGTGTACTTTAACGTTGCCTGTCCCCACTTCCCGGCAATACCTGACTGCATCCTCGGCGATGTTGAGAAAGTGGCTTTCAAACCGGTTCAGTACCTCGACAGCAAGTATAATGTCACTATTTCTTTTCGCATAAAGGGCAGCCTCGTGCATTGACTCAACAGACCAGTTCCACTCATCTTCAGTCCTCGGTTTGCCGGATATATAACCCCAGGCTGCGTAGAACACACCACCCAGTATTTTTGAATCCAGCTCAATGTTGATATCAACTACCTTCTTTATTGTTTCAATGCCTTTTTTTCTTGTTGCTGGATCCAGGTCAATCACATTGGCATCTTTAGACAAACCGAAAGTTGTCACCACCTCAATGCCCACTTCTTTTACCCTTTCTTTGACTACCTTTGTGGGGAACCTCTCCGGGTGAGATATATTGATATCAATCACATCGAAACCCAGCGCCTTTGCTTTCTCGATCAAAGGCAGGTCTTTAGCTGTAAAATCCTCCGTCCAGATAAGTGAATCTACGCCGAATCTAAACATCTATCTCCAATCCTGCTTTAAGCCTGTTACTTAGACGATCACTGTTTTAATTCTCAGAAATTCACAGGCATCTTTGATAGCACGTATATAGTCTCCATGTATCAGGCTGGCGTGATGAGTAAACCCTTCTTTGACCAGAGTGCTGTAAAGCTTATTCAGATCGCCGACCTTCACCCAGCTCCACGAACCTCTGAGATTCTGATCTGATTTTATACACTCGCCCGTAGTGATAAGCATTTTGAATTCACCGTCGCGCTCGGTCAACCGGCACAGGGTTACGACTCCGGGCCTGAGCTGAAACTCTGCTGTGCCCATGCAACGTTCCTTGCCCAGGGGCCCGCCCAAGATGCTATGACATCTGATTGTAACACCGGACCCTTTAGCGGCAAGCGATGGAGGTGCATTACCGCAGTGCCATGAAAGGAAGACGTTATCTTTTTGTTGGTGTTGGATTGTCCAGTCAATGAAATGCGGAGGCGTCGTTTTCAGTGAAGCCAGGTGCTGGATTAACATAGTAAGTGCTCCGTAGATGTCAACCTCGCATGAGGTCATAATGCCCTGGTCGGTTAGCCGACCCAACGCATAGCACGAGGAAATTCCGTACACTTCCTGCATCGCTGTCCAGCACTGGACGCCCAAAGCTGAAAGCCCCTTCTCCTCCACAAACAACTTGAGAGCATACTGCAGCCTGGCGATATTCCCTATAGTATCCGCCTTGAGCGCGGACAAATCAGCCTGCTTTTTCATAGCCCGGGTTATCTTCTGTATCTCAGGGGCGTTGTCTCCGAGCGCATCTACCCCCTTCATGATATCGAGTAAGGAAACCGGAACAACCCTCTGCTTGAATTGCCGCATCATGGCGTCCTCATTGCAGATACATGTCTCAAAGCGCTCCGGCCGGGGCCCTATAAGCCCGATCCTCGCTCCGATGAATCCTTTCACAATAGAGCATACGCGTACGAAATTTGCAATGCTCTCTATGAAGCCCTTTTCTTCAGGAAATACTACGCCTGCGAAAAGGAATGGAATTTTCCTTCTGTACAGGCCGGAGGAAATGGAGAGTGTGCCACAAAATGAGTCTGACCTGCGGCCGCCATCCGAAGTAAAGGCGCCTTCCTTTGTCCCAAAGAGCAATAACGGTAGGCCTGGAAAGGCTGTGGCAATAGAGAGGGCTGAAACCTCGTCACCAAAGGTCATTGTTCCGATCATCAGGCCAGCAATTCCCTTTTCTTTAAACAAGCGGATAGTTTTCTCAGCATCCCCATCATCCCGTACACAACCTTTGCGTGTCAGCTTCTCGTCCGGCACTATAATTTCAAGTCCTGGGACCCGCGAAATCGCATCCAGGCAGCGCTTGCGCATATGCGCTGCCCAATTCTCATCAAACGGCTCTCGATGTGCCGGGACAAAACCAATCCTGATGTCTTCCATTTGATTGTGGCCTTTCTGATTAATTACTTGTGTATACCATGCTCACAGTCAACCACCTAACAACGTGGAGCGCAACCTTTGCAACATACTATATAAGATACAAGTCATTGTCAATTCGTTCGTCGCTTAGATCTGTCACTGTATCCTTATATCTCGAACATTTATCCTGGTTGATGTCCTGCGACTCGTCCACTTTTAAAAGAATATCGGCGGTGTGGCCGACAACATTGGAGCTTTCGTCGGCGGATAAAAAGACCTGCCTGGCGGCGCCCAGCCTGACTATATAGCCGAACTCGGCCTGCCAGATGCCGTCATAGCCGAATTCGTCGAGGCGGTCCTTGAGCCGGGTCATGGATATGAGGGTCTGAGGCTTGAAGGTGGGGGAGCATTTGATGGAAGTGCCGCCTTTAGCAATAAACATCGTCAGCAAGAGGACCTCTATATGCGCTGAAAGCTCGTTCTTCCCGCCCTGGCGGGCGATCTCAACCGAAAACGTAAGGCCTTTGCCGAGCAGGATGCTATCGAAAATGGCCTTTGCTACTTCCTGCTGATACGGGCGTAATTCCATCTGCTACTGAATAAATGCCTTTATTCCCAGCGGGACGGCGATATCGGTAAGCACCTTGGCGATGGCATCCTTGAGCGACCTGTTGCCCCCCGCGCTGATGTGCAATTTGGTGCGCACCATGCTGGTGATTGTGGTGAAGGCCTGCATCTGAAGGTCCAGGCGCTGGGGGTGCTCGCTCATGAGCGTGAGAAGCTTAACGCGCATGAGGGCTATTTCCTCGTCAATGCCTTCAACTTCGCGGGCCTGGTCAAGCTGAAGCTTCTGGGCTTCGTCAAGAACCCGGCTGTAGAACCCGTGCCTCCGGGCGTTCTGGTTGCCCCTGGGGGCACCTATCGGCTTCTTTTCCGTCATGAATCACTTTGAGCATGCCATAGACAATGGCCAGAGCTGCCAGCTCGTAGTTCCCTTCTTGAAGTGCTTTTTCGAGTAAAGACATAGGTGTTGACTACTATATTAGCGCATATGTGCTAATTAAAAAAGGGGGTTTTGTCAGGGTGG
>Ga0315285_10001430_pt1 | contig 25143 bp, 20 predicted proteins | sample YL17G09_36_MG_FD_203698 | JGI IMG/M metagenome (GOLD analysis project Ga0315285, IMG submission 203698) | Sediment microbial communities from Yellowstone Lake, YNP, Wyoming, USA - YL17G09_36 | ecosystem: Environmental > Aquatic > Freshwater > Lake > Sediment | place: USA: Wyoming | collected... | reverse complement strand
CATCGTGAAACCTATATTGGACAGGGCTTCTGGGATGACTGCGGGAAGAGACTTCAACCTCGTATTCTCTTATGAGCGAGTCATGGTTGGTCGCCTGCTTCACAACATCAGGCACATGCCGAGAATAGTGGGCGGTCTGACACCTAAATGTACTCAGCGCGGCTTGGAGCTTTACAGGAGAGTCGTGGAAGCAGAGTTGTTCCCAACGGACTGCCTGACAGCTGAGGTGGCTAAGGTGACTGAAAACACTTACCGCGACGTTAACGTCGCATTCGCCAACGAAGTCGCCCTAATATGCGAGAGTCTCGGAGTCAACGTTCATGATGTCAGGCGCTTCGTCAATTCTCTGCCGCATGACCCGTCTAACCCGGCGAAAAACCCCTACAGAATGATGCACGTTCCGGGCGCAGGCGTTGGCGGTCACTGTTTACCGAAAGATCCGTGGCTGCTACAGTATGGCTTGGAAGAGTACGGAACGTCAAAATTCAAACCCTGCGTTATCGTTGAAAGCAGGCGAATCAACGACTACATGCCCCAGCACATGGCAGAACTGGTGAAAGAAGCACTGGAGGAAAAGGGCAAGAAGCTCCGTGATGCAAGAATCTGCTTGCTCGGCTTGGCCTTCCTTGAGGATTCAGACGACACGAGAAACACCCCAACTTTGCCCCTTTACAACTTGCTCAAGGGCAAATGTAGAGAGGTAGTCGTGCACGATCCATACGTCAAAGAGTTCGAGGGCATCACCCTGCTTAGCGACTTGAACGAGGCTTTAAGCGGAAAAGACTGCGTTGTCACAATCACCCGTCACAAGGAATACCTCACGATGCCCTTGGAGTGGCTGAAGAAGACTTTGTCCACGGCTGTAATAGTGGATGGCAGAAACGTCTTCAAACCTGAGAAATGCGTGAAAGCTGGTTTCACGTTTCGAGGCGTAGGCATAGGCCGCAGGGTCTGAGGGACAACTCACTGTCGAGGCTTTGATTTCTGCTTGGGCGACATCGTCTCTTCGAGCATGTTGACGAATTCCTCAGCCTGTTTCATTCCCTTCTGCCAGAAAGTCTCTTCAGTAATATCAAAGCCCAGTTCAGCGGCGAGCGCTCTCGGAGATTGGCTGGATCCCGCGGCAAGCAGCCTCCTCAGCTTGGGAACGAAGCGTTTCCCCTGCTCCTTGTAAAGCCTGTACAGTGCGAACACGAAGAGCTGAGCAAACACGTATGGGTAGTTGTAGAAGCGGTAGTTCGCTAGGTAGTAATGCGCTTTCATCGTCCATTCCCATCTCATCACATCAAGCCACTCCACCGAGTCACCGTAGATTCTGTTTCTCTCCGCAACCCACAATCTGGCGACTGTGTCCCCGTCTAGGAATTTGCCCTGCTTTATCGCGTCGTACATGTTTTGCTCGAAGAAGAACCGTGCAGACACTTGGAAAGCAGCCATACCGAACTCGTCCAGGACATTTGCCAGTATCGCCTGCCTTTCTTTCCCAGTCTTTGCCTTGGAAAGCAGTCGTTCAGTCAGAAGAAGCTCGCCGAATGTACTGCCTGTTTCTGCGATGCAGCTTCCGACCTCGCTGTTTGCGGGTTTTTGCATTCGTGACATAAAGTAGTCGTGAATAGCGTGCCCAATTTCGTGTGCCTGGGTGTAGACGTCGCCCATCTTCGCGTTGTAGCTTTGAAGTATGTAAGCGCTTTTCCCTGATAACCAAGAAGAGCAGAAAGCTCCTGAAGTCTTGCCCTTGCGCACCTCGCCGTCAAGATGCCGTTTGTCGTACATCTCCTCAACCCAGCCTCCAACCTCTTCGTCGAACTCCGTGTACGCATCTACAACTTCCTTTCTGGATTCTGCCCAGCTGTATTCCTTCTCGGGAGCACTTGGCAAAGGAGCCACGATGTCGTAGTTGGCAAGTTTGCGCAGCCCCATTAGTCTTGCTTTTAGCCCTAGATACCTTCTGTATAGACCCACGTTTTTCAAAATGGCTTTCATGAGTCCATCGATGGTTTGTTGATCAACGTCGTTATCAATCAGGCTCTGGGTCGCAGCGGCGGGATGTTTTCTCGTGTCACACATACGCACGTGATCTTCGCATACTGCCCGGATAGCGCTTGCCCACAAGATACTGTCTTTTCCAAGGTTCTCGTAAACCACTTGATTGGATCGTTTTCGCAGATCACGATCTGGACTCTGATAGTAGCCTGTGATTTGTCCGTAGGGGAGAGTCTTCTTCTTGCGCTTGACCGTCATGTCGAAAGTTCGTGTGGAAAGCCAGTCGCTTTGAAGGTTCTGCCATGCGCTGATTCCGTTCTTGTCTTTCATTATTATCAAGCGTTCTTCAGTCTCGGAAAGCATGTGGGGGAACTTCCTCAGTATTCTCTCAAGATAGTGTTTGTACTCTGCCAAGACGGGCTCTTTCACAATAGAAGGCTTCTTAGAAAGTGATTGCCCCAGTTCGATGTCAACAAAAACTAGCGCCTGCCCAACCCTTACCATCGCACTTTCAGCCGCGTCGTTGAGCTGTTTGGCAACAGCATCGGTGGAGTCGGCCCAATACATCAGGCGGCAGTAGAGGCTAACACCATCAAAGCTGAGCGTGAATTTATCCTTCAGCTCCAAGAGCTTCAGCAGACCGTTCGCGTCCAGTTCACCAATCTTATCATGATACTTGTGTCTAATCTTCTCAGCCTCAACTACCATGGAATCCAGCTTCTTGCGAACCAGAATTGGATCAGTGTTTTCCACGAGCTGCGACAGATCCCAAATCATTTCATTTTTAGCCATACGTGATCAATCCAACTATCCAAGATTTCGCCCGTGCCTTAATAAAACGTTCGCAGCAACGTTCCAAGTCAGCTCTGTTGAAACATCAGAATCAATTGCGAGAAGTGGAAAACGATTTATATTTTGCATTGCCTATCCACACGGTTTGTCGGGAGATAAGGTTTGAAGTTTCGGAATTGGCTCCTTTTCGCGCTAGTAGTGTTTCTTTGGGGGTCAAACTGGTCGATCATGAAGATCGGCTTGAGCTATGTTCCTCCAATGACTCTCGTGCTGCACCGATTCCTGCTCTCAGTCGCCATTCTGCTTCCAGTCTTTCTTGTTTTGCGGAAGAAACTGCCAAGGGACAGTCAAACCTTGGTAAGACTTGTGATTCTTTGCCTGATCTTTGTTTCGATCATCGCCCTGCAGGCTTTGGGATTGTTGAATGAAAGCTCAGGCATAACAGCGGTGCTGGCTTACACTCAACCGCTCTTCGTTTTCTGTCTGGCTGTCCCAATTCTGCAAGAGCAGGCAACGATCGCCAAGCTTTCTGGAGTCGCTGTGGGGTTCGCGGGGGTCGTCATTCTTTCATTAGGCAGAATAAGCTCCTTCACCTTGGACTCTGTTGTGGTCTTGTTGTTGAGTGCTTTCTTGTGGGCAGTTCAAGCTCTATACTATAAGAAGTACCTGAGTCACGTTGACCCGTTTATCGCTCATTTCCTGCAATTGGCTGTAGGCACTATTCCACTAGTCATGTGGAGTCTAACTGCGAATAGCTTCTTTATCCCCACCAACATCAACTACGCAACGCTGCTTGCCTACTCGTCGATTGGAGCGCTTGCCATTGGAAACATAATCTACCTATTCCTTCTCCAGCATGAAGAAGCAACAACCCTTTCTGGCTCAACTCTGATCATTCCAACAGTTGCCTTGCTTCTCGGATGGCTACTCTTAGGAGAAAACCTCAACCGTGAATCACTCTTCGGCGCCTTACTTACCCTTGGAGGAATCTACTTAGTAAACGTGAAGAGAAAAGCGAAAGAACGCAGTCACTCTGGACATTGAAGGAAAAGCCAGACTTACGCAATAGCTGAACCCCATGAAGAAAGGAAACGCCTCAATTGACATCGGCTTCTTTCAGAATGTTTTTAATCACACCTCAACCATTCCTAGTTGGGGCCCGTAGCCCAGTCTGGATCAAGGCGTCGGCCTTCGGAGCCGGAGAACGGGGGTTCAAATCCCCTCGGGCCCGCCACAAACATTAACCGAGTCTCTTATATAGCAGTGCCTTTCTCATGTATTTTGATGGTTGAGGGACAATGAGCGGGCATAAAGAGACCAAGCGGGAGAAGGCGCTTCTTGATGAGGACGTGCGAAGGTGGCACGACAACCTCTATCGGGGAAGTCCTATCACAGCAGAAGTCAATCTAAGGCGACTAAGCTTGTTTTGCGAGGTAAACGGCTTTTCTCCCCACGCGTTGGCTGAGTTGGGAAAGCGCGACAAGAAGAAGGCGGAGAACTTGATTTTGGATCTCGTTACGAGAATGGAGCAAGAGAAGAAATCTCCGGGGTACATTTCCGGGGTGGTGAAAGCTGTCCGTTCATGGTTAAGATATAATGACGTTGATCTCAAAATGCGGGTCAAGATTTCTAATCCAGGGGCCACTCCAAGCATCGAGAACGAACGAGTTCCTACGCAAGAAGAGCTGAAAGTAATCCTCATTTATTCAAGCGAGAGGGCGAAAACCAGTGTCGTCCTAATGGCCATGTCTGGGTTGCGGCCTGAAACGATCGGCAACGAGTCTGGAAGAGACGGACTTGTGCTGAGAGATCTACAAGAGATGAGAATCGAAGACAACACTGTCAGATTCGAAAAGGTCCCAACCAGAATCATTGTAAGAGCCACTCTGAGCAAGGCAAGACACAAGTATTCCACGTTTCTCCCAAAGGAAGGCTGCGAATACCTTGCTGCATACCTGGAGAAGAGAATCGCAAAAGGCGAAAAACTGACCCCGGACTCTCCAGTGATCACCGTTACTCCAGGATACGAGCGAATGGGAAAGAGCAAGAGAAACGAAGGCTCCAAATTCATCACGACGAGAAATGTCACCAGAGAGATAAGAGAAGCAATTAGACCCCGCTTCAGTTGGAGACCCTACGTTCTCAGAGCGTACTTTGACTCTCAGATGCTTATTGCAGAAAATCACGGCAAGATCAGCCCAGCCTACCGGACCTTTTTCATGGGTCACAAGGGAGATATTGAGGCACGATACACAACCCACAAAGGCGCACTTCCAGACCACCTGATAGAAGACATGAGAAAATCGTTTGAGAAATGTGACGAGTATCTCTCGACAGTGCCAAGCAGAGGGGCATTGAATGTTGAGGAAGTTAAGATCGACGTTCTGCTGTCAGTGGCTGAAGCCCAGGGATACAGAAAGGAAACGATTGACGCGATTCGAGAGGCCGTAATGAAAAGTGAAACCCCAACTGCTGACAAAGTCATACAGATGCTCAAGGAAAAAGCAGCTGATTTGCGGTCTTCCATTTTTGTCAACAAGGAAAAAGCAGGGTTGAGCGACAAGCCCTACCAAGGCAAGGTTGTGAGCGAAGCCGAAATAGTGACCCACATAGAAGACGGGTGGGAAATAGTGAAAGAACTGAAAGACGGCAAGTTCCTGATCAAAAGGCCAAATCACATTCAGAAATGAGAGGTCAGCGCGCGCGACAAGAGACGACCGGGGTGAGGTAACCTCGACGCAAGTGGATACGTGTCCAATGTCGGCACAACCTCTTTTTTGTGAGTTTCGTCGATGTTTCAGAAACGAGCGTTTATTACCGACTAAATTGAGACTTCACAAGTGAGTTGGAAACTGGATTCCAGAAGGCGGCTCAAACAATTTTGGAGGTGTTTGTCGTTCGTGCGCCTTCTAAGTCTTTGACAGTTTGAACCGCATTACATATACATAGCCGATTTTGGGGTTCAGAATTTTCCAAACCAATCTCCTACGATCTTGGTCGATATAAACGTTTGACACCCTACCCAATTCGGTATCATCGTGCCTTTTAGTGGCAATGTCAATGACTTTAAGTCCCGTAGGGGCATCGTGCGAAGGGTCTCTTTGAACAAAATACCCTTCTTTGCAGGTTACTGCCATAGTCGTTTCATCATAGAGCTTGTTCACTCGCGCTGAAATCACCTCGCCTCTAAGGGCATTCCGATAGGCGCAAGTATTCTTTGTTCTCAATATGACTCTCTTTGTCTGACCTGGCCCAACAGTATCCAGACCTTCCAATGGTATTGTATATGAAACCTCCGCAACCTCCCCATCTGAAGCTAATTCATCGTAGTAAGCCCCACTTTTGCTGAATCGCCTTCTGTGAATCGTATAATCAGATATCAAACCTTCAAGAAGGCTTTTCTCAAGTGCTCTTTCTCCGATGATAGCTTCGACGACCTGCTCAACCTTCCTAAATGCTAGCTCTTCAATCTTCTCGACTGAAAGGCTCGGATCGGCTGCTTTCAAAGAGGTGCGGTTTGCTTCCAGTTGATCATATACGTCGAATCTCTTTGAAGGTATATCTAGTCGCGTAAGATTCTGAGTCTTTGAGACATTTTCAACGATCACAGTCCATGTTTGATCACTGGAGCCATCAGCGGGATCGATACAGACTTCCCTATTGAACTCGCGATACCTGACATCAACAGGTATGCGTTCTACAATCGATTCAAGATACTTGATCTCGTCTTCCTTGTGGGTCAGCTCTATTTCCTTGATTTCCAGCTCTCCTATTTTTCTCGGAACATCCGACGTAACGACCCAAAGGTAGAGGCTTAGCCCGAAGACAATGCCAACAACTGCGACTATCCACAGCTTCGCAGTGTTACTTACACTTTCTGCAGGGACATATGCCAACAATGCGAAGGTTATTGCAAGCAATGTAGGTATCAAGTAGAAATATTTTCCCTTCATGCTGCGCAATCGAGTATATGTAGAGCGTAATCTACCAGTTTTTTTCCCCATGCGTACAACCCCTCACGAGAGAACAGAAGCTAACGCACGCACTACCTGTGACTCCTACCGTTGACAATTGGAAAGATTGAATAGTTCCTTTACCCTGATTCGCCCATTTTTGCTTTCCTCGCGTGGCCTAACTCATCTATTTACAATGACGGGCCGCGAAACTTATTGTTTTCGGTTTCTCCATTTAAGATTTGCGGTCCGGAAATTCGGTGACTTAGCGCGCGCTGCAGACTGTGACAACCTTAGCTGCCATACCATTATCCGGATCAGTCAAACCCCACGAATTTCAATGGAAGACAAGCGGTGACGGAAACAGAATCAGGAGGAAAGACATAAGCGCCAGAGTGAAGAAAACCATGGAAGCAGAGCCAGATGGCACAAGAGACTGGACATGACCTTACAATGCAGCCTCAAAAGCACCTACTGCGGACATTTGCATAATAGCAGATTGGGTTTATGCCCGCACTGTGGAAGAAAGAATTAGGGAAAGGCGAGTGGTATGTGGATATGTAAAATCTGCGGACACCTTAACAATTATATGCTGAGAGAGTGCGAACAATGTAGAGCATTGAGACTGGAGCCTACTGAAGAGGAGATCAGGCGTCGCAATACTGAGTGGCAGGAAAGCGACATGTGGGACGAAGACCAAGGACTCATGTAAGCGTCGAAAATGCACAAAAGCGAAAAACGTTGATGGAAATTTAGGATTTTCCATCAAAGAATAAAGCGATAGTTGGCATTTAATGAGAATAATCGCCCAGCCGACACAATTCACAGAGAGCCAAGCACAGAGCACGTCTAAGCATAACTTACGCTTCCTTGTTGTTTGGCTTCTCTACAATCATTTTTCCGTAAGGCGTCAGTTCCTTACCAAGAAAGGAGTTCACGTCACCAACCCGAAAGCATTCCAGATTTGCCTCGTAGTTGAAGGGGTGACCAAATAGATAGTCAAAAAGTAATGCAGTTCTTTGCGACTCTGTTACTTCGTGGACAGCCCTGTGATCTTCTTCATGACAAAGAACGTCCACTAGGAAGCGCACAGCTTTTTCCTCCTCAAGATACATCCATGCATTGATAATGTTTTCCTTTCCTAGACATATTGTTGAGTCATGAGGTCTGTAACAGCCAGCAACGCCAAGGTAAAACCCAGTCCAGGTTCTTTTCTCTCTTGCAATACGTCTGCACCATTTTGTCTTGTCTTCCCTCGCGCACCATTCAGACGCGTAGACGACCATTCAATTTGCACCATTCATCATATCAAGGAGGTTCTAGCCCATTAATCAACAATTACACAGAACCCTAATCATGGTTCAGTAAACTTATCGAGTTTTGAGCATCAACGAATCTAGTTTTATCAACGAGAACTATCCTTTGGCTTCCTAACCCAGACTTGCATACCATATGGCGTATCGGGACGAATTACGACTTCAATCTTTTTTCCACAATAGGGACAGCTGCAATGTTTTCTAACATAGCTTTTCTCCGTCATCAATGACTCTCCTTGATTGCCACATCACCTACTTCCAATATAAGATTTAGCTCGACAACCGTTTTTGACAACTCACAGTAAATGCATAGTCGAATTTTCGACAGGTTAACCCATCAGCCGAAAGGTAACACCTTCATAGAACAACCCAACCAACCGAAGAGGTAACAGAACCTGCATATGTACAATAACTACCAAAAAGTTCTATATGTAACTCACGTACATTCGTACATTATGTATAGTATGGACTGTTGTTGATGCGTTACGGATAGGTGTTTTTGGGGATGGGTAGCCTTCACATTGATTTACCTAAGAATTTGGAAGAGAGATTCAGAATGGAAGTTGGTAGAAGATTTGGCGCAAAGAAAGGAAGCTTGGGAAAGGCATTCGTGGAAGCGGTTGAATTATGGATCAAGACAGATCCTGACCACAAAGCGAGTTAGTCTAAGAATGAAAATAGGTGACGCCTTTGTCTGACCCTATTCATGTGGAACATGAAGACCAAGAGTTTCCAATGCGTAGATGTACCTTTACCATTGGAATGAAAAAACTGGAGACGCCAGCGAGAGCTTTTGGTCTAGCACCCAACGATGGGTGTGAATCATTCAACATCAGAAGTGTGGATGCACGCGGACTTAATGAAATCTACAAGCGCGTGAGTCAGGAGAGTTTTGTAAAGCTTGAAAATAGTGTTCATTATCAAGAGGCGTTTAACAGAAGCATTCAGGATTCATTGCGAAGAATACCAAGAGAGGTTGAATTTGTCCTGCAAGTGATTGAGTATGATAGCGAGAAACAGATCCCAAACACCAACCAAACTGAATTTCTATATGCCTTGGCAGATGACTTCCCTCAGAATAACATACTAGTTCCACCGATACTTCGCGATATAGAGCCTTTGTCCTATCTTCAGTTTCTTGAGAGCTTCTTCAAAATTGTCGAAACCCACAAGAAGAAGACGATTTTCGGGCTAATACCCTATGGTTCATGGCGAGATATTCGAGATGTAATAGACTTCTATATCCAGAATGGGGTCTATTTCTTCGTAATGGATTTGAAAGGTAGACATCCTTTTCTGATTAGACAATCCATTGCTTTGGTTCTGGACAGAATCAGAACAATCGAAAAAGAATATAGGTACAATGGTTATTTGCATGGATTGAACGTGGGGTTAGGAAGAAAACCAAAAACCAAAGAAATAATTCCCGCAAAGGACATACTTGCGTTTTACTATGGTTTTGATAGTTTTGGAAGCTCGCATATCTCGCCGAAACTCAAACCAAATATGTACCCAGCTTTGAAGGACAAAAGCAAGCCAATTCGACTATTCAATAGAACTGACTATGGATACTATGACATCAGTCATGTATCTGGAGTCGATTTTATAGTTGAAGATGAAGCAACACTAAACATCAATCACGTTCGAGTGGCCACTGGCTACGAAAGAAAGCGCATGTTCCAAAGAATATTCAATGCTGAGAGACATGGATTTGAGGCAAGAACCATTCGCCAAAAACTCCCTGAAAACGCTATTGGCAAGCATCTTGAATCAAAAGCACAAGCTAGGCAAGAAATAGAAAGTATAAAGAAATTCGCCATTGACCAAAGATCAGGCAAGGGAGTTCAGCATTTGGAGAATTGGTTATGATGAAAGAAGGTTCCGACATTGTAGAGAAGTATCTGTTCTTACTTCTATACTCAGATGGTGTCTCCAACCAGCAAAACGAGCCTATCAGAGGAGACACATGGCTACAAAAAGAAATGTTCCTCATATTTAGAAATATCAAAACTCCAAAAGAGGAATTTCAACCAGATTTCTATGGACCATTTAGTGAAATAGTAGATGAATATTCGGAGCAACTAGAAATCTCTGGCTACGTTACAAGAACCGCAAAGGGTATGAAACTAACTCCAAGAGGAGAACAAATAGCCAGCAAAATATGGCAAGAGGAAAATGAAGAAAACAAGAAGACAATCAAAGATGTAAAAAGTTTCCTTAATGATATGACCATAGATGAATTGCTTGTTTTCATATATTCCACCTATGAGAAGTTTGCTGAGCAATCAGAAGTAAAAGATGAAATCGAATGCAAGAAAGTCAATGCGTCCATTTCTCTCTTTAAAAGACATAAGATCAGCTTGAAGTGTGCAGCAAATATAGCGAAGATACCACTCCAGCAATACATTATGCTATTACAGAACTTGAAAATCCCAGCCTACGAATATACAGACGAAGAACTGCGGGAGGAACTTGCTTCTCGTGGAGCTGATAGTTCCCAACACGTCAGTCATTAGTGCTCTCTATGCTCTGAATTGCTTCGAGCATTTTAGACAAATTTCATGTAAAAGAAGCTGGAAGATAGCTACACCCACTGTGGTTGCGGAGGAGTTGTCAAAGCATCGAGGCTATCTATCCTTTAGAAAGGAGATTTCTCTTGAAACCTTCAATGTTGACAAGAACAGTTTGATACAAATGAAAAACAGATTTCCAGCGTTAGCTTATGGAGAACTTGCTGTTTTGTTTGTTACACTTAATTTTCGTGATTTTGAAAAAGAAGCAAATTCTGCCTCTGCAATATTAGATGACAAAGCGGCTAGGAACGTAGCCAAAAGACTGGGCGTAAGATACTTCGGGACTTTGAAGCTACTGAGTGAATTGCTAAAAGAAGGTGTGTTGACCAAAATTCAATTCAAACAATACATAAGAAAACTACAGGAATCTGGCTTCTACTTTAATGAGCATATCTTGGATGAAATAATTGGTTAATTGACCTATGTAATAGTTAAGAATGGGACTTGATCTATATCCCGATTAAGTGGACAGTATCCCTCTTTCTCAACGAGGACGAATTTCAAGCTTATGTTAGAAGATCGCCATCACGAACTCCTTCAAAACAAGTGCTAACGTTGGTAATGAGAAAGTTGAAAAAGTATCCGACACCGATGGGTTACAATAAGCCAATTACTATGGCGGGACAATATCTGAACGCCAGTGAATACGATTCGCTCATGCACAAGCATGAATGATGAGAATGGTCACAGGCGCCCTCAACCCTTGCTAGTGTCTTTGTGCGGTTAGGCTCTCTTTTGTAACGCCTTCGACTTGCGGATTAAAGAGGAAGAGAGGGCTTTTGGGATAAGGTCTGTAAATCATCCAGATCATTACTTGGACTGCATCAGGAGGTGCGAGGTAATCTGATATATAGACTGAGATCTCGTTCTCAGTCAGGTTTTTCTCAAAAAGCTCTTCGATTCTTTCAGCTATTTCTACGATGTCTTTCCGATACTTGAGAGCTGGAGCACACGTGTAACGCGATTGAAGTGGCGATTGTAAGGCAATGACATGTCCGCGTTAGATTTATACGTAGAAGAGTCGAATAGACTTCGTGTCTTCCAAAAATTATGACTTATTGATGAAGCAGATTCAGGCAATCCAAGACGAAACCGGTCTCAAAGACTACCATGCTTTCGTTTACTGGTTCATCGACACAGTTTTCGGACTGGAAAAGAAGGACATACTAAACTCAATCTGCGATGGTATGCATGACAAAGGAGTAGATGCTGTCTGGGTAGACCATATTGAGCACCATGTCATATTTGTGCAGTCGAAATTCGAGCAAGGTGGTGGAAAGAGTCAGGCTAAGGAGTCTGATGTCAAGCAATTCGCGGCCGTAAGAAACTATTTCAAATCAAGAACGGCACTTCAAGCCGCGACCATCAAAGCAAACCCTGTCGCCAAGAAACTTCTGGAGAAAGCCTTTGTCGCTATCCATGAGAACCACTTCACTTGGGAATTGATGTTCATCACGACCCATAAAGAAGCTCCGCAGATGGAAGACCTTGTTTTTAAAACCTTTACCTTCGCTCCAGGCGAGTTCAGACTTTATTGCTATGAGAGAATAATGCAGTTGCTTCAGGACAAAGTTCGCGACTTTACGCCTCTAGCGTCTCCCTACCATCTGCCATACAAAGATGAAGACAAGACAATCGTCAAGACGTCTCCGAACCGGTCGTGGGGGCTAACGGTCTCAACTGAGCAGATTCGACTGATGGTCAACAAATATCAGAATGAACTGTTTAGAAAGAACGTCAGAAATTTCCTAGGGAGAAGCACGTGCAACAAGGCTATTCAAAAGACTTTGGAGAAAGACCCCGACAACTTCTGGTACTACAACAATGGCATCACGATTCTGTGCGACGAAGCAACTCTAAACGTGGAGAAGAAGTACATCCGCTTGGTCAATCCGCAAATCGCCAATGGCTGCCAAACCGCAAAGAGTATTGCGAAATTTCAAGGAGACCTGCTAGGCGAGGTCTTCGTTAGGGTAATAGAGGCCAAGAGTCACTACTTCATCAACTCGATAACCTTATATCAAAACAGTTCAAACCCCGTGTATAAGAGAGATTTCAAATCAAATGACCTTGTTCAAGTCCGACTGAAACATGAATTGAGTAGACGAGGGTATTACTATGAAATAAAGCGCGGAGAGGAATACAAGAAGGTGAAAAGTGAAACCCCGGCTTTGAAGCTTCAATATCCTCATGCGGAAGAATGGGGAAGCATAAGCAATGAGACTGTGGCAAAAGCTTTGGCTGCCGTCAAATTGAACCCTGCTACGGCCACCGCAAAAGGAAGTGAAACGTTCTTTGATGACGAAGACAACATGTATAACACACTTTTTCCAGAGCAAATATCCACGTACAATTGCCTTGCTCCATGCATGCTTTATGATTATGTAATCAGGGACACATACCACGGAGAGAAGAAACCTTTTCACAAGTTGAAAAAATCTTGGCCTTTCAAAAACAGAGCGGCATTCTACGTTCTGAGCCTTATCCATGAACCAATGAAAGAAGTGGATGACTGGGAGAAAAAGTTCGTCCTTTTCTATGAAACAGTGTCAGAAGGCGATTATCAGAAGTTCTACGCGAGAATAGAGAAAGTCATTAACCAATACTTCGAAATCCTGTACGACGCTTGGCAAACTGTCTCAAAGAAAGGAGAGCTGGACTTCAATGCTTTCTTCCAGAACTCTCAGACATTCGACGAAATAAAGAAGAAAGAAGCAAGCGGATTGAAGACCCTCGCTAAGCAATCGAAGAAGATATTTGACGACTTTCTGGGCTAAGGGAAATAACAGAGAAGAACTCTAGGAAGCTAGTAGTTCTTGCCAAGAATACACGGGGGCGTTAACGATGGCTGAGAAATATCACGAGAAAAGGGACGAAATAGCCGATTTCATCAAGAACTCTTCGCAATTGCTGGCGGATATGAACTTCCTCTTTCAATATGGACGGTGGAGACTAGACTACGGAATGACCCAGTGGAAGGACGTTGACCATAAGCCACAATTCGACTCTCTCGGACGTACGCCATCTTATCCATATGGCGAAAAGGACTTCTATGTGAGAGCGTCCAGCAACCTGTGGTACCTTACAATGTGGCGATTTTATCCCTCACTGAACGAAATGTACTATAGTCTTCTTCTAGCAGAAGTGAAAGCATTCGAAAAGACTCAGAGTTTTGCCTTCAACAAGGGCATGATTTACGCCAACCTCGGCGTTGCGCAATCAGCACAGATGAAACTTGACGAAGGTTTCGCCAATATTCTGAAGGCTCTGATTGAGGATTCTCCCTATTCTGAAAACACGCCTGAGTACAATCTAAGAAGACGAGATTTGTTTACTCAATTCGAAATTCTTTATGTCAAGAACCGTCTCCAGACAATAATATCGGCGCTCGGAATCGCTGGTGTCTCACGGCCTGAGCAGTTTGTAACCAGTTTCTTAGACGCACTGAACGACGACCAGAGGGTTTTCTTTGATTGCACATTTGCTCGAATCCTCCAAAACCAGGACATATGGAAAGATAAAGAGAATAGTTTTACTGCTGGTCGCCTTCTTGCATATACTCAGGATTTCTGTTTGTTCAATGAAGACCTTCTGAAGAGCAAACTGTCTCAAACGGAACTTCGAAGTAGACCTCGTTGGGAGCTTGCAGGTCTGATAGCCGCGAAGTTTTCTGGGATTGACCTCAACTCATGTAGTGCAGCACAAATGAGTGACCTTGACGCCAAACTACCATCAGAGCTGAGTCGTCAAAATGACCGAGAAAGATGTTTAAGAATACTCCTGATGCTACGCAACTATTCTTCACATAATGTAAAAGGAGGAACAGGCGCAAACTACTTCTACTCTCAATACAACGAAATTCTCGCCGAACTCGTTAGGTCTACGTGCTACATTACGCTACTTCCAACTCCACCGTGAAGCTCTCGTGCGCTCCAGGACAAAGACCACTACACGCGACGTTTGAAGCCTTCTTTTTATATATTAAATCCCGCTCAAATATCATCTGTGCTTGACATTAAAACGTTGGAGAATTGGCTTTGGGATGCAGCCTGCAAAATCAGAGGTCCAGTTGACGCTCCAAAGTACAAGGATTTCATACTTCCGCTAATCTTTCTGAAAAGACTATCTGATGTCTTTGATGAAGAGAAAGAAAAGCTTGCGAAAGAATACGGTAACAGGGAAACCGTGGATGAATTGGTGGAAGAAGACCATTCTATTGTATGGTTTTATGTTCCGAAAAACGCAAGATGGTCTGAAATATTCAAGCAAAGCACGAAATTGGGAGAGTATCTTACTGATGCAGTCAGAGCAATTGCACGAGAAAATCCCAAGTTGCAGGGAGTCATAGACATCAGGGATTACAACGAAACGGCAGCGGGGCAGAGGACAATAAGCGATGACCGCCTCAAAGCCCTAATTGACGTTCTAAACAAACACAACCTCGGATTAACCAATGCTGAGCCTGACATATTAGGCAGAGCCTACGAGTATCTGCTCAGGAAATTTGCGGAAGGCTCAGGCTCTTCTGCAGGAGAATTTTACACTCCTCCAGAAGTTGCGTTCTTAATAGCTAATATTGTTGACCCGAAGGAAGGTGAAGAAGTCTACGACCCATGCCTTGGTTCAGGCGGTTTGCTAATCAAGGCGTCTTTGCGGTTCAAAGAGAAATATGGGGAAAACACAAAAGTGAAACCCTTACAGTTTTACGGACAAGAAGTCCTACATGGCACCTATGCCATGGCAAAGATGAACGTTTTCATCAACAAAATGGGAGCAAGCATAGCTCTCGGAGATACAATGAACAAACCAGCGTTCACAACGAAAGAAGGAGCATTAAGAACGTTTGATATCGTTGTTGCAAATCCCATGTGGAATCAAGATACGTTCAAACAAGCAACCTACGAAAATGATGCTTACAACAGATTTACCTACGGCTATCCACCAAACAGCACTGCAGACTGGGGATGGATTCAACACATGTTCAAGTCTCTAAATGAAAAGGGGAGAATGGCAGTTGTATTGGACACTGGAGCAGTTTCCCGAGGTTCGGGCAGCGACAGTTCAAATCGTGAACGGGACATCAGAAAGGCTTTCTTAGAAAACGATTTTGTAGAAGCGATAATTCTGTTGCCTGAAAACCTATTCTACAATACTACTTCAGCAGGCTCAATCTTGGTTGTTAACAAGGAAAAGACGCACAAGAACGAAGTTCTCTTAATTAACGCCTTCAAACTGTTTGAAAAAGGCAGACCAAAAAACTTCTTGCCTGATAAGTCTATCCAGAAAATTTCTGAGATTTATCATGGATGGAAGAAAGATGAAGGACTGAGTGCTATTGTTCCTAAAGAAATTGTAACAAAGAATGACTTCAACCTAAACCCTTCACGCTACGTTTCCCTCAATGGTGAAGATACAACACTGCCTTTAGATGAGGCAGTGGTTCTTTTGAAAGAAGCAAGAGAAGACCAAGCAAAAGCAGACGAAGGGTTGAAGAAGATTCTTGAGAGATTAGGATTTGACTTAGGATGACGCAAGTCGCTCAACAAGAGCAAGAATACAAAGAGACCGAATTAGGCTTGTTGCCGAAGGACTGGAATGTTGTCAGGTTAGGGGACATACTGAAGGAGGTCAATATTAAAGCCAGAAGCCTGAAAACTGAAATCGAAAGAATTCCCATTTTATCTATGACTCGCTACAAAGGTCTAATATTGCAGACTGAGAAATTTGGCAAGAGAGTTGCTGGTAAAGACGTAAAAGATTACAGAGTCGTTAGGAAGGATAATATTGTTTATAGTTTCCCAATGGATGAAGGCGTCATATATTCATTACAGAGATTTGATATCGGGTTGGTAAGCCCTACCTATTTTGTCTGGGAACTCGTCAACAAAGAAGTAGATGTGAATTTCTTAGACATCTTATTGAAAACTCCAATCCTCATATCGACGTACACAATGTTATCGTCGAAAACAGTTCATCGACGTCGGATTGTTAAAAAAGATGATTTTAGCAACATCAAGATTTCTATTCCTCCCTTCTCAGAACAGCAAAAAATAGTTGCAATCCTTTCAACAATCAGATACGCACAAGAGAAGACAGACAATGTTGTAGGGTCTTTGAAGGAACTGAAAAAATCATTATTAAAGCATCTTTTCACTTATGGAGCAGTCAGCTTTGAAGAAGCTGAAAAAGTCAAATTGATAGAGACAGAAATTGGGAGCATTCCTGAGGGATGGGAAGTCAAGAGAATAGGCGATATTACAGAAACTCATAGTGGTGGAACTCCGAACAGAGGAAAAGAAGAATATTGGAATGGCGACATACCATGGGCAAAATCAGGAGAACTAGATGATTCCAGAATTTACAAAGTGGAGGAAAGGATAAGCCAAGAGGGTTTAGAGAATTCTTCAGCCAAGTATGTCAATAACGATGACCTTCTGATTGCGATGTATGGAGCAACTGCAGGCAAAGTTGGAATAGCAAAATCAAGCTTTGCGATAAATCAAGCGATTTGTGCAATAAAGCCAAACAAGAACTTCATTTCAGAATTCTATTTTTACTATCTGATATTTATTAGAGACAAGATTCTTCGCCAGAGATATGGTGGGGCACAACCAAATCTGAACCAACAAATAATAAAAAATCTTGAAGTTCCTGTTCCAATGATTACAGAGCAAGGAAAAATAGCTTCGATTCTCTTTTCTGTTGATGAGAAGATTAAAGCAGAGAAAGGAAGGAATGAGGCGCTTAGTGAGCTATTCAGGTCAATGCTTAGCAATTTAATGAATGCCAAAATTAGAGTCAAGAATTTGGAGGTTAAGAATGTCAAAAATAGGGAATGAAAGAGCAGCCGTGCAAAACACTCTAATCAAATATGCCTGCCAGATTTCATGGGAATACGTCAACACAGAAGAATCCGAACGTATGAGAGGTGGGAGAACAGGACTCGTTTTCAGAGAGGTATTCGCCAATCAACTCAGAAAATTGAATCCTTTTGTCGATTCTGCCATGGTTGAGGACAAGATAAAGGAGCTTGAGAGACTTCCAGCAAGGAAGGAAGGAAATCTTCAAGCGTGGGAGTATCTAAAAGGACTGAAAACGGTTTTTCTCCAGAAAGAAAACAGGGAAAGGAACGTAAAACTCGTTGATGAAGACTTCAAAAACAATCTTTATCAAGTTACTGATGAGTTTAGCTACACGAACGGGACAAAGACGAACCGTTTCGATGTTGTTTTCCTGATAAACGGAATACCCACTTTCTTTGTTGAGGCGAAAGCAGTTGCCAAGTTTCTTGGAAGAAGCATCGACAGAGAGTCAATTATCGCCGATGCTTTAGACCAAATAAGAAGGTACCATAGAGAAACCCCAGAAGCAATGACCCTATTTCAAGTGTTCACCGCAACAAACATAATTAACTTTCTCTATGCTGCAACTTGGAGTCTAGAGTCAAAATCGGTTTTTAACTGGAAAGCCGAATCAGCTGCCTCCAGTTTTGAAGACCTCGTCAAGGGGTTCTTTGACAAACAAAGACTAACCGATATGCTTCTCAACTTCATAATGTTTACACGGCAAGATGATGAGCTTGTCAAAGTCATCCTAAGACCTCACCAGATGCAGGCTGTCAACAAAATTGTCGAAAGAGCAGCAAGCGAAAAGAAGAGAGGATTGATTTGGCATACTCAAGGCAGCGGAAAAACCTACACCATGATTGTCGCTGCCCAGCAGATTCTTAGAAACCCGCTATTTCAAAATCCCACGGTTATAATGCTTGTCGACCGAAACGAGTTGGAGTCTCAACTCTTCGGAAATTTGATTGCTGTGGGAGCTGAACACATTCAAGTGGCTCAGAGCAAAAAGCACCTTCGGGAAATCCTTCAAGGAGACTCTAGGGGTCTAGTTGTTTCCATGATTCACAAGTTTGAAGGAATCCCTGAGAAAATTAACGAAAGGAAAAACATTTTCGTACTTGTAGATGAGGCTCATAGAACAACTAGTGGAGACCTTGGCAACTATCTCATGGGAGCTTTGCCCAATGCCACATACATAGGTTTTACAGGTACACCAATCGACAAAACCATTCATGGAAAAGGAACCTTCAAAGTTTTCGGCATCGACGACCCCCCAAAAGGCTACCTTGACAAATATGGCATTGCGGAATCAATCGAAGATGGCACGACCGTAAAACTCCATTACACATTAGCACCGAACGATTTGAAACCAAACAGAGACGTATTGGAAAAGGAGTTTCTAAATCTCGCAGACGCTCAGGGAATAAGCGACATAGAAACCCTGAACAGAGTCTTGGACAAAGCCGTTAACCTGAAAAACATGCTCAAGAATCACGAAAGAATGAAAAACGTCGCTGCCTTCGTTGCAAAACATTTCACAGAATACGTCGAACCTATGGGTTACAAGGCTTTCTTTGTAGCAGTAGACAGGGAAGCATGCGCATTATACAAGAGAGAATTGGATAAGCTCCTACCTAAAGACTACTCAGAAGTTGTTTACAGTCCGTTTCATGGAGACGAGCCGCCATTAAGTGATTACCACTTGACCGAAGAACAGGAAAAAATGATTAGGAAAGCTTTCAGAAACCCCGACAAGAAGCCAAAGATTCTCATTGTAACCGAGAAACTCCTCACAGGATTCGATGCTCCAATATTGTACTGCATGTATTTGGACAAACCAATGCGAGACCACGTTCTCTTGCAGGCGATAGCAAGAGTAAACAGACCATACGAAGATACGGAAGGAAGAAAGAAACCTTGCGGATTTGTGCTCGACTTCGTGGGGATATTTGACAAACTTGAACAAGCTCTTTCTTTTGATTCCGGAGATATTTCAGGAATCATTAAAGACATTGAAGTTCTGAAACAGAGATTTACCGAAATGATTGAAAAAGGCAAGAAAGAGTACTTGGTCTTGATAGAGGGAAGAACAGGTGACAAAGCTGTCGAAGCCGTGTTTGAACATTTTAGGGATGAGGAGAAGCGACAAGACTTCTACGAGTTCTTTGATGAACTCTCCGCAATCTACGAGATACTATCACCTGACTCCTTCCTAAGGAAGTACATTGATGATTATGATACTCTTGCGAGGATGTTCAAGATACTGAAAGGAGCTTTTGATTCGGGAGTCATTATTGACAGAGAATTCGCAAGAAAAACTGCAAAGCTCGTCCAAGAAAACACTGCAAGCGAGCAAATCAAATCAACACTTGACATATACGAAATCAATGAGGATACGATAAGAAAGATAGAGGGAGATAGCGCCTCAGACATTGAAAAAGTATTCAACCTTCTAAGAAGTATAGGCGTAAAAATCGGACGGGAGCTTGGGGCACGCCCATACCTTCTTTCAATTGGTCAAAAAGCGGAACTAATCTCACTGCTTTACAAGCAAAGGCAAATGGACACGAAAGAGGCTCTAGAAAGAATCAAAATACTGATTGACGAGATAAACAAGGCGAAGCAAGAACAGGCCCGAAAGAATCTCCCCCCAGAGCTTTTTACCATATATTGGATATTGAAAGATGAAAAAGTGTCAGAGCCAGAGGAGAAAGCCAGAAGTTTCCAGACAGCCTTTGAGGCCTATCCATATTGGAACGCAAGCGAAGAACACGAGAGAAAACTCAAGCAAGAGCTTCTAAGAGCCTTCACAAAATCCAAAATCAGCGTCAAGAAATCAGTGGAATTGGCAAATCGAATATTCGCCGTGTTGAGAAGTGCATAACATGATTTCAGCCCAAGATTTCAAAAAAGAAGTCTTCCGTTGCGCAGAGGAGATAGTGGTGAAACCCAAAGAAGTACACCTGAGGAATATGAACACAAAATGGGCAAGCTGCTCAAACAAAGGAAGACTCTCATTTTCTTCCTCTCTGCTAAACGAAGCACCAGACTTCAGAACCAAAGTAATCGTACATGAACTCCTTCACATCAAATATCCGACTCATGGAAAGATGTTCAAAACCTTGTTCATATCCTATTTGCGTAGACAGGGAATTGACTGCTCATTGAAAGACTTCAATCTGAGCCATCGGTGAAGAGAAAACGCATTGAACCTAGTAGAATCTGCTAAACGCCATTCTCAAACGTTGGAAAAATTGAAAAACCGCAGTTCCGTTACCCCCACTCAACAGGGAAACTTCAATCTTTCACGCTCAAGCATGGGTAATTGAACTGTTTCAATTACGCCCGCACGTGCGGAAGCCTCGACGCGCCCGCCGAGGAGATTTCCTTTTCAAGTCTGCAGGTGCAGAATCTGATAGCGGTTTTTGTGCGTTTTTTGTCGCTTGGTGGCGGTTGCATGATCTGTGCCGCGTCGATTTTGTTGCTTTAATGTCTATTTTGAAGAGAACCCATTTCTTGCGAAAGGATAACTCTTCCAAGACCCCGGGGTTCCATACAGCCGTGTTTTGCTTGTTCGACAATTTGATTCGTGTGTATCTATGTTGCGATCTCTGGGATAATTTATGACAAGAGTTACGGCCGATCGGAACACAGAAAAGTACCCACACTCACACGGTCCCCCGATGATCTGTAATGAATGAAATCAGAGACGGAGCAGAAACGCGAAGACTGAGACTTCAGAAGCTCGTTGAAATCATTAAGGCGAATCCGGAGTCGGAGCAGAAGAGAGTAAGTGCCCTTTTCATGCTTCAGACAGGCTTGACAAAGAGAAGAATTGAAGAATACATTGAGGAGCTTCAAAACGCTGAATCGATACGCATAGAAAACGGAAAATTCATTCTCGCACGCTAACCCAAGAAGAATCTCGGAAAAGACGGCCGACCTCAATGGCAGAAGAAAAACAGGAAACAGCAAAGCACTCTCGACCAAACATAGAAAGCAAAGTGTCACAGGCTGGTTCTACCTTGGTTAACTCTGACATGGAGAAAAACCATGAACAAGTTGACTCAGGTATAACTATCAGGTTGGATGGCAAGCGCAAAACTGTTGGTTTCAAATGTGTTGGTGAGTTGTGGGACGCTTTTGTCCCTTGGAGCAAAGAGCACTATGGTAGTGTCTGCCATGTGTTGGAGCCCATTATTGTAGCGCTGATGGCAAGCGAAGTGAATGTGAAATCGGCTGCAAAGCCTCTGCATATTGAGAATTTGACCATTGAGCGTGCGGTCAGAAGAGTCAGACGTTACAGCGTAGAAGAGGAAATCAGCGAGTCTGAGGCTATAGCCCCGAAGTGTCACTTCTGCACAACCAAGCTTACGCGTATGTTTCGGTACCGAAAAACCGGCATGACATATCCTCTATGCAATCATCATGCAAGGGAGCTCATGTCTTATGGGAGTTGGGAGACTGCTGAGAATGAGTCTATTCATAGCGTAGCGCACGCGAATGTCGTCTCTTACTGAAGATCGATTGTTCTCCAATCTTTGGATTTAATCCGAGTGGCCCTTCAAGTTTCAAAGCGGGCGCTTGAGAGTAAAAAAGCATATACGACGAACAACATCTAACCATGCCGAGAAGGTCTGTGGTTGTCAAAGGGCAAGATAATAGAGAACTCCGAAGTTCACCTTTTTCATGAAAATGATTTTCTGAGTCTGGAAATGGGATTGAATTACACTCAATGGCACGTAGTTGAAGAGCTCCCCGATTTCTTCACGTCTGTATCTGCTCATAGATGCAAAAAATGTGACCAAACACTGATCGTGATAGGCGAAGCCAGTTTTGAAGAAACTGACCAAAGAGAAATGGGGCCTGAGTATTATTACTACATACATCAAGATCTCACTTGTCCTAAATGCGGACAAGATGCAGAAGTAGGAATTCAGATAACCTATTACGCCCACTGTTGGGACATAGACTCGGACAACATAGGTGTTGAAGACGTATGGATTGAAGGACTTGACTGGTTAGCAGAGAAGTATTGGGAATTAGAAAGAATTTCGGCGGAGAAGGAAACTCTAACCCGCAAGCTTGAACGTCAAGCTGAAGAAGCGCTAAGACTGAGTGAGAGAAGCAATTTTTACGTCCTGATCGTTGAGGGAAAGGATGACGTTGCTGTTTGGGAACAGTTTCTGAGCAACCGAGAGATCCCGCTAGACAATGTACAGATCGAGAAATATGGGGAGGGCGGACTGAACGAAGCAATAAAAGCCGCAAAACTCTTCAGCGGGAAAAAACTGAAACTGATACCGCACAAGCTGATCCTGGACTCTGACAACGATCCGAAATCTGTTTTGAAAACTCTCAAAGAAAACGGAATCAAGAAAGAACACTTTCACATTTTGGAAAGAAAGGAGATTGATTCCTATCTGCTCGATGAGCAAGCGATCTCCGACGTTCTATCCATTAAGAAAGAGGATTTAGAAGACTTCACCAAAAACCTCAAACTCAAAGGAAAGGCAAGGCTTGAGGCGATTTTCCAACAGTTCATGGGCCACCCACCTGACCCTCAGACAAAGGGCTTGATAGTGAGGGCTATGAAGAAGATCCCAGATGAGATTATGTCAATCATTTGGGAGATAGAATCTAACCTTGAAAGCCTAGGGGAGGACGACTAACACGGAGCTGCGTCCGATTGGGTTTGCCCGAACTTGAAGAACATCAGAGAGTTAACTAGTTTACAAAGCTTTTACGAATTAGGAGTTGCAGCCTCTAAGCGCGCAAGCTTACTCTTGGCTGGACGTAATCGCTAATTAGCGCGCGCGAGACGGAGCTCATGCCTGAATGCGCGCACGGCAGCTCTTGAGCGAATTGCTTATATATAGTGCTTGCTCCTTCAAAATTCAATGAAAGAGTGGGCTGCCGATGGCCGGAAAAAGCAAGGCTGGAAAGAGATATGTCTTCTTTGTTTCGCACAGCACGAAGGATCTCAAAGACGATGTTGGCGAAGTCGGCAAAATCCTCGACACGTGCAAGATCCAGAATTTTGTGGCAGACAGAGACGCACCTGTGGGGAAATGTCTCCCAGATGAGGTCAAAAAAGCGATAATAGAGAGCGAAGTGTTTCTTGTTTTCCTAACCAAGAACTCGAAAAGTAGTCCATGGGTAAATCAAGAAATCGGATACGCTTTAGGAAGAGATTTGCCAGTTATTCCGTTGAGAAAAGGAAAAGTCGTAATCAAGGGTTTGATTGAGTCAACAAAGTACGTCCAAATACAGGAAAACCCATTGAAAACAATGACAGAGGTCTTCTCGAAATTGGGAAAAATCTCTCTAAGTAAGACTGCTGAAGCTGCTATTGGCGCAGTAGTTGGTGCATTAGAACTGAAAGACAAATATGGAGGGCCATAAGAAGTGACTTTCAAGGTCTTTGTGAGTGGAAGCATTAGGGAAACCGAGATCATCGGTGAGCTCATAGAAACTCTGGGAAGATACGGCATACAATCAACCATACCAGGGGAGTTTTCAAACGATATCGCTTTCCCAGTTACGGGTGTTCCGACTGCGAATCTAGTCGAGCATCAAATCCAGAATAGCGATTGCGTTCTATTCATAATTACAAAGGATGGCATGCGTGCTGACGCCGTGAATTTGGAATTGGGTATAGCCAGAGCCCTGAACAGAGTAATCGTTCCCATAGTCGAAGAAGGAGCCAAGTTGCCAGCAAATCTCGCGAATGTGCCATATATATCAATAGACAGGAATCAACCCAAACTTGGCTATGAGCGTGCAGCAGAGTACCTCAGCAAGTTGAAAACCGAAAAGGAAAACAAAAACACTATTGGTGGATTAGTACTATTGGGTCTTGGTCTATTATTCTTGGGTTTGTTGGCTTCCTCTGATTGAGAATAGAACTGCTCGCACTTCCAATAATATGTCACCTCCAAAGATTGAACCGCGGAAGACCTCTCCACTTGATAGGGTTTTGAATTCACTCCTCCCACTCGAATGTCAGAGACACCTATGGTGCGTTCAGAGTGGGCGTCTTGGTTCAAATCCAAATGGAATAAACTTCTATGCGGACACCCACCGGTCCGTTGATTTCTGGCGCGCACGAAGCAACAAACATGCGGCCTTCACCCGCTCTGAGAGAATACGATTTTCTTGAATGTGCTCAATTGGCGGGATTGCATGGGTTGCAGAATTGGTACCCGCATAAAAATCTATACGAATCCCCTCGGGCCCGCCTATACTTGCTTTGCAACTCGCCACGAAAAGAAGAGTTTGGCATAGATTACTGTCTGGGAACGGTAACTCCCGACCTGTCATCAAAGCTGCTATGACTTTGTCGCATTTTGACGTTGAATAGTATGACGCGGTTCCTGCAAGTTCCGTCTGTTCCAATCGCGAAAGCTCCCAGGAGTTAACAGAACCATCGTACGAAATCATTAAAAGCCCGTGCTGCAAATCCAAATGATGGATTCTCATGACAAACAACGGAAGATACCTGTTCACTTCAGAATCTGTGGCAGAGGGCCATCCTGACAAGGTGGCTGATCAAATATCAGACGCTGTGTTGGATGCTGTCTTAAGTAAAGATCCAAAAGCAAGGGTTGACTGTGAAACGCTGGTAATGCAAGGAAACGTAGTAGTCACTGGTCAAATCACAACCGTCTGCTACGTGGAC
>Ga0315285_10001428_pt1 | contig 25149 bp, 13 predicted proteins | sample YL17G09_36_MG_FD_203698 | JGI IMG/M metagenome (GOLD analysis project Ga0315285, IMG submission 203698) | Sediment microbial communities from Yellowstone Lake, YNP, Wyoming, USA - YL17G09_36 | ecosystem: Environmental > Aquatic > Freshwater > Lake > Sediment | place: USA: Wyoming | collected... | reverse complement strand
ACCGAGGCCGATCGCCGTGGAGGAAAATATACTAGTCATGGGCTATTTAGGTGACGAGACAATGCCCGCCCCGATGCTCAAGAGCGTGAAGCTCAAGGATCCGGAGTCGGTAATGGACGACGTGATAGACAACATGAAATGCATACAAAAAGCGGGGCTGGTACACGGAGACCTGAGCGAGTACAACATCCTCATCTGGGACGGGAAGACATACATCATCGATGTCGGGCAGGCGGTCACGCTGGATCATGTCAACGCGAATGAATGGTTCAAGAGGGATGTGGAAAACGTCGCGCGGTACTTCCGCCGCCTCGGTTGCGACATCACGCCGGAAGCGGTCAATCAGCGAGTCAGGGGTGTGTAAGATGTTCTACGTGAGAATACCTGTCGACAGGGTCGGGGTCCTCATAGGCGAGCAGGGACAGACGAAGGCCCGCCTCGAGGAACTGACCGGGGTCAAGATCATTGTCGATTCGAACACCGGCGAGGTCACAATCGATGAAACCGGGGCAAAAGAACCAACGTTCTCGCTAAAAGTGAGGGACGTGGTCACGGCGATAGGGCGGGGTTTCTCTGAGGAGAAGGCATTCCTGCTCATGGACGATGACATGTACATTCAGGCTTTCGACATCAAGGAGTTCGCGAGCGACAGCAAAGACAGGGTCGCGCAGATCAAGGGGCGCGTCATCGGGGCGGGAGGCAAGACCCGCCGCCTTCTCGAGGAATTGGCGGGAGTCGACATCTCCGTCTCCGGGCACACGGTTGCCATAATCGGCGACGCGTTCCATCTGGACATCGGTAGGCAGGCGGTCGAGATGCTGCTTGGCGGGAGCGAGCACAAGACGGTCTACCGTTTCCTGGAGCGGAAGAGGCAGGAGATCAAGGCATACGAGACGGGCCTGTAGCCATTATTTCTAAGCAGTCGCAAATTCTTAAGTAATCGGGTCGTGTCCCAACCAATCGGTGAGCTGATGTCAAAGTACGTTTACTTCTTCAACGAAGGCAGTGCAAAAATGCGGGACCTCCTCGGGGGAAAGGGAGCTAATCTGTGCGAGATGACGCGCCTGGGCATGCCCGTGCCTCCCGGATTCGTGATAACGACCGAAGTCTGCGTCCATTATGCGAGCGAGGGCGCGTACCCGCCAACGCTCGATGAGCAGGTGAATGCCGCTCTCGCCAATGTCGAGAAGGAGATGGGCCTGAAGTTCGGGGACGAGCACAAGCCCCTGCTGCTCTCCTGCCGGAGCGGGGCGAGGCGCTCGATGCCCGGGATGATGGAGACCGTGCTCAACGTCGGCCTCTGCTCGAAGACGATTCCGGGTTTGATTGAAAAGACGCGCAACGAGCGATTCGTCTATGACGCCTACCGCAGGCTCATCATGATGTATTCAGACGTGGTCATGGAGAAAGCGGAGGGCATCGAGACGAAAGAAGGCGAAGGCATCCGTGACAAGTTGGAATCGCTGATGGCGGGGATGAAGAAGAAAAAGCACTACACTCAGGATACGGAATTGACCGCTGAGGATCTCAAGGAACTCTGCACTCAGTTCAAGAAGAAAGTCAGGGAGGTCATGGGCAGGGACTTCCCCGACGATCCGATGGAGCAGCTCTGGGGGTCGGTCGGTGCTGTCTTCAAGAGCTGGAACGGCAAGCGCGCCGTCTCATATAGGAGAATCGAACACATCCCCGACGATTGGGGGACCGCAACGAACGTGCAAAGCATGGTTTTCGGCAACATGGGTGAGACATCTGCCACAGGCGTGGCTTTCACGCGGAATCCCGCCACGGGAGCGAACAAGTTCTATGGGGAGTGGCTGCCGAACGCCCAGGGCGAGGACGTCGTCGCTGGCATCCGCACACCGAACCCCCTTAACGAGGAAACGAAGAATCCCCAGAACAAGCACCTGCCATCTCTCCAGAGCAAATGGCCCGCGCTCTACCGCGAGCTCGGCAGTATACGGACCACGCTGGAGAAGCACTTCAGGGACATGCAGGACATCGAATTCACGATTCAGGAGGGCAAGCTCTACATGCTCCAGTGCCGCAACGGCAAGAGGACAGGCACGGCCGCACTGAACATGGCGATGGACATGCTGGAGGAAGGCCTGATCGATAACAGGACGGCGGTCCTGCGCGTGGAGCCGGGGCACCTCGAAGAACTGCTGCACCCCATAGTGAACCCTGATGCGGAGAAGAAAGCGAAACCGTTCCTGACGGGTCTTCCGGCTGGTCCCGGAGGAGCTTTCGGGAAGATTGTGTTCACCTCGATTGACGCGGTTGAATGGACTCGCCGCGGCGAGAAGGTCATCCTTGTGCGCAATGAAACCAATCCGGAGGATGTCGAGGGGATGCGCGCTGCGGCGGGAATCCTCACGGCCCGCGGTGGCATGACCAGCCACGCTGCCCTTGTCGCTCGAGGGTGGGGCAAGTGCTGCATTGTGGGGGCCGGCGAGGCCGAGGTCGACGCGGAATCCAAGAAGCTGGTCGTCGGCTCGACGAAGCTCAAAGAGGGGGATTTGGTCACGCTGAATGGGACCAAGGGCCTGGTCTATCAAGGTGCCCTCGCGATGATGGACGCGAGCGAGAACCCGCGCTTCCAGCGATTCATGAAGCTGGTGGACGGGTTCCGAACCATGGGCGTCCGGACGAACGCCGACACGCAGAAGGACGCTAGGGTGGCCAGGGACTTCGGCGCGGAGGGCATCGGCCTGTTCAGGACCGAGCACATGTTCTATGGGAAGGGCTCGGACGAGCCTCTGTTCCTGCTGCGCAAGATGATCCTCAGCAACACGCCGGAGGAGAGACAGGCGGCCGTCGACGAGCTCTACCCGTTCGTCAAGAGGGACATCAAAGCGACCCTGGAGGCCATGGACGGGCTGCCAGTCACTATCAGGCTGCTCGACCCGCCGCTGCACGAATTCGTCCCTCAGGGCAGGGAGGACCAGGCGCAGCTGGCAAAGGCGCTCGGCATCAAGCCGTCCGACGTCAAGAAGCGCGGCAAGGCACTGCAGGAGTCCAACCCGATGATGGGGCACCGGGGCGTCCGCCTCGGCATCACGTATCCCGAAATCACGGAGATGCAGGTGCGCGCAATCCTCGAAGCCTCCGCGGAACTCATCAAGGCGGGCAAGCGCATGAAGCCTGAGATCATGGTCCCGGTGACCTGCGATGTAGGCGAGCTCGACGCCACGAGGGTGATCGTCGACCGCGTCCATAACGAGGTCAGGAAGTCGACCGGCGTCGACGTGCCTTTCCTCTACGGCACGATGATCGAGATCCCGAGGGCTTGCCTGTTGGCTGACAAGATGGCAAAGTCCGCGCAGTTCTTCTCGTTCGGCACCAACGACCTGACGCAGATGACATTCGGATTCAGCCGCGACGACATCGGGACTTTCCTCCCCGACTATCTGAAGCAGGGCCTGCTGCCCGCCGACCCATTCCAGACCATCGACCAGTCTGGAGTCGGCCAGCTGATCCAGATGTCTGTGGACAGGGGCCGAGCCGCTCGACCTGATCTCAAGATAGGCATCTGTGGCGAACAGGGCGGCGATCCCGCAAGCGTCGAGTTCTGTTTCAAGGCCGGGCTGAACTACGTCAGTTGCTCGCCTTTCAGAGTCCCCGTGGCCCGTCTCGCGGCCGCCCAGGCCAATCTGAAACACAAGGAGGCGGAGAACAGAGGAGTCTAGGAAATGGGTCTGCTGGACTTCCTCAACACACCCTATGCGGTAGTCGTAGTCCTGCTGATTTTCGCTTTCCTGCCGCCAATAGCCTTTCTAATCTGGGTCAGGAACACCGAACGGTACGGTCGGGAGCCCTGGTTCGCCGTCATCAAGGTTTTCGTCTGGGGTGCCGTGTTTGCGGTGATAATCTCCATATTCCTCAGCTTGGGCCTGACCTGGCTCTACAACAGATTCGCGCCCGCATATGTCATCCTAGGGAGCGAGCAGACTCTCGAGTCGCTCGTGGTCGTACTCGTCGTCGCTCCATTCGTGGAGGAGGGCGCGAAAGCGATCGGGGTCTACACGACGGCGTATAATATCAACGAGGTGGAGGACGGGATTGTCTACGGCGCCGCCTCCGGTCTCGGCTTCTCAGCCACCGAGAACCTCTTCTACGGGATTGCGGCCCTGGTGATGCTCGGTCCGGCGGGCTCGATCACGCTCATCGTGGTGAGGAGCATATCTTCGACGCTGTTGCACGCGAGCGCGACGTCGACGACCGGCCTAGGTATCGGAAAGAGTCTCGTCTCCGGCGGGAAGAATCGCGTGGCGCCTTATTACCTCATTGCGGTGGCCATGCACGCTTCCTACAACTTCTTCGCGTCCTTCGGGGAGCTGTACAAATCGAGTTTCGGGGACAACGGGTATCTGTTCGGATTTGCGGCGGCATGGATTTTCGCGATCATAGCATTCAGCGTCCTGAGGGGCAAGATTTCCAAGGGCGAAGGGGGCGTCACCCCCAAATGACCGCGCTGGCGCCAATCTTCAAGCGCTCTCTCACGGCACATTTAATATCCTCCACCCTCATCGAATCGGTGAATGCGGTATCGCTTCTTCCTTGATGGCCCAGCCTACTCGAAGAACAAGAACTCGTTCAAGAAGCTGCTGAGGAAACATGAGCTATCTTACAAGGGTTCCTTCGGTGACTTTGTCTGGGAGAACGACAGGGAGAAGGTGATTGCGGAGTTCGAACGGGATCCGGAGAAGGACCTGACCATCTCCGCGACACTGGTCTGGGAGGGCCGCAAGAAGACCGAATTCATGGAGGAGTTGAAAGCCTGGGTCTGGGAGCTTGGCGGGAAAGGGGACAAGGACGAGGCGCCCGCTCCCAAAGCATCCGAGGTCGAATCGCGAATCGACGAGGAGATGGGATTCTGGGACGGCATCAACAAGCCTGACGTGGATCACCTAAGGGTGACGGGAAGGCCCGAGGAGTGGATAATGAGGGATTTGGAGGACTGGAAGAAGCGCAGGCGCGAGAAGAAGAGGGAGCTCGTGGAGAAGTACCGCGCCTAGGTGGCGGACGGAGCCGGCGCCATTAGGCTCTCGATGCAGTCGAAGCAGAATCCCTGCCGCTTGTCGTTCGGGAGGAGCACGAGCCTCATCCCGCAACGCCGACAGTAGCTGACTTTCTCGTCGTCAAGCTCATACTTCCTAATATCTGGACGAAGCCGCAACAAGAACTCTCCTCCTGCATGCAAGACGGGCGAGCAGGGGAGAGGACCGAGTCTATAAAAAAGTTCCTGACTAAGGAGACGCGCAGCGAGATACAATGATGTCTCTGAGGCCAAGGTTTTTCTCAAGGGCTGCGCATCCCGCGCGAGATGAGAGGCAGTTTTGTCACGTTTGAGGGCATCGACGGCTCCGGGAAGACGAGCGTCGCCAGAAAGACCGCCGCGAGATTACGGCGGCGGGGGCTGCCGATCGTCCTCACCACCGAGCCCACGAAGACTTGGCTCGGCGATGCGGTCAAGCGGAGCTACAGAGAGCCCGTGAGCAATTTCACCGAAGCCTTTCTCTTCATGGCGGACAGGGCGACGCACACCATGAGAATCGAGGAGATGCTCGGGAAGGGGAAGCTGGTGATAAGTGACAGGTACTGCGACTCCACCTATGCTTACCAGGCGGCTAGGTTGAAGGGAATGGTGAAGGACCCGATGAATTGGCTGAAACGAATCAGCGAACCGTTCGTCATCGAGCCGGACTTGACGATATTGCTGGATATCGAACCCCGGAGTGGACTAAGGAGAATCGCAGCGAGGAAGAAGAAGGTGCACTTCGAGAACGAGCCGTTCCTCAGGCAGGTGAGGCGGAATTATCTCGCCCTTGCGGGGGAAAGGAGGTTCGTCGTGCTGGATGCGTCTCGCTCTCTCGACGAGGTCGTTGAGGATTCAGTTGACGTGATCAGTTCGCGATTGCGAGTATCAAAGGGTCTTCGGTGATGCGGACGGTCGGGTTCTCCTCCTGAGCGAGGAAGGCCTTGGCGAAAAGGATGGCCCGTTCTACGTTTCCCCTGCTCAGCTCTGCCAGGAAAGCTCTACCGAAGACGGTCTTCGGGCTGGGCAGAGAGGGGAAGCCGCTCATCCAGCATCTACTTGGCCGCGTGACACCATATAGCTCGGCCTGTCAGAATCACCGGTGATTATCTCGCGAGATTGTGAGAATCAAGCGGCGAAACGTTTCCACGACGCGACGAGCGATTCGACCCTCGTCCATGGAAAAAAGTATTTATCGAGGCGCTAGGATTACTCAACACTCGCGGATGCACTCATGGACGCAAGTGTTCAGAACCATTCAGTGGTATCCAGCGACGCCGCTGAAGGGTTCGTCGGCGTGATTTATGGCGATGTCGGCACGACAAGCTTCAGGTGCAGCGCGATCGGGCCGATAGACCGCAACGAGTTCGTCCAGGTCAGGCATTGGCAGTGCGGAATGGTGCTCGGCAGGGTCGAGGAGCTTCAGAGGAAGACCGACCTGTCGTTGGAGAGGGCCCAGCTGGTCTCCGACGGCGAGGACGTGCAGGTCGACGAGAAGGTCTCGGCGGCGATCCACGTCATCGGGTACAGGGACGAGCGCGGGCTCCTCCAGGTGCCGAGGACGCCGTTCAGGGCTGGGGAGTCGGTGTACAAGGCCGAGGACTCCCTCATAAGGCAGGTCATCGGCCTCCTGGACAGCGAGAGGAAGGGGGCCTACATCGGAGTGCTCAACGGGCACGAGATCCAGATATACCTCGACATCAACGCGATGGTGCAGAAGCACGTGAGCGTGCTCGCGAAGACTGGCGGCGGCAAGAGCTACGTCGTCGGCGTGCTCATGGAGGAATTCATGAAGCATGGTGTGACGGTGGTGATAATCGACCCGCACGGGGAGTACTCCTCTCTCCGCGATAAGTCGAAGGCCGAGGCGACAGAGAGGAAGTTCGGCGTCAAGCCAAGGAGCTACTCTGATCAAGTCCTCGAGTTCTCGCCCGATGTGAAGGTGAATCCCTCGGCCCACCCTCTGAGGTTCACGCTCGGTAACCTCGAAGCGAGGGACATACTAGGCCTCACGAAGCTGTCAAACCAGAGGAGCCACCTGCTGATGCTCAGGAAGGTGCTGGACGCGCTCAGGATGGCGGGCAAGGCCTACTCGCTCGCGGAGATAATCGCCCTGCTTGATGTGGAGGACGACACCACGGTAGGCTCTCTGATCGACGAGCTGGAATACCTGCGCGAGGTCGAGATATTCGCCAAGGAAGGCACGAAGATCGACGACCTCGTCGTCAAGGGCAAGTGCACCATCATCAACCTGAAGGGCAGCCCGCCGGACATCCAGGAGCTCGTCGTCAGCAGGATAGCGAGCGCGCTGTTCGAGCTGCGCAAGGTCAACAAGGTCCCTCCGATGCTGCTGGTGCTCGAGGAGTCGCACAACTTCTGCCCCCAGATGGGCGTGGCTGCGTCGTCCAAGATACTCCGCACGATAGCCTCCGAGGGCAGGAAGTTCGGCCTGGGGCTGCTCATCGTGACACAGCGCGCGGCCAAGGTTGATAAGAACGTGCTGAGCCAGTGCAACACGCAGATAATCCTCAAGGTCACCAACCCCAACGACCTGAGGGCGATAACCGCCAGCGTCGAAGGGCTCACGGCCTCGATGGAGGACGAAGTCCAGAGGCTGCCGATCGGGGTGGCCATAATCACCGGAGGCGGGATTCAGATGCCTCTCATGGTGGAGATCAGGCCGAGGGAGACCCGCCACGGCGGCGAGAGCGTCAAGGTCCTGCCCGACTAGCCGTCTTCCCTCGGGCAATCCGTCCTAAACCGATAAATACGCGGTAATGGTTTTAGACAGTCAACCTCTGACGCGCACGGGAGGAGTGGGCAGAATTGTTAAAGACAAGCCTCTTGGCTCTGCTAGTGCTGGTGCTTCTGGTCGTACCGTCGGTTCCGTATGTCCAGGGAACTCATGTTGCGGGTGTTGAAGAATCCGGCCAGGCGATTTCGCTGGATTCAACCGCAGATCAAACGCAGGGCTGGACGCAGACGAGCATCGAGGATACGCTGGTCGCGGATGCCGGGAAGCAGTTTGTGGACGTCGTCGTTTTCACAAGCGACGCAGGCGAGCTCGGACGTGCGCTGTCGAGCATGCCTCACCAGGGGGTCGTCGGCACCGCCAGCGGCGGCGGTTTCAGCACGCCCCGCATCCAGGTCCCCGCGTGGGCACTCGAAAGAATCAAATCGCTTCCATCCACCATCGGCGTGTACGACTATGAATCTCCCGAGAGACAGATAATGGACGATGCAGAAATCATGTCTGGCGAGGGTGTCGTCCCGACCAACATAGATTCTGTGAACAATCACAAGGCACCTGCCGCCTGGGCGCGGGGCTACAGGGGCGAGGGGACGGAGATCGCGATAGTGGACGACGGGATAGATTTCGCACATCCGGATCTCCTGGGGACGGTCGCGAGGTACAACGCCAGCGAGGTCCCTCAGGCCACGCTGAACCAGAAGCCCTGGCTGGGCACTTACGACGGCTGGCCGATCGCCTACGACCCGACATCGATGTCCGGATGGTTCGCCAAGGGAGGGAAGGCGGAGGGCACTTGGTACGCAAACACGACCTCGACCGACGACACCGTATGGCACACCATCAAGGTCGACGGCAAGAACGACTTCTGGACCGACGGTAGCGAGAAGATCGGGAGCGACAGCAACAGCGACATAGTCGAGATCAATGGCACCGAGACGAGGCAGGACTACAACCTCATAGACCTCTGGGCCACCCAAGACCAGAACAACTGGTACTTCGCCTTCTCTTCAAAGGCGAACCACTCGACGATGAACTTCGGGCTCTACATCAACACGACATCGTCGCCGCCATGGACCGCGGGTGCGACGTACGATCCTGTGAACGGCAATCTCATCACGCCCGTTTCGAACCATACCCCCGAGTTCGCGATCTATATGACCCACAACGGCGGACAGCTGCCGGGACACTACGACAAGAACGACACGATCGACAACGCGACGGTGTGGAAGTGGATCGGCTCTGCATGGGGATCGCCGGTCAACGTCACCGATTCCCCGATAAACGGGCAGTTCGGTTACGGGAAATACGACTTCAAGAAAGGCGTGGGCTTCGTCGAGATCATGATACCGAAGTCCTACCTCGGCAACCCGCCGGGGGTGTCGGTGGAGCTCTTCACAACTGGCACGAATGTCTCGCACGCGCAGGACACGTGCTACGAGGATCCAAACGTAAACTTCGCCAACCCTGACTGGTCCAGCACGCCCACTCAACTGTCAGCCTTCGTGCAAGTGGAGCGCAGCTTCTGGCATCACACGAGGAACAAGGTCGGCGACAGGGCGACGCTCTCATGGCCGATACACTACATCACCACCGGCACGAGCAAGAGCGGCTCATATTTCTTCGGGGATCACCCGGACAAGAACCTGCCCCAGACCAGGGTACTCGTCGTCGATGAGGCGGCGGCGGGGGTCTACGACACGGTCTACGTCGACCTCGACCACAACAAGGACTTCCATAACGACAAGGCGCTGAAGAAACTTGGAAAGTACGATGCGTCGTTGAACTGGCATCCGGTCGATTGGAACGGCCAGGGGACCATCTACGACGAGACCTCGTACATGGACTTCTACGATCCGGGAGGGGCGGTGAGGACGGTTGCGTACTCGTCCGACGGCAAATGGCTCGTGTCCGGCGGGGAAGACCACCAGGTGGTGCTCTGGGACACGTCGAACTGGGCGATCAAGTGGTCGACGAACCCGCGCGATGGCCGCCCTGTCTCGTCCGCATTCTCACCTGACAGCAACAGCGTGGCGGTCGGGTTCGACGACGCCTCGGGCGGCAGGTACTACGTCGTGATCTGGGACGTGGCGACTGGGACCATCACGCACACGCTCGCCGGTCACACGGGGAGCGTGAACGGTCTCGCCTGGTCGCAGGACGGTACCAAGATTGCATCCGCGTCATCCGACGGCACAGGGAGGATATGGGTCGTTGCCACGGGTTCATACATTGAGCTGGCAGGACACACCAACGCCGTGACTGGTGTAGCATGGAGATGGTCGGACAACGTAGTCGCGACCAGCTCTCTGGATGGCACGGTACGCCTGTGGGACTCGTCGGGCACGAGCACCGCAAGGCTGGGCTACGGCCCGCCTCTGTCCGCGGTTGACTTCAACCCGACCGGGACGATCCTTGCGGCCGCATCGCTGGACGGCAATGTCACGCTCTGGAACACCGTCACTCGGTTGTTCTCAGCCGCCGCGGCTCATGGAGGTAACGGAGTGCTCAGCGTCAAGTTCAACAGCACCGGCACCGGGCTCGTCACCACGTCGAACGTGACCCTCGACTTCGACGCGACCGTGGTTACATGGGATGTGATTGCCTGGGACAACTTCTTCCCGAAAGCCTCAGGGGCGAGCGCCTGCTACGAGAGCGCCCGGGGATTCCGGTCGCCTGCGGGCGCGTTCGCGGCGAACGGCACGCAGGTCGCGTCGGCCTGCGGGAGCAGCTCGATAAAGCTTTGGGACAACGACCTGTGGCTCCAGGGCACACTGCGGGGGCACCGCATAGGGGTCACGGACTACACCCGATGGGACGCGGGCGACGGTCTCCCCGACATATCTGGCGGCATGATATATTTCATCGCGCAGAACCACTACTATCCCGCCACGAAGAGCTGGGGGACGCCGATACCGTATTCGGACGCCTATAAAAGCCGGAACGGCCAGGAGAATCTCTTCATCCCCGCCAACGGCACGCTCGTCGCTTTCATGGGCGAGATGGACCTGGGCAACAAGCACGGGACTCTGATGGCTTCCAGCATCGTCGGCAGGGGGGCATCGAGGTACTACGACTCTACCACGACGATACCTTACCCGATGAAGGAACCGACTGCGCCGCAGGTGGTCGGCATCGCGCCCGCAGCGAAACTGGTCCCGATAGCGAATGTGTACACAAGTAGTGTCTTCGAAGGGTGGTGGTTCACCGTCCAGGGATACGACGGCGCACCGGCGAGCGGCGACGAGCCGCAGATTGCGGCGAACGGCTTGAGTTTCAGCAGCACCTTCGAGGACGGCTGGGACTTCTACTCGCGGTTCGCCGACTGGATCACCATGGTCTACGCGAGTGGCAGCGTCGCCTTCACGATGTCGGCGGGAAACGACGGTAACGGCTACGGCACCGTGACATCGCCCGGCTCTGGAGCTGGGGTGATCAGCGTCGGGGCCAGCACTGACTTCTTCTACCGCAAGGCATCTGGGTTGGAAGGGGGCTCGAGCCAGAGCTATGGCGATGTCGTGCCATTCTCCAGCCGAGGCCCGACAGCACTTGGAGCGCCCGATCCCCACATGCTCGCGAACGGCCGCATGTCCTACGGCTCGACCCCGCTCAACCTCGTGATCCCATACAACGGACAGATAGCGAGCGAGCTCTGGTCTGGGACGAGCTTGTCATCGCCACTGGCGGCGGGCATACTCGCGATGACCGAGCAGGCCTACAAGCAGAAGCACGGCCATTGGCCCGATGCAGCAACCGCCAAGTCCCTCCTGATGAGCTCGTGCGACGACATCAACTACGACGCCTACTCGCAGGGCGCGGGCTTCCTCAACGCGGACCGCGCCACGAAGCTGGCGGAGGAGAGCGAGGGATTCTACGTCACTCCCTCTCTCTGGACCCCGGGCAACTACTCCGGACAGAAGTATGAGGCCTTCACATCGCTTCTCGACCCGGGCTCCTCCGACTCCCAGACAATCACGATAGGTAACATTCATCAGACGGCCGCGCGGACAGCCAACCTGTCCGCCGAGATATTCCACAGGTTCTCACAAGTCGATCTCGCGGTGAACACGCTGGCGGACTTCACCGGTGCCGCGATTGACAACTACGTCACTCTGTCGGTGCTCAGCCCGGCCGCGCAGACCCTCGGCGGCCCCGGAGCGTACCAGCTCATCCCTCCAACGGTGATGAAGAAGCGCGCGTCGATCAACGTGGCAGACTGGATCAGGGCGGACCTGTTGCGGGTCACGATATCTGCCAATTTCACCTCGCTGGACGGGGACGGTGACGGCATCCTTGGCGGGTCGAAGGACTTCACTTACAACATCGACCTGTACGACTGGACCTGGGACGGGCTGAACCCGATAATGCCGCACACGGGCAACTTCGCGGACCTCAACAGGATGACAATCAACCATCCAACCGCGAACGTCGTCCAAGCGACTATCCGCAACCCCGCGATGAGGACGCACGACGGCCTTGTGGTCGGCATCAGGAGGTTCCCGTACGGCGCGAAGGACATCTACTTCCGGATCAGTATCGAATTCTTCGAGAAGACGACGTGGTCCCCGTTCCTCACGCTCGACAATAATTCGGTGAACGTCCCTCCGAACTCGAATGCGACATTCACCGCCACCGTGAACGTCCCCTCGAATATCCCGATCGGTAGCTACGAGGGATCGATCTACGTCAAGGGCAACCCGCAGCACGACATCAAGACATGGGAGGTCGTGAGGACGAACACGAAATACGCAGCGCTGAACCAGTTCAACATAGTCAGCATCGCGGTCTGGCGCGGGGCTGTCAAACTGAGGCCGGGCATCGATTATGTCGCCTACAATGACACCGGCGTCGTCGAGTTCAAGATTGTCCTGGGGCTGGGGAACATCATGAAGGTGGACTACTGGTACGACCAGGTGGTCACGATCCCCGTCTCCGTCACGGTGCCCGCTCACGGAGTCATTTTCAATTGGTCGGCAGGCCAGGTGCCCGGACAGGACGAGTTCTACTCGAATGTGATCTCTGCGGGCTTCGGGCTGGGCGGGCAGTCTGGCGACTGGCGCTTCTACCCGACGTTGCTGCCGCAGGGCGGGCTGTACGACCTATCCAAGACCTTGCGCTTCATCGCGAAGGTGAGCTGGGATCTTAACAGGACGGACATCGACGTCTTCTCGTTCGGCCCAGGCGGCTCCGTCGTCGCGGTGGGCTCCGACCTGTCCACGCAGAGATACGGGCCGTTCCTGGTCGGCAGGAACAACGGCGGCAGCACGACCACAGCCCTCGTATTCACCACGACCGGGGGGAACATGGAGATAGCATCGCCGGCCTTCGCCGGTGGGCTCAACATAATCGCCGTGCACGTCGTGCACATGAACGGCCTGCGCTACAGGGAGAACGTCTCCGGGGAGGTCGGTCTCTTCGGTCTCAACCCGAAGGAACTGACCGTGGTCACCAACAAGCTGTACGGGCGCAGGGCGTTCCAGATATTCAGCACGATGAGCTGGCCAGGCATCGGAGCGGTATCCGCTGGCCCGGCGCCGCCGGAGCGCTACATGAACGAGCACATTAAACAGGACTCGACCGAGGGGACGGACTTCGTCTCGATACTCTCTAAGGGTTCCTACACCCGCCTCGTCCGTGTCAAGCCGAGTGCACTCATCTTCAGCGCGAACACATCGAGCGATCAAGGCTACACAGACAAGCCTTGTTCCGATCTCGACCTGGGCGTCTTCCTCGACGGCAAAGGGCCTGGCAACGTCCCTGACGGCATCGCGCAGCCGGAGGAGTTCGTCGTCTACTCCGCCGGTCAAACCGCGACGGAGGAGGTGAGGCTCATCAGGCCAACCGTCGAGGACGACCCGGACACTCCGAATATCAACGAGATGGAGGTCGGCGCGCCCTACCTGATAAAGGTCCTGGGCTACATCGTCCCTTGGGCTCCTTACGGCACGTTCAACGTGGACGTCACCCTCGTGCAGGGCGTGGGCTTCAGCGTCGAGGGTGCGACCAAGCTCCGCGTCGACCCTTACAACATATCGAAGGTGTACCTGAACTGGAACCTGCAGGGGAGCACGAAACCTGGCAGGATGCTCGGCGCTCTCTACATCGGTCCCTCGAACGCGCCACTCATGATACTGGTCCCGATAACGCTGGTCATCGACTTCACCGCACCGAAGATAACCAAATTCTCCGTGACGGCGACGGGCGACAACCGCGTGGACGCCGCAACGGGCAGGACGACGAACGACAGGATGCCGAGTCTCGTCCTCGAGGTGAGGGACGACGACAGGGGCGAGCTGGACCCCGCGAGCGTCAGGACATACATGGACGGGGAGAACGTCACAGCATGGACTTCTGTCTCCTTCGCATTCAGCCCCCACCCGACCAGCGCGGTCCTTGGCCGGTGGAGCGGGAGCATCCGGTACGTGCCGATAAGGCCGCTCAGCCCGGGGCCCCACTTGTTCAAGGCCTCGGTGGCTGATGTTGCCGGGAACTTTGTCGATAGGGACTATGTCTTAGTGATCGATCCCGATGCCCCGCCAATATCCATAGAAGGCCCGCCGGTCCGGTACACGAACGTCTCTGATGCGGAGATCCGCGGGACCACGGAGCCGGGCGCGACCGTCGTCATGGGGAACGCGACAGTCGTGGCCGATCAGGACGGGGCTTTCTCCTTCAATGTGCGCCTCACTCCAGGGATCAACGAGTACACCGCAAGGGCGACCGACTGGTTTGCGGCAGGCACTGGAGGAACGCAGGTCAGCGGCAATTACGCCGATGCCGCGATCAGGATAGTCTATGACACCGTACCGCCGGAGCTGCAGGCGGCGATTTCTCCGTCCCTGGTCACGAGCGGCGAGGCCGTCATGGTCTGGGGGCAGGTGAGCGACAGCGCCTCGACGATCGAACTGGACCCGACCACGGTGAGGGTGACCGTGAACGGAAACGACATCCACGTCAGCGCGGACGGGAAGTTCACGGTGTGGATCACGCTGTTGCTCGAAGGCGACAACAGGATCACGGTCGCCGCGACGGACCTTGCGGGCAACACCGCCAGCCAGGAAATCACGGTCACAAGGGATACAGAACCGCCAATCCTCGTGCTCGATGACATCCCCCGTGTTGTGACAGAAAGCACCGTCACGGTCTCCGGGAGGACGTCGTCAGGGATGAGGGCGAAGGTGAACGGGTTCGAGGCCCCTGTGAACCCTGACGGGACATTCTCGAAGCAGGTGCAGCTCAGCTACGGCATGAACTACATCGTGGTCAGGGTGACCGACGATGCCGACAACGTCAACGAGATGAAGGTCGGAGTGTATTACGCCTCCAGCTTTGCGCCGGAATCGGGGGCGCCAGGCGGCTACCTCAACATGTCCCCGGGGGTGTGGGCGGCGATCGCCGTGGTGCTCGGCCTGGTGGTCGGGCTGGTTCTCTCCATACTCTTCAAGCCGAAGGGTGGAACGAAGGGCGAACCCCATGAGGGCGAGGCCGGGGAGGCGGAGGCCGAGGAGAAGCCGAAGGAGGAAGAGGCTCCGAAGAAAGAGGCCCCTCCAGAGACCGAGCCGACGAAGCCCGAAGAGGACAAGAGGGAAGCAGCGCTGCGCAAGGCCCTCGAGGACGGGAAGATAAACAAGGAGGTCTACGAGAAGAACCTGGCCCGCATCAAGGGGAAGGCGTAGGGCGCAAAGCTATTCTACCGGAGGCGGTTAGGCACCGCCCAAGGGCCGATAGATCAGTGGAAGATCGCCGCCTTCGCAAGGCGGAAGCCGTGGGTTCAAATCCCACTCGGTCCACTTCACTCTGGGGAATGACCTTCGAACATGCAGAATGATGAAGATCCGCTAGCGCAAGAATCGTGGAATCAAGATGGCTCTAGATTTCGAGCGCGTCGAAGCGTCTTCCCGCTGAGCGCAATGATGAGTGCATACGAGGGAACCCTGCTCCAATGCGATCCGTCAAGGTTCCTTCAGACGCCCGAAGCGGCCGAGCTGGTCCTGTTCCTTTCTAAGCTGCTCCTTGTATATCCAGAAAAGGACCAGAAGGCACCCGACCGCCAGCGCGACGGTGATCACCCCGCAAGCGCTCACGAGGTATAGGCCCGACTCCTCCACGGTGTCTGCCTGGTTGCCGACGAAGACGTTGTCGCTGAGCACCATGTGGCTCGCGCTGTCGTACCTTATGGCGTAGTTGCTGTTGTGCTCGAAGTAGTTGGAGCGGACTATGGGGCTTGAGCTCTGCACGACGACGCCGTGGAGGTTGTCGATGAAGGAATTGCTCTCGATGAGTGCGTCCGAGCCTTCTGCGACTATCATCGCGTAGTTGCAGTTCTCTATCCTGTTGCCGACGATGCGCGCCTTGGAGCCATGCATCTCGATTCCGTCGTCGCCCGCGTCGGAGATGGTCGAGTTGGCGATGGTCGGATTCGAATTCATGATTAGGATTCCGTTGAGCCTGGCGTCGGGGAACCTCGTCGCGTTGATTACGACATCGCTGGAATATATCTCCAGGCCGCCATTGAAGTTCTCCTGCTTCGGGTCCGCCCAGACCCCGGAGATCAGGCTGTTGTCGATCACCGCGGATCCCATGATCTCAAACGTGTAGGCGAACTCGGAGCTCGAGCTCAGCACCTTGGAGTCGGCGCTGATGAAGAGCGTCCCGCCATCGGCGACCCATATGCCGAACTCCTTGTCGGAGGAGAGGTTCATGATCAGCGACGTGTTGACGAGCTGGAGGATCTGGCCCGCGTCGACCAGAACCCAATCGTTCACATTGATTGTGGCGTTCACATAGGTGCCCGGCGCGAGGCTGCTGGAGGCCGGCTTCGGCTCGATGTAGATTGCCGACTGCGGGGTGGCGGGAACCGAGGCGGCTATCTCCAGCCCTATGCTGATGAAGAAGAAGGCCAGCGCCACCGCGATGATGGCGGCGGGGACCTTGATGTTCAGCCTTCTTGGCACAACCTTCTGCATCTTCGTCATCCTGAACGTCATGTATGTGACCGCGAGCATGACGAAGATCGGCATGACGAGTCCGAGACCGGAAAACACGAGGGAGGTTGACTGACCCGAGAAGGTGTACAGGATGAACAGCGCGCTGATGACTACCGCGACAATGGCGGAGGTCGCGTAGAGCCCGTATTCCAACTTCCTCGAGGAGACGGCCTCTTCGGGCGACACCTCGCCCTTTACGACGAACTCCTCCCGCCCGAGCTTGGCTTTAATCGTGTCGAGCATCTCCGGGAAGCCGCGCATCTTCTTCCTGATCGCGATGCTCTGCCTCGGGTTGTTTGTCCTGAAGATGTAGATCCGGCCGTCAATGAAATTGCCCATCTCCGTGACGTCGAGCAACTCGCCGAATGAGTAGAAGAAAGTCCGCCCGCCGAATGGCGCGGTCGCTTCAATCCCGTTCTCATAGATCTTGACGGGTTTCAGTCTCCGGCTCATGAACATCAGCACCGTGCCGACGGCGGCGAGCATCGGGCCGAAGACGAAGAACATCATCAACAGGAAGAAGAAGAGCGTCGGGAGCCTAACGGCGAGGAGTGCGACTCCTATGCCCGCCATCACGATGCCGATGCCGAGGAGCAATGCACCGCCTCTGACGAAAGCCTGCGCCCTCTCCCCAATGTCCTCTTGGCTTTCCTGGAGCAGCAGCTTGCCTTTGCCCTCGACCGCGGTCTTTGGCGGGGGCATCCCGAACGGTCTCGTCTCGGACGGTCGCGGGATTCCCGGAGTCCGCATGCTCTTGTGGATGAGGAGGTCGCCCTCCATGAAGTTGCCCAAGAGCGTCTCGTTCTCGCGGTAGGTCTGGTACCACCGCGGGCCCATCGCCTGCTTGAGCACGGGGACTAGCCGCTCGAAGTCGTGTGCTCTCGAGCTGACGAGGAGCACCATCGAACTCTCCGTCTCTATCTGCATCGCCTTGAAAGACGCTGGGCCGGTCCAGATCGAGTCTGTCTTCGTGAATGGGTTCTCGATCTTCACGGGGTAGATGTCGGATATCTCTGACCAGGGCACGAAGGCGTACTTTCCTTTCTTGCCCAGGCTGAATTTGGCGTAGATGCCGTTCTGGTAGATCGTTATGCCGTCATGCGAGACGAGCTTGCGCTTGTACAGAGGAGAACCCTGAGGTCTCGTCCGAGGGTTCATCGCCCTGTATCTCCTGTTCGCTTCCTTCAGGGCATTGACCTGCGTCTTGTCGAGCTTGACCCAGCCGTGGACCACGGAGCCGTAGCGCTTGACTCCGTACATCACCGCCAAAACAAGGCCGAAGACGACTGCAAAGATCACGATGTCCTCCATCACAATCTCATCTCCGCGCAGCTCTTCTGGTGGCTCTCCCATACCTTCCTGCTATTGAACCTCTTGCCGCAGTGCTTGCACGCGAGGTCCCCCGCAATGGGGGCGGGTTCCGCGCTCCCCATGCGGTAAATGGTCATGAGCGAGATTCCCAATCCGGCGAAGAGCAGGACCGCGAAGAACACCATGAACACGGTCTGCAGGCTCTCCTTGTTGGGGAGAAGGACGAGGAGGGAGAGGAAGACCACGCCGAAAACGCCGTACATTACCGCCATCACCCAGATTCTGGCGGCGGCTTCAGGCCTCACTGTCGTAGGCGGGGCCTGGATGGGCTTGCCCGCCTTGGGATGTGAGAAATCTTGTGTCCCCGGAGTCATCCCCCTGAATCCTGCCCCCTGCGGCGGCTGAAGCATGCTCCATGGTCAAATGCTTTGTGCCGGAGGAATGAGTGTATTCATTCGTGCGGGACATTCGTCGAGCATTCTCTCGAGGGCGATCAGCCCGGTTCGGGCCTGCGAAGCTTGCTGCGTGTTTCGCGGATCCGCTTTCTGCTCTCTCTTTAGTAGCCAGGGACAGCCAAATCGACGTCGCTGCTGACGCGAATCATGTAGGCGTAACCCAGCGTCAGGTAGGTCGAAGCCCAAACATTCCTGTGGACTTTCTGCAGGTAGTAAGGCCCCGCGCTCGCGTCGTACATCTCCACGAGTTGCAGCAGTCCTCCAGTGGCGGTGTTGAGATCCGCGAGCGTGTATGTCTGATTGAACGTGGGGAAGCCGATCATGTTCCAGCCGCTCTTGAGGCCGATGACCACGTCCTGCGGCACCAGGCCAGCTACAGTCATCGTGCCTGGACCGTCGAGCTCGACCCAATACCCCTGCGCGATGTTGAGCTGCGTGAGGCTGTTGATGAATAGGCCGGGCTTGTGACACCACCATGGATTTGGCGTGCCGGCGACGTATGTCCTCGCGTAGATGTAGCTGAAGGTCTGGAACACGACTGCCGGGTCATCGTCCGCCTGCAGCAGCGGGAAGGAGACGAGCTGCTTCCCCGCCGTCATGCTCCTGTAGAACTTGGCGGCGAGATCCGAACACGGGCTGTCGTACATGTATGACCTCGCGACGACGCAGTAGAAGAAGTTGAGGTAGGACCCGTGGCCAGCGCCGGGGTCGGTGTACGAGTAGCTCCGCATCCCGGTCGCGGGGACGCTCGCAATCTGAGTGAAGGGACCTTGCATGGTGCTTGACTTGAGGACCTTGTATGCGACGACATTGCCGTTTCCCCCTCCGTCATCGGGAGAGGCGGTCCAGTGGATCGTGACATCGGTGAAACCCGTCCCCGTCAGGTCGGCCTCCGTCATCTGCGGTGCGCGCGGCGGGACATCGTTCACCACGCAGACATCGACATAGCCGCCGGCGCCCCAGTTGCCGACGCTGTCCCTGCCGTGGATCCAGAAGCGGTGACAGGAGCCGACCGACCATCCGGCGGCGGTGTCGTTCGCCCAGAGCCAGGCGGTCTCGGTCTTGCTCCTGTTGACGCCTGTCAGGTTCATGGCCCACGCGTCCGTCCAGTCGACCATTGCCGGGTTGTTCACAGTCGTGTCCGTTATCACCAGCTCTGCGGCGTCTATGTAGCGCGAACCGGTCCGGGAATCGTCTATCGTAGCTCTCACCTCGAGCGAGGTGGAGAAGCCGACCAGATACGGGTTGGGGATGGTCATCGCGTTGCGCGTGGTCGGGCCGGTGGTGTCGTTGCCGGCTTGCGAGCTTGCGCCTATCGTCACGTAGATGTTGGTGTCCCCGTCCCTGTCGTCCTGCCAGGCGATCGCCATGTCAGCCTCACCCACGTAGACCGAGGTCGCCTTTGCGTCGTTGACGGCGGTTCCTGCGTTGTCGCTCACCTTCATCGGGCCGGTCCAGGTGCCTCCGGTGTCCGCGCTCACCATTTCGGTCATCACGGAATCAGAGTAGTAGGTGATGTGGAATGTCGTTCCCGCACCCGTGACCGCGACAGACCTCTGGTCGGAAGTCGCGGGGTCCAAAGGAGCGATGATGTTCATGCTCACCCATCCATCGGTCGTCGCGTAGGCCTCTATTTGGTGCCTCGAGGGGTCGGACGACTTGCGGTACGTGCCCGCGATCATGCCTTTCAATCCGTCCGACGCGCCGGCGCCGTATATCCCATCGCTCGATCTCGCTCCGTTGTTCCAGCTGGTAAATGGCGTGGACGCGTCCTCCGAGCAGACGATCCAGAGCAAGTCCCATTCGACATTGTCTGTCACTTCCTCATCCATGACCATGACGTAGTCGCTGCTGCCCCACCAAGCTGATGGATGCAGCGGGTCTGGGATTCCGTTCGTACCTCCCGGCGTGGCAACGACGTTCCAACGATACCCGCCGAGGCCGAGAGTCCAGCCCATGACGTCGTTGGCGAACTCCTCGCCGATCCAGAACGCCGTGTGCGCCCCGCCATCGCAGCCCACTGTAGCGGTGCAATATGCCTGTGCTTGGAACATGATGCCGTCGGGGTATGTGCCTGGATTCCTCTGAGCGATGACAGTTGGGAACTGGATATCAGTCATTGTCCCGCTCCACATCGAGCCGATGTCCAGGAAATATCCGAGGAAAGTCTGCCCGTCAGGCGAGTGCGCGAACATCAGGTCGGTTGGCTGGGATGCATCCTGCCATGCCACGATGACCGTGCCCTCGGATGTGATCGCGATGGACGGGTTGGTCTCGTCGGCGCCAGTGGCCGCGAAAGTCGAGGTGTCCCAAGGCGTGTCGTTGGCCGGCGTCACGGACATGTAGATGTCCCAGTCTGCCCCGTTGAAGTGTTGGAACACCAGGAACCAGGCTCCATCCATCACGGTGCCGACGCTTGGATACTGGGCCATGCTGGGCCTCGTCTCATCGTTCGCGTCCCCCCAGACGCGCACGTTTGGATCGAAGGGCGGGTCGCCTGGCGGTGGTCCTCCCTCCTGCACTTGATTCCAATCGATCGTCATCCTCAATCCTGTTGGCTGCGCTTTCAATGACTCCGTGGATATCTTTTGGACTGCGGGAGGAGAGATCCGCTGGACTCCCGCAGGTTCAGTTTGTGTCGTTGTTCCAGCCCCCGCGTTCGGCGTCGTGTCGAGATACGCGAACGAGCTGGCCACGACAAGGCCAATCAGGAGAAGGACCATGCTAGCTCCTCTGAATCCGATTTCATCTTTCATTTTCCTTCCTCCTGTCATCTGAGCTCTGATCGAGCTCTCTCGCTCTCATCGTATGAATGTGCAATGTGAAATGGCGGCGGGTCGGGCTGACCATCACCGGCCAAATCGGCAGCTCCGCTCGGACCTTTCTGCTCCTTCACGTCGCCCGGGGCGCCAACGTTCAGCTCTGATTGCGAATCGTCCGGGACAGGGCCGCCCTTCTCCTGAATCTGCGCTTCCGGCAGAACCATTGTGACACCGCCCGGTTCAGGTGCCATGGGGGATCCCATGTCCAGCTGTTTTTCAGGCGGTGGAATCGTGGTGAGCCCGGACTGTTCCGGGCGGACTGCGTCCGCTCCCGTGTCCGGCCTGGCGCCGAGCACCGGAGCGAGACAGGAGAAGAGGGCCACAACGACAAGAAGCAGAGCACCAGCTCTACAGAGTCTAAGCTCATGTAACATCGTCGTGCCTCCTCCAATCGAAGCCCTATCAGGGGCATCGAAACTCAAAGCGATATCCGACTATTTAATAACAGATGTTAAGGAGGTGCGATTGAATGCGGATGCCGAAGGTGGGGGGAATTCCCGCCATTTTCGGGGCACTGTCGTTCTATCAAGTCGTGATGTTACAGCGACACCAATAGGCCTTTGAGCCGCCGCGCACTTTCTCCCTGCGCTTGAAACGACAGAAAGAAAGGATTGAACGCCAAGTGCAGGAGGGCTTTGCGGCCCTGGCGGAGAACGACGTGGAGGCAGCGGAGCGTCACTTCAGAATAGCCGGTCACACTCTCGGCATCGCGCTCGCCTGCTACCATGGCCGGTTTTGGGAGCGGGCGACGAGCAAGGCCCTGGCGGCACTGGCGATGGCGGGGCCGGGCACCGAGGACGAGGCGGTCGCCCTCAAGGTCCTCGCAATCGCCTCGAAGCAGTTGGGCGAGGAGAAAAAGGTCAGAGGCGCCGCGCAGCAGCGGCGGGAGGCGCTTATCAAGCGCGCGGAGGAGCGGCTGGACGGGGTCGAATGGGGGCCGGTGCACGGCCTGATGCGCGAGCTGGCGAAGAAGCAGCCCGCCGTCTACGGGGCCCTCGCCTCCGTCCGCATGGGGCGGAAAATGGTGAAAGCGGGTTTCCGGACAATAGTCGACTTCGTTCTTGCGGGAGATTACCACCGGGCGGCCTGTCTGGGCGACGACCTCACGCGCATAGAGGCGACGACCTGGGGGCTCGCGGCGGAGTTCTCCCTCTGCCCGGATTGCCTGGAGGAGTGGTTCGAGCCAGCTCCGGGGGAGCCGCCGAACGTGGCGCTGAACCGCTTGAGCGCGCTGACCGGGACGATACTCTTCGAGTTCACGTGGAAGAGTCCGGAGCACGCGCTGATCCTCGGGATCTCGGCGCTTCACTTCGCCGAGTTCAGGGCCCGCCACGGGGAGGACGTCGCGAGGCTCGTCGAGCGCGCGCAGGTCTACTATGATGCGGCTGCGGCACCGCAGTCGCTCGCGCCCGAGGAGGCGGGGCGCTGGACCGCCTGCGTCGACTATCACAGGGGGCGCGTCCTCGAACTGGGGAAGAATGAGGCGGCCGCGCTGGCCCTCGTCGAGAAGGTCGCCGCGGGGCCGGCAGCCCCTTGGAACGAGAGGGCGCGGGAGGTGGCCGAGAGGATCCGCCGCCGCCAGGCGTCGGAGGCGAAAAGGGCGCGCGTCTCGAGCTTGCGCGGGGAATGCGAGGCCGCGAGGAAGAGAAGCGACGACGAGGCGGAGCTCGCCGCCATGAAGGCCCTTTCATCGGAGATCGATCTGGAGCTAGGCCAGCTCGAGAGGCTCTCGCGACTCCGCGACGAGGATCACGATCCAGGCTGGACGGACACCGCGATAAGGGCCGCGGCGAAGGGATCGCACGACGAGAACCTGTCAAGGCGTCTCGGGGATGAGGCCGCCGTGCGGTGGTCGGAGGGGAAAGGGCGCGAAGCATTGAACCTCTTCATCCTGGCGCGTCGCATCGCTCCGCTGTCCCCCGACGTGATGTCGGCATGCGCGGCAGTGCTCGCCTCCTTCGGTCGCAACGCCGAGGCGGCGAAGGCGTACGCGGCGGTCGGCCACAGGGAGCCCATACACTTCCTCGAGAGCGCGCGCTGCTTCATGGCGGCGGGCGAGGAGAGGCGCGCGATCGCGGTGGTGCAGGCGCTGTTCGTCGCATCGGACGCGGTCAGCCTGTGGGAAGAGGGGCTGCGCCTTGTCGAGTCCCACACCACACCGCCGGCCCTGCGCCTCCTGGCCAGACTGCTGCTGGACCGGCAACCTGAGAACGAATTCGCCCGCAACGCCCTTGCCCGTGCGGAGGCGGAGGCGTACCGCGCGGCGGTCGAGGAGCGCGAGAGAGTACGCGCAGTTGCGCGGGGGGCCGCGAAGGCGGGGGACTGGCCGAAGGTAAGGGATTCCCTGCAGAGCGTGCAGGAGAATGTGAGGGACGGCGAACTCTGGACCCTGCTCGCGCGGGCTCACGAGAGCCTCGGCGAGGCAGAGGAGTCCCTGCGGTGCTATGAGGCGATGTCGCAGACCGCGGCCTCCGTGGCGGGTCGCGCACGCAGTCTGATCCGCCTGAGGAGGTTCGAGGATGCCCGCGAGACCCTGGAGCGTCTCCGTGCAAGATTGGAGCCCGAGGAGGAGCCGGAGCTGGGGAGCGACCCTGATGTCAAGGGGCTGTGGGCCGAAGTGAAGGGCGACCTGCAGCTTGCTGCGCGGCTGTATGTCGATGAGGCGATGCTCCGCTCTCTGATCATGAAAGCGCGCGAGCGGGAGGACGCACTGGCGGAACTGGAGGCGCTCTCGGTCATCGCCGCGCGCGATGAAGCGTGCGTCGGCGAGCTCATGGAGCGTGTGCGGGCCCTTGAGGGGCGCCTGCCTGTCCGCGCGAAGGCGCGCATCGTCCGGGATCGCATGCCCGCACTCGTCCTGTGCGACACGAACGTGCTGCTGTCGAGGGCGCTGGAGGGCGTCCCCTTGCCGGACGATCTGAAAGCGCTCCGCAGTCCGCGGGGTGTCGAGCGCTTCGAGGCGCTCAGGTCGCAGAGAGGGAACGTTGCTCTCGCAGTCACGGATACCGTGGCGGGGGAGCTTAGGTCCGTGCTCAAGTACCAGATGGCGGTCCGGGAGGACGAGGATGCGGAGAAGGCGCTCGAGGAGGTCATGCGTCGCGCGGAACAGCTCGTTTCGGAGTTGCACGTGGAGAAGGTCGCCGGCCTCTCGCCGAGGCCGCCACCGGAGTACTCGGAGCGCGTGAGGTCGTTCTACAGGTCAATGGGTCCGCGCCTGCGCGCGATCACGCGGCGCAAGGTCAGCAGGCAGCCAGAGCGGTCGTCGAAGATCCTCGGCCAACGGGGAGTTAGCAAGGACAAGCCGGGGCGCGCGCCGATGCCGGAGGCGGTGGACCAGCGGCTGCTCGCCGAGGCGGCGTCGCTCGTTGACGGGCCGCTGCCCGGGTTCGGCGGCGTGGGCATCCTGTCCGACGACGCTGACTTCAGGAGCTTCGCGCGGGAGATCGAGACGACGTTCGGCGTGAGGATTCACTGAAAGCTACCGCGGTAGCGCGGTCTGAGCGTCCTTCATTGTCTCTGCATCAGGGAATCAGGCGAAGCATCTGCATTAAGATTCCGTCATCGCTGGAATCGCATGTTTTAACATCCTCGGGGAGTTCCCTTGGACATGGCCGAGGTCTGGGTCAGCCTGCTCGTCGGCGGGACTCTGCTCCTCATCGGATACGGCGCCTCCCTGATTTTCGACAAGTTCCGAATCCCCGACTTCATCGTGCTCATCTTCCTGGGGGTCCTGCTCGCCCGCATCCCGGTCGATCCGTTCGGACCCGGCCTCGTGCCCTCCCTCACCCCG
>Ga0315285_10001427_pt1 | contig 25158 bp, 34 predicted proteins | sample YL17G09_36_MG_FD_203698 | JGI IMG/M metagenome (GOLD analysis project Ga0315285, IMG submission 203698) | Sediment microbial communities from Yellowstone Lake, YNP, Wyoming, USA - YL17G09_36 | ecosystem: Environmental > Aquatic > Freshwater > Lake > Sediment | place: USA: Wyoming | collected... | reverse complement strand
GGATAGCTGCGATGGCATCCAGGATATCCTGGATGTAAAGCCGCCAATCCCTATGCGACACGAATCGCCTCGCGGAGAATCCCTTCACGGATGGCCGGGTGCAGTGCGTCAGGGGTCACGAGATCCACCTGGAAACCCAAAAGCTCACTGAGCCTCCGGCGAAGACGGATAAAGGCGAACAAGCCGACTTGCGCCCCAGGTGTATAATCGACAAGGAGATTGATATCGCTGGCTCCGCCGGCATCGCCGCGCAGCGTGGAGCCGAACAGGCGGAGTTCGTGCACGGAGAATTCCTGAAACAATTCGGGGTGGGCGGCAAGGGCACGCTTCACTTCCGCGGCATCCATAATGGAATGCTATCCAAAATTACCGTTGGGAACAACACGCCGCCTGCCATGGTGCCCGCATTGCCGCTATCCGTCATATAGGTGACCCTTGAATTCAAGAGCGGACTCCGATTTCCATACCTTTGTAACACTGGTATTGATTAGTAACATCGCGAGTGTTACTATTTAATTCTGATGTTACCAAAGCAAAATTCAGGGGAAACGAATCGCACGCTTGCCGCGTACCTCAACGAGACTCTTGGAATCAATGTAGTATTCGAACCGTGGAATGAAGCCATCCGGTTGCCCCCCTATCTTCGCGAGCGATACTCCTTCTTCCAGATGGACCTGCTTGGCTTTCCGTGTGTTCTGATGGTCGATCTTGGTACGGAGCGAAACACGCCCGCAGCCATCGGGAAGCATCGACAACAGGTCGCTGCTCGATGGAACGGCGGCATCCTTTACGCGGCGCAGACACTTTCCGCGACCGACCGAGCGCGTCTCGTGGCTGTGAAGGTGCCGTTCCTCATACCCGGCAGGCAACTGTACCTACCTCCTCTTGGGATCGATTTCCGGGAGCGCTTCTCCTCCGCTGGAGCGTCTTCCGGCTACCTGAGCCCAGTCGCCCAATTGATCGTCCTCGGCGTCATGCTCGGGAAAAAATGGGCGGACAGTACCCCGACGGACCTGGCGAAACGGCTCGGTTACACGAAGATGACGATCGGCCGTGCGTTCGGGGAAATCTCAGCCGCCGGACTCGCGACTATAAGATCCGCCGGAAGAGCGAAGAGGTTCTCTTTCGTAGCAACTGGAAAGGATCTCTGGCGATCGGCCTTGCCGAGGTTGCGAAGCCCGGTGAAGGCCGTCGCCGAATACCCAGCGCAGATAGAGGAATCGAACGTTTTCATCTCGGGACTGTCCGCCCTATCGGATTACACGAATCTCGCCCCGCCCGAGTATACGATCTTTGCTGTCCGTTCATTAGGGACAACTCGGGCCGCTGCCTCCCAACCCGAAAGAGAGCCTGCCGGAAAAGCCCTACTCGAACGCTGGGCTTATAATCCGGTGTTCCTCGCCGAGGGTCACCGAGTCGACAGGCTGTCACTTTACTTGAGCCTTTATGGCGCTTCGGACGAGCGCGTTGAGAAAGCCCTCGACGAATTGTTGGAGGGCGTGCCGTGGTAAGAGGACTCGGTCTGTTCAGGGAAAGCTTCGAGGTGTATCAAGATCGATATGTTCTAATCGGAGGAACGGCTTCGACGCTCCTCATGGAAGAGGCCGGCTTATCGTTTCGAGCGACGAAAGATCTGGACATTGTCCTTTGCATCGAAACGTTCGATGCGGAATTCGCCCGAGCATTCTGGGAATTCGTGAAGATGGGCGGCTATTCGAATCGACAGAGAAGCACCGGGAAACGCTTGCTCTACCGCTTCAATGAGCCGAGCCGCAATGAGTATCCGGAGATGCTGGAGCTTTTCTCCCGTGTTCCGGACGCGTTAGCGATAGAGGATACCTCTCATCTCACGCCCATCCCGGCCGGAGAGGAAGTCGCGAGCCTGTCGGCGATCCTTCTCGATCCCGACTATTATGGTTTCATCCATTCAGGGAAGAGAATACTTGACGGGCTCCCGATCGTGGGTCCCGACCGGCTCATTCCGCTCAAGGCTCGCGCCTGGCTCGATCTGAAAGATCGGCACGCCGCGGGTGAACGAATCGACGACCGAGATGTCCGAAAGCACCGCAATGACATCGTCAGGCTCTACAGCCTGCTCGATCCGGTCGTTCCAGTAGCGGTCCCGGACTTGATCCGCGATGATCTGCGTCGTTTCGTATCGATCCTCCCGGATGAAAGAGGACTGAACCTTCCGAACCTCGGGCTTCGGAATACAACGATCGGCGAGATCGTGCGGACGCTTTCAGGCATCTTTGGATTATCATAATGGTAGTGGGTACCGACGTCGGCGGACAGAGGAAAAGCTTCTACGTGGCAGCTTTTGCGCGTGCTGGACCTGTCAGGATGCTTCGCTACCGAAGCATGGGGTCTCAAATTTTGCTGATAGGACATCGTGGACAAGAGCATAGTCGACCGCTGACCGCTTCTCCGATGATCTCCAGGCTCCGAGCGAAGGCGCGCTTCCGCGACGATGTCCTACAGAAGATCACGGCTTGATTTCAAAGTACACGGCCTCCGACCGGATCCGTGTTCTTCTCCGGTCATCGAAGGATTCCGGCGTCAGGACGTCGACGGTCTTGCGGCTCTTGTCGAATGCAAGAAGGAGGTCTACATCCGAATCGGGACGGGCATCGCCCCGCGCGGTCGATCCGAAGAGAGCGACACGCCGCACACCGAGATTCTGGAGCGGGGTTGTGACGCTCCTTATGAGGGCTGCCGCTTCGGATATTCTGGGCTCATCGAGGTTCTGAAGGAGGTCAATTCCGAGATTCGGGACGAGGACTACCACCTGGGCATCTCGTTCTTCCTGACCGCAGAGCTCCCCGAGCACATCGAGGACATCTGGCGTATGGAGATCTATCCGTATCTGGAGGAGTGCTTCTTCGACCAGCGGGACAAGCTCAGCCGCTTCCGGTGGGATGCCATCAAGGGTAGGGTTGCAGTGTGACCTCTGCCCGGACTGCTCCGCGGACTGGATCTTGACCTCCAAGGGGTGGGTGGGCTGGATACCGGTGAGCGGAGAGCTGACGCTGGAGCTCAAGCCGCATCCTGGAGACCCGGCCGATCTTTCACAAGTGCGACGAGACCATCCGCGGGCATGTGTTTTGCAGTTTCCTCGCCCTGGTGGTACTCAAGGAGCTTGAAGCGCAATTGGATGCCCGAGGTTCCATCCTGGAATGGGCGGATATCAAGAGGGACTTGCGAGCGCTCCAGGAGGTGGAGGTGGAATTAGATGGCCGCACCTGGTATCTGCGAACTGATGTTCGCGGGGCATGCCACGAGGTTCTCCAGGCTGCCGGGGTCGCGGTGCCCCCGAGTGTGCGAAATTGAGCCGTTTTGGGCACGAGAGAGAATGTAATGCCAACAGAATTCCCATGTCTTCTAATTCCTTGCAGGACAACCATTTCATTTTCTAGTCTGTCGAAGGTGGGCTGGAGTATGCCTGCCGCCTCAAAGGCTTCCATATCTTGCCCGGTATCGTGGACAGTGATTCCATCCGGGAGCTGTACGAGCACCTCGCATCGATTCTGGCCGGCCGTGTGCTCGATCGTGCCCGCCGTGGTCTGTATCGATCCTACGTCTCGGAGCGTGATGCACTCCCGTATCTTCAGGGCCGCCTCAACGTGGAGGAGGCACTCGCGCGGCCCCACCGCGTTCGCATGGCCTACCATGCCCTGAGAGGGTCCGTCTCGGTGCGCCCGTTCGGTCCCTTGGATTGCATGAGCCGGCGGTACAACCGGCTGAACGCCGACTACCTGCCTCTGCACGCACTGTGCCGCTTCTTCCTCGAATCGAGCGGACCCACGCACGAGCCGGGAGGCAAGCTCATGTTGCCGTTCCTCGTGGACATGGCCCGCTTGTTCGAGCTCTTTGTGGCCGAGTGGCTGCAGCAGCACCTCCCTCGGACGGTGCGTCTGAGTCCCCAGGACGTCGTGCGGATAGGCTCAACCGGGTATGTCGAGTTCCGGATCGACCTCACTCTCTACGATGCAGACTCCGGCACCTGCCTCGCCGTCATGGACACCAAGTACAAGATCACTGATACACCCACCTCGGACGATGTCGCCCAGATCGTCGCTTACGCTGTCGCGAGGGGAGCCAGGACAGGGGTGCTCATCTACCCGCGTCGGCTATCACGTCCATTTCGCGCCGAGGTCGGAGGGATCTCCGTGCACGCCGTAAGCCTCCCGATCGACGGCGATGTGGAGGCGGGAGGACAGGGGTTCGTGGAGGAGATAGCAGCGGTGCTTCCCCGCGCGCACGTGACGGCATAGCTCCGGGCGCCCGCAAGTGTGAGAAACTGTCGCCGCCGGGATAGACCCTCAAGAACTGGCGAGGGTTTCAGCTATGCTCCGAGTTCGATATGTTGACTGACCGCATCCGTACCTTGTCCCCATAGCCGAAGATGTTCGGCGGGATCGTCCCCAGCTGAACAATAATCCTATCGCTTGGAGCAGGTTACTTGGTCGTCGACTCGTCTTCAATCAGGATCTTCGCTACCGAAGCATGGAGGTTTGGAATTTTACTGATGACGACATCGTGGACAAGAGTATAGTCGACCGCGAAGTACCCATGGATGAGCCGGTCACGCATGCCCACGATGCGCCGCCAAGGAACTTCCGGATGGCGGAGAACTACATCATTCGGCAAGCCCTTGACCGCCTCTCCGATGATCTCGAGGCTTCGAGCGAAGGCGCGCTTCTTGACCTCATCGGCGAGAAAGTCTTCAAGAGATAATCCCGAGGATTGATCAAGAAGGAACCGCGCTTCCGCGACGATGTCCTCCAGAGAATCACGACTTGATTTCAAAGTACACGGCCTCCGACCGGATCCGTGCTCTTCTCCGGTCATCGAAGGATTCCGGCGTCAGGACGTCGACGGGCACCGGAAAGATACCTTCGAGGATGTCGGCGGCATCCATAAATGCGTCGACGGTCTTGCGGCCCTTGTCGAATTCCAGAATGAGGTCTACATCCGAATCGGGGCGGGCATCGCCCCGCGCGGTCGATCCGAAGAGAGCGACACGCCGCACACCGAGATTCTGGAGCGGGGTTGTGACGCTCCTTATGAGGGCTGCCGCTTCTTCGGTCTGCATGACGGAGAGCATAGCCTTTCCGGATCATCCAGACAAGAGCGAAAGCAGCTCTCAGTGCCCCAATCCCGCTTGCCGCTTTCGGTGGGATGCCATCAAAAGCAGAGTTGCGGTGTAATCGGCGCCCGCACTGCTCCGCGGACTGGATCCTGGCCTCCAAGGGGTGGGTGGGTGGGCTGGATACCGGTGAGCGGAGAGCTGACGCTGGAGCTCAAGCCGCGCGTGCGCCTCGCCAGTCTCTTTGCCATGCTGGAGTACGCCTACCGCCTCAAAGGCTTCCATGTCTTACCCGGTATCGTGGACAGTGATTCCATCCGGGAGCTGTACGAGAGGCTCGCATCGATCCTGGCCGGCCGCGTGCTCGATCGCAGCCGTCGCGGTCTGCATCGATCCTACGTTTCGGAGCGTGGTGCGCTCCCGTATCTTCGGGGCCGCCTCGACGTGGAGGAGGCACTCGCGCGGCCACACCGCGTTCGATTGATACTCATGTCGGGCATCTGCACGGAGCGCACCCTCCCGCGCGTTCGAATGGCCTACCATGCCCTGAGAGGCTCCGTCACGGTGCGCCCGTTCGGCCCCGTGGATTGCATGGGTCGGCGGTACAACCGGCTGAACGCCGACTACCTGCCGCTTCACGCCCTGTGCCGCTTCTTCCTCGAATCGAGCGGACCCACGCACGAGCCGTGAGGCAAGCTCATGCTCCCGTTCCTCGTGGACATGGCGCGCTTGTTCGAGCTCTTTGTCGCCGAGTGGCTGCAGCAGCACCTCCCTCGGACGGTGCGTCTGAGTCCCCAGGACATCGTGCGGATAGGCTCAACCGGGTACGTCGAGTTCTGGATCGACCTCACTCTCCATGATGCAGACTCCGGTACTTGCCTCGTCGTCATCGACACCAAGTACAAGATAACGGGCACACCCACCTCGGACGATGTCGCGCAGATCGTCGCCTATGCAGTCGCGAGGGGAGCCCGGACAGGGGTGCTCATCTACCCGCGCCGGCTATCTTGTCCGTTTCGCGCGGAGGTCGGAGGGATCTCCGTGCACGCGGTGAGCTTCCCGATCGACGGTGATGTGGAGGCGGGAGGCCGGGGGTTCGTGGAGGAGATAGCCACGGTGCTTCCCCGCGCGCACGTGACGGCATAGCTCCGGGCGCCCGAAGGATAAGGAACTATCGCCACCGCCACCTTGTCCTTCGGAGACCATATTGTTCCCTTCAATGAGCTGCGCCCCACCACATAACGGTCCCCCGGCGACCGCTCTCCGTCCAAACACCGAGACTCCCTGTGCCGAATCGGTCGAGGGCATCAAGGATCACGGTTTGACTGACAGGAGTAAGCTGGGCGATCTCCCGGATCGACAGGTGTTGCCCGGAGCAGGGGCGGAAAAGGGAGGATAACCTCGATATGCGTAGGGATCGCCGTGCGCCAGTTCGCTTCGTGTTGACCCGGGGGAGGAAAGATTGATTTAAACGGCCCCTCCAAGGGTAACGCCAAGGAGGGCCAGTTGTGTCTTGGCGTCGTTTCTCGGAGCGAGAGAAATGGCCCAATGCACGTTGGAGAAGCACAGCCGGATCGCACCGCCTCGTGCGAGAAGACTATTGGCTGCGCCACTCCATTCTTCCGTCCACATCCTTCTGGTGACGAATACCCGGGATCAGTATGTCCATGCTTGTGATTCTCAGAACGATCTTGTAGTCACCAACCCTCAACTTTCTGTAGCCTTTCAGTTTTCGTCTCAACGGCTCCAAGCACTTCGCAGGGGACACCAAAAGCCTCTGCTCGATGGCGATCTTGATTCGCTCCTGAATGATCCAGTTGAGTCTTGGAATATCCTTCGCTTTGACGTCGGGGTAATACTGGAGGTGGTAGGGCACCGCTATTCCCAGACTGCAGCGTGCGCCAAGTTCCTGCGACCGGCCAGTGCCGCAACACGCTTATCCGCTACGCGCACGAGGACAGCATCCTCATGCATTTCCAGAGCCTCCCGGACCATGCCCCGGGTCACCATGGCCAGGGACAATCCATTCTCCTGAGCCATCCTTTTGATCTGGGAATGAATCGGCTTCTCCAGAGCAACGTTGATGCGCGGATTCTTGGTAGGCATTGCGACCCTCCAAATCCAAGTGCAACACTTCTGAGACACCCGGGCAAGAGCCCGACGAGGATCAAACAGTCAGGAGCGCAGATATCCCTTCGATTTTGTGCTCGTACACGTAAGTCCGAAGCTCATCCGTGCCCATGTGGTGGATGAAGCCCTATGCCCGTACACCGACAAACTTGATCTTCCAAACAAATCGCCTTTTATGGCGAATTGCTTGACATTTTAGCCTTTATTCGCCATAAATGACGTATTATGAGAATCACCAAACAAGCCACTGACAGGACAATCCTGAGCGAACTAGGCGCGAGAATGGCCAGGATACGACTGGAGTTGAACCTAACCCAAGCCCAACTAGCGGAACAAGCCGGCGTGTCAAAACGAACAGTAGAAAGATTGGAGTCCGGTGGCGTCGCGACGCAGTTGTCGGGCTTCATCCGAGTCTGCCGGGTGCTCGAGCTCATCGAGCGGTTCGAAGCACTGATCCCGGAACCACTGCCGAGCCCGGTAGAGCAAATGAAACTCGGAGGCCGGAAACGTCGACGCGCCTCTGCGCCCAGGACAGCGAAACCTTCACATGAACAATGGAAATGGGGTGATGAACGATGACCCTCGCGCAAGTGAGACTCTGGGGACGGACCATTGGAGCTGTCTCAATGGAGGATGGAGCAGGCTTTGCGGCGTTTCAGTACGACCCGGCGTTTGCTCGGAGTGGAATCGAGGTCTCTCCCATCACCCTTCCGCTGACGGATCGAGTCTACGTTTTTCCGGACCTGCCGCAACGGACCTTTCACGGTCTGCCCGGTCTGCTGGCCGATTCGTTGCCAGACAGATTTGGCGATGCACTGATCAACGCGTGGCTATCGACGCAGGGGAGAACGCCTGAGAGTTTCAATGCTGTGGAAAGGCTTTGCTATACCGGAACGCGTGGAATGGGAGCACTGGAGTACGCACCGGCTACGGGGCCCAAGCCGCAACGAGCCGGGATGATTGAGGTTGATGCCTTGGTCAAGCTGGCTTCGGAGGTGCTGAGCCAACGCGGGAATCTGAAAGCCACCTTTTCCAGCGAGCGGCGGAAGAACGCTCTTCAGGACATTCTGCGGGTCGGCACGTCCGCCGGTGGCGCGCGAGCGAAGGCGGTCATTGCCTGGAACCCTGAAACCAATGAAGTTCGATCAGGGCAGATTGCGGCTGGAACTGGATTCGGCTACTGGCTGTTGAAGTTCGATGGCGTTTCCGGAAACATGGACAAGGAGCTCGAGGATCCCAAGGGCTATGGGGCCATCGAGTATGCGTACTCTCTGATGGCAAAGGGGGCGGGCGTACAAATGAGCGAATGCCGCCTGCTCGAAGAAAACGGCCGACGGCATTTTATGAGCCGTCGCTTTGACCGGATGGAAGGTGGCGAGAAAATCCACATGCAGTCTTTGTGTGCCCTTGCACACTTTGACTTCAATCAAGCGGGAGCGTACGCATACGAGCAGGCATTGCTCATCATCCGTCAGCTGAACTTGCCAATGGAGGCGGTGGAAGAGCAGTTCCGGCGCATGGTATTCAACATCGTGGCCCGCAACCAGGACGATCATGTCAAAAACATCGCCTTCTTGATGGAGAAAGATGGGCACTGGTCTCTCGCGCCTGCCTTCGATGTGACCTACAGCTTCAATCCTACCGGCATCTGGACCGCCACCCACCAGATGACAATGAATGGCAGGCGCGACGGCTTCACGCTGGACGATTTTCGCGCCTGCGCAAGGAGCGCATTGATGAAACGGGGTCGCGCCGAAGCAATCGTGGACGAGGTTCGCACAGCTGTGAGGAAATGGCCGGACCACGCGGAGCAGGCGCAGGTTATGGATAGTTGGCGCACGCAAATACAACACAATCATCGCCTGAACTTTCCGCGCAGGTGAGGAGGGCGATGGAACAAGGTTTGGAACTTCGGTGCTCGCCAAGGGCCCATGTCGAAAATCACTGGAATGACTTGGCGACTTCACATCGGGAAAGCCACAAGCGCAAGGTTGTAGATTGGTGACTTTGGAAGACGCGATTCGCTTCTATGCTGATTTGGGCTCCTATCGCGTGGGAAGTAGATAACGTCCTCGATCATCGAGGCAAACGACCATGTTTGCGACCCGGCCGTCCGTTCGAGTCCGGCCGGGGGAGCGAAGACAGAGTCGAACGGCCCTCCATGCAGACGGTGTGGCGGGCCGCATGCATCTCCCTCTCAAATCTCCTCTCGTCGAGGGTAGGGTCAACAAGGGTATCCAGGAGCGGATCGGTCTTCATCTCTCCCGGACACGCAGCCGGGAGGTTCGCGGTCTCTTCCTCGGAGAGCATTTCCCACGCCCCATGATTCAAACAGGATCGTACCGACGCGTGCCACAGGCTTCGATGCTGCGCACGACGTTTCTGACCTATCATCTTCACTCTGCCTGATTTCGAGAGTCCTCGAGATTATCTCCCGTGCCAAAGCTCCGGGGTGATCACGGCCTCAGCCATGTTGTTCTGTACCTCGCGGGATAACTGGCGGAGGAGCTTGACAGTGTGCCTATATATTGGTACATTTGTCCTGGATGGTAAAACGTGGTGAGTGCCTAGCGCATGAGCACCAAGGCTGGCGGTTTGAGTGGTACGTCAATGAAGAAGGGAACAGCCTAGGGGCCAAGTACTACCAGGAGGAGCTGGACGAGGACGAAAAGGACGAGCTGACCGCACTGTTCGAGTTCCTCGCGGAGTGCAACGGCCAGCTGAAGAACAAAGAGAAGATCAGAAGCGAGGGCGACAAGCTGTTTGCATTCAGGCCAAAGCCGCATCGGTTCATGGCGTTCTTCGTGAAGGGAAAGACCGTGATCATTACTCACGGGTTTCTGAAGAAGCGCGACGACCTTCCGCCAAACGAAAGGAAGAAGGCGAAGGGATACCGTCGAGACTACACGGATAGAAATGCTAAGGGGTGTTACTATGATGAACAAACCAAAGGGCTACGTTAGCCCCCTGGATCGCGCGAAGGACCCTGCGGTCCGCCGGCGCATCGACGAGAAGAAGCGCGAGATCTACCTCTCGACGCTCTTGATCGAGGGGATGAAGAATCACAAGTTGTCCGTGAGGCAACTCGCCGAGCGTGCCAAGGTATCCGCCACCACTATTCAGAGCATCCGCGCTGGGGAGGCCGAGAATATCGGCCTCGCGAAGCTGGACCATATCCTGAGCTTTGTGGGGAGAACCATTGACTTCCCTCCCGTGGATGGCGCGACTCCTAGACAGCGCTCGCAAGCAGCGCATCAAGTGCTGAGTGCAGCTCGACCACATAGAGCGAAAGGTACAAACGTGAGGTCGTAGCGTGATGGCGCTGTACGGCGCGAGCCTCGTTGTCGCTGAGCTGGGCTTTTTATATGTAAGAAGCAGAAAGTGTCCTCGATCAGCGTGACGAACTGTCGCGTTCGCAACACGGTCGCTGGTTCGAGTCCGGCTGAGGGAGCTGAGACCGGGTCGAATAAGCTAATCACCGGCCATTCGACCAACTGCGGAAAGCGAGATATTCGCAGAGCCGTCGAACCGAAAACGGGTGCAGAGTGAGCCTGCGGAATCGCAAGACGGGGGGCTATTTCCTTTTGTTCTATACCTGTAGTCCATGAATGAAGCCAGGCCAAGTATCTGAATCCCCCACTACCTCTTGGCCCTGTAACGCAAAGGGGATAGTTTTCGTTACATTTATTGGACACCAAGCAATGAAGTCCATCGAGAAAAGCATCATTAGCCGAATACGTGGCAAAGGCAGAGGTGCCTGTTTCACCCCCAAGGCATTTCTCGATCATGGCAGCCCGGAAGCAGTCCGTATCGCACTGCACCGGTTGGAGAGGCGCGGCATTCTTCGCCGGCTCGCCCGTGGGCTTTATGATTACCCCAAACAACACCCGACCATCGGCTTCCTTTCCCCGAGCCCTGATGAGGTCGCGAAGGCCCTGTCCGAACGGGGCGCCTCGCGCCTGCAGCCTTCCGGCAGTTATGCCTCGAATCTGCTGGGATTGTCGGAACAGGTTCCGGCCAGAATCGTCTTCCTCACAGACGGCCCGGCTCGCCACGTCAAGATTGGCCGCCAGGAGATCATCCTCAAGAACACGACCCCCCGCAACATGGCGTCAGCGAACAGGATCAGCGGCACGATTATCCAGGCGCTCCGGTATCTCGGAGCCAGGCAGGTCGGTACACAGCACATCGCGCACCTGCAGCATACACTTAGCGCAAGCGACAAGGCCCAGTTGAAACGGGATAGGATCTATGCCCCCGGATGGATGCACAGGATCATCGACGCTATCGCGGGGAATCCCCATGCTTGAGTTCGCCAGACTCCCACTCGACGAACGCATCCCGTACTTCCAGGAAGTGGCAAACCGGCGCGGCCTTACGCGACTCATTGTGGAGAAAGATTTCTGGGCCTGCTTTTCGCTTCGCTTTCTCTTCTCGACCCCTGCACTTGCGAACAAGCTCGTCTTCAAGGGCGGCACATCCTTGTCCAAGGTGTTTGGCATCATCAAGAGATTCTCCTGATCCCGGTTGGCTGGGCTTCGGCGCAGAGGACCGACCGGATGCTGCCCGGTCGCGTTCTCAGTTCGAAAAACGCTGGAAAAGACTCAACGACGCATGCGCAACCATGGTCGATCAGAAGGTTCGTCCGGCGCTCGAAGAGGCTATTCAGGCTGCACTCGGCCAAACTCGAAACAAATCCCCGTATCTTGCCTTCACTATCGAAGAACAGACGCATTCGCCCGTTCTGACTTTCCGTTACCCCACGGCCGAACCGGAGCGGCCCGGATACGTGCATCCCCAGGTGAGACTTGAGCTCGGATCACTCACGGATCAGAGGCCCGTCGGAAACCACACCGTCACACCGTGGGTCGCCGAGGAGTTCCCGGCTCTTTTCTCCGCCCCGAGCTGCAGTGTGGTCGCGCTCGAGGTCGAGCGAACCTTCTGGGAGAAAGCTACCATCCTGCACACCGAGTATCACCGGCCATCGGGCAATCCCATGCGCAGTCGGCTCTCGCGCGACTGCTACGATCTGTGCCGGATGGCAGCGCACCCCGACGGCCAGCGGGCCATGAAAGACCTCGACCTCCTTGACCGTGTCGTTCGCCATAAACGCATTTACTTCCAGTCCGCCTGGGTACACTATGAAGCCGCCAAACCCGGCTCCCCATGGCTTGTCCCCCCGAGCACCGTCTCGCGGAACTGAGAGCCGATTATCAACAGATGCAGGAAATGTTCACTGAACCGCCGCCGCCCTTCGACAACATACTGCGGCAACTACGAAGTATCGAGGACGCAATCAATAAAATGGGTAGGCAAAGCCTGTGCGGTTCAGCCGCCAGTCGACGATCGGAGATGCCATGAAATCCGACCGCATCAAAACTGGCCGAAAGTGGTGCGGATAGGCTCGACCGGGTCCGTCGAGTTCCGGATCGACCTCACTCTCCACGATGCAGACTCCGGCACCTGCCTCTCTGTCATGAACACCATGTACAAGATCACGGACACCGCACCTCGGACGATGTCGCCCAGATCGTCGCATACGCGGTCGCGAGGGGAGCCCGGACAGGGGTGCTTATCTACTCGCGCCGGCTATCTTGTCCGTTTCGCGCGGAGGTCGGAGGGATCTCCGTGCACGCCGTAAGCTTCCCGATCGACGGCGATGCGGAGGCGGGAGGGCGGGGTTTCGTGGAGGAGATAGCAGTGGTGCTTCCCCGCGTGCACGTTACGGCATCGCTCTGGGTGCTCACAATATAAGGGGCTGTTGGCGCCTAGTAGACCCTGAAGGACTGGATCCTCCCGCGTATGCTGGAGCTGGTCCTCACGGCGTTTGACCCGCAGGCATTTGCGTGCGACTCCGTGTACTCCTGCCTTGTGCTCAGAGATTCGCTCCCCAACCTCCAGAGCCTCACCAATTCGATCGGGACCCTGGGAAATATACGGAGGATAATGCGAGAGTTCTCGACGTTGCATCCATCCATGACGTCGCAAAAGAGATCCTCACGAGAAGGAGACGTAAACGGGGAGCGGATTGACATGATTGAATGCATGCCCCTCTTGTACCTGCTGCCAGCGCATAGATCCGTCAGCGCAAAGCATGGCCCACTCATCGACCGCTTATGGCGACAATGGTCCTCACCCGGATGGAACGTTCACTTCTCATTCACTGCGATTGCAGTTTTCAGACGTATCTGAATTTACAGCCAATCCCGCTCGGACAAATGCCCTATGGGCATGATGCTTGCTGCCGGCATTGTGGCGAGAAAGGCGCGAAAAACGGATGGACTACGCAGACCTGCCGCTCGCCACTCCTGTAAAACATAGTTTGTTAGCGCGATTGACGCGGCGATGTTCGTTGTCAGTACGGCAAGGATGACTTCCGGTCGTGTGGAGTGATAAGCATCGGATGACACAATGACAACTGGGCGGCGTTTGATTCCTTGCGCACCGGGAAAATCCACGGTGACGACATCGCCGGGTTTGGGCATCTCTGATTCTCCCTATACCGCATTTTCCGCATGGGAAAGCGATGCTGCAACAAGGACGTTGATGTCTTCTTCGCTCCACGCATCGCTCACATCAACTGGTGCACGCTTTGCATAATGATCTCGGAGAAACGCGAGATAGTCAAAAACCTCGGCGAGTTTATCGGCAGGCAGTGTTTGCAGTGTTTGCAGAAACTCTTTAGCTTGGGCTTTGGTCAACATGTGGATAATTTATCATGCCTGCTGTGGATTTCCAATCCCGCCTTCCTCCCCACATGTTTTCATCGCCTTTACTGTCCGGCAGGCTCGTCCAAGGCTCAATCCCCAGGGAAGACCCCCTGAAGGCACGGCATTTTTCGTATCTCCTGGCTCTACGGATCTATCCGGATGACACGCGGCGGTGCGTCCTCGTCCCCAACTTGAACACCTTCAGGAATTCTACCAAGTTCGCACCCCAACGACGCTCCCCGGGGGACATTTTCTGGGGTATTCCTTCCGCGCGCTGGAGCTGTTCTGAACATAGGGGGGCGCTTGATCCTCACCTTACCGCGCCGTTGTCGATTGCGTAGCCCCAGTGGCGGAGACTTCGAGCCTGAAGTTGCAATCTTCGGTGCAAGATAATTCTTGCACATGATTGCACTTACACGTCATAGCTTAATGGCGGAATGCTTTGGTATTGCAACCAGACCCTATCGTTGTTGCAATCCACGGTCTCCAGGCCAAGGTACCAGAGAACCGCACGGGTCGCACCATGATGGTGGATGACTCCAGCTTTCGTTAGCTCCCGCAGGAGGACCTGAATCTGGCTTCGCGAAAGGTTCGTCAACACCTGCCGGAGGGTCTCCATCTTGGCACTACTCAGGGCGTTCTCCTTAATGTGCTTGACGAGGAGTGCCTTGTTTGTGTCGCGATCCAGACCGTGCTTCCTCGTGTACACCCCGGCCTGCCCGATGAACTGGTAGAAGCGGCGCGACAGGACGTACCGCTGGCCTCGCCCACGGCTGACTCTTTCCATGATTCCATTCTCGACCAGTGCGGTTATTCTGGACCCAAGTCCCTCCGGGACAGGTATATCGCGCCTGATGTGATCGAGAACCACGAGGTCGGTAGTCGAGAAGGATACCGATGACTCTGCGGTGACACGTTCCAGGAAACGGACGAATGCAGGATCACGTACTTCGCCTTCCAGCGTCAGTCTGACTTGGAAGCGGTCCGTACCCGCGAAGTCTGGCGTCGGTTTGCTCTGTCGGATTGCCGCGTCGAAAAACAGATTCATACCTTGCCCGGAGCGCTCGACCAGACCACACTTCGCGAAGATGTCCGCGATGCGCCGATTCCTCGGATTTTGCCGTTCCAGCACGTTTGCTTCGTTGATGCCTGGCGGGAACCCACCGGGGCTCTCAATAGTGACCCGACAGGTGTACTGACGGACGAAGATGTTGCCACCCTGCCTGTAGTCACAGTGGCTTACCGAGTTCAGAATCGCCTCACGGATTGATCGTTCATCGAATGTCGGCACGTCGAGAATGAAAGCCCATCCTGGTAGTGTTGGATGTCGTTGCGCAGGTTCACCGTCGTCCACGCCCCGGATATCGTAACCGTTCTCCAGCAGGAAGACCGCGTCCCGGCCGGGGATTCTATGCGGTCATTCCCCGTCAACACCCGAGGCCCCTCTCCCATTCATGATAGGGCGGCACGAAATGATCATACGGCTGATCGGAGGATTCAATATTCCTTTTGGATAAGAAGCTCCTTGAGAAGAAAAACAAGTGGTGGCAGGTCCGCTTGAGTGGTATCCCAGAGGATCTGCTTGTCGATACCAAAATATTCGTGGACCACAATATTGCGCATATCCCTCATTTCGGTCCAGGGGATCTCAAGAAATGCGGCCTGGATCTTATCAGGGATTCTGCCGGCAGCCTCTCCAATCACGGTGACGTTCCGGAGAACGGCGTCCACGGTTTTCCGATCGCGTTGGAACGATGGGAAATCCATCCCGGCCGTGTAGTCCTGGATAGCTGCGATGGCATCCAGGATATCCTGGATGTAAAGCCGCCAATCCCTATGCGACACGAATCGCCTCGCGGAGAATCCCTTCACGGATGGCCGGGTGCAGTGCGTCAGGGGTCACTAGATCCACCTGGAAACCCAAAAGCTCACTGAGCCTTCGGCGAAGACGGATAAAGGCGAACAAGCCGACTTGCGCCCCAGGTGTATAATCGACAAGGAGATCGATATCGCTGGCTCCGCCGGCATCGCCGCGCAGCGTGGAGCCGAACAGGCGGAGTTCGTGCACGGAGAATTCATGAAACAATTCGGGGTGGGCGGCAAGGGCACGCTTCACTTCTGCGGCATCCATAATGGAATCCTATCCGAAATTTCCGTTGGGAACAACACGCCGCCTGCCATGGTGCCCGCATTGCCGCTATCCGTCACATTGGCCGTCTTCACTCGGGAGTTCGAATACGCGTATTGCCGGAATACCCGCATTTGGCGGAGCAGAAGGCCGGCCTGTCCGGGGGGCAAGGTGAAGGCGGAGGGCTTCGATTTCGTGAAGGACAAAGCAAGTGTGGATGGCCTTAAGATCGGCAAGATCGCGGCCATTGCCGTGCTGGGCGGAAACGGGGAGACATCCAGTCGCTTCTGCTTCTGGATGTCCCTTCTCCCGCTGGAAACCCCCAGTGTGCGTCGCTGATTATCCGGCACGACTGAAGACGGAAGAGGAGAAGAAACCATGAAGACCCTTGATCAGAAGATGAAAGGTCTTACGGCGACCCGTGGAATCGCTCTTGACGACGCAGAGGAGGCGGGGATAGCGGAGTTCGAATCCAGGATAGAGGTACGTCGGATATGGCGGGTACGGGCGGAGTCCGGAATGGGAGTTACGTTTTGCGGTAAATCTCGCGCCGATGGCCCACCTTGACCACAAGGACGAACAGGCGATCATCGTGAATCTCATAGATCACGCGCTATAGCCAACACGGATCCGCCACTCAAAGCTTCCCTTCAGTTGGCGTGCACCCGGTGGGCGAGGTTGTTCGACAAGCGATTCGATTACTTAAACGATGCGTTTCGCGGTCTGTCGGTCGAGCCGTTGGAGCGCTTTCCGTGCTCGACGCGCGAAGACGACGCTATATGCCAAGGTGCTGTTTCACCTCGGCGAGCGATTCCCACTGTTGTTCCTGACGGGCGATTTGCGAGTCCCGAATGTCCTCACGGTCCTCAAGCTCTTCGATGAGCTGCTCGTAAAGCTTGATAGGGAGCACGACCTCTACCCGTTCCCCCTGCTCGTTGACGATAAAGCGGGGCCTGAGCGAAGTGGACCTTTTCGGGGAAGGGGAAGATACGGCCCCCTTCTTCCTGGCCTTGGTTGCCAACGTTGTTTCCTTCTTGAAAGAATGTACTGTCCGCGCAGGGAACATTCAACACGAAGTTGCGTGAATGCGAACCTCATGCCTGTGAACGTCACATTCCTGTACTCGCGCACGCCGCTTCGAGGAGCGTGAACGTCCCCGTGACTTTCTTGTTCATGAACCTGCGTGGCTCGAGGATCGAGCGGTCCACCCTGTGGTGGGTAATGGGTACGACCACACCAAGGCCTGCGCATTGGAAGTGAGAAAAACCTCTGCAAACAGCAGATCATCAGGGTCTTGAAAGCCATCTGATGACAGGGCTATGACATCAATCTGTCGCTCGGTCAGTTCAATATGAGCAATCACCGCCCGGGCACGCGCCGGTCGAATGCGCAGTTCGGGCCGGGCAAGCACATCCTTATATTCTCCCAAAATCTGGTTATCGTACGCGACTTGATTTCAAAGTACACGGCCTCCGACCGGATCCGTGCTCTTCTCCGGTCATCGAAGGATTCCGGCGTCAGGACGTCGACCGGCACCGGAAAGATATCTTCGAGGATGTCGGCGGCATCCATAAATGCGTCGACGGTTTTGCGGCCCTTGTCGAATTCCAGAAGGAGGTCGACATCCGAATCGGGACGGGCATCGCCCCGCGCGGTCGATCCGAAGAGAGCGACATGCCGCACGCCGAGATTCTGGAGCGGGGTTGTGACGCTCCTTATGAGGGCTGCCGCTTCGGATATTTTGGGCTCATCGAGGTTCTGAAGGAGGTCAATTCCGAGATTCGGGACGAGGACTACCACCTGGGCATCTCGTTCTTTCTGACCGCGGGGCTCCCCGAGCACATCGAGGACATCTGGCGTATAGAGATCGAGCCGTGTCTGGAGGAGTACTTCTTCGACCAGCGGGACAAGCTCAGCCGCTTCCGGTGGGATGCCATCAAGGGTAGGGTCGCGGTGTGACCGCTGCCCGCACTGCTCCGCGGACTGGATCCTGACCTCCAAGGGGTGGGTGGGCTGGATACCGGTGAGCGGAGAGCTGACGCTGGAGCTCAAGCCGCGCGTGCCCCTCGCCAGTCTCTTTGCCATGCTGGAGTACGCCTACCGCCTCAACGGCTTCTATATCATACCCGGTATCGTGGACAGTGATTCCATCCGGGAGCTGTACGAGAAGCTCGCATCATTCTGGCCGGCCGCGTGCTCGATCGTACCCGCCGCGGTCTGTATCGGTCCTACGTCTCGGAGCGTGATGCACTCCCGTATCTTCGGGGCCGCCTAGACGTGGAGGAGGCACTTGCGCGGCCATATCGCGTTCGATTGATACTTATGTCGGGCATCTGCACGGAGCGCACCCTCCCGCGCGTTCGCATGGCCTACCATGCCCTGAGAGGCTCCGTCACGGTGCGCCCGTTCGGCCCCTTGGATTGCATGGGTCGGCGGTACAACCGACTGAACGCCGACTACCTCCCGCTTCACGCCCTGTGCCGCTTCTTCCTCGAATCGAGCGGGCCCACGCACGAGCCGGGAGGCAAGCGCATGCTGCCGTTCCTCGTGGACATGGCGCGCTTGTTCGAGCTTTTTATGGCCGAGTGGCTGCTGCAGCACCTCGTACAAGATCACGGACACGCCCACCTCGGACGATGTCGCCCAGATCGTCGCGTATGCAGTCGCGAGGGGAGCCCGGAAAGGGGTGCTCATCTACCCGCGCCGGCTGGCTCATCCGTTTCGCGCGGAGGTCGGAGGGATCTCCGTACTCGCCGTAAGCTTTCCGATCGACGGTGATGTGGAGGCGGGAGGACGGGGATTCGTGGAGGAGATTGCAGCGGTGCTTCCCCGCGCGCACATGACGGCATGGCTCCGGGCGCCCGAAGGATTAGGAACTATCGCCGCCGCCACCTTCTGTCCTTCGGAGACCAAATTGTTCCCCTCAATGAGCCGCACCCCTCCATGTCGCGGTCCCCCGGGCGACCACTCTCCGTCCCAGCACCGAGACTCCCTGTGCTGAATCGGTCGAGGGCATCAAGGACCACGGATCGACAGATGTTGTCCGGAGTGTACTCCTTCCAGACATCCCCTGCGCTTCAGACGGTACAGACGGAAGAGGGACGATACCCTCGATGAGCGAAGGGAGCCTGTTTCGTTGTTGGCCGCACGGCCCACGCGACAACCCAGTGGCTCCGGGACATACGGAGTGGAAAACGGAAGTTCGCTATCCCGTGCTCTTCAACTCTTCTCGAAGTATGCGGCGAAAGGTTTCCGCGTCCAACGGACGCGCGGACCTTCCCAAATGCTCGCGAAGGGCATCGTTTATCATTGTCTGGTATCCCCGGCCGGCAGCATCTGCACGACTGCGGAATTCCTCCAGAATCTCATCGTCGATGTAGATGCTGATTCTGGTTTTCCCCTTTTGAGGTATCACCGCCCCCCGCTTTGCTGTGCTGAAGTTATATTCCTTCCTCATAGGTCTTTCTCTCCCTCCCGGTCGCGGCTCGAGCTGATATCAACCGCATAGTCTCACCGCGATAGGTGTATACGACGACAAGAATACGACCGGCCGAATCCGTTCCCACGGACACAAACCGTGGCTCGCCTTGTGCCTCCGTATCCTCCCTTGTGAGAGCGTTGGGGTCAAAAAGCACCATTTCAGCATCGGAGAGGCGAATCCCGTGCTTCTTGTAATTCGACCTCGCTTTCTGAGGATCCCACACGACCCGCATGCAAGGAACATATACATATATTATACATATATCAAGTACCACTTGGCAAACCGGAGACAAGAGCACCAACGGAGGGCAATCACGCGTGGGGGAACTCGTCCATCCGAAAGGGGGTCGGGAGATCTCTGCAGTCAATGCAGAGAAGATGGCTGGCAACTCTTCGATCCTATTGGCGTAAAGATAGGTTCTAAGCTCGTCCAATAGGGGGACCCCAATGGGTATTGGACGCTGACGGATGTCCAGGGCATCTCTGGTTCCGTTCAGGATGACTATGTGCCTGCGTTCAGGACGTCAATGTAGCGAGCGTAGGCAAAGACGCGATTGCGCATTTTTCCAGTAATCTCGCGGCCGATGCCCAGCTCAAGCAGCTTCTCCATGCCCGCGGCCGCAGCTGGGAAGGAAAGCTCCGATCGACGTGCGATTTCCTTCAAGGTCAGAAGCGGGCGAGCTTTGAGCACATCGTGTACCCGCAACGCAGACCCAGCCCGGCGCCTCTGCGTCTGGATACGCCGACGGTCCTCCTCAATGATGCCGACGAGCTGCCGGGCCGTATCGACGGCCGCATCGCTTATTTCCAGAACTCCCTGGAAAAAGAAGAGTATCCATGATTCCCAATCCCCGTCAGTCCGGACAGCACCCAGGAGTCGGTAGTACTCCTCTCGATGCTTCTTGAAGTAGAGGCTCAAGTAGAGCATTGGCTCGTGCAGCACGCCGGCATGGCAAAGGAGAAGGGTAATCAGCAGCCGGCCGACCCTCCCGTTGCCGTCGAGAAAGGGGTGGATTGTCTCGAATTGGACGTGTGCAAGCGCTGCCCTGACAAGAACAGGGAGACCTTCCTCACCGGCGTGCAAGAAGCGTTCGAACTCCGACATGCAATCGCCGAGCGCCATCGGCGGCGGGGGCACGAAGACGGCGTTGCCGGGACGCGTGCCGCCGATCCAGTTCTGACTGCGCCGAAACTCGCCCGGATCCATATTGCTGCCCCGTCCACGTGACAGCAGAACCGCGTGGATTTCGCGAATGAGTCGTGAGCTGAGCGGGAACCCGCCGCGCAAACGCGCCAGCCCATGCTCAAGCGCCGAGACGCAGCTCGACACCTCCACGACATCGTCGAACGGCACGCCGAGAGCCTGGTCCATCTCGAAGAGGAGCAGGTCGGACAGCGACGACTGGGTTCCTTCAATCTGGGAGGAGAGCACGGCTTCCTTTCGGACATAGGTGTAGAGGAAGAGGTGAGCGTCTGGCAGGAGCGTTGAGACACTGTCGAGCCGGCCAACGGCAAGAAGCGAACGCTCCAGCACCGATTGAATTGGACCTTCCAGAACCAGTGCTGGTATCGGAGGAAGCGGCAAAGGAATGAACGCTCTGACGGTTTCGCCGCCAACCGTCACGTTTTGGTACTCTCCCGTCGGGCTGCGTCGCATTTTTCCGTTCCCTATTCAGCAATGCTGAATTCGGTATCGCATTATTAAGACTTAGGCCTCTATTTTAAACTAGAAAGTCCGAAAGAGCAAGATCGCGGAAGCGCTATTCAGTCTACCCGGACTCGCGTCGTCATTTTCCGTTAAGCCTCGTCACGATCAGGATGGCGATCGCGGCGAGCACGGCGACCCAGATCGCTACGATCACCGCGGCAGCCGCCTTGCTGGACGGCGTGCCCTTGGCCAAGCGCTGCCGCGCCTGCTCCCGGCAGCTCTCGAGCACCTTCGCGGGGATGAGGCGGATCGCCAGAGCAATCCCCAGGGGAACGATGATCAGGTCGTCGAGGTAGCCGAGCACGGGGATGAAATCAGGTATCAGGTCGATGGGGCTGAAAGCGTATGCAGCAACGGCAGCGGCGAGCACCTTCGCGTACCACGGCGTGTGCGGGTCCCGGCAGGCCAGGTACAATGCATAGGACTGCAGCGGGATCTCCTTTCGGAGGTCCCTCAGGCGATCGCGGAGTCTCATGTCAGTCGCACCGACGCGGAGGGTACCACGATACGCGGCGGATGGTGTACATTGACCACACGCATGAAGAGAACCCCTGAGCTGCTCGCCCCTGGCGGGAGCTTCCTTTCAGCCCTGGCCGCCTTCGATGCCGGGGCCGACGGAGTATACCTCGGCCTGAAGGAGTTCTCCGCGCGCAGGGCTGCGACGAACTTCACCCTCGAGCAGCTGCGGCGGATCCGGGCGCTCGCGGCCGACCGTGGAAAGCGCATCTACGTCACTCTCAACACGATCGTGCGCGAGAGCGAGATCGAGAGGCTCGCGGAGACGCTGGGATGGCTGGAGTCGCTGGCCGTCGACGGCGTGCTCGTCCAAGACCTCGGCGTGCGCGAGGTGGCGGCGCGGTTTTTCCCGCGCATCCCGCTGCACGCCTCCACCCAGATGGCGATCCACAACTCCTCCGGACTCGCCGTGGCAAAGGAGCTGGGGTTCCGCCGGGTCGTGCTCGCCCGGGAGCTGCCCCTCGAGACGATCGAAAGACTGCGCCGCGAGCATCCCGACATCGAGCTGGAGGTCTTCGTTCACGGCGCCCTGTGCTACAGTTTTTCGGGAGTGTGCCTTGCCTCCTGGGCCCTCACCGGCAGATCGGGCAACAGGGGCGAGTGCGCGCAGATCTGCCGCAGCCTCTTCCGCGGCGATCGTTTCCACGGCGACCACGGCGGCCTTGGCGAAGGGCACTTCTTCTCATGCCGCGATCTCGCGCACGGCCGCGATGCGCTCGCCCTCGCGGCGATCGGCATCGACGCGCTGAAGATCGAGGGACGAATGAAATCCCCCGAGTACGTGTTCAACACGACGAGGCTGTACCGCGAGGTCCTGGATCGGGGGTCCGACCTTCCCGAGTCAGACTACCAGGAGCTCGTTCGCCGGGCGGAGCTGGGCTTCTCACGCGAGAAGACCAGCGCCTACTTCCGCTCCTCGTCGGGGGCGGGTCTCATCGATGCGCGCTACCCCGGTCACAGGGGAGCACTACTCGGGACGGTCCAATCCGCACGGGGCAATGAGATGAGCATCGTCCTGCGGGCGGACCTTTCCTTGCGGGACGGATTGGGATGGTTCCCGCGCGCGGTCGGGGCAGCGGCGTCGCGCGAGCCCCTTCTGTTCTCCGTCCAGCGGATCCGCAAGCAGGGGAGGGAGGTCAGGTTCGCGCGCTCGGGGGACACGGTGAGCATCGACCTTCCTCTGCAGCCGGGGGCGCCGGTTCCTGCCGCAGGCGAGGAGATCCGCCACCTCTCCTCGCGGTTCCTCGATCTCCCGCAGCCAAAGGAGACGGGATTCCCTTTGTATCAGATTCCCGTGGAGCTGGAGGTTGCACTCGCAGCAGAGGGTAAGAGGGGAGTGCTCACGGTGCAGGTTCCCACAGGGGGACCGGGCCTGGCGGATTTCGCTCGCGAGGTGACCGTCGATGCAGCGACGACGAGAAGGCCTTTCGCCGACCTCCTGCGTGCGGCGTTTTCTGAATCTGGCGAGGGGCTTTTCCGGGCCCAGACCCTCTCGTTCGTCAATCGCACTGAGCTCACTAATGAAGGCATCTTCGTGCCGCCCTCGGAGCTGAAGAAGACGAAAAACGATTTCTACCGCGGCCTGGAGCAAGCGTTCAACGCCACGATCGCAAAGAGAGCAGCCGAGGTGCGGCTCGCCCCCGAAGGCGGCGGCAAGGGCGAGCTCCTCGGAGGAGATTCATCCGCATTCGGTCCGGCAGACATGCGCATGCTCGCCAGGCGTGAGCTGCTCTCTCCGAAGAACGCCGGGCTGATCCCCTTCGCCCTCGAGGACGCGCGCGGGATGAAGGCGGAGAGCCTTGCTTCGATCGGCGAAGTCTCGTTTGTGCCGCTGCCTCCCGTGATGATGGACGAGGGTCGTTGGCTCGAGGCGCTCGAGAGGCTTGCCGACGAAAACCCGCGCACACGGTTCGCCATCGGGCTGAACAATATCGGGCACCTCGGCTTCGTCGACTCACTCGCCGCCCGGCAAAATGTCGTCTTCTTCGTCGACTTCTCCCTCTACGTCGCCAACCATTTCGCCCTCGACCTGCTCTCGCGGCGCGTGCCGCGGCTCGCCTTCGCCTATTCCTGGATCGAGGACACGGAGGAAGGGTATGCCTCGCTCGCCGCGGCCGCCAAGCTCGCCCTGCCTCTCATCCGCATCGCCCCGGGCTTCCACCCGCCTCTGTTCTACAGCCTCGGCTGCTTCGCGAAGCACGTGTTGAACGGCGGGAGCTGCCCCGACGAGTCCCCTCGGATGGGGAGCCAGAAGGGGTGCCCCCGCGATTTCACGCGCGAGCTCTCCCAGGGCAGAAACAGGTTCCAGGTGGTCGTGAAGGACTGCGTGTCGTATCTTTTCGCCGTTCCTTGAACACCACCGCCCGGAGCGGTACCTTATCCATGGGAGGGAAAAAGGAAATGGCGAAACGCCCGCCGCGCACGGACAAGAAGCTCGCCTTGCTGGGCAAGGCGGCTCTTTTCTCGACGCTCCGAAAAGAGGAGCTTGCGCTGATCGCCCGCTACAGCGGCTACTGCTCCTTCGCGCCAGGCGAGGTCATCTTCGCCGCGGGCAGCCACGTGGAGGAGCTGTACCTCATCGAGGAGGGCACCGTGCTCATCCGCAAGAGCGGCGACGGAGGCGCGCAGCAGGACATCGCCCGGTTCATCGGAGGCGAGGTGTTCGGCGAGCTGGACCTGCTCGACACGGCTCCGCGCAGCGCCTCCGCGATCGCGGAAGGCGCCGCGACCCTGCTCGTGTTTCCCTCCCTCGGTCTCGCCTTTCGCGACATCATCGAGAAGCACCCCGACACCTTTGCCCGCATCCTCCAGAAGCTGCTCGGCGTGATCTCGGGCAGGATGCGCGCCGTGAACAAGCTCGTTTCCGAGAAGACGCCGTGGGTGCAGGAGCTGAAGCGGCAGCTCCTGCGGGACAAGCTCACGGGGCTGTACAATAAGGCCTTCCTCGACGAGGAGCTGCCGTCCATCCTCCACAGGACCTCCCCGACCAGCCTGCTGGTCGTGAAACCGGACTCTTTCAAGGAGATCAACGACACCTTCGGTCACGAGGCGGGGGACAAGACGCTGCGCGCAATCGCCGAGACGCTCAAGGGCCTCCTCGGCGAGGGGGACATCGGCGTGCGCTACCGGGGGGACGAGTTCTGCCTGGTCCTGCCCGGCAGGGGAGAGCGCGCTGCCCGCGACGCTGCCGAGGGGTTGCGCGCGGCGGTGCGTGAGATGGACATGCGGGCCATCGTGGGAGACGGGGCTCCCGCCTTCACGGCGAGCGTCGGAGTCTCGGCTCATCCCGCCCACGCTCCGGACGCCAGGGGGCTCGTCGCGCTGTCCTACCAGAGGATGCTGGAGGCGAGAAACGGGGGAGGCGACGCGGTGAGCGGGGGGGACGGACGATGAGCGG
>Ga0315285_10001425_pt1 | contig 25162 bp, 24 predicted proteins | sample YL17G09_36_MG_FD_203698 | JGI IMG/M metagenome (GOLD analysis project Ga0315285, IMG submission 203698) | Sediment microbial communities from Yellowstone Lake, YNP, Wyoming, USA - YL17G09_36 | ecosystem: Environmental > Aquatic > Freshwater > Lake > Sediment | place: USA: Wyoming | collected... | reverse complement strand
CCGCACAAGTTCGGGACCCCGATTGTGTCTCCGTTCCTTTCCCAATCCGTTGTTGTCGGCTTTTGGGAGAAACCCGCACAAGTTCGGGACCCCGATTGTGTCTCCGTTCCTTTCCCAATCCGTTGTTATTGCCGCGACTTTAGAAAGGCCTGCACCTGCTCAAAGTTCGGCTGGGCGGCGGTGCCGCCGAAGCCCGTAGTCGAGAGCCCACCGCAAGCATTGGCAAAGCGCAACGATTCCTCCAGCGGCAGGCCCTGGACCACGTAGGCGTGGATAAAGCCGGCGTTGAAGGAATCGCCCGCACCGGTGGTGTCTTTCACGTCCACCTGGAAGCCGGGGCTGTGGACGACCTGGCCGTCTTGCATGGACAGCGCGCCAGATGGGCCACGCTTGACGATCACCAGCGAGCCGCGCTTCATCAGTTCCTGCAGCGCCGCCTCGGTATCCGCCACGCGGGCGATTGCGCGGGCCTCGTCCTCATTGGGTATGAAGATGTCCACGAGTTTCAGCAGGTCCAGCAGGTTGTCGTCCCCCCACTTGCCATCCGGGTCGCAGCCGGTGTCGAGCGAAACGGTGAGGCCGACGCCACGCGCCTGGCGGAACAACTCGGGGAGCCCGGCCTGCAGCGCCCGCTGGAGGAAATAGGAACCGACGTGCAAGTGGTGGTAGCGCCGCAGGATGGTCGTGTTGATGTCCTCCAGGCGCAGGAGCGGGATGCACCCTGGGTACGTGATGAGCGCACGGTCGCCGGGGAACGTCAGCGAGATCGTCACGCCCGTGCGGATCACGCTGTCGCGGAGCAGGTGCCGCGTGCCCACGTTCAGCAGGCGCAACTGGTCGGCGACAAAGTCACCATAGTAGTCCACGCCGACTTTGCCCAGGAATTCGACGCTGGTACCCAGGCGGGCCATGCCGGCCGCACAGATGGCGGAGGAACTGCCGAGCACGATGTGCAGGCCGCTGGCCAGAATCTCGCGGCCCAAACTGGGAAACGCAGGCAGCCCGCTCACGATCATATCTACATTCAGTTCACCAATGACAAGAACCCTCTTCTCCACTCTCACCTCCTGATTTTCCTTCCTTCCCCTTCCTTCCCTTCCCGCCTTCCCCTCCCTCCCCTCCCCTACACCGTCAAATGCTTGAACTGGGGCAGGTAAGCGCGGTTCTGCTGGAACATCTCGTTGACCATCTCCTTGACCTCCGCCAGCGAGAGCACGGCCGCGGTCAACGGGTCATTCGCGATGGCCTGGAAGACCAGGCGCGGGTTGCCGGTCAACGCCGCCTCGACGGCCATCTCTTCGACCACCACGTTGACGTGCGTCAGCGCCAGGCACTGCGGGGGCAGCGGCCCCACGTGAACCGCATGGAAACCGGCCCTGTCCACATAGACCAGCACTTCGACGCAGGCGCCTTCCGGCAGGTTGGTGACCAGGCCGGTGTTGGGCACGTTGCCGTTGAATGAGAACATCTCGCCGCCCTTGAGCGCGTTGATGATGGAGGCAGCGTACTCGTGTCCCCGCTCCAGGCTGATCGGCGTCTCCTCGGCAAACCACGCCCGCGCATCGTCTTTCCAGGTATGCTCCATCTGCTGATATTCCTTCAAGATGTAGGCATATTCCCCGGGGTTCCATCCCGTGCCGTGTATACAGTACTTTGCGATCAGGTCGGGCCGCTTGCGGAACCACCAGTTGTACTCCGAGTTGTGCCCGCTGGATTCGGTCGGGTAGTAATCCAGGTGGAGGAACATCTCGTTGCGCACGATCTCTTCGTTGTAGATGCCGGGGTTGTTGACGATGGCCTCGCGGATGAGCGGATAGGCGTCCTTGCCGTTCCACTCGAACTTGAGGTACCAGGCCTGGTGGTTGATGCCCGCGCAGGTGTAGGTGATCTCGTCGTACGGCGCACCGATCCAGCGGGCGAGCATCATGGCCGTGCCCTGCACGCTGTGACAGAGGCCAGTGAGCCGGATGAACGATTCGCGCTGCATAGCGCGGCACAGCATGGCCATCGGGTTGGTGTAGTTGAGCAGGACCGCGTCGGGGCAGTAGCGCTCCATGTCCTTGACAATGCTCAACATCACCGGGATGGTGCGCAGCGCACGGAAGATGCCCGAAGGGCCGCGCGTGTCGCCGATGTTGGTGTCTACGCCATACTTTTTGGGGATTTCGATGTCGTACCGCCACACCTCCGTCCCGCCGGCCAGGATCGTGCACAGTACGGCGTCGGCCCCTTTCAGCGCTTCAGTGCGGTCCATCGTCGCCTCAACCTTGGCCGGATACTTACCCATATCTATGATGCGCTGGACCGACCTCTGGGCAAACTCTAGTCGCTCGGCGTCAATGTCCATCAGCGCGAGCGTCGCGTCCTTCAACAGGGGAAAGGTGAGGATGTCGCGCACCAGCCCGCGCGTAAACCCCAGACTTCCTGCGCCAATAAATGCAATTTTCGTCATGTTTTGCTCCTTTCTGTTCTTCCCATACTCTACTCCTTTCCTTCCAAAATGGCAAGTCATAGAAACCCAATTTATTCGGACGCGGATGAACGCGGATAAACGCGGATTTTAGGATTTTATCCGTGTCCATCCGTGTTTATCCGTGGAATCCGTGTCTCAAAATCCTCAGACCACGATGGGCTCGATGCCGAGCAGGTGGCAGACGGCGAGCAGGTCGTCCTGCAGGTTGCCGTAGGCCATGTGGATGTATTCGGAACGCAGGTTCTGCACGAACGCATCCAGGTCCCCGTCCAGGCGCAGGAAGGCGTGCGGCCACATGGGATAACCACACTCCTCGACCCAGGCCGGGTCTCCCTCGATCGCTTCGCCCTGCGCAATCTCCATCACGTAGCACCCTTGCACGCGGGCCAGCCGCGCCAGCGTGATCCGGCCCGGCCTGGCCACCAGCCCCGTGCACACGCCGCTGGCCTTGCACTCCAGTTTTGGTTGATAGCTCAGCCTCACCTCTTTGGGGTTCCTGGCCAGGTGGATAGAGGCAGCCCCATCGTCAATCAGGCGCACCACGCCGCGCACCTTGTCCACCAGGTTCACGTCGGCGGTGAACAGCGGGCCGTCGCTCAACAGGCGCAGGACGTAGGTGCTGAGCGCGCCGTTGGAGTCGTTCAGGCAGGCGGTGACAAAACCGCGGGAACTGAGCCGGCTCTGGGCCAGGCACATGGAGCAGTAGTTGTCGGAGAGGCCGAACATGTCGTTGACGCCGGTGAAGTCGTACTTTTCCCGCTCGATGACCCGCTCGAGGCCCAAGTAGAGGCGGATGGCCCGCTCGGTGACCTGGTCCAGCGGCGGCACCGCGCCGTACTCCGCCTTGAGTTGCTCGTAATACGCCTCGACCTCCCCACGCGGGCATTTCTCGCCCGCGTTGACCACTTCGTAGAGGTCGGTATAGCCGACCAGGATGCCGAACTCGCGCAGCCATTGGTTGGCGTCGATCAGGCCGGCGTGGATGCCCATGCCGTGGCCGCCGATCGAGCCGAAGCGAGACTTACGCAGGACGTTCTTCACGCGGGCCGCCCGCGCGTAGCGCACGATGCGCTCCCTCACCGCCGGGTCATCCGGCATGCCGTACACGACCACGTGCTCGATGCCCACCTCGTCGAACGAGCCGTGCGTGACGGCCAGCCCGCCGATGGACCACTGGCGCGGGACCGGGAGCGCCCACAGCACGATGGGGCGGGCGAAGCGCTGCGCGGCCTGCACGATGCGGGAGGCCCAGTTCCAGGTCTGCACGAACAGGACCATGCAATCGCAGTCTTCGTCCAGGAACCGCTCGACGACCTGCATGGCCTCACCGATTTCGCTGACCACGCGCTCGGTGTGGGCCACCAGGTCGAGCGTGCCGGTCTCCTCCAGCCCGCGGAGCGCGAGCATGGTATCTTCCACCTGGATCCAGGCGTCGCCTGTCTCGGTGCTGGCCGCGTACAGGCCGGGCCAGGTGATGGGGAGAAAGCCAACTTTGGGCTTTGCGTTCATCTGTGCTTACCTCCAATGTGCTTGCCTACGACGCCCCCGCGACGGGGGCTGCGAGCATTTGGCCCTACGACGCCCCCGTCCCGGGGGCTGCGAGCATTTGGATAAGGCAACCATTCGCGCTGGGCCTCCACCTGGACCCTACTGCACGCGCTCGTCGGCTCCGACGTCAACCCGGCCTCCGTAAATCCGTGGCTCGCCGTCAATGTCATCGGTCCCCATCACGTCACTGGTGAGATTTTCCCCAGCGTCGATCGCCGGCGAGCCGCTCCCGATGTGCAAATCACCGGAGGACGGGTTCACGAGTTGTGGATCGGCGAACAGGCCGTGGGCGTCGTTGCCTGTCCCGCTCTGCCAGGCGCTGAAACTACTGTAGGTTTTCTTCGTCCATATCCACGTGGAACTGTTGGCGCCCCCTGGGCTGTAGTACAGGTTGTAGTCAACGACGTTCCCGGTGTTCTCGACAAAGTAATTCGCAAAGAACAGGTTCTGGGAGTTGGCGTAGATGACGTTGTTCTCAACGACGTTGTAGCGCGTATCGAACTGCACCAGGATTTCGCCGCACCCCGTGCGGTCCGTGTCGTTGTTGTAGAGGGTGTTGCCCACGATCTTGCAGTACTCGGTGCTCCCACGCCGCCGGTCATATCCACCGAAGGCGATCCCCGTCATGTGGGAATTGTACACGAAATTGTTGCGGACCGTGATGTAACTGGTGTCCCTGCCGGCATGTTCGCTGGCCAGCTCGATGCCGATGTTCGAGTCGTGCACGGTATTCCTCTCAATCACGATCCGCGTGCCACCATCCACGTAGATACCGTCGGCACAGCGGTCAGTGCCGTAGGCCGGGTTGCCGTAGGCATCAATGTTGTACACCAGGTTCCCTACCACGGTGCCATCCCGCGCACGGTCAACGGCCGGGTCCGGGCACTCGCCCTCGTAGCCGATGAAGTCTATGCCGATGTTATCGTTATCGTGCACCACGTTGTTCGAGACCACAAAGTTCTCCACGTTCCCGTTCAGGACCATGGACTCACTCCACCCCAGGAGGCAGTTGCGCACCTGGTTGCCGTCGAGCACGATGTCGTGGATGGACGCGCTGGGGTTCCTGCCATACACCGCGATGCCGTGGGCACCACAGGACCGGCAACTGTTCTCGATATCGTGCACCACGTTGTTCCGCAACTCGAGGTGGTCTCCATATCCCCTGATCCACATGCCGGCGGGGAAGACGCTCTTGTTGCCCCCGGCCTTGAGGTTGCGGACCTCGAAGCCGATGACCTTGACGTAGGACTTGTTCTCCATTACGATCAGCCCGGTCTCCCCACTGATACTCACGCCTGTGCCATCAATCACGGGATTGTGGCCCGCGTAGTTTTGCAGCGTGATGTACCCGCCGCTGGCCGACCCGGAGTTGTGGAACGTCACCGTCTCGTTGTACACCCCGTTCATCACGTAAACCGTGCTGCCGGGGCCGACGTGATCCACCGCATATTGGATGTGGCGCCACGGCGAGGATGGGCTGCCGTCGTTGCTGTCGCTGCCACTGACCGACACGTAGTAGACGCCCGGCGGCGCCGGCGTGGCGGTCGGCTCGGGAGGGGTCGTTGGCGTCGGCGTCGGTTTCGGCGGCTTGCCGTAAGCCACCTGCATACCTGGGAGGCCCACCAGCGACAGGCCTACGAGCGCAATCAGCGCTGTCACCGTGAGCCAGGCGAGAGATTTGTACCCAATCATTTTTGACCTCCTATGACTCGAGCATGCTGACCTGGTTCCTTCACACTCCATGAGAGCCTCGTTTTCCCCGATAGATCGCCTCCTCTTTTCCCTGAACTGTCGTGTCCCATCTCCCCGGTCTCCAACAGCCGAGGAGTCTATTGCCTGATCGTGAGGAGCGCTTTCCTAGGCACAGTCCATTCTCCGCTTCAACTGTGCACCCCCTTCGTGGGCCGCAGGGTGAGGCTGCCGTCGGCGTTGGTCTTTTGGTGGCAGGCCCAGCGCACCGGATAGCGCACGCCCTTTACCTCGATTTCGGTCTCCAGTCTCAACCCCTGCCAGCCGGCCCCCTTCGGCAGGATGAACTGCACCTGCCGCACTTTGCCCGGCAGAGGGTAGCCCGGATCGAGGCTGCCGCCGACGTTCACCTGGCCGTCGTCGCTCACCAGGTGCACCCGCAGCACGCCGGGGACGCCAGCGATGCCATCGTTGGCGAAGCCGATCACCAGGCCGGGGTACTCGTCCTGCTGGTAGTGCCACACCCAGGAGGGGCGCACCCGGTAGCCGACCGAGCGCGCAATTTTGTCAATCGCACCTGGGTACTGCTCATAGTAGTTCAGTACCCGATCCGCCAATATGCGATGCCAGTTCCACAGCGACCAGTAGTTGGCGCCGATGTCCATCACGTGCGCGATCACGTTGTCCGTGTAGGTGACACCTTCGTCAACTTCGAGCGACTCAGGGGCACCATCCGACATCCCCACCTCGACCGCCGCGGCGATCCAGGGCGGGCGGTTGCTCAGAGCCTCGATCTGCTCGTTCTCGATGAAGATCGTGTCGGTGCGCAGCCAGTTGTGCGTGCGCACGGTGCGGTCCAGGAGCACCGAGTTGCCGACCCTGCTAAAGTCCGGCTGCGTATTGGTCGTCAGCGGCGTCTTTGTCCAGTGCGCCAACTGCTCCTCGAACATTTCGGCGAACGTGCGCGCAGCGGTCAGGTAGTCGGGGAAGGGATTGGTCTCAAAGGGCCAGGTGTGGCCCTCTCCCCAGAATCCATACATGAATGTATCCACGTACTCGACTAATGGATGGCCGTCGTACGTATCCGCCAGCAGGGCGTTCAGCTCTTTGAAGGCAGATTGGAATGCCGGGTGATCGTAGCGGGGCTCGTACTGGACTTTGCCGGCCCACTCGCCCAGCCTGACCAGTGGGACCTTTTCCGCCACGAAATCAGGCATTGCCAGGCCAGGGATATCGGGATTGCTCAACATCACGCGGAAACCGACGCGCTTGTCGTACCTCTGGGCCATCTCGAACGCCAGTTTCCAGTGCTCGCACAGGTCCAGCCGGCCAGGACACTGCTGGACGTCTTTCCAATTCAAGCGCATGTACAGTTTGTCCCCTAGCGGGATCTTGGCCAGGTTTTCGATGGACTGAGCGAGCGACTCACCTTCCTTCCGGGGAGGCCCTATCTCATCGCAAACGTACGTGACCAGCCCCATCCCAAAATTGGGCACGACCTCGTCCGAGGGAGTGGTGGCCATGACGACCTCCCAGCCGGGCACCAGTTCATACGGGAAAGGCCCCTGATTCAGCCGATCTTGGACGGGTGGACCGGCCCCGAAGTCGTATCTATCCCAGTTGTGGGGTAGAACATAGCCCATGACCACGCCAGCCCCTCCTGGCTATTTCTCCGCCTCGCCAACGCCTGTGAAGGTAGTCTTGGACATATACTCCTTCTCAGTCTGGCTCGTGGCCTTCGTTGATGATGAGCAGGCCCAGCGAGCGCACAGTCACGAAGGGGACGTACCCTCGCGCCTGGGCACGGGCGTAGGCATCGTCAATCTGCTCCGGGATACTAGAGTAATCAATCGTCAGCACCAGTTTGCCCGCTGCCACCCACTGATCCAGAATCGCCCCCCGTTCTGCCGTCCAATCCGGCGGAGAGGGTTCGTGGTCGCGCGGGTAGCCGTAGTAGAGGTCCTCCACGCCGACGCCAGTGACCGTCTCCAGGTAATCGGGGAAGCGGACGCCCAATTCCTCGGCGTTCTGGGGAAAGACGCCAAAGCCAGGATGGCGTTCCCGCGCGTACCTGGTGAGGCCAATGACGAAATCGGCCATCTCGCGCGCCGCCGTCTCTCGTCCCCGCTCCTCGTAGTACTCGTAGGTGTCCACGCGGTCCAGGTAGACGCCGTCGAAGCCCAATTCCAGGACGCGGTCCAGGTAACTCTCCGGCGAGCCGTAGATGATGGCCTGCCAGGCCGGGTCCCAGTAGCGCACCCAATAATCGCCCGCCCAGACCCCGTCAGTTTCATCCAGCCAGGCGGGCGGGTCCTTGCTCCACTCCGGCTGCCAGTAGAAGGCAAGGTTCGTGGCCTGCCCGATGCTCATGTAGCACAGGACGATCTTTTCCCCACCGGGGCTGTGCTTGAGGGCCTCGATCCGCTCCCGGCTGCCTCCGGGAGCCCCTATCTGTACGACCACCAAGTCGTAGGCGGTCTCGCCAATGCGCTCAAGCCGCGCCCGCTGCAACTGGTAGAGGAAGTCGTCGACCGCCTGCCAATCAGGCGTGGGAACAGGAGTTGGAGAAGGCAAAGGTGGGGGCGCGTGCGAAGTATCGGCACAGGCAGCCAGCGCCAGGAGCAGCACGCAAGCAACCACGCCCTCTAATCTCCCACGCCCCATCTCCATACCCCTTTCCCTACCCTCCGACTGCTTCCTGCCCGTCTACTTGTCTACTTCCTACCTGCCTACTTGAGCCCACTCATCGTGAACCCCTGCACGATCCAGCGCTGGAAGAAAAAGTACACGACCAGAATGGGCACTACGACCATCACCGTAGCCGCCATCGTGATATTGGGCCGGCTGGAGTGCTGCGAATTATACCACGTCAGAATGACGGGCAGCGTGCGCCGCTCGACCTTGGTGATGACCACCATCGGCCACAGGTAAGCGTTCCAGTTGGACATAAACGTCAGCGTGCCCAAAGTGGCCAGCGCCGGCCCCAGTTGCGGCAACACGACGCGCAGATAGACCTGCCACTCCGATGCGCCATCTATGCGGGCGGCATCCAGCAACTCGTTGGGAAGTGTCTCGATGAATTGGCGCAGCATAAAGAGGCCAAAAGCATTCACCGCGCTGAACACGATCAAGGCCCACAGGGTGTTGAGCAAACCGACTTTCGCCAGGATCAGGTAACCGGGGATCATCGTCAACGTGCCGGGGATCATCATCCCCAGCATAAACCAGCCGAAGAAGAGCCGCTTGCCCCGGAACTCGTACTTGGCAAACAGGTACCCCAGCAGTGAACTGGTGAAGAGACTGGTGCACACGTTGGCGACGGCGACAAATGCGCTATTGAGATAGAAGCGCCCGAGGGGCAGTTTGGGGTCTTGCAGAATGGTCTGGTAGTTGTTCAGCGTGGGGTTCTCCGGCCAGAACGTGGGAGGAACCCGCATAATCTCTGTGGCTACCTTAAAGGATGCCAGGATCATCCACACGAACGGCATCAACGTCAGCGCCAGCCCCACTATGAGCAGGAAGTGGACCAGGTATCCCTTCAGGCCATAGCGGACCTTATCCAGCGGGTTGCCTTTGCGGGTGCTCTGATAGGTGCGAGTCAGGGTTGCCATCTCAATACTCCCATTCTGTGCGCAGCAATCGCATCTGAACCACCGTAATGCCCATCACCAGGATCGCCAGCACGAAACCAACGGCGGCCGCCCAGCCCATGCGCTGGTAACGGAAGGCGTTCTCGTAGATGTCGAGCATCAGGACACGGGTCTGGTAGTTTGGCCCGCCCTGTGTCATCACCTGAATGATGTCGAAAACCTGGAATGCGTCGAGCATCGTCATCACGCAGACGAACAGCAGCGTAGGCTGCAATAACGGCACAGTCACCTTCCAGAAGCACTGCCAGGCGTTGGCACCGTCAATGATCGCCGCTTCCTGCAGTTGATCCGGGATACCCTGCAGCGCGGCGATAAAGATCACCAGGTTGTACCCATAGTCCGACCACAGGCGCGTCACGATGACTGCCCACATTCCGATTGACAAGCCCAGGAAGGTCGCCCGGGGATCGGAAAGCCAGGCGATGGGCGTCGCGCCCAACAGGCGGACAACGGCGTTCGCCAGCCCATACTGGGGATCGAAGATGTAGCCCCACATCATCGCCACCCCCACCCCGGCGGTGACGACCGGCAGGAAGTAGATGGCGCGGAAAGCGATCTTGAGCCGGCTGCGCACCGATTCGATGAGCGCTGCCAGGGGCAACGTGATCGCCAGGTTGAGGGGAAGCACACCAAAAGCGAAGATCAGCGTGTTCTTGAGGCTGGTGCGAAACAGGCGCGCTTCCAGTGACGTCCCGACGATCATATTGCGAAAGTGCTCCAGCCCCACGAATGGATTGCTCCCGCCGAGGCCCAGGATGGGGCCTCCGGCGCGCCCGGAGCTGTATTCGAAGAACATCAACGCCAGCGCCCAGCCGATCGTCAGTACCCCGAGCGCCTCGTAGATCAGTGTGGGGATCGTGACACCGAGGACAAAACGGCGCTTCTCGGCCGCCAGCCCACTCTGCCGTCGTTTCACTGCTCTCAACGTGCTTGCGCTCATACCTGCTTCCTTTCACGAGGTTAGCCAGGGGCGCAGAACCCTGCGCCTGCGCCCCTGTATGGATCTAGATCCTTACTCGTTTGCCGATTTGCCGATTTGCCATTTGCAACTCCCATTGTTCATTGTTCATTGGTTCATTGCTTCATTGCTTCAAAGTGGCGTTGGCCTCGGTGTCAATGGCCTGCAATCCCTCGTCCACTGTCTCCAGTTCCTGCAGGACGTTGAGGATGTGCGGGTAGATGATCTCGTACACCACCAGGTCACGGTCGGGCATGCCGCCCAGGTAGCGGCCGGAGGGGAGTTGTTTCAGTTCCTCCGTGATCCACGGCAGCGCCTCGGCCAGTTTGGGCGACTCGGCGTTCTCCGGGATGGCGGGGATGGTGCTGCTGGTGATGTTCCACTGGAGCGCATTCTCCTTGTTGGCGGTAACGAACTTGACAAAGTCCCAGGCCACGTCCTTGTGCTCGCTGTTGGGCGAGACGACCAGCCCCCAGCCGGAGTCGGCCACAAAGATCGGCTCACTCCCTACGGGTGGCAGGACGAAGTAGCCGTACTCGTCCTTAAAGTCCGGGTAATCGGTCACGCCCATCGAGACGGCCCATGGCCCGATGTACCCGATGGCCACCTTGCCCTCGAAGAAGGCGCTGCCGACCCAGTTGGAGGAATCGTTGAACAACACCGGGTCCAGCACGTGCCGATCCTTCACGGCGGAGAGCATGTACTCCAACGTCTCCTTGGCCTCCGGCGTGTCGAAGGTGAAGCCGGTATGGTCAGCCTTCCAGTAGTCGCCGCCGCGCTGCAGGATGCCGGCGAGGAACGAGAAGGACGCCGGGTCAGAAGCGTTGAAGTCGAAGCCGGCCACGGTCATCACGCCGGCGCTGTCGAACTTGGTCAAAGCCTGGCCGTCCTTCAGCACGTCGTCCATCGTCTCCCACTGGGGTGGATAGGTGAGGCCGGCCGCCTCGTACATGGTCTTGTTGACCAGCACACCGCCGTACTCGATGTTGAATTCTTGCGGCAGGCCGTACAGTTTGCCGTCGCAGATGAAGCCGCCGATGGGGGCAGCGTAATAGAACTCCTGAGCCTCTGCCACCGACATGACGTCCTCGGGGGCCGGGCTCAGCCGCTCGGCGTACTGGCAGGTCCAGGTACCGAACATCTGGAGAACGTCGGCTTCCTCCCCCGCCGGCATGGTCGTCTGTAGCGTCTGGATGTACGTGTCGTAATCGAAGGTCTCGAGTACGATCTCGACGTCCGGGTTGGCTTCCTGGTAGGCGGCGATCAGCGCCTCGTAGCCCGCGTTGAAGGTCGGGTTCTGGTGTGCCCACATTCGCAGGCTTACCTTCCCACCCTCCTCGGGCGGCATAGTCGCTTCAGGCGGCGCCTCGGTCACAGGTGGCTTCGGACCGCAGGCAACCAGGCTGAGCACCACCCAAACAGCAAGCAGACTGAGCAATGTGCGCGTTTTCATCTTTTCCTCCTGTCAGTTTTACTTGGAACCGTAACCGCATAAGCCGATATGATGAGAACTTCGTACTCGATAGCCATCACCTCCTCATAAGATTTGACTACTGCACACGATACAGCAACCGGGACCCAATGTGAGTAGGGATGAGAATGTAGCCTGCTTTCAGGACCTCAGGCCGGCGTTCGGAGAAATAGATCGGATGCTCGGCCAGCCGGTCGCTGATGTAGGGGATGAACGAATCTGGCAGGTGGTTGTTCTCCATCTGCGGGATCGTCTCCAGGAAGGTCAGGTCGGCCCGCCCTTGCTCGACGTGCGCGGCGTAATAGAAGGGGTAAGCCCAATACCAATCGGTAAAGACGATCGCGCCTGGGTCCAGCCACCTCACGAACGTGGTAGCCTCCTGGTGAACGCCGTGCATGCCATAATCGTCGGCGGGGTAACCGTTAAAGCGGTCATCAGTCGGAAAGTCCGGACGCCCGGCGCGTAGCATCTCCAGGCGCGGCGCAAACACCGGCCACACGCCCACGGCCAAGACGGCCACGGCCAACACGGCCTCGGCGATCCACCGCCCCACCCGCGCAGAGATAAGGTGTTCCAGCCCGTCCAGCAGCCAACCCAACCCTGCGCTGGCCAAGATGGCAAGCAAGACGTAGCCGGGGATATAGAAGACGTAGAGGTCCCACAGGTCGTAGTTGAACGTGTATCCCCAGTGGACGGCGAGGGCCAGGAAGAACAAGAGCGCCAGCCGCCAGCGGCGCACGGCCAGGCTGAGCAGTCCCAGCCCTGCCAACCCCACGAGCCACCAGGAGAGTTCACCGGGCAAGCGATGCCAGTACTCGGCGGCCAGGCGCGGCATGACCTTGCCGGGATCCGTGAACATCAGCGAATGGAACTGCCGCCCGCTCAGGTCAAACGCCAGCCGTTCCAGGGGGCTGTCGAGATCATTGGCCTGAAAACCCCAGGCCGAATACGCGGGCAGGACGGAAGTGTTAAAATAGTTAGCGACAGGAGCATGCCAGTCAAGGGCCAGGAAAGCGCACACCATCAGCACAACCCCCACCAACGCCCCCAGCAGGGCAGGCCGCCACACAGCCCAGCCCCTGGTTCGTCCGCGCCAGCCGCTGGCGAACAGGAACACGCCCACCGCCGGCGCCACGAGCGCCACCGTCACGTGCACCCCCAGGCTCAGCCCACCGAGCAGCCCGGCGACGAACAGCGCGGCGAGGTGGTTGTACGCTTCCCACAGGAGCAGGCACACGAGCACGGCCACCAGGAATGCCGCGCCCGGCGTGTACACTTCGGCGATCACCGCCTGCGACCAGAAGGTGGGCGAGACGGCCAGCGCCAACGCCCCGACCAGCGCCGGTCCACTATGTCCGCATAGCATACGCCCCGCCAGGTATACGCCGGCCACCGTCAGCGCCGCCATGAATGCGGAAAGCAGGTTGACCCGGTATGCGACGTCGCGTACGGGCAACCAGGTGAAGGCCTTGCCCAACAGGAGGTAGATCTGGTAGCCGGTGGGATGTGTGTTGCCCAGGAGGTAGCTGAGGACCTGGAACTCGCCACTGTCGCCCGGCAGGAGGCCCGGCGCCAACGTGCGGACGTACACCGCCAGGCTCACAACGCCGGCGGCCACAGCCCACCCAACGTCGGCCCACTTCAGCCTCGGAGCAGTCTCACCACTCATATCCTTCATACTCCACCAACGCCCGGCCGATGGCCGTGAACGTCTTTTCGAACTCGCCGAGCGGAAAATCCTCCGTGCAGCCAATCACCAGCCGCCCGCCCGTCGTCCCTTCGACAGGCTCAGGGCAGGCCCCTTCGACAGGCTCAAGGCCGGCCCCCTCGGCAAGACCCCCACGCAGTGGGGGGTCTGTGACAGCCCACCCAGGTCCAGACCAGCCCCTTTCGGCAAGTCCCCCACGCAGTGGGGGGTCTGTGACAGCCCGCCCAGGTCCAGGGCCGGCCCCTTCGTACAACAGGTCCAGCGTGTAGGCGTGAATCACCTCCGCCGGCTCCAGGAACAGCGAGCCGGGCAAGTTCACCCACACCACCTTGTCCGGCCAGGCGGCCTTGGCCTCGGCCACACTCAGGTCTCCCATCGGCGGCGGGGTGAACGCTTCGATCACCGGCAGGTCGGTCTGCGCCAGGCAGTGCACCAGCGGACGGTTGGAGCCATCGTAGTGGGCGATGGGGATCTTGCCGGCGCTCTGTAGCACTGGAACGGCTCGCGCGTAAGTTGGGGCGCAGTAACGCGCGAAGAGTTTGGGCGAGATGACCGTCCCGGTTACATTGTCGCCGAACCATACGATCTCGGCCGGGCTTTCGGCGGCCAACTGAATGTGCCGGTCATAGTGTTGGTTCAGCGCGTCAATCAGCGCCTCGAACCGCTCAGGGTGGTCATAGATCCCTTCCACCATGCGCTCCACCCCCATCCACGAGACCATCAGGGTCATGATGGGGATGGGCATGATCTCGCCGACGACGATCCCGCCGTCGCCCATTTCGGCATCGGCCTGGCACCAGGGCGCGAAATCCGGCTCGAAGCGGGTGTGGCGAAAAAAGTACTCCGCTGCTGCATAATCCTCGAGGCCCGCGATGAAGAACTTCCTGATCCAGCGGCTGCCATAGTTGGGCTCAAGGACCGCCTCTTCGGTGAGCACGCCGACCGGCGTTTCGATGCGCGTATAGAAGTGAGGCTGGCCTCCTATGGACTTCCGTTCCTCGGTCACTGTTACGCCGTCGTAAAGCGGGCGGAAGATGCGCCGCGTGGCCATAAAGCCCAACCCCTTGCGGTGCAGCGTGCGGGCAGCCTCGGTGTCCGGCGCCAACCACGCATAGATGTTCCAGGGGATACGGTCCGAGGCCCCGCCCCGCAACGTGGTGAGCAGCCGTTCCCGCAGCGTCATACACATTCCACATTCCGCGTTCCGCATTCCGCATTCCGCAATCCGCAATCTATTTGAAGCCGGTGAGCGCGATCCCGCGCACGATCCAGCGCTGGAACAGGAAATAGACGATCAGGATGGGCAGGATCACCAAGACCGACGCCGCCATGGTGAGATCGTAGCGTGAGCCGTGCTGCGAGTTGTACCAGGTCAGCATCACGGGCAGCGTGCGCCGTTCCGTCGTGGTGATAACGATGAGCGGCCACAGATAGTCGTTCCAGGTGCCCATGAACTGAAAGATGCCCAGCGTCGCCAGCGCCGGCCCCATCTGGGGCAGGATGACGCGACCATAGATGCCCAACTCGGACGCCCCGTCAATGCGGGCCGCGTCAATCAACTCGCCGGGGATGCTTTCGATGAACTGCCGCATCAGGAAGATGCCAAAAGCACTCACACCCGCCGGGACGACCAATCCCGCCAGGTTGTCCACCAGGTGCAGCCGGTCTATGATCAGGTAGAGCGGGATCATGACGACCTGGAAGGGGATCATCATCGTCGCCAGCGTCAGCGTGAAGAGCAAGTTCTTGCCGAAGAACTGGTACTTGGCGAAGACAAACCCGGCCAGCGAACTGGTGAACAGGATCAACCCCGTCACACTCGCGGTGACGATGATGCTGTTCAGATAAAAGCGCATCAGCGGCACGTGCGGATCGGTAAAGATCGTCCGGTAGCTCTGCAAGGTGGGCTTTTCGGGGATCAGCGTCGGCGGTAGGCGGACGATTTCGGTCGAAGACTTGAACGAGTTGCTCAGCATCCACAGGAAGGGGGCCAGCGTGAGAAGACAACCCGCGATCAGCAAGCCGTAGACCAGGATGCGACCGATCCATAGCCCGATCGCGTCCTGCCTCCTGGAACGAGCCTGGCGATGAGCCGCAGATTGTATCGTCTGTACTGTGGCCATGGCTTAATACTCCCATTCTTTGCGCAGGAGGCGCATCTGGACCAGCGTAGTCACCATGATGATGAGGAAAAGCGCCATCGCGACAGTAGCGGCCAGTCCCATCTCCTGGTAGCGGAACGCGGTCTCGTAGACGTGCAAGACCAGCGTGCGGGTGATGTTGCTGGGGCCGCCGTGGCCCATCATCACGTCAACGAGGACGAACTGCTGCCACGAAGAGAGCATGGTCATCACGATCACAAAGGTCAGCGTGGAGCGCAGGAGCGGGAGCGTAATGCGCCAGAAACGCTGCCAGGCGTTGGCGCCATCCACTACTGCCGCTTCGTGGAACACCTCGGGGATGCCCTGCAACCCGGCGATAAAGATCACCAGGTTGTACCCCATGTCCTGCCACACGTAGGTCAAGATCACACATAGCATAGGGAGAGGCACGCCCAGGATGCGCGTCGTCGCATCGCTCAACCAGGGCTTCCCTGGCAAGCCCGGCGCCTTCAAGGCCAGGTTAAGCAGCCCAAAGGTCGGGTTATAGACGGTACCCCAGATGATGGCGACGGCCACCAGGGAGGTGACGGTGGGCAGGAAGTAGATCGTGCGAAAGATCACCTTGAACCGCTGGTGCACCGACTCAATCAACACGGCCAGCGGCAGGGTGACCACCAGGTTTAAGGGCAGCACGAGCAGGGCAAAGACCAAGGTATTCTTGGCTGCGATGCGGAATAGTTGCCCGTTCGGGGAGGCAGAGAACAGGTCCACATAGTTCCGCAGGCCCACGAACGGATTGCCGCCCCCCAATCCCAGAAACCCACCCTGGCGGGTCGGGCTATAGCGGAACAAGGTGATCAGCACCGCCCAGATCATCGGGAGCAAGGTAAAGAACATCATGTACACCATGATTGGGGTAAGCGACGTCCCGGCAAAGATGTGCTGGCTGCGCAGCAACTTGGTTCGCCTGCGTGTGACGGTCGTCATTGGGTTCCTCGCTTTCACTGCGGGTGAGGTGCCCGGCACCTCCGTCGTGCCGGGCACCCACGTTCCAGATCATTACCCGCCGATCTTGCTGTCAATCATCGCGTTGGTTTCATCGTTCATCAGGGTCATGGTCTCGTCCACCGAGCGCATGCCCTGCATGCACTCGACGATGCGCGTGGCGATGACGGTGTACCAGACATAGTCACGGTCCTGGAGCATCCCGACGTAGCGGCCGTAGGGCAGCACCTCCAGGCTGGGACCCAGCCAGTTCAGATCGTTGAGCAAAGTCGGGTCCGCGGCGACCGACTTTAGCGCCGGCACCGTGCCGGTGGCCACGTTCCACGCGCGGCAGTTGGCCTGATCCGCCGTCCAGAACTTGGCCAACTCCCAGGCCTTCTGGATGTTCTTGCTGTTCGGCGAGACCACCTTGCCCCAGCCGGCGTCGGCGGCGAAGGACATCTTGGCGCCGTAGTAGGGGGAGCGGACGTATTCCCAGGGATCGGCAAAGTCGGGATAGTTGCGGCGCCCTTCCGGCACGATCCAGGGGCCGATAAAGCCGATCCCTACCAGGCCCTGGAAGAACGCGCTGCCGACCCAGTTGGAGTTCGGGTTGAACGTGAAGGGATCCACGACCTTGTCCACGACGGCCATGTCCACCAGCCACTGCACCGTCTCCTTGGCCTCCGGCGAGAGGAAATTGAGGTGAATCTTGTCGTCGGCGAAGTAGTCGGCGCCGCGCTCCAGCACCCCTTCCCAGTACAGGAAGCCCAATCCGTCGCCGTTGACGTAGTGGAAACCGGCGACGGTCATCGTCTCCCCGTCCATCTTGACCAGCTTCTGGGCGTCGGCGACCAGGGCCTCCCAACTATCCCACTTGGGCGGATAGGCCACTCCAGCCTCTTCGAACATACGCTTGTTGACCAGGACAGCGCCGTTCTCCAGGTTGTACTCGTTGGGCATGCCGTACAACTTCCCTTCCCAGACGTACCCATCCAGCGGGGCCTGGAAGAACAGCTCGCGCGCCTGGGACATGCTCATGACGTCTGTCGGTGCCTCCGATAGCGTACCGCCCTTGGCATAGGATTGCACCCAACTGCCGAACATCTCCATCACGTCGGCCTCGTTCTTGGCTGCCATCGAGGTCTGGATGGTCTGGATGAACTGGTCGTAGGGAAAGTTCTCATACGCGATCGTGACGCCCGGGTTGGCGTCCTGGAACTTGGTGACCAACACCTCATTGGCAGCGATGAAGGATGGATTCTGGTGCGACCAGAGGCGGAGCGCGATGGCCTCGGCCGCAGGCGCCTCAGTTGCGCCTGGCTCGCTGGGCTGGGTGGTGGGTGCACCCCCACCGCACGCGGCGAGGACGGCTCCGGTAGCCGTAAGGGCACTCAGGCGCAGAAAGTCCCGACGGGAAAGTGTCTTCTTGTCCATCTTTTCTCTCTCCTTCGTTCGATTTTTGCTGAATTACCATCAGACGAAAACCAACCGAGCAAACCGTCACTGTGTGTTCAGACGCCGATCACCTCCCCTCTCAATGTCCTGCTGTTACATCTTCTAGAAAAAGTTTGGCAGATACTGCCGGTGCGCTTCCAGCAGTTCATCCCCCATCTTGCGCGCCACTTGCGGGTCGGTCACCGCGCCATCGGCCAGCAGCGCCTCCACGAACAACTTGCGGTCGCCCGCCAGGGCCGCCTCTACTGTCAGCCGGGCAGCGGCCAGTTTACGGGTGATGATCGCCGCCAGCGGTTCGGGGAAGTCGGGAACCTGCAGCGGGCGCAGGCCGGTGGCTGTCGCCGCCGCGGGCAACTCCAGGATCGCGTCAGCCGGTAGGTTGGGTACCGCCCCCGCGTTGGGCAGGTTGGCCGCGAAGATGCGCCGTTCGTCGTACTCGATCGAACGCAGGATGTTGAGCAACTGCTCGTGTTCGCCGGTCGCCCGCTGGAATACCTGCTCGTCCAGCGGCCTGTGGCCCAGGGCCTGCGCCCGCATATCGTCGTAAATCTGGTCGCCCCAGGCGATAGTGCCCTCGAAAGAGAAGGCATCCACCCCCAACGTCTTACCATAGTATCGCCCGCCTGGGAAGCGCTCCGGGAAAAACTCTGTCACGTGCCGGTCGTTGACCGCCGGGTACGCACCGTAAGACTCAAAAAGTGACCAAGAGAAAGGGTTTTCGATTACGGCTTGTGATTTGCGATTTGCAGAGTCCAGGCGTGCCCGTACCAGCGGCCAGGCATTCCGGCCCTTCCAGCGCAGATCGAAGATGAAGGTCAGATGGTTGAGTCCCACGAACAGCGACGTCACCTCTTCCGGCGGCGCACCGATGAACTCCGCCAGTTCCCGCTCGACGTGGAAGGTGCCGTGGCACAGCCCCACCACCGGGACGCCGGTGGCCTTGCGGATGGCCCAGCAGTTGGCCGTCATCGGGTTGGCGTAGTTGAAAAATCGGGCTCCGGGGCAGAGCGACTTCACGTCGCGCGCAATGTCCACCAGCGCCGGGATCATGCGCATGGCGCGCGAGATGCCACCCGGCATCACCGAGTCGCCCACCGGTTGGTAGATGCCGTACTTGCGGGGAACAAACACGTCCGCCTCCCACCCGCGGCGTCCTCCCACGCCCACGGTGCTGACCACCACGTCCGCTTCCGGAAGGACGTCGCGCCGGTCGGTGGAGGCGCTGAGCGCGATGTCCGCCCCTTTCGCCTCGACCATGCGCCGGCTGAGCCCTTCCGCCGTCTCGAGCGCTTGCGGGTCAATGTCCACCAGCCCCAGTTCCCACGGCCCCAGGTCTGCCGACAGGATCAGGTCGGCCACCAGGCCCTGGGTGAACATGGCGCTACCGGCACCGATAAGTACGAGTTTCTTGGTCATTTCACAATTCCACGACCGCAGTTAGATGAGTTGGGTGGTCGGGGTCCAGCCCCTTGGCCACTGCCCGGTGATAGGCCAGGCGTTGGAGCAGCGGGAGATAGAGTGGCCCGCGCTCCCGCTCGTCCAGGCCGCTCCGCAGTTCGACGACGTGCTCGGCCCGCCAACCAGAGCAGGCCCCTTCGACAGGCTCAGGGCAGGCTGCGCCATCCTCCATCAGCGCCAACGTGTGTGCCCCCAGCCCCTGCATGTCTTTCAGCACCCGGAGTTCCTCCGCCTGCGCTGTATCGGAGAGGAACCCCACTACCAGCGTGTGCTCGTCCACCATAGACATCGGCCCGTGACGGAACTCCAGCGGATAGTAGGCTTCTGCAACCGATAGAGACATCTCTTTCGTCTTGAGCATCGCCTCGCTGGCCAACCCGTAGAATAGACCGCTGCCGAGGAAGAACAGGCGCTCGATGCTCCGATCCTCCCCAAGGCGTTGGGGCAGGTCCCCCACGCGGCTCACGAGATCCTCCAGAGCGCCGGGGAGCCGATGCAGGCGCTCCAACATCCCCTCGTCGCCATCCAGCGTAGCAGCCAGCGCCTGGGAGAGCAGGAGCATGCTGGTGAAGGAGCGGGTCTGCGCGACCGATTGCTCCTGTGCGTCCGGAGCCACCAGCGCGAAATCGGCCTGCTGGGCCAGGGGGCTGGCGGGGTAGCACGTCACGGCCAGCACCGGCCCGGCCCCGGCCTCCCGAAAACACTCCGCCGCCCGCAGCGTCTCGGTCGTCGCTCCAGAGCGAGAGACCGCCACGAGCAGTGTCTCTTCACCGGGGATTGTGTAGGGGAAGAGCCACAGTTCGGAGGAGGGAAGCGCACGGGCGGGGAAAACAGTACAGGAATTCAAAATGGCGGCGGCAGCCTGGGCCAGATAGTGCGTGGACCCGCAGCCCACGACCAGGACCTGTTCGAAGGCCACCCGGTCCAGAAAGCCATCCAATGCTGGCCGACCAGCAGCGAAGGCCTTCAACGTCGCTTGCCAGGTCTGAGGTTGGCTAAGGATTTCTTGCCAGGTGTGCGAATCTTTGGTCATGTTTCTCCCTTCGACAGACCTGACAGGTTTAGGAAAACCTGTCAGGTCTCTGTCAGGTATCGGCCACGATGACCTGGATGCCCATCTCGCTCAGGCGGGTCAGCATCCCTGCATCGGTCTCCGCATCGGTCACCAGGACCCTGACGCGCTTCAACGGCGCCAGATACGCCGAGGCGACCTTGCCGAACTTGGTGTGGTCGGCCACCACGACCAGTTGGGGGGACATCTCGATGATCGCGCGGTCGGTCATCACCTCTGGAAGGTAATCGTTGGTCAATCCCGCCTCCAGGCTGATGGCCGGTATCCCAATGATAACCTTGTCTACCCGCACCTCGTGGAGAGATTGTTCGGCGATGTGGCCGACCAGCGAGAGTTCCGAGGCACGCATCATGCCGCCGGTGACGACGACCGTTACGCCTGTGGCGGCGGCGAGTTCGGTGGCGACGTTGAGTGCATTGGTGACGACGGTGAGGCCCTTGCGGTCAACCAGGTAGCGGGCGACGTGGGCCGTGGTCGAGCCAGAGCCGATGAAGACGGATTGGCCGTCCGCCACCAGCGCGGCGGCGGCGCGGCCAATGCACTGTTTGCAGTTGGCCGCCTGGCTTATGCGTTGGACGACGGGCGGCTCGGGTGGGACAGGGGCCGCGACGAGCGCGCCGCCGTGCGCGCGGCGCAGCAAGCCGCGGGCCGCCAACTGGCTCAGGTCGCGCCGGATGGTGACCTCGCTGATGCCGAAGCGGCGGCCCAGTTCCGCGACGGTGACCTGCCGGTTCCCCCGCACGGCCTCCAGGATCAGTTGCTGGCGCTCTTCCTTCAGGGGGGTAGCCACACCTTACCTCCACCAGAGCAGGCTTACCACGACGCCCCCGAGACGGGGGCTGCGAGCAGTGAAGTGAAACTTGAAGTACAGGTATCATATCACAATCGGTCATCTTTGTCAATAGTTTCGATCATATTCGTTCGTCTAGTGCTTTTCCAGAGCCAACACATCAGCTTGCCCCACTACCAATTCTGGCTATAATATAGCCAGAATGCGTTACGAGATCATTCTTGCACCGGAAGCAATCGAGGACTTGCACAGCCTAGAGGCGCACTGGCGAGCTACGGTGCGGGATGCCATTGAGACACACTTGCGGTATGGCCCTGCCAAAGAAAGTAAGAGCCGCATCAAACGCCTTCGCAAGGTATCGCATCCTCAGTTTCGGTTACGGGTAGACGAAATCCGTGTGTTCTATGACGTGTCGGAAGGCGTGGTCGAAATCTTGGGAATTGTCCCAAAGTCAGAGGCTGAATCGTGGCTTGAAAGAGTGGGGGAACAAGAGGAATGAAACAAGTGGCGCTGGCTGAAGTCAAGAACGATTTATCGAGATATTTACGGCTTGCTGAGAAAGAGCAAATCGTCATCACTCGTCATGGGAAACCAGCGGGGGTCTTGATTGGATTTAGCACAGAAGACGATTGGTTTGATTACCGGCTGGAGAATGACCCGCGCTTTTTGAAACGTATCGAGGCGGCACGGGAAAGCCTGCGCTTGGGACGAGGGGTGAAGATAGAGGACGTCGAGGAAAAGGGGCAGGTTGTCGCCTGACATTCGCATCGTGCGAGCGCTGCCTGTAGAGCGTGTCATGCAAATCCTGGATTTCGCCTGTTACATTCAGTCACGGACGATTGAAGATTTCGGTTTGATGTTCCTCATCATCTCTGGCAGTTGCCTGATCTACCTGAGCCTGCTTGTAGCAGGCATTGTGGCAGTGACAGCGTTGTTCAGCAAAGGTGAAGCAGGCGAATCCTTGGTAATCACTGCGTCGCGGGCGTTCTTGAACGTGCTCTACATCCCCATTATCGGGATCCTTGTGGTACTGATGATAGCAGTTCTTTCCAACCCTACCACAGCCTACTTGGTTGTGTTCGTTGTGCTCGTGGCAGTCTCGATGGCTATCCACATCTACTGGCTCTTCTCCAAGAGCGCAGTGCCGCTGGCCGCGAAAGTGAAGGGTGGTTTGTTGGTTGTCCCCTACGTGATCGCGTCTGTATTTGGTGCAATGTCACTGGTACAGGCAATGCTGCGGTACATGATTTCAGGTTCGGTAGAAGTTGGGGTTCAGAAACTCTGTGCGGGTATCTTCTTGCCCCTGTGGGCAATTGCATGCCTGTTCATTCCGACAGCGATTGTGTATTGGCTGGGTGACGAGAAGTCATCCCAAGAAATGGCAAGAGAAGATCAGAGCAAGCCGGTATCGTGAACTGAAAAACTGGCATGAGCGCATCCCGCACACCATCGGTACTGGCCGATATGCGCGAGGGACTGCATTCCGTTTTGAATTGGAAGGCGCTCATGATGTGGTCGGTGATCAGGTTGTACACGTCTTTCGTGTGTGGCGGAGGAACCACGCGTAGAGTTCCGGGTCGTCGTACGTCCGCGTCCAGGAGTCGTGCTCGGCGTCGGGGTAGACCGTGAGCCGCACGTCGCCGCCGCAGGCCTTTAGCGCGTTGACCATCTCTTCGGACCTGGCGAGCGGGACGACGGGATCCAGCGCGCCGTGAAAGGCCCACACGGGGACGTCCTTGAGCACACAGACCCGCCCGGGGTTGCCGCCGCCACAGATGGGTGCCACGGCCGCGAACCGCTCCGGACGTGCCATCGCCAGGCTCCACGCGCCAAAGCCCCCCATGCTCAGCCCGGTCAGGTAAACGCGCTCTGGGTCCACGGCGTACCTGGCCACGACCTCGTCCAGCAGGGCGGCCAGCGCTTCGACTTCGCCCGGCCACCAGGCGTCTTCGGAGCATTGGGGGGAGACGACGATGAACGGGAAGGTCTTGCGCCGCTTCAGGATCTTGGGGATGCCGTGCACCTTGACGAGTTCCAGGTCGTCGCCCCGCTCCCCTGCACCGTGCAGGAAGAGAATCAGGGGCCATTTCTTGTGGGGGTCTGTGCCGTAGCCTTTGGGCAGGTACAGCAGGTAGTTCAGGCGCACGGTTTTGGTGATTTGCACTTCGAACGAATGGGCTTGTTGGGTCATGGGTATGTCCTCCTATGGTGGGTTCGTAGTGGCGACTTTAGTTGCTCCTCACCGCTTCAACGGTTGAAGTCGTTACTACGGGCGGACTGATAGATGCGCTCGATCTCCCGGCGCCGGGCGGCGTCCAATTCAAAGTCGTGCGTGGCGATGCGGCGGCGCACCTCGTCGCGCAGGCGGTCCGACAGGCGGGGTTGCCCGGCGGCCAGCCACGGCCCAATCGCGCCGCGCTGAAATTGCCGATTCGCCATTGTTCATTGTTCATTGACTCATTGTTCATTGTTCATTGACTCGTCGTCCACCGCCTCCTCGCCCAGCCACACGCCCTGAATGGCGCGCTGCACCCAGTCGCGCATCTCACAGTCCACGAGCAACTGCACCGGGCTAAAGATCTCGTCCAGGCTCAAGGTGCCGGCGCAACTAAAGTGGCGCGCGCCCAGGAAGGCACCCAGCGCCATGATTGTTCATTGTTCATTGGTTCATTGCTTCATTGCTTCAAAGTGTCGGGCAACTTGGCCATCACGTGGACGTTGTCCGGCGCCGGGTCCCAACCCCAGCCGTATAAGCGGTTCAGGTCGCGGCACAACATCTGGAACAGCACGTTCTCGGGCGACCCGAACACCATGGCGGTCGCGCGCAGGTCGAAGGGAAAGATGTTGACGGCGAAGGTGACCGGCTTGCCGGTCAGGACGCGCACGGCCACCAATCGCCATTGTTCATTGTTCATTGTCCCATTGTTCATTGTCCCATTCCGCCCATCAGTTCGGCGGCGGAGAGCGCCAGCGCGCCGAAGGGGTGGATGGGCGCGCTCGCGCCGGTGGAGGGCATGCTGCTGACCGCGACGTACGACAGGCGCTCCAGACAGGCCAGCACCACGTCGAGCGACTCGCCGCCCAGGCGCAGGGGCGTCGGCATGTAGACCGGCAGGCCGTGGATGGGCCGCCCCATGACTTCGGCCATGTCCAGCAGATAGTTCACCGTCCTGGCCGAGGTCGGGTCTACCGGAGTGGCCCCCTGGCGGGCGTACAGCGCCGCGATGCGATACTGGGCCACCGGCTGGAGGTCGGGAGGCTCGTCCGTCGGGATGCCCGGCGGCGCGCCGTAGACGCCGTCGTCCGCCAGCGAGTCCACCAGTTTGCACATCTCGATCAGCCGGTCGGTCGTGTACGGCACGACGCAATCGGCCTCGACGTCGTGCACGTACAGCGAGTACGTGCTGACGCTGAGCGCCAGGCGGCCGTCGTCGGGCGGGGGGGGCGAGGCGGCCCAGGGCGAGATCAAGCGCCGCATGTCGTCCACGTATTCGTCCACGAGCGCCGGCTCGAAGAAGACGCGCTCGCCGTTGACGCGGAACCCTTCCGCCCGCAGCCGCTCCAGCGCGCCGGCGTGGCGCACCTCCAGGCCGATCTCCTGGAGGATGCGCTTGGCCAGTTCGTGCACCCGCGCGGCCTGTTCGTCCGAGATCAACTCTCCGCGCGTGAAACGCAACAAGGCTTGGCTTTGCATAGAGAACATCTGCTTCAATTGTGAAGATTGTTTGGACACAGATTTTCACGGATGCACACGGATAAAATCCAAAAAATCCGCGTTCATCCGCGTTCATCCGCGTCCAA
>Ga0315285_10001424_pt1 | contig 25163 bp, 18 predicted proteins | sample YL17G09_36_MG_FD_203698 | JGI IMG/M metagenome (GOLD analysis project Ga0315285, IMG submission 203698) | Sediment microbial communities from Yellowstone Lake, YNP, Wyoming, USA - YL17G09_36 | ecosystem: Environmental > Aquatic > Freshwater > Lake > Sediment | place: USA: Wyoming | collected... | reverse complement strand
TCGGCGGTGCAGGGGAGGTCGCTCTGGCGGTAGATGACGGACCGCTTGGGATCGAGCCCGCACGCGACGTAGGTGCGCAGCATGTCGAGAGTCTGGCGGTAAAAATCTTCGCGTTCGGAGATGGTGGTGAGGGCGTGGTAGTCGGCGATGAAATAGTAACACTCCTGCCCCTGTTCCTGGAGGTTGATGAAATGGCGGAGCGCACCGAAATAATTGCCATAATGCAGGCGGCCCGTGGGCCGGATGCCGGATAAAATGACTTCTTTTTCCGAGTTGGCCATGGTTTTTTCCCTTGAGAGACCTTAATCAAGGGAGAATACCTGATAAAGACGACCGTTTTCCAGAACAGGACGGTCTCCCAAATCCGCACGTAACGAAGGGACATAAGGGACGAAAAGGACATAAACGACGGGGATCTTTTGTGATGCCAGCGGTGAAAATGATGGCATGAGTGCCTTGATGGGACCCTCGCGCGGAAACCGCCGAGAAATGACGTGGTTTTTGCACAATCTGGTTGACACGCCGCCCGGACAATTTCTTACGTGCGGATTGTGGGGTCTTCGTTGGGACGCCCCCCGGTTTTTGTGGGGGGTGTCCCTCAGTTCGAGTCATGCAGGGGTTCGCCCAGCGCGATGAGGCACTGAGGGAAACGCAATGCGCACGCTGTCGCCCACGCAAAAGTGGGACACCCCCCACAACTGCCGGGGGGCGTCCCAACAGTGTTTTCTTGACAGGTTTTGCGGGTGTCGGCTAGTATCGGCGCGGGCAGGGGGCCCGGGAAAGGGGATGGCGAATGGGCGTAGTTCTGGTGACAGGCTCGGCGGGGCTGGTTGGGGCCGAGACGGTGCGGCGGTTTGCCCGTGAGGGTTTCACGGTCGCCGGCGTCGACAACGACATGCGCGCCTATTTTTTCGGGCCGGAAGCCTCGACAAAATGGTCCGCGAGGCAGTTGCAGCAGGACCTGCCCGGATATGAACATCACAACGCCGACATCCGCGATTACGACGACCTCGATCGGGTTTTCCAAACCTACGCGGGCGAGATCGCGCTGGTGGTTCACACGGCGGCCCAGCCCAGCCACGATTGGGCGGCCCGCGAGCCGTTGACGGATTTCGGCGTGAACGCGACGGGCACGCTGAACGTGCTCGAGCTGGCGCGGCACCATTGCCCGGACGCCCCGTTTATTTTCACCTCGACGAACAAAGTCTACGGCGACCGGCCCAACACGCTGCCGCTGGTCGAGCAGGACACGCGGTGGGAGGTCGATCCGGCGCATCCTTACGCCGAACACGGGATCGACGAGACGATGTCGATCGATGAGACGAAACATTCGGTATTCGGCGCGTCGAAAGTGGCCGCGGACGTGATGGTGCAGGAATACGGGCGGTATTTCGGGATGAACACGGCGGTGTTTCGCGGGGGCTGCCTGACGGGGCCGGGGCATTCCGGTGCGGAACTTCACGGGTTCTTGTCGTACCTGATGAAATGCGCCATCACGGGCCGCGAGTACCGGATCTTCGGGTACAAAGGCAAGCAGGTCCGCGACAACATCCATTCGCAGGATTTGGTGGAAGCATTCTGGCTTTTTTTTCAGCAGCCGCGGTCCGGCGAAGTGTACAACATGGGGGGCAGCCGGCACAGCAACTGCTCGATGCGGGAAGCCATCGCCAAATGCGAGCAGGTCACCGGCAAGAAAATGGTGTTCACCTACGTCGAAGACAACCGGATCGGCGATCACATCTGGTGGATCAGCGACGTGCGCAAATTTGCTTCTCACTACCCCCAATGGAAGCTCACCTATACAGTCGATATGATTCTGGAGGAAATCTTCCATGGCTTTGAAGGCCGCCTCTGACCTCCGGCCCCAAGGGCAGAACGGGCTGCTTTACTCCATCCTGATCCCCGCGTATAACGAGGAAAACAACATCCGGCCCACGATCGAAGCGGTGGCCAAAACGCTGCGGCGCGAGCAAATCCCGTTTGAAATCCTCGTGGTCAACGATAACAGCGTCGATTCGACGGCCGAAAGCGTCCTGGCGGTGCAACGCGAGTACCCGGAGGTCCGGATGGTACACAACGTTCGGCCCGGCGGGCTTGGCCGGGCGATCCGGTTTGGGCTGCAACACTACCGCGGTGATGCGGTGGCGATCGTGATGGCCGACCAGTCCGACGACCCGGAAGACGTGGCCCGTTGCTACAGGAAAATGGAGGAGGGCTACGACTGCGCGTTCGGATCGAGGTTTATGGCGGGGGGCGGCGTGACCGATTACCCACTGGTGAAACTGGTGTTCAACCGGCTGGGGAATACGCTGATCCGACTGATGTTCCTGACGCGGCACAACGATCTTACCAACGCGTTCAAATGTTACCGCAGGCACGTGATCGACGGGATCAGCCCGCTGCACGCCTGCCATTTCAACATCACGATCGAGATGTCGCTGTCGGCGCTGATCCGGCGGTATTCGATCGCGGTGTTTCCCATTCATTGGTCGGGCAGGAACTGGGGCGTATCTAACCTGCGGATCTGGGTGATGGGCCGGCGGTACATCTGCACGCTGCTCAAGATCTGGTTTGAACGGCTGCTTATTCTCGATGACCTGATGGACGACATGAACTCGCGGGCGACGAGGTAAACCGGCATGACAAGGTCGTTTTTCCGCACGCTGCTGTTATTCCTGCTGATCGTGGGGCTGTCGGTAGCGGTGGGGGCGGCTCATCATGCGCTCCGGGGCGGCAGCGTGCTCCGGGGCGGGAGCGTGCTCCGGGGCGGGACGTTGGCGGGCCTGAGCGGCAGCGGCGCAGATCTGGTCAAAGCGGCCCAGCAGCGGTTGGCGCAGGTGATTCCGTCGGCGGCGTTTGGCCGCAACAACGGCCCCATCCACGTCTACTTCACCCCATCGGACGGCCCGGGCGCCGAACGACTCGACGAGGCGTTCCTAGACTTTTTGCGGTCGGCGCGGCGGTCCATCCACGGGGCCTTTTACGACTTTCAATGGGCGGAAGCGGCCCGCGTGCTGATCGAGAAACGGAACGAAGGGGTTGATGTAGGGCTGGTGTCCGACTCGGACTACGAAGACCGGGAGGCCGTGAAAATCTGCCTGCGGGCCGGGATCAAAGTCGTATTTGACCAGCGAAACGGCCTCATGCACGACAAGTTCTGTGTGGTTGACGGCGAACGCGTCTGGACCGGGTCGACCAACTGCACGGAAAACTGCATGTTCCGCAACAACAACAACAGCGTGGTCGTCGTGTCGGACAAGCTGGCGGCCGATTACGCCGCGGAGTTCCAGGAGATGTTCACGCTGGGCAAGTTCGGCAAAGGATCGCCGCGGGCCACGCCGTATCCACAACTGACGGTCGAGGGCGTGGATATCGAGTGCTATTTTGCACCGGAAGACGACGTGTACAAGGAAGTCGAGGCGGAAATCGACGCCGCACGCGCCACCATCGACTTCATGGCGTTCTCGTTTACGTCGCGCGACCTGGCGAAAGCCATGGCCAAGCGGCAAGGCGACGGGGTGCGGGTGCGCGGGCTTTTTGACGCGCAGCAGGCCGCATCGAGGTATTCCCAGGACGAATATCTGGCGGAGAAGGGGGCGGCCGTTTACCGGGACAGAAACCCGCACGTGATGCATCACAAGGTGATCGTGGTGGACGGGCAAACGGTCGTCACGGGCAGCTACAATTTCAGCAAGTCGGCCCAAGAAAAGAACGACGAGAACGTGGTTGTCATTCACTCGGCCGAGATCGCGAAGGACTACGTGCGCGAATTCGAGAAGCTGGCGTTAAACTGACCGCGGGAACGATAAGGCTGGATTGGGGATTAGACGTATGGGGTAGCAACCGATCAATGCCGCGAGGGAGGAAAAAATGCACGTACGGCCTGTCACAAAAAAGGCGGGCGGCCCATCGAGAGGGGCCATTATGGAAGACTGGGGCGAGTATGAGGAATCGTGGTTTTACCTGATGCTTTTCCTGATTGCGTCGGTTATTTTTCCGCAGAAACTGTAGGTCATACAGTTGTTGCGATAGGTAGTGGTAAACTTGGCCGACTTCGTCGAAGTCGGCCTACTACAGCGCTCATCGTTTAGTAACCTTTTCCTGTGCCTAGCTGCGGGGGACGAGGACGTGGACGCGCTTGCTCGTCGTTTTAGGGGGCGGGGCGGGTTTGGGCGGTTTGGCTGAGGCCGTGACAGCAATGGGCTGCTCGAATAGGAACCATTTGGCGAGTTGCTGATCGAGTTTCTTGCGAACGGGAAACCCTTCGGTGAACATTCCTCTGAGCGCGCTCATGCCGGTTTCACGCTGGCCGAGGCAACGGTAGTACGACTGCCAGAGATAAGCCTCTCGCATGGGTATGCGATCACCATTGGGGACGGGCGTGTAGCGTTCGGGCGCGGACGCCCGCTCGGCGCTGCCGGCAGGTGCGCCCCACCGGAGTTCGGGCGGGTGGTTGGGGTCGAACGAGAGGTCGTACAGGCGCTCCTCGATGTCGATCAGCGAGAGCGGCACGGTTTCGCCGTTGGACTTTCTGTAGGTCATTGAGTGGGAGCGGAAAATGCGGCGTTTTTCTTCGATCAGCGCACGGGCAAGCGCTGCCTGGCTTTGGATGTTGTATTTCTCGAGCCCGTCGAGCTTGACGTATTGGGGCATCATCTCGTAGCAGCGTATGGCGTAATCGAACCAGTCGGCGAGATAAAAATATTTGTTGCGGCGGTCGACGTCCGAGGAGGGGGAACTCCAGGTTTCCCACCGGCCGTTCGCTTGAAAGATGTTTTCATCGCGTTGTTCTTCGGGGTAGACGACAGGCCCGTTTTGCAGCATGTCGCGCCATGCGTCCTGCACGAACTGTTCGCGGATCTGGTAGACCTCGATGAGTTCATCGGCGTAGGCTTCCATGAATTCGAGCGGCTTGATGTGATCGACCTTCTTCATGCGCAGCCGGATCAGGTCGTGGAAACTCTGTGGTTTCAGTTTGCCTTCGGCGATGAACTGGTTGGAAATGAGTTCCCGGATGATCTCGTATTGCTCGGTCGAGAACCCGAACTCTTTCATTTCTTTATTTGTCCTGCGCCGGATACCGACGACGTCGCGGGCCGAGTTGACGAGGGCGATGGGATAGCGGAGCACGCGCAGGCCCTGGTAGCAGCCGTTCCATTCGTCGGTTTCGTCGTACCCGCGCGGAGTGATGCCGGCCACCGTGTTCATCCCGTTGTAGGTGAAGATATCGCGTGTTTCGGTGGTGCTGCAGTTGAGGAAATGGAGCTCGCCGTAATCGTCGATCTTGGCGAGTACGAGGCTGTGGCCGTCGGTGTAGTTCATGCAGCCGGGCAGGAGATATCGGGGATCGATGGCGACGGGGAGCGTGTCGGACAGTTCGGCGTTTCTGCCGGTGAGGTTGACGCGATAGTTGCCGGATGAGTAGCCGATGCTCGACCGGATGAAGAAGTCGCTGGCGGAACCGGCGTCGAGCGTGCTCATGGTTCCCGAGACGACGTTGTGTTCGGAGGTGCGGACGTCGCCCTCGCCCGGCGCGACATACGAGATCATCCAGGGCAGCGCGCGCCGGTAGGCGTAGTAGGCCGGGATAAAACAGGTAAATTTGGCGCAATCGAGCGAGGCGTGGATTGTCCTGAGGACGGACACGGGGATTTGGGGGTTTCCGCCCTGGCCGAGGAAGGCCGGATTCTCGAGGAGGTTTATTTTGGGGTCGGTGATGATGCGCTGGATCTTGGCGATCCGCTGCTCGACGGACCCTTTTGTTTTCATCTCATAGATGTGCTCGACCCATTGTGCGTAGTGGAGCACCTCGGCGCGCGTCCATTGGCGCCGGATGGGCCAGGCCCCGCGGGTCGAATGGAGGGTGGGCGGATTCGGATCGGAGGCATAGGCTGCGCCCGAAATCTGGAAGATCACTGCAAAAAGAACCGCCAGGGCGGGTAATACCATCTTGAATTTCACGTCAAAATCCTACGGTGCGCGGCCCGCGCGCCAACCCATCCTGTCTAACTCGTCGCATTCTGCAAGAAGCTCAACATGGGGAACAAGTTTTGCTATTTCCCCCGATTGCGTGAATGGCCTTTACAGTACAATATCCTTTTGAACGACCTCTCCGGGCCGGGTTGTTGCGCCGGGCCAGATTTTGCGGCCCGGGTACACGGCCGTATGGATTCCGGTGTGGACGTTGTCGGCAAACACGGCGCCGAGCTTGGTGCGGCGGGCTGAGATGAGCTTGCCGTTGACGACCGACTGGATGTCGCCCCCGTCGTGGCGGACGTTGGCGGTGACGGTTCCGCACCCGAGGTTCGCGCGCTCGCCGACGATGCTGTCGCCGATATACGAGAGATGGCAGACGTAGGCGCCGTCGAACAGGATGGAGTTCTTGAGTTCGACGGCGTGGCCGACTCGACACCCGTTGCCGACGGTGGTTCCCGGGCGCAGCCAGCAGTTTGGGCCGATAACGCAGTCGCTGCCGATGGACACGGGGCCGTTGATGACGGCTCCGGGGCGGATCACGGTGCCACGGCCGACCGCGACAGGGCCGTCGATATGAGCGGCGGGGCTGACCTCGCCCACAATGACGGGGTCGAGCTGGTGGCTGAGAATATATTCGTTGGCATCGAGCAGGTGCCACGGATAGCCAATCGGTATCCACACGCCCACCGATTTTACCACGTGAACCTCGCCGCACTCGGCCAGCGTCTGGAGGGCCGAGGTGATCTCGATCTCACCGCGTTCGGACGGTTTTGTGGCGCGGATGACGTCGAACACGGCGGGGTCGAACCGGTACGCGCCGATGTTGGCGAGGTTGGAGAAGACGTCGACGGGTTTCTCGACAATGCGGATCACCCGGCCGTCCTTGTCGACCTCGTAGATGCCGTAAAGCCTGGGATCTTCGACGGTTTTGGCGAGTGCGGCGTCGCCGGGAGAAGCGGCGAGAGCTTGGAAGTCTTTGCGATCATAGAGGTCGTCGCCGTTCATGGCGAGGAATGGGCCGTCGATCAGGGGGGCGCACTCGAGGATGGCGTGGCCGGTTCCCAGTTGGATTTCCTGCTCGACGTACTGAATGCGCAGGCCGTTGTAAGCCTCGCCGAACGCTTCGCGGATCATTTCGCCTTTGTACCCGATGACGACGACGGCGGTGTCGGCGATCCCCTCGAGCATATCGAGCTGATGGGCCAGTATGGGCTTGTTGGCTACCTTCAGCAGCGGTTTTGGCTTGGTGAGCGTGAGCGGGTACGTCCTGGTCGATTTACCCGCGGCCATGATGATCGCCTTCATTCATCCCTCCAGCACGATCCGAGTTCCCCGGCTACGGCGGCTAAGAATCCGTGCGGCTAGGAAGCCGCGGCTGGGAAGCCGCTTTCAGAATCTTTGTTCGCAATCTTGAGCCAACACATAGGCGTCACGCGCAGATGTCGCGAACAAAGATTTCTAAACGATCTCTTCGTCCGCCGGGTTCCAGCGGACCTGCCGCCCGGCCTTGTATGATTCAACGCTCATCAGGTACGAGACCACTTCGATAAACGCTTCGTCGATGTTGCATTTGGGCCGAGCGCCGGTGCGGACACACTCGAGGAAGTCGTCCATGTGGTTTGGCCACCGGTCTTCCTTGGTGGCGTTGTAGATGAACAGGGGCGCGGGGAACTTGCCGTCGATGCTGAACGCGGGTTCATCTTTGTAGACGGCGAACCGGTTTGCGTCCTGCCCGATGCCATTGAATACGATGCGGCCTTTCTTGCCGACATATTCCGGATACTGCTCGCGGCCGGAATTCATGCACCCCTCGAACGTCAGCGAGCAGTCGTGTTTGGCGAACGTGTAACTGGCGAGCCAGGTGTCGGGCGTTTCGCGCCCGTCTTTGTAAAACGCGTTGAATCCGGTGCAGGCGCACGTGTCGGGGATGCCCCAGTCCAGCACCGACTGGACGTGGTCGAGTTCGTGCGACAGCAGGTCGCCGGCCTGGCCGGAGCCGTAGGGCCAGTAGCAGCGCCAGTGCCAGAAATGCTGTTCGTTGAAATCGATTTTGGGCGCCGGGCCCAGCCAGGCTTCCCAATCGAGGTTTTTGACCACCTCGGCGGGGTCGGGCCGCTGCCACTGGTCATAATAGCCGTACCACCGCCACGGGGCTCGTTCGAGGGTGCCGTTAAAATAGCGGCCCACGCGGATCAACGTGACGGGGCCGATGTCGCCGTTTTTGATGCGGCGGCCGGCTTCCGCCGTGGATGGGTATTGGCGGCCCTGGTGGCCAAGCTGGAACACGGTGTTGTTTTTCTTGATGACCTCGCGCATCCGCTTGGCGGATTTGACGTTGGTGGTCAACCCTTTCTCGCAGTAAATAGCTTTCCCGGCGTTCGAGGCGTCGATCGCCATTTGTTCATGCCAGTGATCGGGCACCGCGATGATGACGGCCTCGACCTTCGGGTCCGCCAGGAGGTCATGATAGTCGTGGTAGCGGACGGCATCGGGATTGCCGGCCACGGCGATCCCGCGCTCGAGATGCGGCTTGTATATTTCGCATACGGCCACGACCTTCGCGTTCTCCGCCGCGCCCGTATATTTGATCAAATCGATACCGCGGGTGCCGATGCCGATATGCCCCACCCGAACCGGATCGGGCGCCGCGCCGGATAGGATTGCGGGGCCTGCTACCGCGGCCGCACTCGCGGCCGCGCTTGCGCGCAACATGGTTCTGCGTGTCATAGGTTTTGAATTCTCCATGGCCATCCCCTTTCTCAACGGCTCGGCCCCAATATTCGTGCTTAAACCCTGACAATGTCAAACACCCGCAGGAGCCGCTTGATTCGGCCCGCCGGTTAAGACATAGTGGGCGCGCTGTTCCTGAATGAGGAAGGATGCAATGTCGAGACGGGTGACGTGTGTTTGGCTGGCGTTTTTAGCCTTGGCGCCGGCCATTGGTTCCGCCGAGACGCTTTTACCGGAAGGGAGCGCTCCCGCGCCGGTTGTAAATGGGCATTTTCCGGATCGGCTGCACGAGTTGGTGTGGCGGAATTGGGGCGCGGTCGAGCCGGCAAAACTGGCAAAGATAGTCGGGGCTTCCGCGGCGGATGTGACGGCCATAGCGGAGTCGATGGGGCTGCCAGCCAACCCGGCGGCGCCGCCGCAGATGTTGCAGCGCGGCTACGCAACGCTGATCCGGCGTAACTGGCACCTCCTGCCGTACGACCAGTTGCTCGAGCTTGTTGAGATGACGCCGGAGCGGCTCGCGTTCACGTTGCGCGAGGAGGATTTCCTCTGGGTTAAGCTGGGCCGGCTCAAACCGAAATGCGAGCGCATCAAGTTTCAGCCGCCGGATGAGCGTGCGCGCAGGCGGGCCGATGAAATAAGGCAAGTGGTTGAAGAACTCTTCGGTGACGAACTCAGCCGGCCGGCGGAGCCGCGGTTCGACTTCGTCCGCCGCCTCAGCGAGCCCGTTGCGGGCCTAGCGAACAATGCATCGCCGGCTGATGGGCGACTGCGCCTCGTCTACTCGTACGTTGCCGTTTATGGTGATCCGTTGTTGAACCCGGGCCTGAACCCGTACCCGGACGGCCTGTTGCAGCGGCTGGCGGCGGTGGGCATCAACGGCGTGTGGCTGCAGGGGGTCCTGCGGGACCTGGCGCCGGGCGGCGAGACGTTCCCCGAGTTCGGGGAGGGCAGCGAACAGCGGCTGGCAAACCTGCGGGAGTTGGTCGAGCGGGCGAAAAAATTCGGGATTAACATCTACCTTTATCTCAACGAACCGCGCGCAATGCCCGCTGATTTTTTCAAGAACCGGCCTGAGATGGCCGGGGTGCGTGAAAACGATCTGACGGCTTTGTGTACGTCGCAGCCGGCGGTGCGCCGGTGGATGAGCGACGCGCTGGCTCACGTGTTCAGCGAAGTTCCCGGGCTCGGCGGCGTGTACACGATCACGGCGTCGGAAAACCTGACCAACTGCGCGTCCCACGGCGGCTGGTCGTCGTGCCCGAGGTGCAAAGAGCGCAGCGACGCCGACATCATCTCCGAGGTGGTCGCCGCGATCGAGGAGGGTGTGCACCGCGGCAGCCCGGACGCGCGCGTGCTAATCTCGGACTGGGGCTGGAAGGGCCACGGCGAGGCGCCGGACATCGTGGCGCGGCTGCCGAAGTCGGTGTACCTGATGTCGGTGAGCGAGTGGAGCCTGCCGATCGAGCGCGGCGGCGTGAAGACGGCGGTGGGCGAGTACTCGATTTCGTCGGTTGGGCCAGGCCCGCGCGCGCTGCACGAGTGGCAGTTCGCCAGAGACGCCGGGCTCAAGACGGGCACCGAGATCCAGTTCAACAACACCTGTGAAATCGCCTCCATCCCGTACCTGCCCGTGATGGACCTCATCGGCGAGCATTGCAGCAACCTGCGGGCCGCCGCCCAACTCGATGCCATGCTGATCGGATGGACGATGGGCGGCTACCCCTCGCCCAACTTCCAGCTTGCCGCCAAGTTCAACCGGACGCCGCCGCCGAGCCTCGAGGCGGCCCTTGACGAACTGGCCCGGGAACGGTTTGGGCCGGAGAGCGCGCCTCACGCGCGGCGCGCGTGGACGCTGATGAGCGACGGGTTCCGCCAGTATCCGTTCCACATCAGCGTCGTCTACACGTCGCCTGTCCAGGTCGGCCCGGCCAACCCGCTTTACCCGGTGAAAACCGGCTACAGCGCCACGATGTGGGGTATCCCATACGACGACCTCGATGGCTGGCGCGGGCCATACCCGCCCGACGTGTTCGCAGCCCAGTTTGAAAAAGTCGCGGCAGGTTGGGCCGCCGGGATTGGGGAATTGCAGGTTGCGGTCGAGAAATGCCCGGCCGCGCTGCGCCCGGACGCGGAAGCCGACCTGCGCCTTGCCAAAGCCGCCGCAATTCACTTCGAGTCGGTTGCCAACCAAGCCCGGTTCATCATGGCGCGCGACGCACTCGCCAACGCCTCACCCGCCGAGCGGGAGGGCCTACGGGGCGAAATGAAGGGCTGCCTCGAGTCGGAAATCGCCCTGGCCCGGCAACTCTACACGCTGACGCGCCAAGACGCCCGGATCGGGTTCGAACCCTCCTGCCAATACTTCTACCTGCCCCAGGACCTTGTGGAAAAGGTGGTCAACTGCCGCTGGCTCCTCCAGCACTTCACGGACTTATCCTTGTAAATCATCCAAAGCGTGGATAATTTGCACGGATCTTATCCCCGCCTGCCCAGTTTATGCGGGGCTTTATTGAAAATTCGAGTTTACCCCTCGGATTTTCAATGATCTTTGACTGTGGCCGTTGCAATTTACTCACCGTATTGAGTAAAATTACTCAGGATATTGAGTAAATTGTGAGGACCTTATGTTTAGCCGCTTTATCTCTGCAGAACTTCAAAAAAGGCTTTGCGAGCCGCGAAGGTTCATTCAAGTGCTGGCCGGACCGCGCCAAACGGGCAAAACAACGATTGCGCGCCAGGTGATGCAGTCGCTTGATATGCCAAGCCACTACGCATCGGCCGACGAACCCCTGCTCAAGGATCGGGTGTGGATCGAACAGCAGTGGGAAATCGGCCGTTTGAGCACCCGGGGCGATGATGGCGGAAGGCGCCGTGCGCTCTTGGTCCTAGATGAAATTCAGAAACTGCCGGGATGGTCGGAGACAGTCAAGAGGTTATGGGACGAGGACACCGCCTCAGGCTGTCCGTTGCAAGTTGTGGTACTGGGTTCGTCTCCGCTTTTGGTTCAACGAGGCTTGTCGGAAAGCCTTGCGGGCCGCTTTGAAGTGCTGCCCGTAACGCACTGGTCTTTTGCCGAGATGCGCGAAGCTTTTGGCTGGGACATCGAGACTTATCTCTATTATGGCGGGTACCCCGGTGCAGCGCCGCTGATTCGCGAGCCGGAAAGATGGTCGCGCTACATCCTCGACTCCCTTGTCGAGACCACCATCTCGAGGGATATTCTCCTGATGACGCGCATCGACAAGCCCGCGTTGCTACGCCGGCTTTTCCAACTGGGTTGCACCTACTCAGGGCAAATCCTTTCGTACCAGAAGATGGTGGGACAGCTTCAGGATAGCGGCAACACCACGACACTTGCCCATTATGTTGACCTTCTGGAGGGCGCGGGTCTTCTTAAGGGGCTACAGAAATACTCTGGCCAAGGTGTCCGCCGCAGGTCGTCCAGCCCAAAGCTGATCGTCATGAACACGGCGCTCATGACGGCCTCAAGCGGCACGACGATACATGAAGCGCGAAAAGACTCCGAGTTCTGGGGCCGAATCGTTGAATCGGCCGTTGGCGCCACGCTCGCCAATAGCGGCATGACGCACAATGTTGATATCTATTACTGGAGTGGCAGGAACGAGGAAGTGGATTTTGTTTTGCGACGAGGCAAGACGTTGGCGGCCGTGGAAGTCAAGAGCGGGCGGCGACGCGAAAGTCTCCCCGGCCTCGCCCGGTTTAGCCGGGAGTTCCCCGTGTCCAGGACATGGCTGGTGGGCACGGGGGGTATTTCGTTCGATCAATTCTTCGCCGAGCCCGTCACCACGTGGGTTTCCTGAACCTGCTGCGAAAGCTACCGGGATCGTGATGAAGAGCAGCAGAAGCAGGACGCCCGGATGAATCCGTCTTAATTCTCGTAAGGCCATGCGGCGGCTGCCGCGGCCAGCGGCAACGTGCTGATGTTTGGCGCAAGGGGATAGGCGCGATCGCCTGGATAGACAACCCACAGGTGCGCCAATTCAAGGTCTTTCATGGCGCTGGCCATGGACTGCGTGAGCCGCGGGGCATCGGCGTATTTGAATTCCACGGCCCAGTTCCTGCCCCGTTCCTGCCAGAAAAGGTCCACTTCCGCGCCTGAATGGGTTGCCCAGAACGAGAGTTCCTCATTGCGTTTTCCAATGGCGCGGGCGGCCGCTTCCAAGGCAAACCCCTCCCAGGACGCGCCGAGCTTGTTATGCGTGGCGAGGTCACTGGCGGAGCATATGGCCAGCAACGTGTGCAACAGGCCAGAATCACGCAGATAAACTTTGGGGCGTTTCACCAGACGCTTGCCCACGTTCACGTGCCACGGTTGAAGGAGGCGAACCATGAAGGTCCCTTCGAGTATCTCCAGGTAATGTCGCACCGCGGTGTCGGACACGCCGAACGAGCGGGCAAATTCGGCGTAATTAATTATCTGGCCGTGGTAATGACACAGCATCGTCCAAAACCGCCGCAACGTTGCCGCCGGGATTGTGATGCCCAACTGCGGGATGTCGCGCTCGAGGAAAGTGGCCACATACTGCTCACGCCAGATTTGGCTCTGATCGTCTGTGGCCGCGGTGTAAGACGGCGGCAGGCTTCCGCGCAACCATAGCCTGCGCCACTGGTCTGCTCCAACATCGGCTAAGCGAAAACCGCCGAGCTCGTGATAGGCAATCCGGCCCGCAAGCGACTCAGCCGACTGCCGCAACAGGTTGCGCGATGCGCTGCCAAGAATCAAGTACCGCTGATTCTTGTTTGTGTCCACCAGATGCCGAATCAGAGGAAAAAGGTCGGGCGCCCGTTGGATCTCGTCGATCACAATCAGCCCCGATAACGCCTCCAAGGCCAGTTGGGGTTCCGCCAACATCGCTGCGTCGCGGGGGTTCTCCAAATCGAAATAATGCTGCGCCTCGAACTCGCGCGCCAGGGTGGTCTTGCCGGACTGTCGGGTACCTACGATGGCCGTGACCGGAAAAGCCGCCATCAAGTTCAACAAGGCTGTCTTGTCTATTTGCCGAAGGATCATAATGTAACTATACCGGTTTTTTATTGAATATTCAAGGTTCGGCAATGGATTTTCAATGGTAATCTGCAATTTACTCAACGCATTGAGTAAATTTACTCAACACACTGAGTAAATTGTGTCTTCAAGCGAAGTGACGACAACCGTGGCCGGAAGATTTATCCTTGCAATTTATCCACGCTGTGGATGAAATACGAGCATGATCTCGGCGGGCACGAGTCTACCGAACAGCGGCGGGGGCGGAAACAGATTTGCTATGCAAGCGCCGCGGCCGCTTCCCACATGGCGACCATGTTTTCCGGTGGGACGTCGGGCTGGATGTTGTGGACTTGGGCGAAGATGAACCCGCCGCCGGGGGCGAGGTGGTCGATCCTGCGTTTGACCTCGCTTCGGACCTCGGCGGGCGTGCCGAGGGGCAGGACGGTCTGTGTGTCGCAGCCGCCGCCCCAGAACACGATGTCGTTTCCGAACTCTTTTTTGAGCCTGGCAGTGTCCATGTTTGCGGCGCTGACCTGTACGGGGTTGAGTACGTCGACGCCCATCTCGATCAGGTCGGGAATCAGGTCGTATACGGACCCGCAGGAGTGCAGGAACAATTTTGCGTGTTTCATCCGGCTTTTCATGAACTTGTAGAGGCTGGTCATGGAAGGTTTGACGAGTTGCCGCCACATTTGGGGGTCGATCTGGGTGCCTTGTTGTGAGCCGAGGTCGTCGGCGACGCAGATGACGTCGAGATAGGGGTCGAGCGCCTCGACGTAGTGGGGGAAGTCTTCGATGTGCATTTCGGCGATGGTTTCCATAAGGGCGACGGGCAGGTCGGGGTCGGCGTGAAGGGCCACCATGAAGTTTTCCATGCCGAGGACAAGTTGCGCCGCGGCGAAGATGTGGCCGCCAAACACGCCAGCGATCGCGTAGTCGGAGGTTTCGCGGATGGTCTTCGCCCGCTCGACGAGATCGTCAATAGACTCGTCGAGCCATGCCGACCGGTCCATCAGGCGGAGGAAGTCTTTGTATTTCGCCACGTCCGCGGGTGATTGAATAAACGGGCAGATGGGCCCCGCGGGTGAGAACCACGGCGAGGTGGCGTGCCGCTGGATCAGGGGTTTGCCGTCAAAACCAACGATGGCTTCGGTCCCGTCGTCGAACCGCACCGGGTTCCAGCCCACGGGCACTTCGCACGGCGAGCCGTCGGGCAGTTTCCAGGGTTTCCACTGTTTCGCCTCGAAACTCAGGCGCACGACGTCGCCGCGAAACCGCCTGCGGACGGTCTCCTCGACGCACGCCAGTTGCATGTATTGGTGGAAGAGGCGGGTGCTGCCTTCCTTCAGCCCGAGGTGGGCCTTGAGGCGGTTATAGGCAATGCCGTGAAGGCCGGTGTCCTCCGTGCCGCCGACGTCGATCGGCACGTGATCGGATTCCCGGTGGTTCAGCGCGGCTTGCACACGTTCTCGAGATGTCATGGCCAAAGCTCCTCATAAAGCGTGCACGGACAGACACGGACTGGCACGGACATTTGTAGCTTGTCCGGATTGTCATTTTGGCTCGACGCGTAATGGTTGTGCCGGCAGGCGGATAGCCATTGCGCAGCCGGCGGAGTGCTGGGTGATTTTCGCCAGGAACGTGTTCCAGCCGGGTTGGAGGTTGACGGCGGCTCGATCCTGGCCTGGTGTAAACCCGCGGACGGCGTTATTGGCATGAACGAGCGTGCTGTTGACCCAGAGTTTAATTCCGTCGTCGCTGCCAATCTCAAGCGCCGCGGGGCCACCTTTCTCCGAAAACACCTGTGTCTTCAAATAGACCACGCAGTGGTTGCCGCCCACCACGCTGCTCAAATCTACCTGCCAAAAGTTCGCCAGGTCGGCCGGCGCCGGCTGCAATTTCCACTCGACGTCGCCGCCACCCGCGAGTTCCGGCGGGAACGGGATGTCAAACAGAGCCTGGGCTTCTTTTCCCTCCTGGCGGTAGGGTTGACTGACCAGCCAGGGCACGATGTAGTCGGCGTGCTGACTTAAGCTTGAAGTCAGGGCCGATGCTTTTGCGCGAAGACCTTGGTCAGTGGCGGAATCGGCGAGACTCGCCAGCGCGGTGGCCGCGGCATCGCGTTCAGCAAAAAACAGCGCGGACGCCACGGCATACAAGGCGAGTTCGGCTTCGGGTTTGACCGTCTCGTCGGCCCGTGCCTGTTCGGCGCACTCGAGGGCGGACTTGAGCGGTATGCCGGCGAGCGCCGCGACGCCTGATTTCTTGCTTTCTTCGCTCTTTGCGGCAGCGAGGCCGGCGCTTACCATCTCGAGCCGCGCCTCGGGGGGCTGGTCGTTCGCAAGGTCGACCACGCGCCAATAGCCGCGCAGGATCAACGTGCGCTCGTCCTCACCGGCTGCTCTGGCCGCCAAGTCGAGCAACTGATCCTTCGACTCGAGCCCGCAGTACTGCGCCAGCACGCGCACCGCGCCGCCGCGTACCGCCGGGTCGGCGTCGTTAACGCCGGCGTGCAGCCTGGGCAGGGCGCGTGCAAAATCGATCCGGGCCGCCGCTGTCAGCACGGCGACGACCTGCGCCGGTTGGCTTGGTTCGCTCGCGAGCAGCGCGTCGACCACCTTCCCCGGCTCGGGGACTCTTCCGGCAACCCGGACGACGGCGTCTTCCGCGGCGTCGCGGACGGCGTCGCACGGGGCTGCACGCATCAGTTCGATCAGCGCGCCGGCTTCCGACTCGCCGGCCAGCACGCCCAGCGCCTTAAGTACGGCCACCTCGACGGGCTCGGGTGACCTGCGCGCCAGTTCGATGAGGGCGGGAACCGATTGCGTTTCGCGCCGCGCCGCCAGCGCCTTGGCCAACTCGACCTGCTCGGCCGCGGGGGCGTCCGGCAACATGCGCGTCATGGTTTTGCGGACGTCGCCGCCGCGCAACAGGGCGAGCGCGTCGCGGGCCGCGTCGCGTTCGGCATCGGCCGCATTTGCGGGCGCGTTTGCCGCGGTCTGTAGCAGCAAATCGATGATCGAGGAATCGCCGAGATCGCCCAGGGCGTTTAAGGCCGCCAGCCGGACCGCCGGATCGGCGCTTGCGACGGCGCCAGCCACGGCTTCCTGCGCCTTTTTGTCGGCCCGGTCGGCAAGCGCTTTCAAGATAGCGATCTGTATGGGCGGCTTAACCTTTTCGAGCGCGGCGGCCAGGGCGCGAGTAGCGGCCGGTCCCGGCAGATGTGCGGCAAGGCCGAGCGCCGCCGTGCGTGCGGGCTCATCGGCGCCTGTGATGGCTTCGATGGCGAGATCGGTCATACGGTTTCCCGCCGCCAGGATCCGTGCGCGATGTGCGGCGAGGCGTGCGGGGGCGGGAAGATTCATGTTGCAGAGTTCAGACGCCAGTTGGAATGCGTCTTGCTCGCGGCGGTCCTCGCGCAACTGTTCCGCGCACCGCAACAGCGCATCGCCTGCTTCGGTGTTGCCGGTTTTCAGCGCGGCCTTCAGCGGCTCGACGGCGTTGGACGTCCCGATCCGTCCGAGTGACCGTGCGGCGGCCCCGGCCGTTGTGGCGTCGGGGTCGGACAACAGCCCAATCAGCGCGGGTACGGCGGATGTTTCGCGGCGAAGGCCGAGCGAGTCGATAATGCCGGCGCGGTTGAGGCCGGCCGTTTTCTCGAGCGCGGAAAGTAGAGCTTCGCCCGCCTCGGCGGCCTGCATGGATTCGAGGGCCTGCCGGGCAGGGTGGGAGAGCTGGTCGTCCAGCAGGGACGAGGCCAGCGCGGGGATGGCGGCGGTCGTGCCGATTTCTTTGAGGCGGTGGCAAGCGGCGTCTTTTTCGGCGACGGGCTCGTTGGACTGCAACTTCGCAATAAGGGCGGCTTCTTCGGGGTTCTGCGCCGACGCCGAGAATGACAGAGCAACAATCAGGGCGCCCAATAAGAGTCGTGTACGCACGGTTGAATCCTTTATATGTGCCAGGGCGGCCGCGTCGATAGCGACAACAGCCGGTTAGCTTCCTCGTCGTTTGCAAATCGCTCTGTTTTTGGGTCCCATTTGAGCGGCCGCTTCAGTTGCATCACGATCCCGCCCAGGAGCGAGAGCGTCATTGCGCGGTGGGCGGTTTCGGCGTCGGCCATGGTTTTTTGGCGCGTGCGGATGCAGTCCAGGAAATTATTGGCGTGGCCCGTGTTGCGGTAGAGGGGGACTTCGTGCGGCCCCGGCGGGTTTTTCAGAATGGTCGCCGGATAGGAGACAATGCCCTCGCGGTCCACTGCCAGGCGGCCTTCCGTCCCGATGAAACAGGCCCCGCCCACCTCGCCCACGGGCTCACCGGGGTACGGCCTGCCGAATACGACCACGCCGGTCGAGTAGCGGAACGCGGGCGCGTCTTTTTCGAGCCAGATCTCGAGGGGTCCGGTGCGGTCGGCGTCGAGCACCCAATGGACGAAATCGAAATGGTGGGGCGTCCAGTTGATGTCGCCGGAACTGAACCGGAACGTACCGGGATTGCCGTCGTACTCGAGCCACTGCGCCGGGCCGAGGAACAGGTCCCAGTCCAGGCCGTCGGGGACGGGTCGTGGCTTGCCGAGGCCGTTTGGCCAGGCGTAGGCGCCGCCGGGGCGGTAGCCGTAGACCTCTTTCAACTCGCCGATCCGGCCGCCGCGCACCACCTGGCATGCCAGCCGGAACTTGTTTGTCCACTCGGACCGCTGCTGCGTGCCCGCCTGGTAGACGCGACCCGTTCGCGCGATTGTGTCGGCGAGGGATCGGCCCTGCTGGATCGTGACGGCGACCGGTTTTTCGCAATACACGTCCTTGCCGGCTTGCGCGGCATACATGGCCATAATGGCGTGCCAATGCAGCGGGCAAGCGATCAGCACCGCGTCGATATCGTCGCGCGCCAACAGTTCGCGGAAATCGATGTAACTGGCGCACCCGTTGTAGCCGGGCTGGCCGAACCGCTCGGCATAGGCGGCGTTGACGGCGTTGCGGGATTTTTCGCGGCGTTCGCGGCGGATGTCGCAGACCGCCATGACCTGGACCTCGTTGCGCGCCACGTAGCCGCCGGGGACGTGCGTCCAAGCGCCGCCGAGCAAGTGGCCGCCGCCCTGAGTCCCCTGGCCGATAAACCCCATGCGGATCCGTTCGCTGGGCGGGACGGCGCCGTTGAGTCCCAGCGCCGAGGAGGGGATCAGCATGGGTGCGACCGCGAGCGCGGCGGAGGAACGGAGGAATTGGCGGCGGGAAAAGGCTGCTGGCTTTTTCATGTTTATGGCTCCAAGTAACGCCTCACTATAGCAAAAGCAGGGGCATCTGAAAAGCGATGGCTGTGTGAGTTGAATAGCAGGATTTACTTTGATTAGGCTTCACACGGACGAACACGGACGAACACAGATTAACACGGACAATGGGAAAGAAAAACGTGTCCGTGTTCGTCCGTGAAAGGAGGCGACATGCCTGAAGAAGATCCGCTCATTCCCAAACATGGGGGTTATCGCCGCCTGAAGACTTTCCAGCTTGCCCGGTTCATTTATGATGTGACCTTCCAGTTTTGCGACACATACATGAATGAATACGACCGGCTGCGCCCCCAGATGGTCCATGCGGCACGGTCCGGAGTGCAGAATATCGCCGAAGGCAGCCAGGCTAGCGGCACATCCAAGAAATCGGAGCTCAAGCTAACAAACGTGGGTCGATCCAGCTTGGAAGAGTTGAGGCTGGACTACGAAGATTTCCTGCGGCAGCGGAAACTGGAGCGGTGGAAGCCGTCTCATCCCGCGCTGGTACGCTTTAAAGCGAAGCGGTGTGCGACACTGGAGGAGATCCGCTCATGGGTGAAAGAAGAGCGGGGTTTGTCCGTGTCCGTCCGTGTCCGTCCGTGTTCGTCCGTGCTGCTGGTGGCAAATGCGGCGCTTTCCCTCATCAACCTATGCAGCCACCTGCTCGACAAACAGTTGGCAGCACAGTCGAAGGCCTTCTTGGATGAAGGCGGTTTCACGGAGCGCCTCTACAGGACGCGCAAGAACAAGAAAAGTTAGTGTGCCACCTGCCGGGCGAGGGCCAGCGCGTAGAGGAAAATGTTTGTGGCGGCTTTGGTGTTGGTGTGATAGCCCGAATTCTTGGTTGTCTCCTGCCGAATGACCACCACGTCCACGTCGCCCTGGCGATCGCGCTCGATGGTCACCTTCTTGGGGGCATCCCCGAGCGGGCGTTCCAGCAGGCCCAGTTCCGGCTTGGCTACCAGCACGCAGTAAAAGTAGGGGTAGTCGTTGCCCTGGACGCTGTTGATGCAGACCTGCATCTGGAGTCCGAGAAAGGAGGGCGGCGCTCCGGCCGGTTGCAGCACCGCCTTGACGTCCCGCGGGACTTCTCCTGCCCCGCCGGTCGCTTTGGCCACCTGCAGTTGCCACAGAAACTGATCAAAACCCGGCCCGCCCGCCTGCTGGCAGGCCTTTTTGACGTTGAGCAGCGCGCGTATCTTCACGATGAGCTTGTCGTTCTTCAGAATAAACCGGACGCCGGTGAACCAGAACGGGATCAGCAACACGGCGGCGTCGATGAGAATTAACAGGGCAAATCGGTCCGAGACCTGCGCGGCAAATCCAACCGCCACGCCCACGACGGCCGCCGTAAGGATAAATCCGAGGATGCCGCGCGCGCATGTGATGTCAAAGAAATCCCGATCCCATTTGCGCTGTTCCGCGTGCAGCGACAGGATTCGCGTGATTTCGGTGTCGCCGGCGGGGCGCCACTCCGCCGGGCCGGACGTGCGGACGACGTTCTGGTAGCCTTTGACAAGCAACAGCAACACGCCGGCAAACAGGCACGCGGCGCCGGCCGCAATAAACAAAGGCCCGTTTTTCCCGCCGCCAGCCAACTGCACCGCGATGCCGCAGAGCATCAGCGAAAACGAGAGCGTCAGCCGCGCCCCGTACGGCAGCGACTTGGCCAGGTAGAACTGGATCTCGCCTCTGCGTTCAACAGCCGGCAGCAGCATGGCGCTTCCTTTCCGTTGTCAGTTCGCCCGCCCCAAATTGGCGCCAGTACAGCGGGCACGCCCCCTGGCACAACGCGAAATGGTCGCAGCCGGAGCAGGCGCGGGGTGCTTCACTTTTGCCGCGCAACCGGCAGGCGCGCGCCGACCGCCACGTGGAATGAAACCCGTCACGCAACAAGTTGCCCACGGGTTCAGGCCAGCTCGAACACGGCAGCACATCGCCGGACGGCGATACGGAGAGCAGGCCGTCGCAGGCCGCGCAGCCTTTGTTGCCCAACTGGTATTGGATCGGGTTGAAAATGCAGATGGGTGTCGGCGAATACCACATGAACTCGACGCAGGACCGACGCGCTTCGCTCTGGATGCGGGGGATCCACGGCGCGGCTTCCGTGTAGGAGAGGTTGATCGCGGGGTCGTGCCGCATGGGAATGACGAGGTTCATCGAGAACCGGTCCAGCCCGAGGCTTTTTACAAACGCCGGCATTTTCAACAAGGTATCGATGTTGAGCCGGTTGATCGTCGTGTTCGTGTGGACGGACACGCCGTTTTCGCGCAAGGCGCGAAGGCCGGCCAGCGATTGGGCGAACGATCCGTTGCGGCAGGTCAGCGCGTCATGCACGTCGGGGTCGGGCGACTCGATGCTCACTTGGGCGCTGTGCAGGCCGGCATCATGCAGCGCGCGCGCCATCGCGGGGTCGATCCGGGTGGCGTTCGTGATGAGGTTGACGCGCATCCCGAGGGTGTGGCGGGCGTACTTGACGAGGCCGGGCAGATCGGGGCACAGTGCCGGCTCGCCGCCGGTGAAGCTCACGCTGGGTACTTTCGCCTCGTGGCGGATGATGCGCAGCACCTCCTGGAAGTCTTGTTTGGCCAAAACCGGTCGCGCGGGAGCGCGACCCCACCCAGCACCCCACCCACCGGAATGGCATTGCGCGTAACAGAATCGGCAGGCGAGGTTGCAGGCGTACGTCAGCGCCACCTCGCTCAGGACAGGCAGACTGTTGAACCCGAGTTGGAATGGCCGCGCCACCACGCCCGCCGGCAACCGGCCTTCGTCGATCTTTTTTTCAAGCACAATCTTCAGGCCGATGAAAAAGTCGTGGATGTCGCGCCTCACCTCGTCTGTGCCGCCGTACGATCGCCACAGATCGGCCACCGGCTCGCCCCCCAGCAGGCGCTGCAGGGTTTTCACGCCCGAAGGGTTGAGTTTGTAGGCCTCGTTGGGGACTTTGATCAGGAGGCAGTCGTCTTCGCGCACGAAAATGTAGTCGCGCAGCCGCGCCACGTATTCGTCTATCCAATCGAGCGGCGGCATCAGTGCGAACCTCCGCTGACGCAGGCCGAATGGCACGCGGAATGACACGCGCTGTGACACGCGCTATGGCAGGCGGAGTGGCACGCATCGTGACATGCGTCGTGACAGGCCGAGTGGGTAAAGCAGCCTTCAAAACAGGCGTCAGATTTCAGGAACTGGTCGTAGTTCATTTCGTGGACGGGCTGATGAAACAGCGGCCAGTACCGGCCGGGATAACCGTACCAGTAATACTCGTCGTCCCACTGGTACCGGCGCGACTCCTCGTCCTGGCGCGTCTCCTTTTGCTCGCTTGGGGGTAGTTGCGGCAGGATCTGGTCGACCATGTATTGGTAGTGTGCCTTGGTGGCTTTGATATCGCAATCCCAGGCGTTTCGCTGGAGGTTGAGGCAGATGGTGCGGAAAATCTCGTCCATTTCGGCGTCGGTCAACCGGTCTTCACTCATGATGAACGTAAACAGCATCTTCTCGTAGGGGTTGGTGAGCGGCGGCGTTTGCTGCAGGATTTTCTTTTCGAACGGGTCCGTGCTGGTGATTTTGATCGCGCCGAGCGTTTCGAGCCGGCTGACGATCGCACTCAACACCGCGCCAAACGGGACGCCGCACAGGATGCAGGCCTCGTAGATGTCCAACTCGGCGATCTTGCCGTCTTTCCTGAACGAGGAAAGCTCGAGCTTGGGCGCGGTCCAGTCTTTTCGCGCCCACTGGATCGAGTCCAGGCCGTCGCGCGCGCGCAACATTGAGCGGTGTTTGGACGAGGCGACAAAGAACACCGCGCCCAGGATCAGGGCGAACAGCCCGCCCAGCACGACTTGACGCTGCCAGCCAAAGGCCGGCGTTCTTTGGTGAACGAATGTGCGCGGGACCTGGAGTCGCGGCATCGGCCTTGTTGGCGCGGGCGCAACCTGCTGCGGCTGGGGCTGGGGTTGGGGCTGGGGCGCTGGCAGTTGGAAGAACTGTGCGCCGATATACTGCTTGACGCGGAAATGGTATCTCGACGGCGCCTGGTTTTTGTGAAGGCGGACGGTCAGCCAGTGTTTGCGGTTGTTTTCCTGGCCATAATACGAGATGAGGAACTCGGCGTTCATGAACGGTTCCGTCATGAACTGATACTCGTCCATCTGGGCGATGCTGAACTCGCCGGCTTCCACCTCGACGGGATAATAGACGCGTACCGTATAGTGTTCGAGCGGCTCGCCCCATTGTACGGGCGCCCAGTCCAGGTACACCAGGTCGCCATGCTCGGAGCGCGTCACCCCGAGGTGGCCTGAAGCCGCCAGGTCGGCGGCGTAGCTGAACTTGTAGACGACCTCGCCCGAATCGACTGCGCGGCCGCCCGCCAGGACGATGTCCCACTTGCGACCATCCACTTTCTTGATCGACAACGGGACGGTTTGGCCGGAGCTTTTGATCGAGGCGAACGCGTTGTCCGTGTCGAAAACGGGTTTCTCCTCGACGCCTTCAAAATAGAACCCGTGCAGATTGCCGTTGGACTGGTAACAGACCGCATACGTGACGGTGGCCTTGCCGTCGGGCCGTAACGACACGTCGGCTTCGGCCCATTTCAGCGTTCCCGCGGCCTGTGCCGAAAACGCGGCCAGCAGCGCCGTCAGAATCAACAGATGCGTCTTCAAGGTTTTCTTCCCATCATGCAAGTTCGGAGCTCACTTTTGCGCGGCCGCGGGCGTCTTACTGAAGTCGTAAAGGAAAATGCCGTGGCCTACCCCCGCCATATCGGTTGATTTGCTCATTTGAAACGCCATGTAGCGGCCGTCGTCGCTGACGACCGGGTTGGATGACTTGTACCCGGCTACATCGCTGAAATACGTGAGCCGCTCGAGCGCATGACTGCCGTCAAGGCGCAATTTCCAGATGTCGATATACTTGTCGCCCTTGCGGTTTTGGCGGTCGCACTCGACCAGCGTGTACTGGCCGTCCGGGAAGATGCCTTCCGGCTCATCGTACTGATCCGGCGCCTCCGAATAATTCGTCACCACGCCTGTGTCCAAATTGACGCCCATCACGTCGGTGCCCTGATAACCATAGGCGGAAAAGGTCAACTCCTTCTCGCCGGGCGGGCGGAAATTCTGCGTCTCGAGGTTGCACTTAAACGGGAGCGTGCTGCTGTCCAGCACGAGCTTTTTGTTGGTTAGCTGCGGGACACCGTCTTTGTACTCGATGTCGCCTGCCCAAATCTGCGAGACGCCCCGCGCGATTCTGTCGGGGTAGTCTCCGCGATCGACCGTCCAGGCGATGCGCATGTTTTTGCGAGATACCGCCGGCCCCTCCGAACATTTCTCGCCGAGTCTCACAGGGGGGCGCGTGAATGATTTGTCCAGGACCCAGAGTTCGGCCTCGCTGTCCCGGCTCGGCATGGGTTTGTCGGCGTCGAACGTTTTCGCCCCTGAAAGCAGGACGTCGCCGTTGGGCAGGTACAGTGCGCGGACGTACCCCTCGTGGTAGTAGTGGTGCGTGACGGGCCGGATGACGCGCGTGGCGAGGTCGATTTCAAACACGTCGCCGAACGTCTTCTCGAGGAACAGGATGCGGGAGCCGTCGTGGCTGAAATCGGCCCGCTCCCCGAAGTGGGTCAGTTGCGCGATGTGGGCGGGCAGATTGTCGGCGGGGCTTTGCCCCCATGCCGGAACCAACGCCGCGGCCACCACGGCGAGAGCCAGAACGGCCAGTTTCTTTGTTGGATGCATCGTCTTGCTCCTTTTTTTGATCGGGCCGCCGGTTTGGCTACAATGCCAATACGTTTGGCTACAAGCCAATACGTTTGGCTACGAAGCCAATACGCGCGCGGGTGCCTTCTTATTCGTTTACAGTAGCCGCCCGCAGCCCCGTCAATCAAGCTGAGGAGGAGCCTCATGAAAAGCTGTAAGCTGTCGCGCCGCGCTATGCTGAAAACCGCCGGGGCCGGGGCCGTTGCCGCGGTCACCGCGCACAACGCGCTTTTGGAAAGCGGGGTCAGTGCGGCCGCCAGGGGTCAACAACCGCTCAAGATTACCGATGTCAAGGCGACGCCGCTAAAGACGGGCACGGTGATTGTCCAGGTATTCACGGACGCGGGCGTGGTGGGCATCGGCGAATGCAGCCCGATGAACATTGCGGTGGTGGCGGGGTTCGTGAACACGGCGTTGCGGCCGCTGC
>Ga0315285_10001423_pt1 | contig 25164 bp, 14 predicted proteins | sample YL17G09_36_MG_FD_203698 | JGI IMG/M metagenome (GOLD analysis project Ga0315285, IMG submission 203698) | Sediment microbial communities from Yellowstone Lake, YNP, Wyoming, USA - YL17G09_36 | ecosystem: Environmental > Aquatic > Freshwater > Lake > Sediment | place: USA: Wyoming | collected... | reverse complement strand
GTTCTACAGCCAGGCGAGCTACGACGGCTGCAATTTCAAGGTGAGCGTGGATAACGGCGCCACGTGGACGGTGCTCACTCCCACGCAGGGCGGCTACAGTACAACCGCGCTCCTCGTGACCACCTGCATGACCGGCCAGCCGGCGTGGGCGGGACTAACCCCGCACGCCTGGCAGCACTGTGTGATTCCCGTCGGTCAGTATGTGGGGCAGGTTCCGATTTTCCGCTTTGAGTTCAGCTCCAATGCCACGACCAGCACCTATCCGGGATTCTACTTCGATGATTTTGAGATCTGGGGCGTGGCCGGGCAGCAAGCCGGCATTCCGCTGCCCTGCACGAACCTGGCCTGCAGCTACGTCGCGCCCAATTCGGTGTTGACATGGACCGACCCGGCGTTGGACACGCAAGGCAATCCGATGGTGGCGGACAGCGTGCAGATCTGGCTCGGTCCCGCCGGCACCGGCACAAGGCTGGGCTCGGTGGGCGCCGGGGTGCAGACCTTCACGCATCTCAATGCCCCCGTCGGTTTTCAGACCTACACGGTGCGCCCGTGCAACGATTCCTTCTACGGCGCGCCCATTTCCATTTACGTCGCGCTCGGCAATCCCCCCTACGCCAACGACTTCAACACGGATGACGGAGGCTGGACGACACCGCCGGAAGACGGTTGGGCTTGGGGTGTGCCGTCCAATCCGGCCGCGCCCGCGCCGCACAGCGGGCCGAACTACTGGGGGACAGGTCTGTTAGCCAATTATCCGGCCAACGCCTGCTGGCAGCTCGATCTGGACGAAGGGTTGGTGGTCGTCAATCCGACGGCGACCGTGGAGTTCTGGTATTTGTATGACAGCCAATTGAACTACGACGGTTGCAACTTCAAAGCCAGCACGGATAACGGCGTATCGTGGACGGTTCTCACACCCTCGCAAGGGGCGTACAACTCGGCGGCCCTGAACGTCGCCAACACTTGCATGCGCGGTCAGCCGGCATGGAGCAACACCACGCCGCGAACATGGCAGTACGCGGTAATTCCTCTGGGCGACATGCTCGGCCAAGTGCCGATCTTCCGCTTTGAATTCGGCTCCAATCCCACCACTTTCTACACGGGTTTCTTCTTTGACGACATGCTGATGTGGGGCGTGGCCCCGGCGGTCGGCGTGCCCCGGCCGTGCACGAATCTCGTGGGCTCCTACACGGCTCCCAACGTGCAGTTGACGTGGACCGACCCGACGTTGGATAGGGACGGCAATCCGGTGGTGGTGGACAGCGTGCAAGTCTGGTTCGGCTCGGCCGGCACGGGCACGCGGTTAGGTTCGGTGGGCGCGGGCGTGCAGACCTTCACGCATCTCAACGCTCCCATCGGCATTCAGACCTACACCGTTCGTCCCTGCAACGATTCGTTCTACGGGAATCCCGTTTCCGTCAATGTGACGGTCGGAAATCCGGGCTATGTCAACGATTTCGAGACGAACGACGGGGACTGGACGCCCACTCCGGAAACAGGCGGCTGGTCGTGGGGCGCTCCGACCAACGGTTCAGCGCCTGCGCCGCGCAGCGGTTTGAACTACTGGGGCACGGGCTTGGTCGCCAATTACCCCGCCAGTGCCTGCTGGCAGCTCGATCTGAACGAAGGTCTGGTGGTCATCAGTCCGACGGCCACCGTGGAGTTCTGGTATTTCTATGACAGCCAACTGACCTACGATGGGTGCAACTTCAAAGTGAGCACCAATAACGGCGCGACGTGGACGGTTCTCACCCCCTCGCAAGGCGCGTACAATCTGGCGGCGCTGAGCACGACCAACCTCTGCATGGGCGGCCAGCCCGCTTGGAGCAACACCACGCCGCGCATCTGGCAGTATGCGGTCTTTCCCGTCGGCCAGTTCATGGGACAACAGGTTGCCTTCCGCTTCGAATTCAGCTCCAATGCCAGCACGCAATACACGGGCTTCTTCTTCGACGACATGATCATGTGGGGCTTGGACACTCCTCCGGGTGTGCCGCAGCCGTGCACGAATCTGGCCGGCAACTATGCTGCGCCCGACGTCCACTTGACGTGGACCGACCCGACCCTGGACACCGAAGGCAATCCGCTGGTGATTGACAGCGTGCAAGTGTGGTTCGGCCCCACCGCGGACAGCACGTTGAGTTCGCAACTCGGTTCGGTCGTCGCGGGAGCACAGACGTTCACGCACGCCAATGCACCGATCGGCATTCAGACCTACACCATCCGCCCCCGCAACGATGCGTTCTGGGGCGTACCCACCTCGATACAGGTGACGGTCGGAAGCCCGAGTTATGTCAACAATTTCGAACTGGACAACGGCAATTGGGTGCCGGATCCGGCTACCAGCGGCTGGGAGTGGGGCACGCCCACCCTGCCGGCATCGCTGGTCCCGCACAGCGGCACCAAAGTGTGGGGCACCGTGCTCAACGACAACTACCCGGACAACGCCTGCTTCATGCTCACCTTGTCTCCCAACCTGACGGTTCAATCGCCGACGGCCACGGTGGAGTTCTGGCGCTGGTACAGCACCGAGCAAAGTTACGACGGCGTCAATTTCAAAGTGAGCACCGATGAGGGAGCCACCTGGACACTGGTGCAGCCCGTCGGCAATTATCCCTACACGGCTTCGACCGCCAACGTGTGCATTCCGGGAGAGCCGTATTGGGCGGGAACCGGCACAACGTGGGCATATATCGTCATTCCCGTCGGCCAGTTCATGGGTCAGACCCTGCAATTCCGCTTCACTTTCGGCTCGGACCCGTCCGTCGTATATCCGGGATTCTTCTTTGACGACATGATTATCTGGGGCTTGCAGCAGCCGGTCGGCTTCCCCCGCGCGTGCACCAACCTTGCCGGCAACTATGCTGCTCCCAATGTGGTGTTGACGTGGACGGATCCCAATCAGGATATGACGGGACTTCCGCTCACACCGGACAGCATCCAGATTTGGCTGGGGACGATTGCCAGCGGGCAACGCATTGGCGTTGTCGCCGCCGGCGTCCAGACCTTCACCCAGGTGAATGCGCCGACCGGGCAGGCCACCTACACGGTGCGGGCCTTCGCGGGCGGACACCCCAGTTCCCCGGTGTCGGTTCCAGTTGTCGTCGGCAATCCAACCTATGTCAACGATTTCGAGCTGAACGACGGCTTGTGGGTGCCCGATCCGCCTACCGGCGGCTGGGAGTGGGGAACACCGACCCTGCCGACCACCTTGGTTCCGCACAGCGGCACCAAAGCGTGGGGCACGCTGCTCAGTGCGAATTACCCGAACAACGCCTGCTTCAAGCTGACCTTGTCTCCCGGTCTTGTGGTCCGGTCTCCAACGGCTTCGGTGGAGTTCTGGCGCTGGTACAACTGCGAATCCAGCTATGACGGATGCAACTTCTTCGTGAGCGTGGACAACGGCGGCACCTGGCAGCTTGTCCAGCCGAACGAGGGCGGATATACGGGCACGACCAACGCGGTCAACACCTGCAATCCTTCGCTTCCCGCCTGGACCGGTAACACCGGCACGGCCTGGACCCATGTGAACATACCGATCGGCCAATATGTGGATTCAATCCCGCAATTCCGTTTCACCTTCGGTTCGGACGGCTCCGTGCAGTATCCGGGATTCTTCTTTGACGACATGCTCATCTGGGGTCTGCAGCCGCCGAGTTCGATCACCGGCACCGTGCGCGCTTTCCTCACGAACGTGCCCATCGCCGGTGCGCGGGTGTGGGCGACGGATTGGCCGGACACCGCCGTCACCGATTCCGTAGGTTTCTATGAGCTGGGCATTGATTCCGGCACCTACTCCGTCACCGTGGATCACGTGCATTTCTGCGACACCACCTTTGCCGGTGTGGTGGTGGAGGAAGGCGGACAGACGATTCGCAACGCCACGCTTCGCCGTCCGCAGGCGCAGATCACCCGAACGTCCATCACGCTCCTCACTTTGCCGGGCGTGGACGTTTCGGACACTTTCAGCATCTCCAACAACGGCGGTCAGTGCCCGCTGGATTTTGCCATCGCGGATACGTCGGAGTGGTGGTTGACGGTGGACCCGGCCAGCGGCACGGTCAATCCCAATGAGTCGGTGGTGGTTACCCTCAGCGCGGATGCGCCCGAGATCATCGGCGACTACTCCTCGTCGTTGGCGGTGACCTATAACGCCGTGGGCACGCCGTCGGTGATTCGCGTGGACTTGGGAATCGTGGATGCGGCGGGCGAACGGGGTGTGATCCCCACGGTGTTCGCCTACTACCAGAACTACCCGAATCCGTTCAACGCGCAAACTTCGCTGCACTTTGACGTGCCGCAGCAAAGCCGTGTGCAGATCACCATCTACAATATCATGGGACAGCAAGTGGCCCGGCCGGTGGACCGCCCCTATGCCCCCGGCCGCTATCGCGTGGCGTACGACGCGAGCGGCCTCCCGTCCGGCATGTATCTGGTGAAGATGACCGCCGCCGACTATACCAAGATCGGCAAGATGATGCTGCTCAAGTGACGGTTCGTGAGCGACGCTTGTGGGTTCGACAATGGCACTCGGACTGTGCCTGCAGGCTCTTCCGCCATGGGGAGCCTGTTCTGTTCGTGCATTCGCACAGACAGTAACACCCTCGCGAAAACACGGTCTTCCGTGACCCCGTTTTGCTGCTGGATCACATTTTGGTCGGTACTTGGCGTTGCTTGGTGGTACTTGCACGAGATGGACGTGACACAGCTTTGCACTGATCATGCCCGGATACGGTCCGCGAGATAGGTGAGGCTTGTCCGACTTTGAGACGCTTGCACCCTGAAAACCACTGTCCTGTTTTTGTCCTGTTACCAGCTGACTCTGGTTGCAGAAATATAGACTTAGTTGTACTCTGACGTGAAGCCCCGGATGGGGCTTTCTTGTTGATCTTACATCGCTTATGTGGTCAGCCCGCAAAACAGACGAAGAATTCGATTCCCGCCGTCTCCACCATGTAAACTCCTGTTAACAGAGATGTTGGCAGGAGTTTTTTGCACGGGCCTGTCTGGGGCGATCGGCCGGAAGAGATGCCTTATTCGGAGTGCCCGGTTGTCTGATAATCCCGCAGCAACACGTTGATTCTCGGTCAGCGTTTTGGTAAGTTGCGATCCAAGCACGTCAGCCGGGGATCCCACTTTGCCGGGCAACTGGCGCCGAGCGCCTCGCCCTGGTGCACAACGATGACGACGGGTATTCACTGAAACCCAACGCAGACAACAACTCAAACGAGCCCTGCTGTCATTTTGCCACGCGAGAAGGGAGCCGCATTGCCCGATAACCTTTACGCATCTTTCCGGGAATCTGCAAGTCGCAACTCACACCGTACCGCGCTGATGTTTAAGCGTCAGGGGCGGTATGTGACCATGACCTATGGGGAGTCGGTCCGAGAGATCAATCTTCTGGCGGCGCGTCTGAAACAGATAGGAGTTACGAAGGGTGACGCGATCGGCATCATCTCCTGCAATCGGCCGGAATGGGTGATGATCGATTTGGCCGCGCTGCAAATTGGAGCCGTGGTCACTCCCATTTATCCAACCTTGTCATCCAGCGCGGTCAAGTACATCGTTCTTGATTCGAAGATGAAGGTGCTGGTGGTTGAGAACGCCGTACTTCTGGCTGTGGTCTCGGACATGCGCCGCGAGCTTCCCGACCTCGAACAGTGCATCCTGATTGACCCTGCCGGAGCGGATGCGCGATCAGAATTTTTGACATTCGACAAGATGCGCGAACCGACGAGTGACAGGATTGGTCAAGAGGTTGATGTCTCGCCTGAAGACACGGCAACCATTGTCTATACATCGGGAACTACCGGCGAGCCTAAGGGGGTCGTCCTGACACATGCCAACGTTTTGTCGAATGTTCGGGCGATGACCAGCCGGTACCAAATCACTTCGGATGATGTTATTCTCTCGTATCTGCCTCTCTGTCACATGTTTGAACGCACCTGCGGCTATTATGCGATGTTGTTCAGTGGAGCCACCATCGCGTACGCGGAGAGCATATCCACGGTTGCCAAGGATGTCCTTGACGTTCGTCCCACCATTCTGCTGGCCGTCCCCCGAGTGGTCGAGAAGGCTTTCGAGCATGCGGTGCAGGAAGTGGCTCAGAATTCGCAGATGAAACAGTGGCTCGTATCCCAAACGATCTTCAGCCTTAACAAGCGGGCCGACCTCCGGTATCGCGGGCAGCGTGTTCCGCCGGGTCTGCGGTTGCGTTGCGTTCTGCTGGACAAGACCATCGCGGCCAAGTTTCGAAAAATCGGTGGGGGCAGGCTGCGGATTATTGCCTCGGGAGGTGCCCCGCTGGATCGCAAGGTGGCAAAGGCCTACTATGTGCTGGGATACAATCTGGTGGAAGGTTACGGACTAACGGAAACATCGCCCGTCGTGTGTTCCAACGGAATATCTGACAACACGCTCGGGACGGTTGGCAAGCCGGTGCAGGGCGTTCAGGTAAGGATTGGCGACAACAATGAGGTCTTAGTCAAAGGACCCAACGTGATGCGCGGGTACTTCAACAAGCCGGAGGAGACGGTACTTGCGATTGACAGGGAAGGCTGGTTCCACACGGGAGATCAGGGGCGGTTTGACGCGCGCGGCAATCTGATTATTACAGGGCGGATTAAGGACTTGATCGTTACCTCTTACGGCAAGAACGTGGCGGCAGCGGCGATCGAGGCCAGAATCGCCAGAAGCCCGTATGTTTCGCAGGGGATGCTCTATGGTGACCGGCGCAAGTATCTTGTTGCTCTCCTGATTCCGCGACGAAGCGCCATCGAGGAGTATGCAAACAACGAAGGCATTACATGGGGAACGTACGAAGCCCTCCTGAATCATGATCGCGTGCGCTCGCTGATTGCCGGGGAGATCGAAGCGGCCACGGCGGACTGTGCGCCGTTTGAGAAAGTGAAAGCCTTCGCCCTCATCGCGGAAGAGTTCACTCAGGAGAGCGGCTGTCTCACTCCTCTGTTGAAGCTGCGCCGGAGCCTGGTTGCCGACCGATATCGCAGCGTAATCGAGGCGCTATACGAAACCCCAGAAGGAAGGCAGACATGAGTGGAGAACTGTTGCTGACCGGTGCGACGGGATATGTCGGTCAGGCGCTCCTCTGGAAGTGGTTGCTTAATACAGACGTGAGATGTAATCTACTGGTGCGGAGCCGCCGGGGTGTTTCTCCTGCGAGTCGCGCGGAAGCTGCTTTGCGTGAATTCGGCGGTGATCCTTCCCCGTGGCTGAACCGTATTGAAGTCTTTGAAGCCGATGTATCGCAGGAGCAATTCGGCCTCAGTCAGCCAGATTATGAACTGCTGACGAGCCGAACCACTCACATTATCCATTGCGCGGCCGCCGCCCGCTTCGATCTGGAGTTAGAGGAGGCGCGCCTGACGAATGTCGGCGGAGTACAGCATATCCTCTCGTTTGCCGCACAGTGCCGCAATCTGACGAAACTTGACTACATCGGCACGGCGTATGTCTGCGGTTTGCGCCGGGGTTTGATCAAGGAGAGTGAACTGGATGCCGGGCAGCAGCACCGGAACACGTATGAACGAAGCAAGTTCGAGGCAGAGGGCATCGTGCGCGAAGGGATGACTCGGATGCCGATTTCCATCCTTCGGCCGAGCATTGTTATTTGCGACTCGCGTACGGGCTATGCCTCAGATCACAATGGCTTTTACCGCGCACTCCGGATGTATCTGAAGGGCGGGTTGACGAGGTTGCCGGGTTATCCCGGATCCCTGCTTGACCTGGTTCCGGTGGACTATGTGGCCGATGCGTGTTTCTCGATTTCGAATAATCGGAGCAGTATCGGCAAGTGTTATCATCTGACTGCGGGACCGGAGAATACGACGACGCTGGGTGAGATCCAGGAACTGGCGAGCCAGTATTCAGGGAAAGCCAAATTCACTCTGATACCCCCACAGCAATTTGTCGGCTTAGTCATGCAGATGCAGTCGCGACTCTCTGAAGAGGAACTGAAAGCGATGCGGGAAATGGAACTCTATATGCCCTACTTGCTGTGCGAACACTTGTTCGACAATTTGCACAGCGTGGGCGATACCGGCATCCAGCCGCCGGCCGTTCGCACCTATTTCAGCAAGTTCGTAGAACGGATTCTTCACGAGGAATAGGGGACCTTCATTCGAGCCGAGATCAAGAAACCGATTGCGAATTAGACTGTCATTACGAGACTTCGCTTGATCCAACTCGCAGACCTTCTGGGGCCATTTGGCAACGCATGATGGTGCGATGACGCACTGAGCGCTACACTCAACATAGTTTGTTCACAGCCATGAGATCGCAGTGGATTCGATGGTTCCTGGGCATTATTGCTTCTCTTGTTGTTGTCTATTTGCTCTTACTGATCCCAAATTCAATGACTCCAGTTCTTCCTGCACCAGGCAAAGATCCCTTCGCGTGGAAGCGTGATGAATACTGGTCGTTTCTGGAGTCGAAGTTCAAGGCGGCTCGGAGCGCAGGGTGCGCGGGCGTGTCTTCGACAATCGCCCAGAGGTTTTCCCAGATTGACAGTCTGCTCGGTCGGTTGCAGGCCGAGACGCTGTTACCCACGGAGCCTGTGTTCAGCGAGATGGAGACCACGTTTTTTGATCTGGGAGTACTTTTGGCTGCCTGCCCATCCAGAGTTGGTGACTATGCGAGATCATTCGGCGAACTCAGAGGCGCAGCTAAAGACCAATCCACGTATTGGAATATGAACTCGCAGACGGGAAGAGATTGTATCTACAGGCTTCTTTACGGTGGTCGCACGGCCGTCGAGGAGGTCATGCTGCAGTCTCCCAGCGGGATTGTCCCGCAGGTCAGCGTGGAAAGGAACGAGGCTTCGGCAACGCCCTCTGCAACCATTCTGGGGGTGGAAATTCACAGCGGTGACATCCTGGTATCACGAGGCGGGGCGCCAACATCGGCTTTGATCGCGCGGGGCAATGATTATCCGGGCAACTTCTCTCATGTGGCTCTGGTCCACGTTGACGAGAACACGAGTCTTGTTTCGATCATTGAGTCGCACATCGAAAGAGGCGTAGCGATCGCGACCGTAGAGAACTACCTCGCGGATACAAAACTGAGGGTGATGGTGCTTCGCCTTCGGTCGGACCATCCCGCATTGCAGGCCGATCCGATGCTCCCGCACCAAGCGGCCAAGTACATGTTTGAGCGGGCAAGGGCTGAGCATATCCCTTATGATTTTGCGATGAACACCCGGGACGGATCCAGGATGTTCTGTTCCGAGGTCGTATCCTGCGCTTACGGCCACTGTAAAGTCAAGCTCTGGGCAGGGCTCTCCAACATCTCCAGCGTGGGAGCCCGGTCGTGGCTGTCCGCCTTTGGCGTGCGGAACTTCACCACTGAGGAGCCGTCGGATCTCGAGTACGACCCACAACTGCGTGTCGTTGCCGAATGGCGTGACTACGACACACTTTACAAAGATCGTCTCGACAATGCGGTCGTTGATGTCATGCTGGAAAGTGCCGACTACGGGGCGCAACTCCAATTTAATTGGTACATGCTGCCGGTGGCGCGGGTCATCAAGACCTACAGCTCAATTCTGAACCGATTCGGATCCGTCGGGCCAGTCCCGGAAGGAATGACGGCGACAGCGGCCTTGCGCAATAAGTGGTTCTCAAAGCTCCATCGCAAGACCGTGGCGAGACTGCTTGTTCTCGCACAGCAATTCAAGCAGACGAATGGTTATTCTCCTCCTTACTGGGAATTGGTCAAGCTGGCGAGACAAGCCTATACATCATCCCTTAAGTCATAGCAGCGAGGGCCTCCCGGCGCGATGGTGGCGGAACACTTCATTTCCGTTTCGATGGGGAACGACTTGTTCCCCGTGAGCGCGTTTGGCAGAAGAGCCCACCACGGAAGATATGGCCCAACTTCTTCAAGACGACAAGGACGGCACCTGCGTCGCAAGCTCCGTATCACCCTTGTTCAAGAAGATGACGACGGCGACCGTGAAGGATGTGTGTTCTGACTCTCATTTGCCGCTCACCTTCATCACCATCATAGCGAAGAAACGAGGCCGAAGGCATACAAAACATTCGAAGAGGCACAGACGCGGCTGCCCTGTAAAAAAGAGGGGAGCGCCTCAATCTGTCCAAACATCGGATTCATCCGACCTTAATAAGGAAAGTGCCATGAACTTTAGAAATACAATCTTATCAATACTAATCTTTTGTCTGTCTTTCCAGATGGTATATAGCCAAGATCTCACACAGACAGATTCTGTATCGGTTCAAAAAGAAAAGCAGTCTATCTATCGACGACACTCAATAGGAAGCTCGCTATTTCTCTTGGGTAATCTTGCTCCAGGAGATCCCCCAAATTATTTTCAACTGAATTACGGTTACCATCTTACCCGGAAAGAAGTCGTTTTAGCCGAAGCTATTACGTGGACGTATTATGAACCCTTAGGTACCTATGGATCTTCCAGTAAATCCTACCCAGGTAAGATCAAAGCCTATGGTTTAGGGGTCGGTTATCAGCGATTCTACTGGAAGAACTTATTTTCTACTGTCCAAGCAACTCCTTTTCTCCAGCAATTCTATGATTCAGAAAACGAGATAATTCAAACTGGTTTTCAGTTGTTTCTTCAACTCCGGCTCGGTTACCGCTTTGAAGTATTTAAGCATCGCTGGTTCATAGAGCCTTCTGCAGCATTCAACTATTGGCCAGTAAACACTAATTTTCCGGCATCCTTCAAGGATATTGAAAGCGGATCTCCAAATTATTTCTTATTTGAGCCTGGCCTCCATTTCGGATATAAATTCTAATAGATGGCATACTGATAAGACTTACTAACCTTATGAAAAATGTGGACTGTACCCATTGGGCTGGACAGTTAGGAGCGTGATTCTTATCTTGAGGGCGGGCCAAGAAGGAGAGCCAGATGGCACGTCAGAGAAGATGCTTCAGTTCGGAGTTCAAGCTGCGATTGGTGTAGGAAGTGGAGTCCGGATAGAGTCAGGCGGCCGTGGTGGAGCGATGGAACGCTTCTGCATCTTCTGCGGGGGTAAACACGACGGACAGTCCAAGCGAGCTGTTATGGATTCCAACGATTCGGGCATAGGACACTGGTATGGTACCTGTCCAATCCCCGCAACAAACGCACTGGTGCGGACAAGCAGCAATAGGTGCCTGCCGGTGCCATCACCATCATAGCAAAGATGACAGCAGAAGGCACACGGAGCACCGGCTATCACGCTCATGACAGGTCAATCAGGGATCGAATTCTAACTTGGAGATGATCATGACCAGAGTCTTTCAATTCCTCACCATCATTAACCTGGCCGGGCTGATATTGTTAGGGCTCTTCTGGTTCAAGACGAAGGAGCCATCTCAATCAGCTGTGCCAGCACCGACAGCCGGCAGTTCATCTGCTCGGTCAATCACGCCCATGTCAACGCCGTCCGCAGTTAATCCGACACCCGTGACCATCAATAGTCAGGCGGGAGAGATCAAGGGCGAACCGGGCAAGCCGCAGACTGTGGACGTGACCTGTGGACATGCTGTTGACCGAAACGTCTATGGCGATTATGAAGGAAATCGAGTCTTCTTCCACAGCCCTGGAAACAAAACCCGATTCGAGTCAAACGCGGCGGAGAACCTTCAAAAGATCAAGGGAAAAGGCATCGTGCTGGAGAAAGCGCCTGTCAGGTGACAGTTGCACGGCTGCCGACTCACCCACAAGCGCACCAGAAACCACCCTGCACCTGTCGGTGCCGCCATCACCATCATAGCGAAGATAGCAACATCAGACGGTGGGTATGGTGCCGCGCAGCGGCACACGGCAATGAAATAGCGGATTAGCTGGTACTACCTCAATCACCGGCTGGCAGAGGCTACGACAGAAGATCCGCAAGTTACGAACCCAAACTACACCTTCGATCCGTATGGCAAGGTATGCCATTTGTTCTGACGACGTACAGCATCGTGAGCAAACGATGTTTTAGCTGAGGAGATTGACATGATCTGTTTACGTACCCTGTTTCTTTCAGTGGTTGTTGCACTCGCGCTGACGTGGTGTCACACTTCCGAAGGGAGTCCACTCCAGGATGAGTATGCCGTTCGTTTCGTAACCGGCACGATTACTCCGCCCGAGAACACGGACGCGATTGCACGATTAAGCACTGGCTTCGCCGAACGCGGAACGCAACACTTCCTCGTACAACTGTATAGTGATCCAGACGAGCCTGGAAGATCGAGGCTGGAGCAGGCCGGCATCAAACTGCTCGAGCCGATCACTGCCCACGCTTGGACCGCCAGTCTGACGCACACGATCACGCCATCGCAAGCCAGGAACGTGGGTGTGCGATGGGCCAAGGAACTCCAAGCGAACGACAAGCTGCATCCGCGAGTGCAGCGAGGAGAGTACGGTGACTGGGTGAGATATGAGGAAGGGAAAGTCATCGTTTCGGTCAGACTCCATGGAGATGTTCCATGGCGCGCCGGGGAGAACACAGCCACATTCTATGGGGCAGAAGTCGGTGGTGTGATTCGGTCGCTGAACACACTGGTGATTGCCATAGATCCGAAAATGATTCCGGTCATGGCCGCGGAAGACATGGTGGAGTGGATTGACGTATTGCCACCTCCGCTGAAGGCGGTGAACGATGTGGCTCGGCAGGTGGTAGGAGCCAATACGGTTCAGGAAGCGCCGTACGGTCTGGACGGTAGCGGAATCACGGTGTGTGTCTATGATGCGGGACTGGTGGATGGCACACATAACGATTTCGGTGGCCGGGTCACGGCGGGCGAAGCCGGAACCGTGGCAAACCATTCGACCCACGTGGCGGGTTCAGTGGGCGGAGACGGAGCCAATTCAGCAGGGGCATATCGAGGTATGGCTCCCGGCTGCGACATCGTTTCGTATGTTTATGAAGCGTGTAATCCGTACTGCCTGTATAACAGTCCGCAGGATATCGAGGCGAATTACCTAGAAGCTCAAGACACGTACGGTGCGATGATCTCGACGAACTCGATCGGTTCCAACACGGCGGCTAACGGCTATGACTGCGCTTGGGAAGGCGACTATGAACTTGTGTCGCAGCTTCTGGACAATATTGTTCGAGGAAGTCTCGGCAATCCGTTCATCGTCCTGTTTGCCGCCGGGAATGAACGCGGCTATGAGACGTGCGGCACGACGTATTCAACGATGGGAGTGCCGGGCGGTGCCAAGAATGTGATTACCGTGGGCGCGACGAATGACGCCGATGCGATGTCCAGTTTCAGTTCATGGGGGCCAACCGACGACGGCCGCACCAAACCGGAAGTGTGCGCGCCGGGTGTGAACATCCACAGCACGCTGCCGGGTAATGCATATGGTGATATGAGCGGCACGTCCATGGCAACGCCGATCACGTCTGGCTGTGTGGCCCTCATGCTGCAGCAGTATGGCATTTCATATCCGGGAATGGACCCGATGCCGTCCACCATCAAAGCACTGCTCGTCAATTCAGCGGTGGACCTAGGCAATGCAGGTCCGGATTTCGTGTACGGATTCGGCCGAATCAATGTGCAGGCGGCAGTGGATGCGGTCATCAACGGAGATTTTCTCGAGGGACAACTGTCTCTCGGGGAAACGAATACGCACACGTTCGCGGTTCCGCCGGGAACGGCATCTCTGCGAGTCTCGTTGTCGTGGATGGATCCGGCAGCGTCACCGCTGGCAAATCCGACTCTGGTCAATGACCTGGATATCACACTGACCTCTCCGGAGAACGCGGTGTACTATCCGTACATTCTGAATGCGGCTAATCCGTCTGGGGCGGCGACGACCGGCGTGGACCATGTCAACAATACTGAACAGGTAGTATTGGCGAATCCTGCTGGCGGGCAATGGACGATTACGATCAGCGCCACAAGCCTGCCCAGTGGCCCGCAGTCATACTCACTATCGGCAAATCAGACCCTGCTGGCCGGGTATTCGCGGATCACCGGAGTAATCCGTGATGCAAACACGCTGTCACCTCTCACCGCGACCGTGGAAGTGATCGGCGGGCCGCAGCACAGCGTGGCATCCGCTTCGGGCAATTATGTTCTGACAGTTCCCGGCGACTCCACTTACACCCTGCGCTACTCGATGTTCGGCTACACCACGGAGCAATGGACAGTGTACGTACCGCTGGGAGATTCAGCGTCGCAGAATGTGAATCTGATTCCGCGCCCAGTGGTCACCGCTATGACGGAAGATTTTGAAAGCGGAGCGACAGGATGGACGCCTGAGGGAAGCGGCAGCTGGGGAGACCAGTGGAACTTGTCCACCGAGCGTGCACACAGCGCGACGCACTCCTACAAATGCGGGGACACAGGCGCTGGGTCTTACGCCAACCATTTGGATGCTCGCCTGGTTTCCCCGGTGATTACGAATCTCCCATCTGAAGCCTACTTGACTTTCTATCAACAGATTGAAGCGGAGATTTCTTCGCGCTCTCCAGACTCGGCTTACGATGGCGGCGTGGTGGAGATTTCCACGGATAGCGGCGCGAGTTTCGTCCAGATCGAACCGGGGAGTGGCTACAACAAGACGTTCCGCTACTGGGCGAACAGCACGGGCACGCGGCTCGCGTCGGGGCCGATGCATGGTAACCATTGTTTTTCGGACAGCATTCCCACGTGGAGGCAGGAGAGCTTTGATCTGGGAGCGTACGCCGGACAGGATATTTGGCTTCGTTTCCGATTCGGCAGCGACAGTTCAGGCCAGAAGGAAGGCTGGTACGTGGACGATATTTCAGTGTTCGGATTCGGGCCGAGTGTGCTGCGAGCACCCAGCGACGTTGTGATCATAGCCGACGGAGATAACATTATTTTGGCGTGGTCGTCCACAGGGAGTCCAGCGTATCGAGTGTACAGCGACTCCACGGTTGCAGGTCAGTTCACGACGCTGGTGGGTTCCACTACACTAAACCAGGACACGCTGATCGGAGCCGCCTCTAGTGCAAACAAGACATTCTATGTCGTGCGAAGCTGGGACGGACAATAACAAACTTCGGTGATACGCCCTTGGATGTAGGGAAGTTCTCGCAGACGAAGAAACTCATGCTGCTGAAATGAGCCTTTCTGTCTTGCCGCCATCACCACATAGCGAAGATGCCATCAGAAGGCACGCGCTGCACCGGCCATCACCATCATAGCGAAGATCAGGAGTCCGATCATGAAGTGTTCATGGACGATTGTTTCCTTGTGTGCGGCAATCGCGGTCGCGACGACTGTGTCTTTCGCGCAGCCCGATAGCCTGTGGAGCCGCACATTCGGTGGCGGGATGTCTGATGAATGCCAGTCTATTCAGCAGACGTCAGACGGTGGCTACGTCCTTGCAGGGTATACGTATTCATTCGGCGGCAACGAGAATTTCTGGCTGGTGAAAACGAACGCCAACGGGGATAGCCTGTGGAGCCGGATATTTGGCGGAGCCAACGACGATGAAGCCTATGCCGTTCAGCAGACCTCGGACAGCGGTTACATCATTGCCGGTAGCACGTGGTCGTTTGGGAACGGGAGCTCTGATGTCTGGCTGGTGAAGACGGACGCCAATGGAGACAGCCTCTGGAGCCGGACATTCGGCGGGAATATCGGCGACGGCTGCTATTCCGTTCACCAAACGTCCGACGGCTACGCTCTGGCGGGCTTCACGTATTCCTTCTCCACTTCCGGACAGTTCTGGCTGGTCAAGACGGATGTGAACGGGGACAGCCTCTGGAGCCGGATGTATGGACGAGGAGACGATGAGATTTGCTATTCGGCTCAACAAACGTCGGACGGAGGCTACATTCTGGCAGGAAAGACGTGGGCATCCTTCGAGCATGTCTACGATTTCTGGCTGGTGAAGACGAATGCGAGCGGCGACAGTTTGTGGAGCCGAGCCTATGGCGGAGTGAATCACGAGACCTGTTATTCGGTGTGGCAGACGTCAGACGGGGGCTACATCCTCGGAGGTTCCGCCCAGTCCTACGGAGCTGGCGGCACCGATTTCTGGGTGGTCAAGACAGACTCCAGTGGCGACAGCTTGTGGAGCCGGACGTTTGGTGGAAGCGATGATGAAGAGTGCCGTTCTGTCCGCCCGACGATGGACGGAGGATACATCCTCGCCGGAAAGACCTGGTCCTTTGGGAATCAGACCGGCGATTTCTGGCTGGTGAAGATAGACGCCGATGGCGACAGCCTGTGGAGTTTGACGTTCGGGGGATACAATGAAGATGAATGCTCGGCTGTTCTGCAGTCCGAAGACGGCGGTTACGTCCTCGGGGGAACGACCCGTTCAATCGGTGCCGGGAACTCGGACTTCTGGCTGGTGAAGACGGGGCCGGATCCCGTGTCAGCTGATGATCAGGTTGTCCTTCAGCCCTCATCCTTCACTCTTTCGACCTACCCAAATCCCTTCAATCCTTCGACGACAATTTCTTACGATCTTCCCAGAGCCGAACACGTTTCGCTGCGCGTGTTTGACCTGCTGGGCGGGGAAATTGCTGCGCTGAAGGACGGTCTTGTCGAAGCAGGAAATCATCGCGCGACGTTTGACGGCAGCGGCTTAGCCTCGGGAATCTACTTTGCGCGACTGGATGCAGGAGCATTCTCGCAGACGAAGAAACTCATGCTGATGAAGTAGATTGCTCCGTTCCCACCGCCATCACCATCATAGCAAGATAACAGCAGACGGCGTTGCACCGGCCATCACCATCATAGCGACGATAACAGCATGCGGCATGAGCTCCGCATCGCAGGTGAGGCCGTAGGACCTCGGGACACAACCAAAAGACCCACGACATTCTGCTCCGAGAGTCTACCTGTGTCCGCACGGTCGCTGGATGGCGCCAAGCGATTCTTCCGTAAGGAGTGTTCCGAAAGAAGTTTCAGATGGAGCGAAGTTGATTGAGCGCTACGAGTGTTGGATATTTCGGGGAGGTAGCAGCCCTCACAGCTTCTGTCTGTTGGACAGGGACGTCGCTATTGTTCGCGCATGCCGGCAGGACGACAAAACCGCTGGGCATAAACATGTTCCGGCTGCCGTTCGCAGCGGTTTGTCTCGGAACACTGTTGTGGTTGACGAGCAGCCGTCTGATTCCGGAAGATGCAACCTCGGGGCAGCTATGGCTGCTCGCACTCTCAGCGTTTCTCGGCCTTGCGTTTGGTGATAGTTTCCATTTTCGCTCTCTTGCCTTGATTGGTCCACGTCGTGCGACCCTTCTTTCGGCGTCCACACCGGTTGTGACCGCGTTACTTGCGGTACCGCTGCTCGGAGAAGCGCTTGGGGTTGTCACTTGGGTCGGAATTCTGTTGACAACCGGCGGTATCCTTTGGGTGATTGCCGAACAGCGCGAAAACGGTTCGCCGATTGCTCACCTGAAGGCAGGTGTGATCTATGGCTTGATGGGTGCCTTTGGCCAAGCGACGGGTCTACTGATAGCCAAGATGGCCATGCGAGGCACAATGCCCGCAATGTCGGCCGCGTTTTTCCGCATGCTTTCGGCAGCCGTGATGGTTTGGGCGTGGGGAATAGTGACAGGTAATGGGAGTGTGATACGGCCAGTCTTTCGCAATCGGGATGTTCTGCGAGTGTTAGTTCTTGCTTCGCTGCTGGGGCCAGTGGCTGGAGTCACGTTGGTACTATTCGCGTATCGCACTACGGAAGCAGGCGTCGTGGCAACACTGTCCACACTTTACCCACTGTTTGTGGTGCCAGTCGTCTGGCTGCGGGGCGAGGATACGCCTACTTTACGAACGATCGCGGGAACCGTTATTGCCATGGCGGGCGTCACGGCTATTTTTCTAAGATAGAGGCGCTATCTTCACAGCAAAGATGCCAGCAAACGGCACGCGCTGCACCGGCTATCACGCTCATAGCGAAGACAGCAGTTGACGGCTGAGGTGGGCACGCTGCCGCGAGACAAACCGGAATACTTCAAGACTCAAGAAGAGGGTATATGTATGACTGCCCGTTCAAGACTGAAGCTCACACCGGTTGCATTTTTCATGGGTTGGCTATGCCTGCTCACCATCGGCCACGCTGAGATCTCATCGGTCCAAATCAGTCCAGCCCAGCCAACAATGCAGGACACGCTCACTTTTTCGGTGGCGGGCTGGTTTCCCGATGGCTGCTGGGGATTACAAAGTTTCGAATTCACTCAGACTTCTCTCACACAGTTTTCTGCTAACGTATTTGCGGCTGACGCTTGGCAACCTGGATCTTACTGTCCGCTAATAGTTGTAGAGTATGACTATTCCGCGACACTGGGACCGCTCGATCCGGGCACCTATGACATTTTCGTCATGGAGTATCACCAGTCGCTTCGTGAGCCCTGGCCGGACAATACTTCGCTGACATTTGAAGTATGGGATTACTTGCCGCCGGTCCAGGGGTTGGTCGCCTGCGTTTCGGGAAGTGATATCGTCCTGCGCTGGCCTGCCGTCGCGGGAGCAACTGGATATAGAATCTACCGCGCCACTGAGTCCGAGTTTGAGCCAGGGCCATCCCATCTTCTGGATTCTACCGCGACCCCCGGATACACCGATAACGATGTCATTGTCCTTCCTGACCAGAGGTTTTTCTACAATGTGACAGCGACACGGTAGCAGTCAGCGGAGCGAGATTGTCTGGTTCGAAGCGTAAACACCGCAGGATAGGTGATATGACCCCCGAAAGCTGTGCCACATTGAACATCATGAGTGGTGCATCAAGAGAGCAAGAGATGACGAGGGCGCCGGCCGTGGTGAACCGAAAGCGATCCATCGGACACAATGCGATGCGCGCCACTTGCACGCAGTGTTTCCTTCATCACGATCATAGAAAAGATACCGATGGCTGATAGGGCATCGAGGAGCGCCAAGTGGCGCAAGTCGATCCTTTGGACATTCGCACCTGACGATGCCGCCATCACCATCATAGTAAGATAGCGCCGATTACTGCGCTGCAATCTCCGCATCGCGTTGAGCTTGTGCAAGGAGATGACGACAGGCACGTCGAATGTCAGAAGTTGGCGACCGCTGAGATGAGTAACTGAAACCGAACGACGGAGACCGTATGAAACTGATCTTACTCCTGGCCATCAGCGTGATGCTGACCGGAGCGACCGTTGCCGGCAGGACGCAGACGGAAACGTGGCAGGCGCTGCTGGCGAGGGCGGATTCGCTGGTGAAGGTGGCTCAATACGATTCCGCAGAAGCGCTGGCCAATCGAGCACTGGCCATGACCGAGAGTGCCTACGGCACGGAAGACACCAGCGTGGCCAATGCCGTCACCGTCAAAGGAAAGATCTTCTATTATCAGGGCCGAAGCATCGAAGCGGAAGCATTCTTCCGTCGCGGGATGGACATCCGGGAGAAGAAACTCGGACCCGATTCACCGTCTCTGGCGGCGAGTGTGAACTGTGTGGCAAATGCCGTGAATCAACAGGGACGGATCCGGGAGGCGGAGCAACTCTATCACCGTGCGCTGGATATCGCCGAGCGACGTCTGGGAGTGGATCATCCCCTGTCGAGTTCCATTCTGGGCAATCTGAGCAACCTGTTCATTGACCAGGGACGTTACCAGGAAGCGGAAGACTACGCACGCCGATCGTTCGAAGTGCTGCAACGCACCAAAGGCCCTGACTCCTGGGAAGCGGGGATGGTGTTGAATATCCTTGCCCGCGCCTTGCAATATTCAGGACGCTATCCCGAGGCGGAGCCGGAATTTCGCCGCGCATTGGAGATTATGGAGCTTCGCACAGGAGCGCAAAGCAACTATTCGTCACTGGTGATGAACAATCTTGCGACACTGCTGCAGGACGAGGGCCGTCTTGCAGAAGCGGAACCGCTCCTGCGTCATGCATTAGAGTTCATAGAGATCCGGCACGGTTCAACCAATTCCCAACTGACGTTTCCCCTGCAGAATCTCGCACGTCTCGTTGGCGCTCAGGGGAACTTCATGGAGGCAGAGCAGCTTCTTCGCCGCGCACTGGACATTGCTGAACAGAACCGTGGGCCCGTCCATGCTGATGTGGCTCGATGTTTAGAAAATTTGAGCGTCGTCCTTTTTGAAGAAGGTCGCAGCTCCGAAGCGGAGCCGCTTTGTCGTCGGGCGCTCGACATCTGGGAACAGCTCGTAGGTCCAACGCATTTAGAGGTGTCGCTCTGCCTGGTTGTCTTGATGGGCATACTCATCGAACAGGAACGCCTGGTGGAAGCGGAGGCGGTTTCCGACCGAGTGATCGAGGTGACCGAACAAGTCCTGGGTAAGAAGCATCCCTATAGAGCGAAGGGATTGTCTTGGGCGGCATATTTGCACCAGCGACTAGGCCACATGGATCAGGCGCAATCCATAGCTCAAGAAGCATGGCAGATTGCCCTCGACAATTTTCGAGAAAATCACTGTGTTTTGGCCGAGAGGGCGATGTTCGATCTTGCCCAAAATCTATCCAGTTTTTCGTCTCGATCCCTCACCATTCTGCTGGCCGACGGGGCGGCGTTATCAGCGGATGCCACGGCAAGAGTCGTCTTCAGCACAAAGGGTCGCGTCACAGACGCAATCATCGCACGTCAGCAGACATGGCACGAAGACGACAGCCTGACGGCGCATCTGGCGGAGTCTTTGCGTGATGCGCGTTTTTCTTTGTCAAGACTCTACATAGATGGTCCCGGCAAGGACAGCATGCAAGTCTATCGGCACAAATTGGATTCTGCGACCCGGGAAAAAGAACAACTCGAAACGGAGCTCGCGAGTCGCAGCGCTCGATTTGCCAGAGAGGGGGAATTATGGGATGTGGATGCGCACAAGGTGTCAACCTCGATGCCGACCGGTTCTCTATTAGTGGAATTCATGTGTTATCATCGGCGCCAGGGACTCAAAGTAAACGATGACGAACCTCAATATCTGGCGATTGTTTTGAAGGCCGGAGAATCGCCGCGCGTATTTCCGCTTGGTCCTGCTGCCGGGATAGACACGGCAATCCGGTACTACCGTCAGCAGTTCCGCGATCCGCAGAATTTGGATTCAACAGCTTACGCTGCAGCGTCGGAGAATCTCTACAGCCTTGTGTGGCGACCCTTCGCTGCGCTATTAAAAGGAGCCACTACGGTTTTCATTGCTCCGGATGGGAATCTGAATCTGGTTTCTTTCGCGGGGCTGGTGGACGATGATCACAAGTACCTGATTGAGAACTATCCTATTCACTATTTGTCCACTGGGCGCGATCTGCTGCGCCTGCAGGATAACCCGCTTTCCGGCAACGGCTTGTTAGCGATGGGAGACCCGGATTTTGACCTTTTGTTCGAGAAATCCTCTGTGGCGACCCTCGGTCAGGTGCTGTTGACGAGTCTGAACCTTCGTTCCAGCTGTGAAGCTCTGAACAAGCTGAATGTCTCCCCTCTGCCGGGCACGCAGAAAGAGGTCGAGGCGGTGATGTCCCAATGGAGAAATAGCGGCGGAACAGCAGCCTCATACTTTGGTTCGGACGCCACGGAAGAGAACTTCAAGCGAAATGCACCCGGGCAACGGGTCCTTCATTTGGCCACCCACGGCTTCTACATCTCCGACGAATGTCAGAAGAAGCTGAACACGCGAAGCAGTTTGGGGATACAAGAGGGTGGTTACGTCGGCGAGAATCCGTTGTTACTCTCGGGACTACTGCTGGCTGGTGCGAACAGACACGGTGAGGGAGCGAACGAAGCCCAGCGGGAAGACGGCATTGTCACGGCCGAAGAAGTGGCCGGAATGAACTTGCGCGGCACGGACTTAGTTGTCCTCTCGGCCTGCGAGACAGGACTGGGCACAGTGAAATCCGGCGAAGGCGTTTACGGATTGCGCCGTGCCTTTCAGATGGCCGGAGCACGGACGGTGATCAGTGCGCTCTGGCCGATTGACGACAAAGCCACCGCCGAATTCATGGGGCAGCTCTTCACGGCACAGGATGAAACCCTACCGCAGACAATGCAGCGAATTGCCTTGAGCCGCATCTCCTTTTTGCGCAGCCAAGGCAAGTCCGATCATCCATTCTACTGGGCGGCGTTCGTGGCGACAGGGGACTGGGAGATTCAGTAATTCGCCGCATGGGATCAAAGATGAGCAGAGATGCGCTCTCGCCGCTGCCTTCATCGCCATCATAGCGACGATGGCAGAGAGGGTGCTGACGAAAAGCTGCCGCGCAGCCTTTTGCCACGGAGAAGCAGATTCACTACCTGTTTGACTACGGCGACAAATGGTGGCACAAAATTGAGTTTCTCGGAGAGTTCCCGGCAGAGGCCGGAGTGAAGTACCCAAGAATCTTCAAACGTCAGGGGGAATCACCCCCTCAGTATGAGGACTTCGAGGAGCCCGATGACGCGTCATTTACCTTAAAGGCCAGTCTCCACCGCAAGATTAGCTATGAAGAGTTGGAGGCCTGCCTCAGTGCTTTCACGACGGCGCGGCCGGCCTCGGAAGTCGTCGGCGCTTTCTACGGCGGATTGTCTGCACTGAATCTCGTGAAGCCCTTCGATCTTGTGCATGCCATTCTCGGAAAGGCATCTTTCCAGAGCGAAGCGCATGCTCAGCGAGCCATCGAGATTCTGCTGTCGCTGTATAACCAGATCGCCGACTCCATTTTGCACCAGCAGCCTTTTCTGTTCCGCCCCTTGAACTATCCGGCCACGCGCAGCGGTGTCTTGCAGAGTACTCGTGATCTGCGATCAGAAATCCGTGGCTTTGTCCGGGGCATAGGAATGGGGACTCCAACGCCTGACGATTTTACGCCGGGCGTTGTGAAGTTACTTCGGAAATTGGCGCGTACCGATAATACGCTGGAAGCGTCGGAGAACACGATGCAGAAAGCCATGGAAGTATTGGCTGAAGCTGACGCACGCGCGCTGTTCCAGCAATTGGACGACATGGGTCGGATCATCAGCGATATCATGCTTAACATCGCGGTGGAAATGCGCGAACTGGACACACGCCAACCCCGTTCAGCGCAAAGCCCAGAAGTTCAGGTCGGTCGCAACGATCCTTGTCCTTGTGGGAGCGGGAAGAAATACAAGAGCTGCTGCTTGAAGAAGATGCACTGAAAGTGCGGAATGTCCATCTGTTCGGCACTGTGCAGGTTGTAAGTTAGCCCTTGACATTTGCACCCCCAATGGGTATATTTGATCCCAATATGGGTACACATACCTATTTCAGCCGACTGTCAGATACGCTTTTCAGCCGGACTCAGCAGGCTGTTCTTGGGCTTCTATTTTCAAATCCGGACAGTGTTTACCACTTCCGTGGGATTGTTCGGCAAACAGGAATCGGACAAGGCACCGTTCAACGCGAGCTCAAACGTCTGACAGAGGCGGGTATTCTCATCCGCGACCTTCGCGACAAGCAACCTGTTTATCGGGCGAACAAGGAATGCCCGATCTATGCCGAGCTGAGGTCCATTGTCGCAAAGACCATGGGTGTGACCAGGGCGTTGCGTGATGCCTTGAGTCCACTCGCGGAGAAGATTCGTGTCGCACTTGTTTTTGGGTCGTTCGCGCGAGTGGAAGAGAATTCGAAGAGCGATGTGGACTTGCTGGTCATCGGTGATGTCAGTATGCGCGATATCGCTTCGGCGATTTCTGACATTCAGGCAACATTGGGCCGTGAAGTCAATCCGGTGATCTATCCGGTTGACGAATACCGGCAACGACTGGCAGATGGCAATCACTTTTTGACATCACTGCAGAGTGAAGCTAAAATGTTCTTGATCGGAAACCAGGATGAGCTTGACCGACTGGGCAGCTAACGGCTGGATCGAGCCGCATCAAACGAGTCGACGCGAAGTTGCCGGTCAACTGGCGCTGGCGGAGCGTGACATCCGCGACAGCCAGGTGGCGGCGCTGTCACCGGAATGGCAGCTCAGCATTGCGTACAATGCCGCCTTGCGCTGCGCCACAGCCGCACTCTATGCGGCCGGATATCGGGCATCGCGCGAAATGCATCATCAGCGGACGATTCATTCGTTAGCGCACACGATTCGGCTGGCCCCGGAGACCATCACGACTTTCGATTCGTTTCGTCGGCTGCGAAACGTCAGCGACTACGACCAAGCGGGTATGGTCTCGAAGCAACAAGCCAACGAGATGCTTCAGTTGGCAATTGACCTAAGGTCCCGTGTGACAAAATGGCTGCGTGAACAACATCCGGAATTGATGAATTAGTGCCGCGTTGTTTGAACGACAAAGGCCCCTCCTCAACGGGGACTCTGTTTCATCTCACGGGTACAGTCAGTAACCGCCCCCACAAAACAGCTTTTTCCGTGACCCGATTTGGCGAAGCCAAGTTACATTTGGGTCGCCACTTGGCGGTAAACTGCGGGATGCGACATCGGAGTAGCATATCCCGAGATGACCGATGGCGGTCTTCGGTAACCGTTCCTGCGCCAGAACGGTTTGCGGGTTCCTGTTCACATGCCCTCGCGACGACAAATCGGTCGAAAACCGGCAAAATGCTGTCGCAAGTGTCGTGAAATCACAGTGTTTTCCACCTCTTGGAAGGCGTGCTTACTGGAAACAGTAACCGGGGTTCGAATCCCCGTCTCTCCGCCATGATACTTAAGCCCCCGACACTTCCATGCCGGGGGCTTTGTCTTGCGCATGTTGAGAGTCTTGAGTCCAAGATCTCTTTCAAGAAGTTCAACAAGTTAGAAGGCAGCATCTTTTCTGATGAAGTCATGGCTGCCAGCCAGCAGTCGGATGATCTGCCCCCTTTTTCGTTACCGATTCAATCTTGAGCCTGTTCCGGGAGCACTCGGCTCCTCGGCTCCGAACAGACTGTCAGTGGGCCGGCCGGCCGGGCGGGTTCAGGGCTCGCGATGGGCAGGTGTGCGTAACCGCATAGCGTCTGTAGGTAGCGAGCACGCCCGGATCGGTCCACGAGTTGAATTCCGGCGTGGCGGTTACCGTGTCCAGCGGTATGAAACCGGTCGGGAACACGGCATTCCTGCTCGTCGTGCTCCACACGGTGTACTCGCCCGCCACCGGAGCGCGGAAGCGGATCTCGACGTTCGTGTTGGCACTGTTCAGACGGACTGTGACACTATCCGCACGGATCACGGTGTCACAGGGCGGCGCCGTCAAGCAGACGGCCAGATCGAAGGGCATCGGATAGTATTCCTCGTATTCGTCCTCCCAGCGCAACGACGCGCGGTTGCCGATGGGGGAGCTGATCCACAGGAACCA
>Ga0315285_10001422_pt1 | contig 25190 bp, 52 predicted proteins | sample YL17G09_36_MG_FD_203698 | JGI IMG/M metagenome (GOLD analysis project Ga0315285, IMG submission 203698) | Sediment microbial communities from Yellowstone Lake, YNP, Wyoming, USA - YL17G09_36 | ecosystem: Environmental > Aquatic > Freshwater > Lake > Sediment | place: USA: Wyoming | collected... | reverse complement strand
GGTAGAGTTGAACGATGGATACTACACACATTGCCATTCTTGTTGCACTTGTCTGTTTGGTGTTTATCACGGGCCTCCACATTTTGGCAGACCGTCCGGCAACAACTCCTATGCTGTCGCGGTTCACGGAAATCTACCGAGCCATGGTGCTACGGCACGATGACATTTCCGAGCGGCTCACTCACGCGGTTGCCCACGATATGGAGGATCATGCTCGAACGTATCGTAAGGAGTTGAAGCGGTTGGAGTACGCAATTGGATTTGTGCAGGACACCGTGAAGCGGACATGGGACGTTGACCTTCCAGAAGTGTTGTCCTGGCGGGGGGACAGCGATGCACCGGACGCGTGACAGATCGCTTTTCGTGTAGAATTGTGAGATTATGCTGTGTTGCTTGTATTTTTTAGGTTGCACTTCTTTCTTTGTGTGGTATCCTAAAAGGAAGCTGCCGTAGCTGAATTGCAGACATAATATTCACGTAGTTGTTTCGGAGAGAGGTAGGAGTTTATGGGCAATGTATGTCTTTATCATCGGGATGCCGATGGATTCTGTGCTGCGGCGATTGTTCAGAAGCGGTATCCCGAAATTGAATTGGTCAGCATCCAGTATGGAGAGTCCATACCGTGGGAGAAGCTCTCGGGGAATTACGTGGTGATGGTTGATTTCTCTTTGCAGCCATGGGGAGAGATGCTCCGGCTTATGAAGGATGTAACACATCTCGTGTGGATCGATCATCACCAAACGGCGTTCGATGAGTTGCGAACGTACATTCAAAACAAAGAAGTAAACGTCGCCAACTTCAAAACACGGCTGCATCTTTTGGAGGACAGGATGGAGGCCTTCCTTGAAATTGGCCGCTCCGGATGCGAACTCACCTGGGAATATTTTTTCCCAGTCCAACCCGAGCCTGCCATCGTACATCACATAGGACGTTACGATGTTTGGGATCATAGCGATCCAGCAACCAAAGACGTACGCGCTGGGCTGCTCGCCCAGGACATCGATCCGAAGGGGTCCTCGGCTGAGTTGTGGTGGCGTTGGGTTCTCGAGGAGGACACCTATCAAGGACGGCAGGGTCCACTATTTCGGGACCTCGTACAAGAGGGCCAGGTTATTCGTGGGTTTCAACGGAAGGAGTGGGCGAGGGCATGCAAGTACGTTCGGATTATTGAGCTAGACCGCGTTCAATTCCCGTGGGAAGGCGTTGGAAGAAACACTAATCTTCGGTTGGCCGTTCTAAATTCGGCTGGAAATTCAGAGATATTCGAGTCGATCCCTGCTTCGAGCTACGACATCGGTGTTTTGTTTCAGTGGACGGGGAGCCATTGGAAGGTCGGCCTATACACGTCGGCGACTGACATTGACGTCGGCGCCTTGGCAAAGCTCTATGGTGGCGGCGGGCATCGGAAGGCGGCCGGCTTCGAGTCCTCATTGATTCCTTCCTGGCTGCTTCCCTCGGTTCGACAGGAGTTGAGGCATGACAATAATTCACGTTGAGTGCCCAATCAACGGATCGTTTTGTGTAGGAGATGGGCTTGTGCAGCAATGTTGTGAGGTGTGTATCAGTAAAGCAATCAAGGCTGTCACGTCGAGCACCCCCGAGGTGGCTCGAGCGAGAGAGGCATGGGAAGCTGCGATTGCAAACGTGGAGTCAGCCTTGGAGGAGCAGAAGGGCGTGGTGTCTGCTGTGAAGATACTACTCGAGCTGGCTGCGGATAGGGTCAGCGTCGCACAGGAGGTTGTAAAGAAAGCCGCCAAAGCGTGGGCAGATGTAATTACCTCGGCGCCGAAGTGAAGGGGAGCCAGATGTCTGCAAAGTTGCTGGTAACAGAAACTATTATTTGGCTTACAGGCCATACAGTTTCTGGTTATGCGCTGATATGGTTTTCCGATGGGGAGGAAGGGATGCGACTGGGGGAGGATTGGGAGGTTCTGTCTAGCGTCACGAAGGAGGAGTGGAACGCTATGACACGAATGGTCATGAATGATTCTGCGAATGAGGATCGGACCGAGGATTGGATTTGCGCGCATACTGCGTTTTCATTTTCTCCGGATTATACAAATCCATTTTTTCTATGGGAGACCAAGGGGCGTGCGACTCAAGCTCTTCAGGCGGTCAAGGTTGCGTTGAAAGCGCATCAGGAATCTAGGCCGGTTCCCGAGTGGGCGCAAGTCGCACTGGCTCATGGATGGAAGCCTCCGAAAAATTGGCAGTTATAGTTTTTTTGAGCGGAGCCGAAGAAAAGGATTTTACATAATGGCGAAGACTACAAAAGAACTTCGGAAGGAATTGAGTGAGGCGCGATATGCTGCAAGCGTTTTGGCTCAAGCTTTTGCAGACGGCAGAAGACCACCAGCACGAATCATAACGCAGGCGTTGGGCTACAAAACAACGCCTGACCTAGAGCCAGATGAGCGTATGCTGTTTGGAGATCTTGTGCTCGTGCATCGCGGCAACGATATGCGTACAACGGGTCCAGGTCGCGGACGTTGGGTACGTATGCGGTTAATAGGTCAGTCCGAACATGGAGTTTATTGTCAACTCATTGAGGACGATCCGGATGACACAGTGGGCTTGTGTCATGCAGGGGATAAAGGATTTTGGAGTTGCTCCTCTGTAACTCAAGTATTCGAGAGTAGCAACCCCGCAAAGTAAAGGTGGTCACGTGGAAAGAATACCTGAGTATATCAAGGACGGTAAGTGGCTTAAGGTAACCTATGCAGATTCAGAGAACAGGGAGGCAATACGAAAACATGCACGCGAGTGTGAGATTGAGGAGCTTCTGAAAATTGGGGAGGTGTTGAATTTGAAAGGGTTCGACTTCACGATAATCAACAAGCCTGGGCATTTGAGTCTAGAGCGTGTGCTGAACGGTGACCCAAATAAAGGTTCAGTTGAGATCAAGTTTGATGCAACTCGTAACAGTAGGTACGCGGACAACATCGAGTTGCGGGTTCAAGGTGATTATGCGATGGACGTTAGCTACGTCAAGAAGCATTACAAATTTGATTTCATTCGGAGGGTAGCATCTGCAAAGTTCTATGAGAGTTTGTTCTCTCATATGGCCGAGGTTGACGCGGCGAAGACCGCTGTGAACGTGAGGGATGCCTCCGAAACAGCCAGTAAGGAGACCGTCAAGAAAATTCTATCTGAGGACGGGTATGCGTTTACTCGTAATCCTGGCAGTTCGTTGGTAACTATTAACCTAGGAGAGCGTCCAACTTCGGAGGAGGGAGTGACGTTGAAGGTGGAGGGGACCTCTGTGTCAACAGAGATAAGACTAGTTGCCAAGGCTGAAAATGTTCTTGAGATTCTTGAGACCTTGGTGTCGTTACGGAACACGATCAGGGATAGGGGATCGAAAGTTCGTCTTTCCTGAGCGAGGGAAACAATGAAGCGAGATACTGCATTCGAGGATCGAGTCATTGCGATACTTGAAGAAGGCCCGCAAACCAATAAAGGTTTGCGGATTGCTCTCAAGCTTCGTGTCGACAACTACCATGACGTTCTCGACAGTACGCTGCAGAGGCTCAAGAAAAATGGGGTTGTCGTTTACGAGGATCGTTGTTGGCGGGTGACGAATATGGCAACGTGTCCTTGTTGTCTTGGTCATGGCCTTGTGACGAAGGCTCAGAAAGAACACTTCAACCAATCAATGACAACGAAGTAGTGTATGTGCGCTATAAAGCTGACATCGATTGACTTCGACTATTGGTATTGCGCCGAGGGCTATGATTTCGGATGGAAGGGAGAGATAGATTCGCATTGTGGATATTGCGCACGGTATCATTCAAGGGGATTGAAGAATAGGCCTATAGAGTTTATAGCCTGCCCAATGATTACAGAGGAAGATGTGCTTCGGACGATACGAATAGGTACGCCGATTTATGTGGCTGAAAGCCATGCATCGATTACCGATCTCATCTTGGCACTTGAGATAGATGTGAGTGGTCTATTTATTTGGAATGTGGATCACCACGCAGACGATGTAAACTACCATCCAGATGTTGGGTATAACGGTAATCATTCAAAGCCAAAGCCTCTGACAATGCACTGTACAGAATGCGGGACGTGGGCTGATAAGTTGCAGGACCTTGGAGCAACCTACTCATGGATTGTCACAGACTGTCTGGGGAAGGGGCCGAGTTATGAATTTCTTCCACATAACCCGGATATTGTTTTCGTATGCAAGTCGACAGTATGTCTGCATCGCAGTGGAAATCGACCGTGGCATACGTTTCTTTCCAATCTTGGGAAGCGTGCCTTTGATGGTAAGTTGAAATTCATCGGACACAGAGCGAAAGAACTTCGCCGCCAGCATGAGCTGCATTTGCGCCGACGTAATGCGGAAAACAAGAGGATGTTTGCTGGTATTTTTGGTGTATTATGAGCAACGTTTTTGGAAGGAATTATTGTCATGAAAAAAGCTAAGCCACCACATGTCGGAATTAGGGTTCGGATGCTACGGAAGGTTGAGCGGGAAGCCCCGCTCAACCTAGCATGGGCTGTCGAGGAAGGGCTCGTCAGCTACAACGGGGACGTGTGGACGGAGAAGCGAATTATTTCCAGGCATGAAAATCAAATGGCTGCCAGTAACGCATTGTGTATGCTATTGAAAACGAAGGAGGGCGCGTGAGCAAGGTAAGAGATTGGGTGTCTCCGATATTGAAAGAGTTGGAGGCCGGCCCGCGCACGACGCTCGAGTTGAGGGAGGGGTTGGGAATACTCACAGAGCGTGGGATTGCTGACCTGGATCGGATACTTCAAGATCTTCTCGCAGGAGGAGCCGTAGTTTATTCGACGAATCGGAAGTGGCGGTTGGCGCTTCTGCCGGCCACGAGTCCGGAGCCGAAAATCGCGGCAGCCCTTCCCGGCGTTATGGCCGCCACCATCGGCCTGGGGCGCAAAGAATACGAGACGATCATCAGCGCCCTCATCGAATGGACGCATATTGGGGGTCAGGCATTGTGCCCTCCAGGCGCGGACACTTACGGGGAAGGCATGCTCGATGCGAAAAAGCAGGTTGCGCAAATTCTCTACAGCTACCCAAAGAAAGCGAATCGGCAATGATGTCACTATTTTTCTGGAGGCTGAGACATGCTAACGACGGAGGACCTGGCAATCGAGACACACTACAACGGGATGCTGTACGATCTCCATCGTAGCGAGTCGGGACGATTCATAATTACGCCTTGCGGAGAACACCCAAACAATATCGCGGTTGTAGCCAGGAAAAATAATAAGCTCATCGGCCTGGTTCAGGGTGAGTTGGGCGACGATGTGTACCGTGACAGGTTTACCTTTGTAACGCCAGCATGGCGTAGACGGGGCGTCGGGCTGACCCTGTGGAAGACGCTCCTCGCAGCAGGTCGACCCAAGGTGGTACGTGCGTATGTCATTTCCGATAAGGGGTGGACACTGATACACTCGGTGAAGGAATTATTTCCGACGATTGACTTTGTTATTTATGATGACGCGGAACGGCAATCAAGAGACTTACGAAAATCCAGACGAGGGTAGAATGCTTCGCGATTCACAAGAGTTGCGCGCGACAGACATGGTGTTGAGGAAACTTTTTCTAAGGCAGACCCATCGCCTAGTGCGTGAGGAGATTACACTCGACGAATGGGTAGCGGAGATTCGTAAAATCCTGAAATCACACACAAAATATTCTCCTCCCGGCATGACCCTCATTTTCGCAGACGGCTACGCTGGACCCGTCGACGTCAGCGCGTTGAAGTCGTTGCCCGTGGGCTTCCAATTCATGGGGGTGGACTTTGTAGTGGCCGACGCGGAAGACATGTCACCCGATGGGTTGGACGATTTCAACCTTCGGTCGACTCGGGCGTTGCTCCAGCTTCACGAGCTGCTGAATAGTTGAAGCCGCCCGGTGGGTTGACGGGCGGCTTCGGGAGAACACAACGCTCTGGGTTGGAGTTGGGGAACAAGGACGCCAGAGAGTTCCTGGAGCATGTCGTATCGGACAGGTCCTGTCAAGCGGTCTTCCATACATACGATAGACGTGTAGTAGCGTGTACTCTGGTGCATGATTGTTGCACACTATTTACATATAAATAATAATGCAGTATGCCTTGATATAATATAGGTGGCTCGTTGGGAAAGGTGATTTTAGCGTGTTGAATGTCAACAAAAAGCGGGACAGCGTCATGAATCGTGCCAAATACCAGGCTCTCATCGAAGCTTTTCGAGAGATTCCCGGTGACGTAAAGCGGGCTTCGAGGTCGGGGGTCTCCGTCGGGACTGCCCTCAAAGCATGGGAGGAGGGTTGGCCCCACCGGGGGTGGCCCCCCATTCGTGACGTCCTTGAGGAGGAGAAGATTCTTGCCCGGTCGACCCGGATGGCAACTCAGGCTCTCGTGTGGAACCAGCCGCTCACCGACCTGCAAGATCGGGTTGAGACAGGGGTCGCTGCGGAGGTGACCGAACGGATGGCAAAGGACGACGCCATCACGACTCGAGCAGCAGAGGGACAGATGGTTGCCCTTTCTCGCGGCAACACCATCACCCTCATGCAGACGACGTCTGTCATAATCAGGGGGGCGTTCACGAAAGCCACAGAATTGGTTCAGAAAATCGAGGCGGGCGAGTATCAGATGGAGCCCAGCCAGATCGTCAAGCTCATCACCAACGTCGCCTACCTGACGAAGACCGCCGCCGAGGCCGCGAAGATGACCCTGGAAATGGAACGGCTGCTGATGGGCCAGCCCACAGAAATCGTTGGGCTTGACGTACGGAACATGTCTCTCGAGGATGCGGCCCGCACGATTCAAATGTCGATGATGGCGTACGAACGGGTGCGCGCAAAAGGGCTACTCCCTCCAACGTTCAAGCCGCTCGTCATTTCCCAGGTGGATGAGATGGGGAGTCCGTCGACGAAGGAAATATTCGAGGAAGCGACGAGTCCCGAGCTGGTTCCGTCGGAGTAACTGCGCCAAGCAGCCAGCGATGCCGAACGATTTCCAGCAGGTCATCGACTTCAAAGACAAGCTCGTCGTCGGCAGATTCCGTAGCGACCGCCATCACTTTCTCAAGGAAATCCCTGGCCGCAAACGATTCCTCTTGGGAAATCGAACGGGCCATGGAGGTCAGGTCAAACGCGTTGGTGAGGAGTTCCCCCTGCGTTTGCCACGCCCGGCATAAATCCATCAGGTCATACAGGGTCATCGACTAGGCCTCGCATTTCATGGGAGAGCCGATCAAACAGGTGGAGTGCATCTCGTAACGCGGGGTCCGATAACGATTCCCCCTCCAACGTGATACAGGATCCCAGCAAAAACATTCCCAATTCTATGGCCACCTGCGCAGCACGAGCCAAAGGGGGCAACTCATGAGGGGCCAGAACCAGGCACGCAGCTTCCACCAGTTTTCGTGCATGCTCCGTCACCGAATCAATTTGCTCCAACGTCTGGTCAGTTTCCAAGGTTGACGTGCTACGCTCCTCTCGGTCCATGGTGATTCTGTTTCCCCTCCCTGGGTGGGCCTTCTGAAAGGAAGGCCCATCGTTTTTCTTCCAGGCGATTCTGCCCGACGCGCCCCTGAGGAACAAGGAAACGCCCAGAAAAGTAAAGGGTTTGGCTTTCCCGTGAGAGGCCCGCGCGAGAACGCATAGCAGCCTCGAGTCTTCTCGCGCCCGCGTGGGCGTGGGCGGGCGGGCAGACAGGCGCGCGGACGTAGTGCCCGAGAAAATCGTGGATAGTTTACCTTTACGCGGGCAGGCGCGCCCGCGCCCGCGAGTGGAACACCACGTCAACGTCTTTGTCCTGTCAGATGAACAGGTCTCCCAACGTCAATATGGTATGGAGCAAAACCAGAATCCCCCAATAATCGTTACCCGTCACACCTCTCTCGTGGAGTACCTCCGTGAGATGGGGTTCTTCACTGGACCGGCCGAGGTGAAAGCCCAGGTCCAGCCCGAAGACGTCGCCGGCCGCCACGTGATCGGAGTCCTGCCCCTGCATTTGGCAGCACTCGCCGACCGCGTGACGACCGTTGACCTAGAGATTCCTGCGGAATTGCGAGGGGCGGAGCTGACCCTTGACCAGCTCCGTTCCTTTGCCCGATCCGTTCGCACCTACCGGGTCACCCTGATAGGCTAGCGTCTCTTGCCCAGTCGCCGCTGACGTCTCTTCCACAGCACAACGCAATAGGACAGCGAGCCTGATACCACCGAGGATACCAAGCAACACACCACGGTTAGCTTGCACAAACCCCAAAACGATAGGTTGGAAAAATACTCCATTGGGTTACTCCTTTGAGGGGACGTAAAGGCTGGCCTGGTCAAAGTCCCATTCCGTAGCCTCGGTTCGTCCGTCCAGCCTGGTAATCGTGAGGGCAACACGTTGGTGCGCCGTCGTCTTTCCAGCGGGAGACCTGACCTTTTTCGCACGGGCGGCCACTACCCTGGCCGCGATCTTCGAGGTGGCCTCGCCTGAGTGTGAGTATGCGACGGGCGTGGCGCTGTCGGGTTCCTCGTTCATGTCGACGATCATGTCAAAGATAGGCAGAATGCTGGCGATCCGTGCGTAGTACGCAACCTTTTTCGCGAACGAGCAGACGCAGCGGATGTCATGCCGTGGGTTGTACCCACAATCACAGGGCCTCATGCTGGCCACGATGACAGGTCGTGCTGGCAGGGTGATGCCCACCGTGCAAACCTCCCCGTTGGCCGCGACCTTGCGGATCGCGTCGAGGGCAGCCCTTGAGAAGTCCGGCACGTCGTCGAGGAAGAGGACCCCGTTGTGAGCGAGGGTCACCTCGCCAATTTCCGAGGAGCCGCCTTCCAATCCAACACGGCTGACCGTGTGATGGGGTGCCCGAAAAGGACGGCGTGAGGAAAACTCCCCACGTCCGAGCAGACCAGCCGAGGATTGAATGCGTGCACAGTCGAGCTGTTCTGTGCTGCCCTCTTCCAGATCCCCCATGATTCCAGGCAATCGCCTGGCGAATGCGGTGGCGTCTTCGCCATTGGACGCCACGAGCAGCAGGTTGTGACGTCCGGCCGCCGCGATCTCCAGAGCGCGGCGTACCCTGGTGAATCCCGCCACCACGTTGTCGGCCATATCGGGCTGCTCGAGGGGGGGCACCGGCAACGAATTCTCTTGAACGTGGGGGAGCAGGTGCAGCAACCCAGCTTCCGCAACGCTGCACACCCCATGCAATCCCGGCAAATTCTTGACGATCAGAGCGTGGTGGATGTTTCTCGGGGCACACACGAGAGCGAGACCAGCCGTCCGTGCGGCCAGGGCATAGGCTACCACGCCCCGCTTTTCCAGGACATCGCTATAGAGATCGATTGGACCCACATGCATGCGACCCTCGAACGCCTTGGCGTCGACCTTGCCCAACTCCGCCAGGATTCCCAGCACGATGGGCAATTCCAAGCTATCACTCATGCTTGTGATGCACGGGGAAAACCCAAAGGTCACCCGGCAGCTTTTCAGGTTGACCTTGCTGTACTTCTCCACGACAGTTTGGATGAGCGTGTCGCGGCTCATCCTTCCTCCCGCGCCGTTCAGCAGGAAAAACCCTCGGTGTTCCGTCTCGGCGTTCTGGTCCACCTGTACCACGATGCAGATTGGCGTGGCATCCACACCCTTCAAGACTGCCCCAAAAATGGATGTCGGCATTGGTGTTCTCCTTGAGCCGTACTTGGCTCGCCATAACCTCGGAAATTCCTGCCGGGGTTATGGCCAGCCAAGGCTGGCACACGTTAGGCTGCCTGTTGTTTCGGTGCGGTTTCGGCTGCTTCCCGCAGCCAGGTTGCTGCCTTGCGCGCCGTTGCCGCTGCTCGGAAAAGCAGACGGTTGTCAGCTTTTATCGCGGCAAGCCACGAGGCAAGGTAGGACGAGTGACGCAGCTCACCGTCGAGCTGAAACTCCGCCCCCAAGAATGCCGACGTCAGTTCCGCCACCAGCTCCTCCTCGGCGTAGCTGGTTGTGTTATCCCGACCAGCCAATTTCCTGCCGAGTCGCGACGCATGCCCGGTCGCATGCGCCAGCTCATGCAGCAACGTTGAGTAGTAGTTGGCAGACGTCTCGAACTGCTCGAGCCTGGGCATGTGGATCGTGTCGGAGGTCGGGCTGTAGAAAGCCCGGTCGCCACCGTGGACAATCGAGATCCCGGCCGAAAAAGCAAAGGCCTCAAGGTCTGCATCACGCACGTTATCCGTCTTCAGTTCCGGGAGTTTGTTCGTCAGCTTTTCCTCGGGGATCGTGGTCTGGGCCACGTTGAAAACGATCCAGGCCCCGGCGGCCCACGCTTTGCGTTCTACTTCTTTGCCGGCCTTGTTCGTTTCCTTGACGGTGCGGCAGCTCATCCACGTCACAGCCGTACCCGAGGCGCCCTTCTTTACGTAGCCCCCCATTTTCTTTGCCCCCTCGAAAGTGACCCACAGCGGAGTGGCATATCCCTTCTCCGCTTGGACGTGCGCCAACCACAGGGCGTTATGCCCCTGGTAGGAGCGACCATCTGCCGCGTTTCGCTGGCAACCAAGCATCTCCCAGGACTTCTGCCACGGGGCAACGCCCCGTTCCAAGTCGGAGATAATCCCGGCAACAATCTTGTCCTCTGCAACTGACATCTCAGCCTCTCTTTCTTTGGGCGGACCACGGCGTAGCGTACCGCCACGAAAAACACAGGGGATTAGATGGTTCGTGGGCTTATTCTTTGGGCCAGTTGGCCAGAACCTCATCGCATTCAGGGCAACGGTCATCGTTCCCTGCAAGGTGTCGGAGCACGCGGCATCGGTCCGTGTCCAACCACGTATCCGATTCTTCGTCGTCAACCGTACTGGCTCGGAGGACCCACGTCTGACGGAGGACGCTCCAATACGAGACGGTCCTGTCTTCGTGTAGGATCGAGTCTAGTTTTGCTTTCATAATCGCCTCTCTTTCTTTGGGCGGACCACGGCTTAGCGCACAGCCCAGCCCCGAAAAACACAGGGGATCGAATGGTTCGTGACGGATGGCTACCAGCTTCGACCGGTAGGCCAGGACTTGTTCGATGGGCAAGCGGGCCACGGGACAGCCCCGTTGATTGGGTGACCCCCCTGGCTACTCGGCCGGTCAAGCTTCACAGCCCAGAGTCCACCGCATGCACAGGCAAACTTCTCCCAAACCCCACGGCTCGGTTGCTCTGTGCGTATGAATGCTCTGCACCCATTGGATGAGACAAAATGCTGGAAGTATTCGGAGGTCGGATCGTAGTCGTGCTCAGTCATGCTCCCTCTTTCTTCGCAGCGTCTCGCGCTGCCACGAACGAACGGCCAATGATTGCCTTGGCAAACTCACAGCCAGGCCAAGGCGTTGAAAACTCAGCGACGTGCTGCTGGATTATCGCGTCAAGCTGGGTCACCACGAATGCGTTGGCTCGCCGACGTGCTTCCGCCCGGTCAGGCAATGCCCCCGCTCCATCACACGGATGGAGATTCGTGCTGGAAAACCAGCATTCCTTGCCGTCCTCGAAGAGGACGAGGGCGTCAGTCATGGCAGCGGTGAGTGGCTCCCACCGAACAACCACCCCGAGGTCACCCCAAAAAGACCTGACTCTGCGTCCAATCATGGCGTGTCCCCTTCCTTGTTCCACCAGCACTCGAACACTTCCCCAGGATAAAGCCTGGTCATCGTTGTGATTGCTTCATCCCAGGTCTCGGCGTGGATGTAGTGCCCCTCCATGCTTTCCGTTGGCGTACCCCTCGGGTACGCGCTCACTCGGACGCAACGCCATTCGTCTTTCTTCCAGTAGGCCTCGCCCATATCCAACCTCCCTCGGATCTAGTGCCCGCTCCCATTCCCCGGAAAAGCCAGGGAATGGACGCCGATACTAGGCCGGCGGCAAACCCTTGAACCAGGCCGGGCATTCCTCCGCCTGACCGTCCGGCCACAGCCCGTACTCGTACACGATCTGCGTAATTTCCTCCCGAGGTTTCCCCTCGTACGCGGGGGCGTGCTTCCGGAGAACGTGCGACTTGACCGCGCCGCACTGACAGGCCACCCTGCAATGCAGCTCGTTGCCCTCCGACCAGACGCCAGGATTCTCAGAGCATCCCCCAAGAAACCCAGGGCTTTCCCAGTTGTGGGTGTGCCCTTCCCTGTCGTGGTGCCAGGCGTTGGGATCCATGCCTGCCTCGTTCGGCTCAATCTCAACGTTGACCGCGTGGTTCTCCCCATCCTCCGACGTGCAGTAGATGGAAACCAGCGCGCCAGCATCGCCCCATTCCCCGTCACGTACCCAGGACTCGACCTGCTCTTCGAGGTTGCTCGTCGAGTCTGCCGTGAACACCCCGAAGGATCCCCCGTCGTCCACTGCTTTCCATCGCGTTGCCATGCTGTACCTCCCAAAAGTAAAGCGTTAGAAAACCCTCGCTACCTGATAAGGTCGTCGACCGATGGCCACGGCCCACCGTCGGGCAGACTCCCCAAAATCTGCTCAATCTTTTTGCTGGCCGTCGTTGCCTGCCTCGGTGTGACCTTGGCTTCCGCCAGCTCGTCGATGTAGGGGAACAACCGTAGCTTAGTTTCGATCCCGTCCACCATCGAGTAGAGAGGATGCGTAGAGATCCTCCCGCCTTGACGTTCTCGCTGACGTTCTCGGCAGCGGACTGCCGAATTCAGAGAGACATGCTTGTGCCCGCATCGGCTGTCGCCGTTGCCGCAGACGAAGTAGTCTGACATTACTCTTCCCCTTCCTCCCGACAATTGCAGGGAATCGTGGCCTGATGGCAGACCACTTTGCCCTCCTTCAAGTCGGTCAAGCGATCCCCGAAAAAGCCAAACCTATCTGGCTTCCGCATTGCCAACACCACCAGGCACAGCGCGCAGCAATCGTAGACTTTCACCAGGGCATCCACGTTCTCAAGCGTGACCGCGCTGTGCCAGTCACCCCCTGAGGGGAGACACTCCATCTTCCCAATCGGATGCCCGTGAATCGCCCCGCAGACGTAGCATTCCCACAGCCCCTTTGGCATGGCTCCTCCTTCAGAAAAACCCAGGGGACTCAATCTTTCCTGGGCTCGCCAGGATCTCCCGTTGGGAAACCCTGGCCAGCTCAGGCTGGCCCTGTTCAGTTTGGTACAGTTTGGTACAAAACCTAGAGCAGCTTTGGCAGCTCCTCCGCCAACGCCGCCCACCAATCATCGAGGGCGGCCGCCTTGTCCAGATCCCTGCACGCCGCCGACCACATGTCGTTGCTCAGGTGGTTGTCGGCACGCATTGCGAACTGAATCGCTGAGGATTGAGCCTCGGTCAGCGGGCTCATTTCCCGCCGTTCGTCGATGGCGTCGCCAATCTGCCCGTGAAAAGCACGGAGTTCGGCGGCCGCTGCCTCACGTTCCTTCCGTTCCTCGTCCGCTTCCATTCGGATCTCCTCGGCCCGTTCCCAGGCCCGCTCTGACGAATCAAAATCCTGCATCGTTCATCTCCTCTCTCATCCCCCCAGAAAAGTAAAGGCAATCGCGACTCTCGTCAGACGCCCCTGCCCTAGAAAATGCAGGGCTCCTCCGGGTCGTAGCCGTCGGGCTCCAGTGAGTATGTCGCGGCCAACCCCAAGAACCGGATGCTCGGATCGTGCCTTGCCTCGATGTAGTCTTCCTCGGCAAGCGTCACCAGGACAGCCCAGCGATCTGCCTGCGCCGACCAGCTCTCCGTGTCGATCTTCTGAAACCTCGCCAGGATCTCAGCCTCGCTGGCGCGCTTCCCATTGGCCACTACCCGAGCAACCATGGGATTCTTGGGCTTGCCAACCCCGAGGATTATCAGGCGAAACCTTGTCATTGCTCAACCTCCTAGGCTGAAAAAGTAACAGCCTCGCCAAGGAGCTTCGCCTGCAACACAAGGCAGGAAATTCCCTGGTCGTAGTTCAGTACCCAGTTGGGTGTCGTGATGATGCCAACGAGGACCATCCCCTCGGCATACGAAAGCCAGTATCGTTCCGTCCTAGGGGGAAGCGGGAACGGACTCAGCCCACTGTCCTGGACAACCCGTGTAATCTGCACCCGGCCAGCCACAGGTATCGCGTCAGCCTGCCCCGAAAACCATTGGGAAAGACACGCCGCCATGTCCCGAATGATCCTCCGGAAAACCCACAGGCAGTAGTCGATTGCCACACGCCGTTCCTTTGGTGGCAAGTCTTGTGAGTACGCCGCCAACAGACGGCGGGCTGTCTCTTCATCTGGGCACAGCTTGGAAAACCCCTCGGGTGACAGGTCGTCCACCAGCCGTGCCCATTGCTTGTCGATGTAGGGCATCACCTGCCCCCAAACGAACGGGCCTTGGCCGCCGCCGTCAGCCGTACGTCAAGGATGGTCGACTTGGAGAACGTGAACACCGAGCGAAACTGCTCGTCGGTGAGCACGACACGTGCCTTCTTCTCCGAGGCGTACCATGCCCCACGGCAGTATGCCTTCACCGAGAAGTCGTCTACCCCGTCCAACACCTGATGCCCATCATCGTTGAGGGGGCAGGTTTCCATCGCCATGAGGATCTCCTCCTTCATGGCCTTCGTCTGCACCTCAAGCGCAGACATCTGCAACTTGAGTTGCCCATAACTGTACGCCAACTTCCGAACGTCCATGTCTCAGCCTCTCTTCATTCGTAGCGCAGAAAAGACTGCACTTTCTACCGACTATCCACAGGTTATCCACAGGCTATCCACAGGCGATAGCCTTAGTCCCACACTGATGGGCACACCCTGGATCGTACGCCGCTCGCCATACCGGAGAGCATGTCGAGGCACAGGGCAGAGCCCCCTCGATAACCAGCCCCGCCGAGTACGCGTTGGCCAACGTCCCTGACATCTGTGAGCAATGCCGGTGATACACAGGCTGCTCTACCAATGCCCAGAAAGGTCCCGTCCGCCTCAGTCGTAGCGGCGTATCAAGAACCGTCACCCCGTGCGACTGTGCCCAAAAAGCAAGGGCCGTCTGCCTCTTGTCAGGGGCGGACCCTGCCAACCACCGGGCAGAGACCAGCCGTATCATGACCGCTCCGCCCAATGACCGATGCCGAAGCACCGTCGCAAGCCGGGTCTCGCCTTGTCGCTGCGTCTGCATGCCAGAGACGCTGACCTGCAATAGGCTGGTCTCTGCCAGAGACGCTGCACATTTCCTGGGAATTGCCTGGTGAATCTTGCTCACAATCACGGGGGTCACCCCCGCATCACGAACGATTCGGCAAACCTCCGTCGTCAATTCCCAGTCAAACGACGGGTCACCCACGCATCCAATCCGAATCCAGTCATGCGAATGTTGCGCATAACGTTTGACCTGCTTCGCCAAAAAGACGTGGTCTAGGATTTGCCTGACGGGGATGCCGTGATCCGTCCTCCCCAGCCTGGCCATCTTCCTGGCGTAGCACTCGGGAGACAGCTCACAACCAAGGCATCCACGAACGGGATCAATCGCCCCGTCTGTCTTGTGGTTGCCGATGATGCGAACGCGACTCGCCTGATACGGACGCCAGTCCATCGCTAAACCCCAGTCTTTTCTCGGACGTTCCTGGAAAGTAAAGGCCTACCGTGCCGACTTGGCCCACGCCCGGAAGTCTTTCAAGGTTTCCGTCCCCGCGTGAAAGCACACCCACGATGAAGCGATTGCCTTGATTGCGTACACATCTGCCTGGGAAAGACAGCCTGTAATGACAGGACCACACCTACCCAGGTCCGGGTATGCGTCCATCACCTGTTGGACAAAACCCATGCCTGATTCCTTGTCGTCAAACATGGCGATCCAACAGCCTGACCCAAGGTGGGTCACAACCCAACTATAATCGTTCCGGGTGTGCCCGCTCTTGTCGTGATAGATGGCGTACTCCCCTGCGACATGAATGAGCCCGGCCGTTTGTTGCAACTCACCGGTCTTTATCATCTTTCTGGGGAACTTCCCCCGTCTCCAGTCACGAACCCTGGCAAAACGTTGCAGATCCTCGAGACCTTTCATTGCATCCTCCCTTGTTCGACAGCCAACACAGCCCACGGTCTGCCCTACAAAACGTGGGCTGGAGTAACGTCGAAAACCTAAAGGTCATTGTCATTCGTGACGTCTTCGGCCCTCTCTCACCATCCGGTCAACGTTGTCGTCCTCGAACGCTACCTCCCACTTGTCCCTCGCCTCGACGTACGCCACCGTCACGTTGTGGATCGAAGAGTCGTTGACGTATTCGATCCCTTCGGCGTACGTCCTTGCCCGAGAAAGATCCCAAAAAAGCCTGGAGATTCTCATGGCTATACCTCCCTTCTATCGTCCAGAAAAAACGTCCAGGTTGATAGCCCATTGACGCAAGGCAGCGGAAGCCAACTCGGCATAGCGGTGGACCGCACTATGCCGATTCCCTAACCACTCCTCCGACCCGTCCGGCCGGACAAGGAACGTCGAGTCCCACACATCTGGGTGTTCCCCCCGTGCTTGGATGCGGAACTCCACCACATCCATGCCATGGACAGCCGCACACTTCACCTTACCCGTGCCAGTGGCGAGCAACGTCGCGTGGTTGGCGATGTTGCCCACGAAAATGTCAAACAACTCAGTCTTGGATCTCTTCGCAGCCGTGGCCGCAGCCTTGACCTTGGCCTGCTCCGCAGCATGCCGCTCTAGCTCGTCCAACTCAAAGCACTCCTCCGCCTCACAGGCATCGCTGATAAGGCGCGCCCTATTGTTCGGCATGAAAACCTCCCTTGGTTCGGCGTCCATGACGGCGTGCGTTTCCCTGGAAAAACACACGCCGAATCGACGTCGAACCTAACGCCAGCGACACGCCTTGCGGCGTGCTGTCTTGGCCTCGCCGTTCTCGTGATAGCGAACCGCTATCACCAAGTCTTCCCGGTCATTCGTCGCAAACGAGATTGCAGCCTGGGCAATCTTGTCGATTGCCTCAGGACTGTCCGCCGCCAACACCCCAGAAAAGTAAGGGGCAAGCGAGACTTCGTTACGCCAGACCGGGCGACTGTACGGTGACGATGGAACGTCTACCCGGCAGTCGTAACGGTGCGGCTGACACATGCCCGTCTCCAAGACCGCAACCCGAACCCTAACGTCACCAGACCAGCGCGTTGCCATAGCTCAACCTCCTGTGAAAACCCTGCTAAACAGCAGGTTCGTCGATTCCCCACGCCACGTCCGCCGGACCGAAGCGTGACGAGTCGGTGAAAAAGACAGTCCACCGTGGAGTCTTTCCCGCCCATGTCCCAGCCGCATGCGTTAGGGACACGTCGGAGACCACGATCTGCGGGTCCGCCACGTACTCCAGCCCCGCGGCGAAGGCTTTGGCCTGGCCTTTGTCAGCGAAAAACCTACAGACCAACATCTTCCACCTCCGCCTTACCGTCCGGCCATTGGCCAAACGTCCGGCCAACCGCCAATACAAACCATGCCTCATGACAGGCCGGGTATTGACGCAACACGTCCAGTCGATGGAGTTGCCAGTGGGTATGCTGGTTCAGCGAACAGAGATCCCAGTATTCCTGGCGTAGTGTTGCCGCGTTGAGAAACGCAGACGCCCCAGGAAAACGTTGGGAAAACTCGTCGGTGTCATGGTTCAGTATTCGCACGTTCCCTCCTCTTGTTCGGCATCCATCGCTACCCCATGACCGAAGCCATGGGGCAGCGTCGAGTCCGAAAAAGCAAAGGCCTAGAACAGGTTCCCCTGACGGGGGTCGGAAACCTGGGGCGATGCCGGCGTACCGTGCTCCTCCTGGTACGCTACCGCCGCCCGGATGTAGGTATCCTTCGGCCCGTTGAAAGACCCGCATGCCGCAAGACACAAGGCCTTGCGAATCTTCCCAACGTTTTCTTCCCCAGGGAGTTTGGCTTGCACAGTTGAGGTGTGAGCTACCGCATATGAGGCAGCGTAGATCTTGGCCTGCCCACCGCAGGGAAAAGGACAGACCTTGACGCTGCCTATCACGGCAGCCATCTCTGCGATGGTGAGCTTGTTCAAAAGGGGGACGAGTCCCGAGGCCCCTATCGCCTCAAGCGATCCCCTCCCCTTCTTGAAATGCGAAACGTAGGAGATCGTCTGGTCTGCGTTCACGACGATCTCAAATGACCCCCCCTCATCGACGTCCAACAGTCCACTGAAAACCGAAGGACCTGCCTTAGCCTTGACCTTGCGTGCCATGACACAACCTCCTCCTATCGATTGTCAAACCAGAGGACTCCGGAAAACCCTGGGGATTATCTACTCCTCGTCCACCCCCTCCGCCTCGACAAGGCAGGCCTGCCTTGCCTTCAACGCCGAGACGATCTTGCCAACCTCCCCCATCATGCCCTCACGGGCGAAGGCGAACGCCTTTGCCCACGTCTTCGCCATGTAAAGACGGTCCGCCGACCGTCCAACGTAGCCGTCATTGCCTGCCTCAGCGTTCCCCCAATACCGAGTCAGCTTCTCGCTGACGATTACGTCCACACGTTCGCCGAAAAGGATGGCGGGAACCAACGTTCCCGACACCTTTGCCACGGGCAGCGTCAGCCTTGCCCGGACACACACCTTGTCGTCAACCGACGGATCCGCCTGCCCTTCCCGGACGATCGTCAGGGTGGCATTCCCCTCGCCAGACAAGTCAATCACATGTGTCTCTTGCAGAATCTTCGCCATGTCTTTCGCTCCGTGGCAGACCTGGCTTGCCCAAGTCTGCCTGTAAAAATGCTGTGAAAAGCAAAGGCCCCGCCCCTCACCTAGTCGGTGGGCGCGTTGGCCCACAAGGCAAAGGCCGCTTCCGCCCATGCCTTGCTAAACCGTGCCTCGGATACGGCCATGTCAGTCCGGTGACATAGCCGGCAATCACACTCACACTCATGTCGTGCCGTAACCGACACGAACGCGTCCCGTCGCCGAGCCGTCCTTTGCCGGACAGATTCGGCCCGCATAACCTCATCCATGCTTGCTCCCCTTCTCCTACCCCGTCAGAAAACCTCCCGAGATAGGAGATTCCCTGACGGGGCTGGAGAAAAGCCCCGGTTATTCTTTGATGTTAGCGTGCAAAGTGTGGGCAAAACCCACACGAATTGACCGCCTCGGACGGAGCATAGGCACACCGTCCGTTCCAGTCTGTGCGTCCCACACCAACGTCGCAGACGTGAGGGGTGATCCAGTCGTAGCTGAGTAAGTCGGAGATGACCTGCTCCGCAACCTGCCCACCGTGGACGATGGACAGAACAACATCGCGGACATTGGGTTTGTCCGCTATTGATAGGGCAGCTATCGCCGCCCGCCTCAACTCATTGTATGTCATGGCTTATCTCTCTTTCCCTTCGAGTTGCTTTACCCCGTCAAAACCAAAGGGCAAGCCCTTGGATCCTGACGGGGGGAAGAAACCCCCCGGTCCTAGTAACCCGCTTCGTCGAGGAGTTGGGTGATGGCGTGTGCGTCAAACACACGATAGACATTGACGTTTCCACCGAATTGGCGGAGTTGTTCGACGGACAATTCCACGCCGCGAAGAGCGGCGGGAACGTCCAAATCCAACACGGTCACGCTTGCGGCGTGGACCGCAAGGTGGAAGGGAAGCACGCCAATGACATGACGTCCGGTCACGTCGGCAGGGGTGACGTGGGAAAGCACAACAACATCACCGGTAACAATGCCGCGTTCTACGAGGTACGCCACGAGATTCACGTGGCGAGTGACCACGACAACGGGAACAGGGGGAGTAGGGACAGGAGGAGTAGGAGTAGGGACGGGTACGAGTTTGTCGCATTCGTAGCAGCCTGCTTCGGGGTATCCACCGTGATATTCGCAGCCGTTACCGATACCAATGGTCATGTCTCTTCTCCTTCGTCGCGGACAGGGAGGGGGTGTCTTTCCCCAGACCTGCCCACAAAATGTCCCGGAAAACAAAGGGTTTGAGCAACCCCTGACGCTCAAACGTCAGGCTCAAACCCTCCCCCCTTCCCATCATCTCGCAAGCCAGAGAAAAATCCCCCGGCCTACGCCCTGGTCCTACCCCTTAGGATAGACCAGGGAAAACCTTCCCCCCGTCTCATCGTAGGCAGGGTGACTGGCAACGCCAGCCCGGAAAACCCTGCCAATGACATCACCCCTAACCTGCCACACCAAGGTGGGTCTCGTCCTCAACAAAGAGGACGAGCCACCCATTATCCACCTCGATGAGGAACGCCCCATCGAGGTCCCACTCGAACAGACATCGCCTCAGATACTCCGAGGCATGTCCTTGGATCTCGAACAGTCTCCCCTCAACCATGTCTTCTCCTCCTGACACAGCGAGAAACGCTGTGTTTTGACGGTGTTTTCACCCCGTCGCGACGCTGCCGACAACCGGCGAATACTTCCAGCCGTCGTCGCCTGGTTCGCCGCTGGCGGAAACGTCCGCGCCAGGAAATTTCGGCGTTTTCGCCGTCGTCGCGCGGTTTTCCGGAAATTTTTCGCCGTCACTTTTCAGCCCACAGCTTGAAAAGTAAAGGCAAAAACCCCCCTCGTGACATGGGGCTTTCACATGCCCGCCCCCTATAGGGGGGCGTCCCCCTTCGTCCTACCCCTGGTCTACCCCTTGACGTAGACCAGGGTAACTCCATGGCTCCCCCGTGTGCGCGGTGTTGTATCGCGCAACATGCGCACACGGGGGAGCCTGTTGCCCGGGGAACCAGCGACTCGTCTTCGCCCGGACTATATCCAGACGAGTCGTTTCCTGGGATTATCGCGGGCTTGCCCTTGCCCAGGCCTATCTGGGCAAGCCCTAAACGGGCATGTCATTGTCTCACCTCACCTCGGCATTGCTACACCGGGACTCAGTGTGCCCTTACCCGGCCTTATTCCGGGGCACACCAACGTTTCCCGTGGATTTATCGTCAGGCTTGCCCTTGCCACGGCTTATCCGGGCAAGCCTTGCTCAATAGGTCATTTTCGTTGACTCCTCGCCATGAGGATCGTCCCTGTCAGGACAATTCCCATGGCCAGGGGTCAACCCCTGGCCACGCCGCGCCTAGTAGTCTAGGCTGGCCTCGCGACTGGCGACTAGCGCGCCATACAGCGCCACCAATGCGGCGAAACAGCGGCCTCGCTGGTCAGCCCAACGGCTGACGGGAGCGCCATTTGGCGCCTTTTCCTTGGCTTCGTCGCACGGTGCGACAACGCTCAGTCCGCGCAAGCGCGGCATGGCCGGAGCAGCCGGCGTTGCCGCACGTACCGGCGGTTGCCACGCGGTCCGGACAACCGGGCCGGCAACCACCACCGCGACAGCAGCGGTCGACCGACCCGCCAGTATCGCGGAGCGTTGCCGCTCCACAATTACATCGGCAAGTAGACTCTCGAGGTGACGGATTCGCTCCACCACCTGGATTGTCTCCCCCGTGTCGAGCCGAGGAACGGAGTCGCGTATCTCTTCAATATCGTTACGTATCGCGGTGATTATGTCCATTGCCTTGCCTCCTTTGTTTGACTGCCCGTCATGCGGACTGACCGTGTGTCAGTCCGCATAGCCGATAGTCAATCGCGTACCGGCGCGTTTGGCGCCGCGATCCCATGCGTTGCCCTAAGGATGCAACACATGACCATGTCGTCGTCTACCAGACGGTCCCCGTCTCCTTCGTACTCAAGCCATTCATCCGCCAGCCCAAATTCCTCGGCTGACGTGATGATTGCCCAGTCCGGACCCGTGAATATCACGCGTCCACTGGTCAAGGGCCACGCCTTGACCTTGCTTCCGACCTGTCGGAACAGGTCGTTTGTCAAGTCTATCCAATTATTGCTCAGTTTCATTGTTGTCTCCCTTGCCTCGCCAATAGCATCGTCTCGTGTCGATACCATTGGCCAGGCAGTGAGCCCCGGCCCGCGAGCGAGCAATCAACCGACCATTCGGCCGATTGCCCAGTCGATCTCACCACCATAACGCCATAGGCCCACTGAGAGTACGTCCAACATGTACTCTGACGGCCCGCTCGGCGCGGCAAAGGTCCGCTCTGCCAACGCCAACCATGTTAGCGCCGAGGATAGTGCCATGCGCTCGGCAATGCGACAGCGATCTGCCGTCGCCAGATCCATCCCGTGGAGCGCGTCACTCCTACGCTCCGCAATCATTTCACGTATTTCCCCAGCACTGAACATCCCTTACCTCCGCCCTAGCTTGGCGATCTCTCGCCATGCTCCTACCCCGAACAAACAGGCTGAATAGCCTGTCCATCCGAGTACAACGCACCCCTTGATCTCCGGACCGTACGCCCGGAGAAGCCCCATCGTCCCCTCTACGACGTCCAGTCCTGACCCCCACAAGGGGGGGCTGACAACTATCAGCGTCACACCCACGACTATACCAGCTGCCGCTTGCGCGGTAAGCAAGGCGTTGAGGACCGGGGTAGGTTGACCCATCATTATCGACCCCTCAACACGGCGTAACACTCCACTTTGGAGCGAATCACGCTGTTCAGCTCCAGGACTAGACGGCGGTATTCTGCCGTCAATTCGCGGAGTTGCGCGCCAGTAGCGCCTTCTCGCGCGTCTTGGCACTCGACCGTCGCAATGAAGAGACGGTCGATGACCTCGCCCTCTAGGGCGAGCGTCAGGGCGGCAATCATTTGCTCGCTCTTGCGGGCAGCCCTCGCCACAGAGACAGCGGCAACGGCGGTTGTATCGGCGATTGTTGCTGCTGTCTCTCTTGCGTTGCGGTTTTGCATAATTTTTCCCGGTTGCCAGAAGGGCAACTGAGCCTATTGCAGCCACCGTGCCAGCGCAAACCGAGTGCTAGTTTTCCGCCAGTTTCCCAATCATTTCGCGGTTGTGCGGCGGCTTTCTTTTTCAGGAGCGACTCGGCTGTGTGAGCCAGCGTTCACGCGGTTTAGCGTTCAGTTTGCGATATTCGAGCCGGCCAGAATTATGTTTTCATTGGGGATTTGGGGCGTTTGTGAATTACTGTTTACAGGTTTGTGAATTTTCGTTCACGCATTTCCAGCGTCGCGGTAACAACCGCGGAATCATTGGGCTTTTTTCAGTCATTATCTCAGGGATAACACTCTGTTGGGTGTCCATAATCGCGGAGATAACGCTCTGTGGGTCTGCTCTGAGCGCATACTGAGCATTCCGTGGGTTTATTTGGGGGCCTCTGCCCCAGGCTCAATCGAGACGCCTCATGGTGACACGATAGAGCGACAGGACAAGGAATCCATGCGTCGTGGTTTGCGTGGCGCCTTGAGGCCTTGTAGCCTCAAGGTGGGCATTCTGACCGCTCGCAGGCCTGCGTCGCCGTTCGAGGCCCCTCAGCTTGTGGACCCGAGCCAGCATGCTGCCGTTCGAGGCCCCGCTTGTGCTTCTGTCCGCGCGCCTCTTGTCTCACCTCGCGTATGCGCGCTTGCAGGGTGTCTGCGCGACCCCTGCTGCGCGTGGGGTGTCCCTAGTCCTTGGTGACTCCTTTTAGGAGTCACGTCTTGTCTTGCTAGTGACTCCTTTTAGGAGTCACGTCTTGTCTTGCTAGTGACTCCTTTTAGGAGTCACGTCTTGTCTTGTCTCACCCCGCCGCATGCGTGCGGGCAAGGTAAACTGTCTAATGTCTAATGATTCTATGATTGTACAAGTACTTTTCGCGTGTGTCTAGGCAAAGCGTGAATCATTAAGTGATTCACGCTTTTTTACGTCCCGTTTGTGCACGTCAAAGTGAGACAATTCCCCAATGGTTCCCTGCATCTCCACGACTCGACGGGACATGTTGCGTGCAAGGCCCGTTAATAGAGATTTTGCAGTACGCGTTTGGGCGGTCCGCATGCTCGCCACCTCGAGTGCCCGATGCTCGCGGCCTGCATGCTCGCCACCTCGAGTGCCCGCATGCTCGCGGCCTGCATGCTCGCGGCCTGCATGCTCGCCACCTCGAGTGCCCGCATGCTCGCCACCTCGAGTGCCCGCATGCTCGCCACCTCGAGTGCCCGCATGCTCGCCACCTCGAGTGCCCGCATGCTCGCCACCTCGAGTGCCCGATGCTCGCGGCCTGCATGCTCGCCACCTCGAGTGCCCGCATGCTCGCCACCTCGAGTGCCCGCATGCTCGCCACCTCGAGTGCCCGCATGCTCGCCACCTCGAGTGCCCGATGCTCGCGGCCTGCATGCTCGCACCTAACGCCTGCTACCTTATCCCATAAAATAGGGACAGATGATTCGGCAATGATCCCATAGGCCTAGAATTTAGCTCGTCTCGCTTTTGTCCGAGTATACCCTCAGTAGAGTCACGCTTTTGACATAAACAGAATGCTTCTTGGGCACCACTATGTCATGGTCCCGTCAAGGATGGGGATTTGCCAACAATATCCCCATTGTACGCGCCTGAAGCGTTCAGAGCCGAAACTGGTTTCCCGGAGCGTGCAAACCTGGGTCGGTCCCCGCACCCCAATTTTCCGCGCCCCATTTTTGTGCCGCTCGCCAGCATTTTCGCTCGCAATCATCGGCGATGCGGCTTTTTCTCCGTGGGCCTCTCGCAATTTATTTTCCCGCATTTTTGCTGGCGGCTTTTTTCGCCAGCTAGCCGAATTCGTGAGCTACAGGCCCCCCGTCGCGGCCTTTGTCCGTTGCCAGCGGAATTGCCGCCAAACGACACAAGGTAAACTATCAAAAGACTAATGTCTAATGATTCTATGCTTCTTTGACTCCTTCCCCTCCCCACCCCCATACCCTCCCTACCCCCACACCCCGCCTCGTCCCATCCTCCCCTTCCCCACCACGACGTCACGTGCCCGCGTGCGGCCCCTCACTTCCCCCTAGGTGCCTCGAAAGCTACAGCACCCCATCATCTCCTCACGTCATGCTACGGCCTCCCTTCCCCCTCCCTACATCGAAGGGAAAACCTCCCGACAGCACGCGACCCTCGCGCGCACACACCCCCCGTTGCCCCTCAAAGGCAAAAGCAACAACGTTCGTCCTGTCCCGCGCGTCCCCTTGCCGAGCACCCTGCACCGCTGTACACCGGTCTCCGTCAAGGCCGTCTCCCCCAGGGGGTCGCAGGATGAGACTCGCGCGCGGGTCCTGTCTCTATCACCACCCCCTGTATTCTCGAAACAGGGGTCCCCCCTACCCAACACTCCCCCCAAGCCATTTCCTGTGTACTTGTAGAGGGTTACGCAAGTTTTCTTTTGTAGTACCTACAACAGAAGTGATAGCTACAGAGTGAGGGATGGTGAGTGGGGGGTTTTGACTGGGAATCATTTAGTTTATAGCTAGGGGTGGGGGGGTTCTTGTTTTGTTCTATTCT